>Ga0209009_1000814_pt1 | contig 9918 bp, 8 predicted proteins | sample BlaSpr_A8_OM3_M2_FD_187979 | JGI IMG/M metagenome (GOLD analysis project Ga0209009, IMG submission 187979) | Forest soil microbial communities from Thunder Bay, Ontario, Canada - Black Spruce, Ontario site 2_A8_OM3_M2 (SPAdes) (version 2) | ecosystem: Environmental > Terrestrial > Soil > Boreal... | reverse complement strand
ACTCCCTCCAAAACCCTTCCAGGGCTGATCCGCAGTCGCTGACAGTTGACAACCAACAACGCTAAACTGATCCGGAGTCGCTGACAGTTGGCCTCTCAGGTCTCAGGTCTCAGGTCTCAGGGGACGGGTTTTTCCAGTGCCTTCATGAGACGTGGGACCTGAGACTTGAAACGCTCTCTTCATTTCTAGGGCGTCGCGGCCGGGACCGTAGTAATCGCGCAGGCGCCGCCGGGTCTGGAAACCGAGTTTCTCGTAGAACGCAATCGCGCCGCCGTTTTCCGTCGAGACCTCCAGACGTCCTTCGCAGGCCCCGGCCCGCGCCAGCCGCGCCAGCAGCTCCTCCAGCAGCAGCTTCCCGAGGCCGCCCCGGCGCCGCGCGGGTCGGACGTCCAACGTCACCACGTGCCCGATCCGCCGGCCCGAGAGGTAGCCGATCGCGAAGCCCGCGATCGTCCCGTCCTCTTCCGCGACGAGCCCCTCCGCCGTGGCCAGACCGAGAAATCGCCGCAGCTCCCCCCGCGAGTAAGCGATGCCCGGCTCGAAACAGACGGCGTCCAGCTCGTGGAGTGCTTCGAGATCCGCCGAAGCGACTGGACGGATCGTGGCCGCCAGTTGCCTCTCGGCGTCAGACTTGGACGGGGAGAAGGGGGGACGGGGGGACAGGGGGAGGCGTTTCATCTCCCCGTCACCCCGTCACTCCCGTCACCCCGTCACCCCGTCTCCCCGTCACCGTCATCTCCCGCGCATCGCCCGGTCCGCTTCGCGTTTGAGGTCGCGGTCGCGGATGGCGTCGCGCTTGTCGTGAAGCTTCTTCCCCTTGACCAGGGCGATCTCCGCTTTGACCTTCGAGCCCTTGAAATAGAGGGACAGCGGGACGCAGGTCACGCCGCGCGTCGCGACGGCGCTCGACCAGCGGTCGAGCTCACGGCGATGGAGCAGCAGCTTGCGGTCGCGCTCGGGGAGATGGTTTGTCCAGGAGCCCGGGCCGTACGGGGAAATATGGGCGCCGACGAGAAAGGCCTCTCCGCCCCGAAATGCGACGAAGGAGTCCTTCAACTGGGCCCGTCCCTCGCGCAGCGACTTGACCTCCGTACCCGTCAGCACCAGGCCAGCCTCCGCCCGGTCTTCCACGAAGAAGTCGTGAAACGCCTTCCGGTTGGTCGCCACCGTCTTGACGGCTTTCACCGCCGCGGACGAGGCTACGGCCTTCGGATCTCTTTTCGGCATGTCCCGGCCAGTCTAGTCTGCAGGGAGGAGGGTTTCAGTTTCCAGGTTCCAAGTTCCAGGAACACAGAACCTCGGTGGCTTTCTGGAACGTGAAACCTGAAGCCTGAAACTTGAAAATTCGTGGCGAATGAGCCACGCCGCTGTTGCGGCCAGGCCACAAGAGCGAAGGACCCGGAAACGCGTTGTTCTTTCGTAAGTGCATGAAAACAAAACGCAATCTCGTCTCTGTCGAGTCCCTTCAAGTTCTGGCACCGATGCTGCGATAGAAGAATCCGGCTTGAGATCTCAAACCACTCTGCGAACAAGCGTTTCCATCGAGGGAGTAGGTCTTCACTCGGGCCATCCCGCGCTTGCGCATTTCCGGCCGGCGCCGCCCGATCACGGGCTCGTTTTCGTGCGCCTGGACCACCCCGATTCCCGCATTCCGGCGACGCTCGCGTCCGCGACGACATTCGACTACGCCACGACGCTCTGCTCGGGCGGGGTCTCCATCGGCACGGTGGAGCACGTGCTTTCCGCGGCGGCCGGAGAGGGTCTGGACAACTGCCTGATCGAAATCGAGGGACCCGAGGTCCCCATCCTGGACGGGTCTTCCCTCCCCTTCGTGCGCCTCTTCCACGCCGCCGGTTTCGAGAGACAGCCGGCGCGCGTGCAGCCGCTGACGCTCTCTCGATCCGTCGAGGTCGTGCGCGGCGACCGCAGCGTCTCTTTCGAGCCCGACGGACCCGGCCTGACGATCACCTACGAGATCGACTTCCCGCACCCGGTCGTGGGCTGCCAGAGCCTGACCGTGCCGATCCGGCCCGAGGAGTACTCGACGCGCATCGCCCCCGCCCGTACGTTTGGCTTCGCCCGCGACGTGGAGACGATGCGCGCCCGCGGGCTGGCGCGCGGCGGCAACCTCCACAACGCCGTGGTGCTGGACGACTCCGGCGTCCTCTCCGGACCGCTGCGGTTCCGGGACGAGTTCGTTCGCCACAAGATCCTGGATCTCGTGGGAGACCTGGCCCTGCTCGGCCGTCCGCTCTCCGGGCACATCCGCGCCCGCAAGGCCGGGCACGCCCTGCACATCGAGTTCGCCCGCGCCCTGGACGCGGCTCTCCGGGCCCCCGCGGCGGAAGTCGAAGCCGAGGCCGAGGCCGGCGAGCTGACGGGGTAGCGAGAAGAAGGTCGAAGGTTCAAGGTCTTCGGCTGAGAGCCGACAGCGGACAGCCGACAGCGGACCCCCAGCGGCTACAATGAACGCGTGTCCCTCTCCAGAATCTCACGGGTTCTTGCGGGCGCGGGCCTGTTATTTCTTCTGGCGGCGGGTACGGAGGCGGAACAGGAAAGACCGCGCATCGAGACGCTTCACGCGGATGCCCGGGGCCCCGACGTTTTCGTCGGCTTCCGGCTGACGGGAGCGCTCAACCCGCAGCTCGCCAGCCGGATCGAGTCGGGCCTCGAGACCGCGATCCGCTACGACATCCGTCTCTACCGCCACAACGCGCACTGGCTCTGGGACGACCGCATGGACACGCGGCAGTACCGGGTCGCCGTCACCCACGACCCGGTCACCCGGGAGTACGTGGTCGTGGAGACGGTGGACGGCCGGCCGCTCCAGCGCGCCTCGACGCACGACTTCACGGAGGTCTCCCGGCGGCTCGTCTCGCGCGAGAATCTCCTGGTGTTCCGGGTGCGCCACGACGACTGGCGGACCAACCTCTACGTCAGGATGCGCGCGACCTTCGACTCCGGATATCTCTTCGCGATCATCCCCGTGGACTCCCGCACGCCGTGGAAGGAGTCGAGCCGATTCGAGATCAAGGTCGCGCGATGAGGCTCCTGACCGAGTTCCAGCGGCGCCGCAAGGACAACCGGCTCATCGTCGGGCTCGTGCTCGCCGTCCTCGTCGTCTGGTCGGTCGTCTCGGTCCTCGAGCACCGGGCCAACGAGATGGAGCCGGTTACGATCACACGCGGGCTCCTTCTATTCGTCCTCTCCTACATCAACATCACGCTGATCGCGGCGGTGCTCTTCGTGCTCTGCCGCGTCCTGCTGAAGACGTGGCTCGAGCGGCGGCGCAACGTCCTCGGCTCGCGTTTCCAGACGAAGCTCCTCGTCACGTACATCGGCCTGACCGCGATCCCGATCGGGCTGCTTTTCTTTACCGCGACGGGGCTGCTGCAGCGGTCCATCGACCGCTGGTTCTCGACACCCGTGCGCGAGGTCGTCGGGCGCGCCCGGGCTGTCCAGGACATGGCAGAGAAGCGCGTGGTGGATGAGACCGTCGAGAAGGCGAAGGCCCTGGCTTCCCTTGCCGCCGCTCCCGGAGACACGGGGCGGGTGGCGGAGATCCGGCGGATTGAGAGGCTCGATTCCGTCGAGGCCTACCGCGGCGGGCGTCGCGTGGCGCTCGATGCCGAGACGCCGGCGTCCGTCGAGCCGCTCTCCCCCGAGATCCTGCGCAAGGCGGAAGCAAGCGGCCAGCAGATCAAGATCGAGGCGCTCCCCGACGCCTCGCACCGTTACCGCGCGGTCGTCCGGGCGGGAGACCTCCTCTGGGCGGCCGGGACCCGCATCGGCCCCGCCGAGGCGCGCGCGCTCGACGCGATCACGGCGGCCTGGAGTGACTACAGGAAGCTCGAGGCGCAGAAGCCGGCGATCAAGGCGGCCAACATCTCGACGTTTCTGCTCATCACGCTCGCCATCCTCTTCGCGGCCATCTGGACCGGCTCGACGCTCGCGCGCCGGATCACGGGCCCGATCGCCGCGCTCGCGGAATCCACTCGCCGTCTCTATTCCGGAGACCTGTCCGCGCGGGTAGACGTGCCCGCCTCGGATGAGCTCGGCGTGCTCGTCAACTCCTTCAACCGCATGGCGGCGGGCCTTCAGGAGGCGCGCGACACGCAGTTGCGCTCCAACCAGGAGCTCCAGTCCTCCAACGAGCGCCTGGATTTGGAGAAGAGGCTGCTCTCGACGGTGCTCGAGTCGGTCACGACGGGCGTCCTCGCCTTCGACGCGGAGGGCCGGGTCACGGTCTGCAACCCGGCGGCGCGCTCCCTCCTCTCCCTCGAAGGCGAGGTGACGGTCGAAACGCTGGGGCGGCGGCCGGAGCTCGAGCCCGTGGTCACCCTGCTCGATGAGGCGCGGACCTCGGCCTCTTCCCCCGCGCCGCGCGAGTTGACTCTCCACTCCCGGGAGGGCGAGCGCCGCCTGGAGATCGCGCTCCGACCGCTATCCCCCGCCTCGGCCGGAGAGAGAGGGGGGTGGGTCCTGGCGATCGAGGATACCACCCACGTGGCACGCCAGCAGAAGCTCGCCGCCTGGAGCGAGGTCGCCCGCCGCGTCGCGCACGAGATCAAGAACCCGCTGACCCCGATCCGTCTCTCCGCGGAACGGATCGCCCGGCGCCTGCGCGCCGGCGGGCCGGACCTGGGAGAGGCGATCGAGCGCGGCACGAAGGTCATCGTGGAAGAAGTCGACTTCCTGAAGTCTCTCGTGGACGAATTCTCGCGGTTCGCGCGGTTGCCCGAGATGAAGCCGGAGCTCACCGACCTGCCAGCCCTCGCGCGTTCGGCCGTGCGCCTGTTCGAAGGCGCGCGCGAAGGAGTCGCGCTACGTGTCGAGTCCCGGCTGGCGAGAGACAGGGTCGTTCTCGATCCCGCGCAGATCAAGCGCGCGCTGATCAACCTGCTCGACAACGCCCTGGAAGCCTGCGGCGCCTCCGGGGAGATCACCGTGCGCCTCTCGGAAGAAAAGGGCGGCGTCACCCTGGAGGTCGCGGACACGGGCCGCGGCGTGCCCCCGCCCGACCGCGACAAGCTCTTCCTGCCGGACTTCACGACGAAGGGACGCGGCACCGGCCTCGGGCTCGCAATCGTGTCGCGCATCGTCGCCGACCACAACGGGACCATCCGCGTCGAAGAGAACTGTCCTCGCGGAGCGCGTTTCATCATCGAGCTGCCGGCGGCGTGAAGAAGCGGCGCGTGCTCGTCATCGATGACGAGAAAGCTATCCGGGAGACGCTCTCGGAGATCCTGACCGACGAGGGATACGCGGTCACTCCGGTCGAGTCGGGCGAGGAGGGTCTCAAGCGGCTGAAAGAGGAGAACTTCGACCTCGCGTTCCTCGATGTCTGGCTGCGCGACCGCGACGGCCTCTCGATCCTGGAAGCCGCGGACGGCCGTTTGCAGGAAGTGCCCGTCGTGATGATCTCCGGCCACGCCAGCGTCGAGACCGCCGTGCGCGCCGTGAGGCTCGGGGCATACGACTTCCTCGAGAAGCCTCTGTCGCTCGAGCGCGTCATCCTGACCGCGCAGAAGGCGATCGAGCGCCGTGATCTCCTCGCGGAAGTCGCCTCGTTCCGCGGCAGGAGCGAGTCGGAGGCAACGCTGCTCGGCGACGCCGCGCCCATGTTCCAGCTGCGGCAGGAGATCGCCCGCGTGGCGCCCACCGACGCCCGCGTGCTGATCACCGGCGAGAACGGCACCGGGAAGGAGCTCGTGGCCCGTTCGATTCACCGGCTCTCGTCGCGGGCCGATTTTCCTCTGGTCGAGGTCAATTGCGCGGCGATCCCGGAGGAGTTGATCGAGTCGGAGCTCTTCGGCCACGTGCGCGGGTCGTTCACGGGCGCGACCGAGGACCGGCGGGGCAAATTCGAGGAAGCGGACGGAGGGACCCTTTTCCTGGACGAAGTCGGCGACATGTCTGCGAAGACGCAGTCCAAAGTACTTCGAGCCTTGCAGGAGGGGCGTTTCACGCGGGTCGGCGGAAGCCGGCCGACCACCTCGGATGCCCGCGTTCTCTCCGCCACCAACAAGAACCTGGCCGAGGAGATCCGCCGGGGCGCGTTCCGCGAGGACCTCTATTTCCGGCTCGCGGTCGTGCCGGTCTCCGTGCCGGCGCTGCGCGAGAGGCGGGAGGACATCGCGCCGCTCGCCCGCCACTTCCTGCTGCAAGCCTCGGCGCGCTTCGGCCGCAAGCCCAATTCTCTCTCTCCGGCCGCCGTGGAGGCTCTCGAAAGCTACCGCTGGCCGGGAAACGTGCGCGAGTTGAAGAACCTGGTCGAGCGGCTGGTCATCCTCTGCCCCGCCGAGGCGATCCGCAGAGAAGACCTGCCCGCCGAGATCCGCGACGCCGAGCTCGCCGCCGCTCCTCCCGCCGACGCCTCTCTCCGGGACGCCCGCGACGACTTCGAGCGCCGCTACATCCTCGCCTCGCTCAAACACCACCGCGGCAATGTGACCCGGACCGCCGAAGCGCTCGATGTCGAGCGCTCCAACTTGTACAGGAAACTGAAGAGCTACGGAATCGAAGTCGAGAGGGAGTGAGAGAAGAAATTGTGAATTGTGAATAAGGGCCTGCGTCATTCGCAATCCTCAATTCGCAATTCGCAACTTCTTCCTTACTCGCCCTCCTCGAGCAATCGAAGCTCCAGGACCTGATTGGCGGAAAAGTTCTCGAGCCTCAAGTAGTGATCGGCGGCCATGAAAAGCGCCTCGGCGGGCGCCAGGCCGACGATCTCCGAGCCGACGACCGAGACGCCGTAGCGTTCGGCCTCGGACTTGACGCACTCGAAGACGCGGTGCAGAGGGGTCTTCCTGGAGTTGGTCATGTTGATCGAGACCTGGACCTGACCGCGGTCGGCGAGCGCGACACCCATCGCCTTGACATACCGGAAGCCGCCGCCGATGTGCCGGATCGCGCGCGCGATCGAGTCCGCCACCTTCAGGTCGTTCGTTCCCAGGTTGATGTTGTAGGCGATCAGCGGAGGCCGCGCCCCGACGGCGACGACACCGGCCGTCGGATGGGGGCGCGCGGGGCCGAAATCCGGAACCCATTTTGGGTCCTTCATCTTCTCGGCGAAGCCCTCGAACTCTCCCTTCCGAATCTCTGCCAGGTTGCGACGTGTCTCGGCGGTGGCGGAGTCTTCGTAGAGATAGACGGGGATCCCGTGGCGTGCGGCGATCTCGGCGCCCACCTCGCGGGACAGCGCCACGCACTCCTCCACGGTCGCGCCGCGGATGGGAATGAACGGCACGACGTCCACGGCGCCCATGCGGGGATGCTCTCCCTCGTGGCGCGTCAGGTCGACGCGGGGAACCACGGCCTCAAACAGCGCCGACACGCCCGCCCTCACGCCCACGGCGTCCCCGACGAACGTCAGCACGCTCCTGTTGTGAGAAGAATCCGACGAAACGTCCAGCAATCGCACGCCGGGCGCCGCCCGGACCGCGTCGGCAATCTCGCGCACCCGCTCCCGGTCGCGCCCCTCGGAGATGTTGGGCACGCATTCGATGACCGTCCGCATCAGGGCACCAGTCTATAATTGCGGGAATCGTGTTTGTCGCGAGCCCAATCCGTCCCGGGCAGGAGCCGTGAGTTCCCCCATCCCGCCCGCCCCCTATCCCGGCAATCCTTCGCTCCCGGTCGAGGTCCGCGAGAAGATCCTTTCGACGTTCCGCCACGCCCTGAACCTCTTTTCCTCGGGAAACGTCAACGACTGCCTGATCGGCTGCGAGTTCATCCTGAAGATGGATCCGCGCTTCACGCCGGCGCGGCGCCTGCAGGAGAAGGTCCGAAACCGCGACTCCAACGTGGACATCAGCGAGTTGCAGGCGGCGGCAGACCTCGCGACCGTCGCGAGCCAATCCCCGGCCGCGGCGGCCCCCGTCTCCGCGCCTCCCCCGCCGCCCCCGGTCGAGAAACCGGACACCCGGCGTCTGCTCGCCGAGGCCGCGCGGAAATATGACGCGCTCGATTTCGAGGGAGCGATCGCCGCGGCCACGCGCGCCCTGACGCTTCTGCCGGGCAACAAGGACGCGCTGGCCCTTATCGAGAAGGCTGCCGGCAAGAAGGCCACTCAGCCTCTGATCGAGTCCACCCGCGTTCGGGCGGAGGAGGCCCTGACCGAAGGCCGCCTGTCCGAGGCGCGCCTGGAAGTGGAGCGGTTGCGCGCCATCGATCCGGGACACCCGGCGATCGTCTCGCTCGAGCAGCGGTTGAACGCCGCCGCTTCCCCGGCGGGTGGCCTCGACCAGGATTCGGACCCGTTCCCGCTCGATTCGTCCGGCGAAGGCCGGGGACCGCGCGGCTCTATCACCAGCTTTTCCAACGAGTCGAGCGAGCCGGCAGGCCTCGACCCGTATTCCTCACGGCCTTCCGTATCGCCCGGGCCGGACGCGGAAGAAGGCGGCTCGATCCCGTCGTCCGCGCCCCCGCCAGTCGCCGACGCCGCGTTGCCGGCGTCCTCCGCTTTCGATCTCTTCCTCCCGCCGGAAGAGTCAGCCCCTCCGGTGATGCCCTCGCCGCTGATTCCTCCTTCGGTGATGCCGCCCGTGCCCGGAGGTCCGGTGCCGCAGGCCGAGGAAGAAGATGCGCGCATCTCCGAGAAGGAGATCGCCGCCCTGCTCAAGCAGGGAGATGAGATCGCGAGGAAAGGAGAACGCCAGCAGGCGATCGAGATCTGGTCCCGCGTTTTCCTGATCGACATCAACAATGCCGAGGCCGTCACGCGAATCGAGCGGGCACGGCAGGAGATGGCCGATCAGAAGGCCCTCGTCGCGGACAGTTTGAAGAAAGGGAGAGAGAGCTTCGAAGCCGGAAACCGCGAGGAGGCGAAAAAGCACTTTCTTAAAGCCCAGTCCCTCGACCCCGGCGAAGCTACGGCCCGTCAATACCTCGAGCGTATCGAGCGGGGAGCGTCCGAGCCGACGCCTCCGGCCGGCGGCACGGGCAAGAGTACCGTTTCGGCAAGGCCGGAAGACGATTTCCCCGAGACCGCCGTTCGGCCGCCGACCGCGCCCCCGGCTCCCGCTCGCCGCGGCCTGGCGATCAACCCCAAAGTCCTCGGCGTCATTGGCGCCTTCCTGGCCATGACGCTCGTCGGCGTGTACCTCGTCTTCAAGGGACCCAGGACCCACGAGCCCCCGGCCGGGGTCGTGTCAACCGGATCGTTGCAGAATGCCCGGGATCTGCTCGGGAAGGGAAAGGTCGCGGAGGCCCGCGCGGAGCTGCGCCGCATCGGGCCGGGGAACGCCGACTCCGAAGAGGCCCGGAGATTGCTCGCGGACCTCGGCAAGAACGGTTCGGACACGCTCGGCGGCAGGGGCGCGCGTTCCGGTCAACCGCCGGAGGGAGCCTCGTCCGAGGTCCACGGCGAAGCCGGTCCTGCCCAGCTTCGGGCCGCGGCGGAGAAGGCGCTCGCCGAGAAGCGCTACATCGAGGCCCTGAAGAACTTCAACCTGGCCGCGCCGGCCTACCGCGACGATCCGAGCTTCGCTCAGGCGCTGGGGCTCGCCTCCGACAAGGTCACGGCGCTCACGCCGGCCGTCAAGCTCTACAACGAAGGGGAGTACGACACGGCCATCCCGATCCTCTGGCGTATCGTCCAGGAGGACCGCGACAACTCCGACGCCCGCTCCTATCTGCTGCGGTCCTACTACAACGAGGGGATCACGCAGCTTCAGAACGGCCTCTATCCGAAGGCGGCGCAGGCGTTCCAGGAAGCGCTCGGCCTGGACCCCAACGACGCGGAAGCGGTTCGGCACAAGAAGTTCGCCGAGCGCTACCAGAAGGGCGACCTGGACCTGATGGGACGCATCTACATGCGCCACCTCAATCATCGCCCTTGAGCCGGCTGGACGATCTGGACCTGACGTCGGGAGCGAGGGTCGACGCGTCCGTCGAGCTGCCGGCCGCCGGGGTCCC
>Ga0209009_1000813_pt1 | contig 9918 bp, 9 predicted proteins | sample BlaSpr_A8_OM3_M2_FD_187979 | JGI IMG/M metagenome (GOLD analysis project Ga0209009, IMG submission 187979) | Forest soil microbial communities from Thunder Bay, Ontario, Canada - Black Spruce, Ontario site 2_A8_OM3_M2 (SPAdes) (version 2) | ecosystem: Environmental > Terrestrial > Soil > Boreal... | reverse complement strand
GACGCCGATCGCCGGGCCGGCATCGAGCTTGCTCGCCGTCGTGTTGTACGGTCCCACGCCCAAATAATCGGCGCCGATATGCGCGGCGGCGCGCGCCTCGGCGGCGGTCGAGCACGAAACGCCGAGCACTCTACCGGCGAGGCGCGCGCGCATCGCCGCCGGCTCGAGCGAGGCGAGATCTTCTTGACCGACATGCAATCCGTCGGCGTCGAGCGCCGCTTCGACGTCGTCGTTGATCACGAGCAGCGCGCCGAAATGGCGCACGCGCTCGTGCATTTGACGAACGAGAGCGCGATCGGTTCCGCGCTTCGCGCGATATTGGATCAGACGCACGCCCGCGCCGAGAACGTCGTCGACAAGACTGAGCGGCGATGGCGTCAGCTCGGCGTCGACGATGACGTATATTCCCATCAGCCTTCGCATTGCGATTCATCTGTTTCGCGCTCGATCGTGCCCGCGCCTAACCTCGTCCAGCGCAACGGCGCAGCGTGCCGAGCATACGAACGAGGAGGGCGCTTGCGCGACCCTCCCCGTCTAGGATTTTCGCGAGGCCGGTTACGGAGCTTGCGAGACCACGACCAGCGTCGTGCCGATGACTCCGCTAACCGTATGGGTGGCTTGGAGCCTGATGCAGTAGTTGCCGGTGGTCGCCGGCGTCGGCTGCTGGACGGTGGTCGTCGGTGCGAAGGGTGACGTTCCGGCCGGCACTAGCGGAGGCCCAACAAAGATCGTCTGGGCGACTCCCGTGTAGTTCGGATAGGTTCCGATCACGTTGCCTGCCGGTGGCGGTTGCGCCAGCAATTGGGTGAACGCTCCGCCGTAAAGCGGATAGGGCGCGCCGCCGACGACGGGTCCCTGTTGCAGCAACGAATTGACCGGAAACGGCGGTGCCGGCGGCGTTCCGCACGTGCCTTGGCCATTGGGCGACGCACCCTTCGAGTATGTCGTGCCGGCGGGCGCATATACTGCAGCCCAGCTGAAGGTCGCATCGGGGATGACCGAGGAGCCCGAGCCGGTCCCTTTGATGGCGACCGCCGAGACGAGAATCGGCGCATACCCGGTCGGAACGAGGAAGAAATCATCGACCGAAGCCGCGCCGTTTTGGAAAATGATCTCGTCCGGAACCTTGGTGGAATTGCCGGTGTTAGCATTCAGTCCGTAGCCGCCGCCAGAGCATGCGGCCAGCAATGCGATACCGCATGCCGCGATCAGCGATGAGGCGAGACGACGCATATAAAAACTCCCGGTTGACACGATAAAAGAGCCGACGGCCTTCTGAAAGTTCCGCCGTCAGTACGTGGCGCGCTTTTGCCTCGGCGCACTCGGTCTCCTTTTCTAAACAGGCGATCCGGGCCCGGTTCCGAGCGAGGGTTCGGGATGTCCTGGGGCGGCCGGCCGCCGGGCGATGCCCCGACGGTTTAGGGCTCAGCTCCCGATCGCGATCGGGGGTAGATCGACGCTGAACGGTGCGTCCGCCCCGTCGCGGAGCTGCGGCGCGGTTGTCAGGCTGAGGCTCTTGGGCCCGAAGCGGTCCGGCGTAAAGAAGGTCAAGGCGCCCGTGTATTGGCCGCTCGCCGCGAGCCTCAGGCCGAGGTAGAGGTTTCGATCGGTCAAGCTTTCGAGCTTTGTCGCGATGAGGTGGTAGGCTTCGCCGCTCTGGTCGTGCAGCACCGATCTGCCGTAGGGCAAGAGCGTGACCGCTTCGTTGCCATAGTTCGCGAAGTTGACGATGAATTCGACGCGACCCGTGAAAAACGATATCTTGCGGACCGTGACGTGCAGCTTGTCGACGTCGGCTGTCGCCTTTTCGGGAACGACCACGCGCCAGGGATGGTACGGATCCTTCACCTTTACCGCACCCTGCTCGTTCAAGAGCCCGTAATCGACGCGCGCCGTCGCCGTCGCCGGCGACTGGTGCGCGTAGTCGAAGAACGCGATGTCTTCGGAGACGACCACAAGGACGCCGCGCGCGCCGGCGCTCGATGTGTGCAGTACTTTGTACCGGCCGATCTTGAAGTGGTCCGCTTTGAACACCGACGCGTAGTTGTCGGCACTCGCGAAGTAGCGCCGGCCGTCGGCGCTCAGCAGCGCAAACGCGGCCGGATAGTTGCCGCTGCCAAGCGCTTTGATGTAGCGATCGAGCACGTCCTTCTGCACGGCCGAAAGAGACGGGCCGGAAGTTGATTGCGGCGTCGCCCCAAGCAGCGCGAGGATCGAGAGCGAAAAGAACACGCGGCGGATCATTGAGTTTGTCGACCTTCTTCTAGGATGACCTCGACGATGCGCGTCAGGTCGGCCTCGTCAGAGAAACGAATTTCGATGCGGCCACTTCCCCCAGGGATTCCGACGATCGCAATCGGCGCGCCCAATCGATAACGAAGGCGGCTTTCGACGGCCTCGACGTCGGGCGCTTTGCGCGTTGTCGCGACGCGGGGCCTGTTCGGTCGCACGCTTTTGGTCGCACCCAGTCGTTCAACGTCGCGCACCGACAGCCCGTCGCGCGCAATCCGGAGCGCGACGCCTTCGCGTTCGGCCGGGTCGAGAGCGAGCAGAGCGCGCGCGTGGCCGGCGCTAATCGCACCGCTGTGCAGCCGCGCTTTGATCGGATCCGATAACGTCAGCAGGCGCAGCGCATTGCTAATGGTCGGGCGGCCTTTGCCGATGCGCTGGGCGAGCGTATCTTGAGTAAGCCCATACTCGTCGATGAGGTGCTGCAATCCCATCGCTTCTTCGAGGGGATCGAGATTTTCGCGTTGGAGATTCTCGACGAGCGCGATCTCGAGGCTCGAACGATCATCGTCGTGGCGCACGATCGCCGGTATCGTTTCGATGTGCGCGGCGGCGGCGGCACGCCAGCGGCGTTCGCCTGCAATCAGTTCGAAAACGTCGCCGGGTAATTGGCGAACCAGCACCGGAACGAGGACGCCTAACTCGCGGATCGACTGTTCGAGCTCGGCCAACGCGGTCGGATCGAAGTTTTGCCGAGGCTGGCGCGGATTCGGGCGAATCGCGTTGACGCGCACGTGACGAAGTCCGCCGTCGCCCAGTCCGCTGCGGTCGTCGCCGAGCAGAGCGCCCAGACCGCGGCCGAGTCCGCGCCGCGCGCTCATGCGCCCGCCACTTCGCGCGCGAGGGCCATGTAGGCTTGCGCGCCGCGGCTTTTCACGTCGAACAGGACGGCGGGTTTTCCAAACGACGGCGCTTCGGAGAGGCGGATGTTGCGCGGAATCTGCGTTCGAAAAACTTGCGAGGGAAAATACGTATTCACTTCCTTTAGGACTTCGCTGGCCAATCGCGTTCGCCCATCGAACATGGTGACCAGAACTCCGGCGATGGTCAAGCGCGGGTTGAGCGCCTCGCGAATACGCCGCACCAGCGTGGTCAGTTGCGAAAGCCCTTCGAGAGCGTAATACTCGGCTTGCACGGGGATGAGCACTTCACTGGCGGCGGTCAGCGCATTGAGCGTCAATAGCCCGAGCGACGGCGGACAATCGATCAGGACGTAGTCGTAGCGATCGACGATCGACTCGAGTGCGCGTTTCAATTTCGTTTCGCGCGAGAGCTTGGACACCAACTCGATCTCGGCGCCGGCGAGATTGATCGTGGCAGGAACGAGTTCGAGCCCGGGGATGTCCGTGGGAAGGATGACGCGCTCGACCGCAACGTCCGCAAGCAACACGTCGTAGATGTCTTCAGCGACCTCGTTTTTGTCAACGCCGAGCCCGCTTGTCGTGTTGCCCTGCGGATCGATGTCGACGAGCAGGACGCGCCGTCCCAGAAGCCCCAGTGCCGCGCCGAGGTTCACGGCCGTCGTACTCTTTCCGACGCCGCCCTTTTGATTGACGATCGCGATGACGCGGACGCGATGCTCGCCGCCGAGTGCCGGCAAGCTACTCTCCCAATCCGTAACGGGCTTTCATCGCGCGGTAGCGTGCAAACGTGTGGGGATCGATCTCAGCCCATGGCAACTGATCGAGCAGCGGGACCAACCGGTAGCGAAGTGCGGGTCCGCGCACCATGAACTGATAGTAGTTCCGCCCGCCGTGTGTGTAGGGACCGTAGAGCCTGGCGCCCGGACAGCGGTCGAGCAGCCAATCGAGGAGCGGCTTGTGCCGAGCATGCAACCGTAAGGTAACTTGCGGCTGCGAACGGTCGCCGCCAAAATGGCCTTCGGCGATCAGCATCCCGACAAGGACGCCGAGATCGAAGGTCGCCATTGATCGGTCCATGGAGCTCTATTCTGTTTCACCGTGATGTTCCCCGTGGAACTTTGTGAACAGTCCGAAATCGGCATGCAACTGCCTATTTTGCCACGCGCTCTAGGGTTGGGCCTCCCGGTCGCTCAGAATGGCTTCCATTTCAGCACGCAACGCGGCCGGCTCGTTGAGTTCCGGGCGTTCGATGACCCGCTCCAACAGGGCATGGAGGACGCGGCCGACGACGGGCCCACCTCGCGAGCCGTTCGGTAGGAGATCGTGTGCGATGGCCGCCGCGATCACCGCAGAGCCGTCGATCGCCAGGTCGGTGACCTTTAACGGCGGTTTTTCTGCAACAATTGCCTGGACCCGGCTTTCAAAGACCTCGTTGTTGCCGCGATTCGGGAGGCCGCTTCCGACGACGTCCGCTTTTCGCAGCGCGAATTGGTCCGAGAGCTGGTCGAGGCCCACCCGACGGACGAAGCGCCGCACCGTCGCATCGGCGAACGCCGGATCTGCTGCGTACATGTGGTGACGGACGAGGCTGGCGACGCGCTCGATCAAGTCGTTCGAGAAACGTAGGCGGCCAAGGATCGCACGGGTCAGTTCTTCGCCCACGATCTCGTGGCGATAAAAATGCGGGCCGTCTTTCGTCCTCGGCTTCCCGACGTCGTGAAGCAGTGCGCCGAGGCGTACGGCCAAGTTACCTGGTGGCGTCGCGTCGAGCGTCGCCAGGCTGTGGCGGTAGACGTCGTACGCATGATACTCGTTCTGCTCGACGCCGATCCCCTCAGCGATCTCCGGCAGAATCCGCTCGAGCAATCCTCCTTCGCGCATGACCTCGAAGCCGAGCGACGGCCGCACCGCGCCGGTGAGCAGCTTTACCAGCTCGTCGTGAATGCGATCCGCCGAAACCGTCTCTATGAGCGGAGCCGCCTCGCGCATCGCGGCCATCGTCGAGGGCGTGACCTGGTACTCGAAGCGCGCGGAGAATTGCGCCGCGCGCAGCATTCGCAGGGGGTCTTCCGCAAAAGCGGACGGCTTGAGCAGGTCGATCCGGCGGCCACGAATGTCAGCCTCACCTCCAAACGGGTCGACTAGATCGCCGGCGGGCAGCGAGCGCGCGAGCATGTTCATGCGAAAATCGCGCCGCTCGAGGTCGGCCTCGATCGAGATCGCGGGACCGGCCTCAACGATAAAATCGCGGTGCCCGACCCCGGTCGAGCGCTCCCGCCGCGGTAGGGCGACGTCGACCGTCAGCCCGTCGAACGTGCACTTGACGACGGCGAACGACGCTCCGACGAGGTCGGCACGCCCCAGCCGGCCGAGACGCTCGACGAGGTCTTCGAGCTCGATTCCCGTCGCGACGTAGTCAAGATCTTTCGCCGGTCGCGCGATGCCGTCGAGCGTGGTGCGGACCTCATCGCGAACGCGCCCTCCCACGGCATACAGCGACCCAGCCGGAAGAACCGCGGCGATTGCAGCGTCGGCGGCAGTGGCATCAACCCCGTTCATCCGAGATCACCCAGTACGACGCCCGCGAGAGAGATTGTTGGTACAGGATGTTTCACCGTATAGTCAATTCGGTCATTCGGTCAGGCCTTGTGAGGTTCCGTTCTCGAGATGCTTCGGCGCCCCGCTCGGCGTCGACGCTCCGCCTAGACTGTCGAGGCTCCCAGAACACCGAGGGGCCGTCGCTCAGGCAGGCCGACTCGTCGCGGAAAGTGATCCGGCGTCGGACGCCGCTTGGAGACCAGCACGACGCGATGCCCGGCATCGATGACGTGCTCGTCGAGTAGACCGCCGCCGAGCATGAGCGACGCGTCTTGGGTCGCAGTGCGTTCGAGGTAATCGAAACGGCCTCGCTGCAAAACGGCGACGCCGCCGAGGGCGAGAAACGGCATGGTCAGTTCGAGAACTGCGGGAGCTGAAGCGACACCCCGCGCAGTCGCGGCACCGAAACGTTCGCGCAGCAAGGGGTCCCGCGCCGCGATCTCCGCGCGTGTCCCGAGCACCTTCGCATTCAAACCGAGCTCGGCGACGACGAGTTGGAGGAAACGCGCCTTCTTGAGAGTCGCTTCGATCATCGTCGCCGCGTAACCGGTCACGATCGAAAGGACGATTGCCGGAAAACCTCCGCCGCTGCCGACGTCGACGAACGGATCGCGAACGTACCGCTCGATCGAAAGAGCATCGCGAACGTGTTCGAGCAGCGCGTCCAGGTCGCGCGCTCCGGTCAGATTGACGTTGGCATTATGTTCGAGAAGCAGCTCGAGAAAACGCGCCAACCGCGGCCGCGCTTCGGGCGCGAGCTCGAACGAACCGAGGCGATCGGTGGTCATCGCAACCTTGAACATGAGTCACCTCGCTTGCGGTGGCTTACGGCGATATAGGCTGACGGGCCTCGGGAGCACCGCTCCGCGCGATCTCGCGTTGTCGGTAGACCGACAATACCGCCACGTCGGCCGGCGAGATACCGGGGATGCGGCCGGCGGCGCCGACTGACGCAGGCCGGTGGCGCGTGAATTTCTCCCGCGCCTCACGCGAGAGCGCAGTGATGTTCGCATACGGAAAATCATCGGGCAGCGGCAGCGCTTCGGTGCGCGCAGCCCTGGCGATGTCCAGCTCTTGGCGCTGCAGATAGCCTTCAAGCTTCATCTCGATTTCGACGCGCCCGCCAGTCTCGGCATCGACAGGTTCGCCGGTTGCTGCGAAGGCCGGGGCGACGTGCGCAAAATCGACGTTGGGCCGGCGCAGCGCCTCCGCGACGCTCGACCCGCGCAGACCGTCGGGCGCATCGCCGCCGAGGTGCATCGTCCGAGAGCGCGCGACGGTGCGTTCGAGCCGCGCGCGGCGCTCTTCGAAGAGCATGAAGTCTTCTTCGGAGAGCAAACCGACGGCGCGACCGAGCGGCGAGAGGCGCAGATCGGCGTTATCGTGCCGCAGCGACATTCGGTACTCGGCGCGGGAGGTCATCATCCGGTAGGGTTCGTCGACGCCCTTGGTCACCAAATCGTCGATCAGCACGCCGATGTACGCTTGCGCGCGCGAAAGGACGACCGCCGATTTACCCTGGACGCTGCGCGCCGCGTTGAGGCCAGCGATGAGCCCTTGCGCTGCCGCCTCTTCGTAGCCCGAGGTGCCGTTGAGCTGGCCGCAATGGAAGAGTCCGCCGACGCGGTGCGTCTCGAGGCTCGGTCGCAGTTCGATCGGTGGAACGTGGTCGTATTCGACCGCGTATCCGGCGCGCAGCATCTCCGCCGTTTCGAGACCGGGAAGCGTGCGCAACATCTCGAGTTGAATCTCGGCCGGCAGCGACGTCGAGAATCCGCCGACGTACGTCGATTCGTTCTCCCAGCCCTCGGGTTCGATGAAAATCAGGTGCTGCGGGTTGTGGGAAAACTTAATGACCTTATCTTCGATCGAGGGACAGTAGCGCGGCCCGATCCCGCGGATGAGATCGAGTCCGTACAGCGGCGAGCGGTGGAGGTTGTCGCGCACCAACGCGTGGGTGCGCGCATTGGTCTGCGTAACGTAGCACGGGAGCTGAGGGCCGGCGAAGACCGGCGCGCTGCGGTAGGAGAAGGGGAGCGGAACGGCGCTCGGCGGTTGCGCGCGCATCCGCGAGTAATCGATGCTGCTCCGAGCCACGCGCGGCGGCGTTCCGGTTTTCAGGCGGCCGGTCGGAAAGCCGATGCGGCGCAGCGCGTCGGCGAGTCCGAGCGCCGGGGCTTCGCCGAGCCGCCCCGCCGGCTCGCTGAATTCGCCGCGGAAGATCTTACCGCCCAAGAAGGTCCCGGTCGCCAGGACGACCGCCGGGGCATGATAGCGCTCGCCGCTGGTGGTCGCGACGCCGCGGATGCGTCCAGCGCTCAGGATGAGATCGTCGACCATCCCGGCGACGACGCGCAGGTTCGGGATGCCCTCGACGGCAGAGGTCGCGAGGCGAACGTACGCGGCCTTGTCGGCTTGCGCGCGCAAGGCGCGCACGGCCGGCCCTTTTGACTCGTTGAGGAAGCGAACGTGAAGGGCGCAGTGGTCGATGATGCGCGCCATCTCCCCGCCGAGCGCGTCGATCTCGCGAACGATCTGCCCCTTCGCGCTCCCACCGACCGAGGGGTTACAGGCGAGCGTGCAGATGCGTTCGGGATCGCCCGTCACCATCAGCGTCGCGACGCCGAGCCGCGCCGACGCGAGCGCCGCTTCGAGCCCCGCATGGCCGCCGCCGACGACGATTACCCCCGCGTCATCGCTCCAGGTACCGTTCACGAAGCCCATCCTATCATGTCGCCTCGGGCTCGGCGCCACCGGCCCTCCCTAGCGGCGCGCCTGTAACGCGCGCCGGCGGCCGGCAGATTCTCGCGCGCCCACGACGAGAGAGAATACGACAAAACCGGCAATTCCAAAAATCATCGCAAACAAGATCCCGATCTCCGGCGACGACGGAAGGATGAAGGGCATCCACTCGGCGCCTCCGGCCTGCGGGCTGACCGCGAAGACGGTAGCCGAGCCATCCGAGCCGGCGGCCGCCCGCCGTTCCAGGAAATTGCCGAGCAGAAGTCCGCCGTCGGCGCATAATGCGCTCACGATCACCGCCGCGGGGGCCCAACGCCGTACTCGAACCGTCGACAGCGGGCCGGCGACGACGATCGGTACGATGACCGAACCAGCGATCGCACCGAACGTCGCACCGTTTCCGACGAAGGCATACATGACCCGGCCGATGCCGAGTTCCGGGACTCTTGCGATGACGATAGCGCCGATTGCAAGGCCCGCCAGAGTTCCGGCGCACGCGCCTAAAACCGCACCGCCGCCGATTCGGGCGAGCGTCGCGAGCGCGGTCTTCGCTTCTTCGCTAAGCATTCCGCGCGCTACTTACCGATGCAAAAGCGCGCGAAGATCGCATCCAACAATCGCTCGTCGGCTTCGCGGCCCGTCAGCTCGCCGAGGGCGCGCACCGCGCGCATCAAGTCGCCGCTGATCAGGTCGGCGGGCGCGCCGCTATTCAACGTCTCTTGAGCGTATGCTAACGCGCGATCCGCTTCGAGTGCCGCGTCGGCTTGACGTGCCGTCCCGAGATGCGGAAGGGAGAGATCGATCGTCTCGCTCGCCGCGACCAGCGACGTCAGCGCGTCGCGCACGGCGTTTAGCGTCGGGCCGTCGCGAGCCGAGCCGAAGAGCGCATCGCGCTCGGGCGGCTCGCGCTCCTCGTATCCCGCGTCACCGAGATCGGATTTATTGAAGAGCACGATGCGTTCGCGAATGCGCGTCCGCCGGAGCAGCTCGCGCGCCTCGGACGAAAGCCGAACGGCTCCATCGACGACGACCAGCGCGACCCGCGCTGACTCGAGCGCGCGCTCGGTGCGCTCGATTCCGGCGGCTTCGAGGCGATCGGTATGCGCGCGAATGCCGGCGGTATCGATCAATCGAAACGTCGCGCCATCCAGCGCAAGGATCTCTTCGATCGTGTCGCGCGTCGTACCCGGCGATTCGGAGACGAGGGCGCGTTCGTCGCCGAGCAGCGCGTTGAGCAACGACGATTTCCCCGCGTTCGGAGGGCCGACGATTGCGACCGCGGCTCCTTCGCGTACCACGCGGCCTCGTTCCCAAGTCGCGGCAAGCCCCCCGATCCGTGAGCGGATTGCGCCGATCCGTTCGGCGAGACGCTCGGCCGGCGGCGTCTCGACTTCATCGGGAAAATCGATCGCCGCCGCCAATTCTT
>Ga0209009_1000812_pt1 | contig 9921 bp, 7 predicted proteins | sample BlaSpr_A8_OM3_M2_FD_187979 | JGI IMG/M metagenome (GOLD analysis project Ga0209009, IMG submission 187979) | Forest soil microbial communities from Thunder Bay, Ontario, Canada - Black Spruce, Ontario site 2_A8_OM3_M2 (SPAdes) (version 2) | ecosystem: Environmental > Terrestrial > Soil > Boreal... | reverse complement strand
GAAAAGCTGTAGGATTGACTCGACGGCTTGATCGCTCGGCAGAGGCAAGAACTTTCCACTGTGTTCCGCAAGGAGAAAAGCTTGGGTCGAACTTGACACAACGCGTCCAAGACTGCTTCTGCTTAATGGTTTTAAATCAGTTAGATACTGGCTTACGCCGATTGGAGCTTTTCGTGCCTTACCCTACTCTGAGCGCGGTGGTTCGAGCCCAAAGGTAGGTTGAAATGCTCCCGTTCATGATGATGGCAGTTCTGGCTCTCCTGGCATTCCTATGTATTTCGCATGTTATCCCTTCGTTGACGCGTCGCCCACCTCAGTCGCGTCCGACTCCGCCCTCGCGTAATCCATCTGCTGGCGCTACCACAAAATAATTCGAGCTTTTGAAGGTCCGCTCACACGTGTGATCCTTTTAGTGCTCAAGTCTTTGAACCTTGATTCGGTTTGCAAAAACGCAAACATTGCCGCATCATAAGATGTTTTATTTCCCGCGTTTACCGCGCCGATATCGTATCCACCTCGAAAGCGATTCGGTATCGCATCGCGTGAGTTTGCGACGCGGGAAAATTCGCATGGACTGGGGGGGATTTGAATGCGTAGGCCCGTAAATATTGCTTCGCCCAAGGGACGTCTGGGCGTTCTTACGCCGGGAATGGGAGCCGTGAGCACCACTTTCATGGCTGGTGTTGAACTGGTGCGGCGCGGCGAGTCCGCGCCGGTTGGCTCGCTGACGCAGTTGGGCACTATTCGCCTCGGTAAACGCACCGAAGGCCGCACGCCGAAAATCAACGAATTCGTTCCACTCGCCAAACTCGACGACATCGTCTTCGGCGGTTGGGATGTCTTCCCGGACGACGCGTATCAAGCCGCATCCAAAGCCGGTGTGCTCGACGCCAAAGACTTGTCCAAAGTCCAAAAGTTTCTGAAGACCATCAAGCCCATGAAGGCCGCCTTCGATCAGCACTACGTCAAAAATCTTTCTGGTCCGAACGTCAAAAAAGCCAAAAACAAATTCGAACTGGCCGAGCAGCTTCGCGAAGACATCCGCAATTTCAAAAAGAAAAGCAAAGCGGACCGCCTGGTAATGGTCTGGTGCGGTTCCACCGAAATATTTCTGAAACCGGAGGGCGTTCACAAAGACTTGAAATCCTTAGAAAAAGGCATGCGCGCGAACGATCCGGCAATCGCACCCTCCATGCTCTATGCCTATGCGGCAATCAGCGAAGGCGTTCCGTTCGCCAACGGCGCGCCAAATCTTACCGTGGATATTCCCGCCCTGGAAGAATACGCAAAAGCGAAAGAAGTCCCCATCGGCGGAAAGGATTTCAAAACCGGCCAAACGTTGATGAAAACTATCCTCGCCCCCGGGTTCAAAGCCCGCATGCTCGGTTTGAATGGCTGGTTTTCCACCAACATTCTCGGCAATCGCGACGGCGAAGTCCTGGATGATCCCGGCTCGTTCAAGACCAAGGAAGAATCCAAGCTCGGCGCTCTCGAGTATATTTTGCAGCCAAACCTTTACCCGAATCTCTACGGCAAGATTCACCACAAAGTCCGCATCAATTACTATCCGCCGCGCGGCGACAACAAAGAAGGCTGGGACAACATTGATATTTTTGGCTGGCTCGGCTATCCCATGCAGATCAAAGTGGATTTCCTCTGTCGCGATTCGATCCTTGCAGCGCCCATCGTGCTCGACCTCGCGCTTTTCTTCGATCTCGCCAAGCGCGCCGGCATGCGTGGCATCCAGGAATGGCTCAGCTTTTATTTCAAATCGCCGATGTGCGCCAAAGAGTTGTACCCGGAGCATGACCTCTTCATTCAGTCCATGAAGCTGAAGAACACCCTGCGCTGGATCATGGGCGAAGACCTGATCACGCATCTTGGCGCCGAATACTACGACTGAACAATTGCTTGGGGAGATAAAATGCGCATTACGCTTCGCAAAGTTTTTAACGCTGCATTTTTTCTGGCAACCCTAATGACGATCACTCGGCCCTCCGTCTCTTCCGCAGCTAGTGGAAGCGGATCGAAATTCGAAATCGCATTCCCTCGTGAACGCAGCGCGCAACCTCTCGACGGACGCTTGCTGCTCTTGCTTTCCACTGATCCTTCCGAAGAGCCGCGCATGCAAATCAATATTTCGCCGAACACGCAGATGGTGTTTGGCATCGACGTCGATGGCCTGGCCCCGGACAGCATCGCTGTAGTGGACGCGGAAGCTTACGGCTATCCCGTGCGCAGCCTGCGCGACGTAAAGCCGGGCGAATATTATATCCAAGCTGTGCTTCATCGCTACGAAACGTTCCATCGCAGTGATGGTCACACGATAAAACTCCCCATGGATCGCGGCGAAGGACAACACTGGAACACTGCTCCGGGAAATCTCTATAGCAAGCCCCAGAAGATCGCGCTCGGCGCCGATACTTCGTTCAAGATTATCCTCGATCAGGAAATTCCGCCTATTCCTGCCCCTGCCGACACCAAATACATCAAGCACGTAAAGATTCAGAGCGACCTGCTCACTAAATTCTGGGGACGCCCGATGTTTTTGGGCGCGAACATTTTGGCGCCGGAAGGATTTGATGAGCATCCCGAAGCGCACTATCCCATGGCTGTGAACGAAGGTCACTTCCCTGCTGATTTTGAAGGCTTTCGTACCGAACCCCCCGACCCAAATTTGAAACCCGATTACAGTGAGCGTTTTCACATCGCCGGTTACAACCGTATACAGCAGGAAGAAGCCTACAAGTTCTACAAACAGTGGATTAGCCCTGGCTTCCCCAGGATCCTGGTTGTGGAAATCCAGCACGCAAATCCGTATTACGACGATTCCTACGCGGTTAATTCTGCGAACCTCGGTCCCTACGGCGATGCCATCGAAACCGAGCTTATCCCCTACATCGAAAAGAAATTCCGCGGAATCGGACAGGGCTGGGCGCGTTTCCTGTATGGCGGATCAACCGGCGGTTGGGAATCTCTTGCCGTGCAAATGTTTTATCCGGACCACTACAACGGCGCTTTTATCGCCTGCCCGGATCCCATTGATTTCCGCGCCTTCACTACCATCGATCTGTACAAAGACAAAAACGCCTTTTATATCGAAGGTCCCCACAAAAAAATCCTTCAACCGGGCACGCGCGATTATCTGGGGCACGTGATGGCAACCACCCAGGACATAAATCATTACGAATTGGGGCTCGGTAGGAAGACACGTTCCGGAGAACAATTTGATATTTGGCAAGCGGTCTATGGGCCTGTTGGCAAGGACGGCTACCCCCAGCCCATCTTCGATAAAGAAACGGGCGAAATTTATCCGGAGGTAGCCGCTTACTGGCGAGAGCACTACGATCTTCGCTATATCCTGGAACGAGATTGGGCCACCCTCGGCCCCAAGCTCCGGGGTAAGTTACACATTTATTGCGGCAGCGCGGATACCTACTTCCTCAATGACGCAGTTTATTTGATGGAAGACTTTCTCAAGAGCACAACGAATCCACCGTATGACGGCGAAGTGAAATATGGCGATCGCGCGGAGCACTGCTGGAACGGAGACCCCACCCTTCCAAATTATCTTTCTCGCCTGCATTACAACACGATGTATCTGCCAAAAATCTTGGATCGCATCGCAAAGACAGCTCCGCCCGGCGCGGATTTGACGAGCTGGCGTTATTGAACCGGCGTCAGTTCAATCCCCTTCGTCAACTCGGAAAATGCCACCGACGAAGTGCACCAAGCGCATTTCGTCGAGCCACGTCACTTTTCGTTGCGGGTCGACGTGCGAAAAAGTAGGCGTAATCAACACTCCGCGTAACTCTATCGAGGGTATCTCTTCCGCGAGCCAGACACTTTCAGCTGCCGGAATGACGTTGTCGGCCGAGCCGTGCAAAATCAGAACCGGCACTCGCAGATCCGTTATCTGTCCGTGTGGTGAAAGCGCCGCGAGCTCAGGCTCCTCCGTCCGTATCACGTCCAACATTTTCGCGCGCAAAGTGTCGATGCGATCGGCAAATAGATCCTCCATGGTGGACCGCGCAGCAGGGCTTAGTTGCGCCAACCACGGTTTCGCATTCTCAGGTTCCTCCCAAAGCCAATAACGCAGCGCTTCGTGCGCAGCCGGCAAATCGTGCTGCGGAAAAAATCGCGAAAGGTAAGCGTAAACAAAAACCTGCGGCCCATATGGATGAGCCGGCAGCGCAACAACGTGTCCGTCCGGATACTCCGCCCGCCCCGTCACCAAATATCGCGAGACACGACCAAGATCATCATAAGCGCCAAATAAAACAAGAGTGCGTATGTGTCTCGCGCAGTCCGGATAGCGGGCCGCAAGCAGAGCGAGACCGCCGCTGAAGCTAAGCGTCGTCACGATCACCGGTCCACCGCCGATACGCTGCTGCAACCATCCCGGCGCGTCAAATATAGTCGTTACGGATTTTTCATCCACACGGTAATCAGCGAGCGCGCTAATCTCCGGCGTGAACACCGCCAGTCCCGCCTCAGCAGTCACGCGAGCAAAGCTTGTCAGACGCGGTTCGTCAATCCCCAGCCGATGCATCCCGTGAAGCACCACCATTCCCTGCGGACGCTTGACGTCAACCGGCATATACAATTTTCCGCGAACGGGTCCGTTCACAGTCTGCATGGTCACGTCTTCGACTGTGATTGCGTTCGATAAGAAGCCAAGCAGCGGACCAGAAGCTTGCGGGCTTACAAAATGCGTCAGGATAGTGTACGCGCGGAGATCGCCTCGTACGCACCACAAGCTAAAACCCAGAACAATGGAGAAGAGAACAAAAAGAAACCAAACTCTTCGGAAACTGCGGCGGAATGTGGGAACGCTGACACTCTCGGATTCGGGTTCGCGCAGCGTGGTCTGAAAGGGCATCAATCGAAGGCTGCACGGAGCTTGTTACACTCGAACCGTCGCGTCAAGCTCGGCGCACATGAAAAAGTCCTGGCGAAATCGCCAGGACTTTTTCAGAATAGCTAAATCCTAGAGCGCGCGACCCGAGGGTCCAGTCTAAAACAAGTTCCAAAGGAACTGGTTGTACACTTCGTGGTGGTATTGAACTTCTGGCGCCTTTACGAAAGTCCCCAGCAGGCGCGCACAACGATCTGCGGAAGCCTGCTTTAGCTCCACATAACGATGCTTCACGTCCTCGCCGAGCAGTTCGGTTATCCACTTGGACTTTCTGAAATCTTCCAGAGCGGTGTAGATATTGTCCGGCAGGTAGCGCTCCGCTTGCCTCAGATTCCTGATTTTGGCCGCTTCGCCTTCCAGACCAGTGCGAAACAACGCGTACATCACCATGTAGGGATTTGCGTCGGGCGCTACCGAACGAAATTCCACGCGCATGCTTCTTTCGTTCCCGATAGGAATGCGAATCATCGACCCGCGGTCCACTGCCGACGCCTTAATCTGATTCGGCGCTTCGAAGTGTGGATCCAGCCGCCTGTAAGCGTTCACGCTTGAGTTCATGATCAGACATATGTCGTTGCCATACGTCAGCACACGGTCCACAAACGTCCAACCAAGTTTGCTCAGTTTTTCTTCGCCCTTGGGATCCCAGAAAAGATTTTTCCCGCCCTTGCTAATCGAGATGTTTGTATGCATCCCGCTTCCGTTCACTCCCACCACCGGCTTCGGCAAGAAACTCGCGGTGAAACCCATCTTGTTCGCCACCTGCCGGCAAATCAGCTTGTACAGCTGAATCTGATCTGCTGCAGCCACCACTTCTCCATAGCTGTAATTTATTTCGAATTGCGAGGGCGCAACCTCCGGGTGGTCCTTCTCGTTTTGAAATCCCATCGCACGCTGAACTTCTGCCGTCGTGTCAATGAAGGTGCGCAACGGATCGCCCGGCAGCGAATGATAGTAACCGCCTGTATTCACGTAGTCGAATTTTCCGGTTTCGTAATAACGGCGCTCGGCGTCCGCACCGCTGAACAGAAACCCTTCAATTTCGTTTGCAGCGTTCAGCGTGTACCCTTCCGCTTTGTGCTGCCCGTCCGCGAATCCTTTCAGCACGCCGCGCATGTCTGCGCTGTAAGGTGTCCCGTCCTTGTCGATCACGTGGCCAAACACCAACACCTTGCCCGACCCAAAAATGTCGGCCGGCGCCCAATAAAACGCGCTCCAATCCATCGTTAGACGCAGGTCGCTTTCGCGCTGTGCGGTGAAGCCGCGGATCGACGATCCATCGAACGTCAGGTTGTCCCAGCTCTTGATCAGAAATTTTTTGTCGTAGTCCAGCATATGCAGACGGCCTTCCAAATCGCTGAACAGAACGGTCACCGCCTTAATGCGCTTTTCGTCCGTAAGATACTTGAGCCGCTCTTCTTGAATCTTGCCCACCGGAGCGCGATTCTTCCGCGCCTCCTTTGCCTGCAAATTCAGTTCTTCCAACTCATCGTATGGAATTGCCAAAAAATTTCGCAGCTCGCTAGTCATGTCGCTCCTCAAGATAAAAATACACCCTGCTCTGCCGCTGTATTGTTTGGGGGCTCCGCATTAGCGCAGTAGGGTATCGCGCCGGGATTCCAAGCGTCAAATCGAAAAACGACGTTTCATCGAAAAGTTTTTGTTATCGTTACAATAAAAAAATCTTTGTTCCCGCCGTACGCTGCCCGGAATTGCGCCTGGCACGACTGCGCCGGGCCCGCAACGCCGCAGGCCGACCTCAGCCCGGCCCTCTAGGTCACGCCAATCACCTGCAGTGGTGCAAATTATCCTTGTGGCTCGCGGCTTTAGCCGCGACATAAATTGCCGCGCGCAGCGCGAACCCTTTGCGCACCTTAACCCGCAGTAAGTATTTGAACTCCCGCGAATGCCATCAAAACCGATCCACTACCTGGTGCTTAAATCGCCCAATCAACTCCGCCTCCGCAAGGATATGCCCCTTCATCGCCGCGTCGAGCTCTTCCCTCTTCGCATTCGGCTTCAAATTCGTCTTCGCGTCCAAGGCATACACCTTGAAAAAATAATGGTGCGCTGGCCCGCCGCGCTCAGGACATGGCCCTGTATAACCCGACTTCCCTCGCACATTCTTCCCCTGCATGGACCCGTCCGGCAGCTTCTTGTTGGTCGGAACGCCTTCCGGCAACGAATGCGCGCCCGCTGGCACATCATAAATCAGCCAATGTGTCACCGTGCCCTTCGGAGTGTCCGGATCATCCATAATCAACGCGAATGCCTTCGTCGCCGCCGGAGCATCCGTCCAAGCCAGCGCCGGAGAAACGTTCGCCCCGTCGCAACTGTACTTCGCCGGAATATCCGCGTCCGCCTCGATCGACGAACTCGTCAACTTCAAAACTATCCCGGTCTCCTTCTGATGCGCTTCTTGAGCGCTAACCGCAAAACAAAACAGGAAGCAGCACATTGCCGCGATAACTCTGCCTTTCCGTCTGGAAACGATATTCAAAGATGGCGTCTTCAACGTTCACCCCTAAGGCCAATATGGCTGATTGATTTCAATCGCGTCCCTCCTATAGATGCCCCGCCTAGCCTTACAATTACAGCATTCTAATTTATTTCCGAGGTCTATATATATGTTTGAAACATTTGACCGCGGCGAATATTCGATCTCAACCGATCCATCTCGCCTCGATCTCGACGCCATCCATTCCTACCTCGTCCGAGCCTATTGGTGTGAAGGCATTCCGCGGCCAACACTCGAACGCGCCATCGCGCATTCTTTATGCTTTGGATTATTCCACGGCAAACGCCAAGTCGGTCTCGGGCGAGTAATCACCGACTCCGCGACGTATGCCTATCTCTGCGATGTCTACGTCCTGGAAGATCATCGCGGGAAAGGTTTGGGAAAGTGGCTGATGCAATGCGTGATGACGCATCCGACCTTGCAAGGCTTGCGCCGCTTCAGCTTGGCAACCCGCGACGCTCACGGCCTCTACCGCCAGTTCGGTTTCCGCCAACTCAACAAGCCCGAATCACAAATGGAAATCCTGCTCCCTGAGATTTATCGCACACCCCCGCCTTAGCAGCGGATGGCAGCGCCTCTCCGGGCGCCGCATCCTTCGCGCCTTTCCTTTTTGCAAAGGGTTTGGTCCATGCCCGGTGAGATCAGTCTTCTCCCGGGACGACGAAGTGTTTTTCGCTGAATTCATATCGATCTGTGTTGGACCCAAGCCGCCATGCCTCATGCCGCGTACAGTTCAGAAAAACTACCAAGCGCTAGCCTGCTGACAGCCTCAAACCCGAAGCCCCCCGGCTGAATGTGGTTCAACAGCTTCTACCGTTAGAAGATTCGCGCAAACCGATCACCGCTCAACTCTTACCGATTCGCCTCTCGCGATCAGTGCGCCCAGATTTTCGCGGGATCCGTCTCGTACGGATAAACGTGCACCATCCAGTTGAAAACCAGTGGAATCCAACGTCCGCCCGCAGCGTCGCAAGCATCCTCAGTGGCAATCGACCCCTTCAATCCGAATTCCTTCCAATTCGCCTGACTGATTGTTGTTCCCTTCGGCGGAAAGCATAGGTTCACGTGTTCGTGCCAACGCGCCACACTCAGCGGCACGCGCTCATTCAATTGTTCCTCGGTATATCGTTTCGGCGCGGTGTACATCGCTCCTTTCAACACATATCCTTCGCCTACTTTTTTGTAGAGCAATGAAGTGGGATGCGCCGGGTTGAAAACAAATTGCGCGTCTGCCGCGTAGCGATAATTTGTGAAGTGATAAACGTCTTGCGGGACTTGTGGCCCGAAAATTTTGAACCCATGGTCCAAAGCCTGGTGGTAGTCCTTGTACTCTTCCATCGTCGGCCGTAGTTTTTCCAGGATTTGCTCCGCGCGATCTTGATCCCCCGGTTGCGCCTTACGCAAATCCGTCATTCGCATGTGCGGACCCATTCCCATGTGCATGTCCGACATCTCGTCGTTCGCCGCTGCCGCCTGAGAATTGGGACCGTCGTCGTGCTGCATTTCGTCCATGTCCCTTGCGGGCCTGTCCGATTTCCCCGGCGCGCTCTGGACCGGATTTTGTTTTTGAACCTGATTCTGCTGAGCGCCGATCCGCGAAATAGACAGCCCCGCCAATACCGCCATCAGCACAATTATCCAATGAATCTTTTTCATCTGTCTTCCCTCATTCCTATCATCGCTATAAAACACTTCGAAACGAACAATTTCTCGCTATTTGTAACTTATTGGCAACAATGGGCCTGGCGACCTCGATGCGCAGCAGAATTTCTTCCCTAAATGCGCCGATTGAGAGCGGATTCGCTCCTTCTTCTCTTACTCAGCCTCCTTCAAGACTCAGCACGGTTGTGTTAATGTTGAGAGTCGTAGTTCGCTGACAATTCATACCTCACCAGCGCGCTGTATCCCAAACGGAGTCGTGAAAAAAATGAAAGGTTCCTACAACGGTGTCGCCGTACCGCCCAACGGCAAAGCGATCGAATACACCGCAGACCGCGCATTTAAGGTCCCTGATCGCCCCATAATTCCCTACATCGAGGGTGACGGCACCGGCCGCGACATTTGGAGAGCGTCCAGCAAGGTCTTCGACGCTGCCGTAGCGAAATCCTATGGCGACAAACGTAAAATCGAGTGGCTGGAAGTTTTTGCCGGCGAAAAAGCCTTTAAAAGTTTTAACGACTGGCTCCCCGCCGATACTGTTGATGCCCTCCGCGATTTCCGCGTGGCAATAAAAGGCCCGCTCACCACTCCCGTCGGCGGTGGGATCCGTTCACTCAACGTGACTTTGCGTCAGGTCCTTGACCTTTATGCGTGCGTGCGCCCGGTCCGCTATTTCGAAGGAGTGCCATCTCCCGTTCGAAATCCCGAACGAATGAACGTCGTTATCTTTCGCGAAAACACGGAAGACGTGTACGCCGGAATCGAATGGCGGTCCGGAACTCCTGCGGCAAAGCGCCTGATCGATTTCCTTAACCTTGAAATGTTG
>Ga0209009_1000811_pt1 | contig 9959 bp, 10 predicted proteins | sample BlaSpr_A8_OM3_M2_FD_187979 | JGI IMG/M metagenome (GOLD analysis project Ga0209009, IMG submission 187979) | Forest soil microbial communities from Thunder Bay, Ontario, Canada - Black Spruce, Ontario site 2_A8_OM3_M2 (SPAdes) (version 2) | ecosystem: Environmental > Terrestrial > Soil > Boreal... | reverse complement strand
CAAGAAGGGCGAGGAATCGGTTTGGCTAACAAGATTCGCGCCTACGCACTACAGGACGAAGGGTTAGATACTGTGGAGGCTAATGAGCGGCTCGGATTTAAGGCCGACCAGCGGGACTACGGTATCGGCGTTCAGATCCTGCGCGCGCTAGGTATACGATCCATGCGACTGCTGAGCAACAATCCTCGTAAGCTCGTGGCAATTGAGGGATACGGGCTTTCGGTAACGGAATGGCTGCCCCTGGAGATCCCCGCATCTACGTCCACGCGACGCTATCTAACGACGAAGAAAAACAAGCTCGGTCACGCCTTGACTGGACTCTGACTCCCTCGCTTCCGAAACTCCAGACATTCGTGCATCTGCTTCGAGCCCGATGACAGCGACCGCACACTTGTCAGCCGGTTGACACCAAGCTATTGTCACAATTCCGTAACCGCAAAGTAAGTCGCGTTACATCAATGCACTAGGCGTTACCAGTTTGGATTGAGAAGTGCCCTGTACATTTGGTCTCACTTCGAACGAGGCTAAATATCCAATCATATGGGACGTTCCGACCAAATACGAAAGCTAGTCAGCAAAGCGGCAGGAATCGTCGTACTGCTTGCAGGAGGACTGCTTGCGGCGTCGCTGTGTTTTGGCGCGCCCGACAATCCTTCTCGGCTTCCCAGCATTTTTGACCCGCGCTCGACACCAAGCAAATCGATCGATCATCTCTCATACTTCGTCCTTTCGATAACCGGTCTGATTTTTGTGGTTGTCTTCGCTTTATTGATCTATGTGGTTATGAAATACCGAAAGCGCCCAGGGGATGAAGGTCGCGAGCCTGCCCAAGTTTACGGAAGCACACAGATTGAACTGGCGTGGACCGTGATTCCGATTCTGATCGTACTCGTTTTGTTTCTCGCAACCGCACGAGTAATCCACTCGATTCAGGATGCTCCAAAGCCTGAGGGCGCTTTGGAGGTCGTCGCCATCGGACATCAGTTCTGGTGGGAATTCCGCTATCCACAGCTGGGCGTCGTCACTGCGAACGAGCTGCACATTCCGGTAAGTGAAGCCGCCCACGCTACGCCAACTTTTTTGACACTGCTCTCCGCTGACACGGACCACAGCTTCTGGGTTCCCCAACTGGCGGGAAAAACAGACCTGATTCCAAATCGCGTGAATCACATGTGGATGGATCCATACGAAACAGGAATTTTTCTCGGCCAATGCGCGCAGTATTGCGGCACGCAGCACGCGAAGATGCTGCTACGGGTTTACGTTGACAGCCCCGAGGAATTTGCCACCTGGGTCCGCCGCCAAAATCAGCCGGCAGTGCTGGACGCGAATGTAACCGCCGGCAGGCGCGTTTTCGAAACAACGGCTTGCATAAACTGCCACGCGATTGAAGGCACCGTCGCTGACGGACGCTTCGGCCCGGACCTGACGCACTTGATGAGCCGTCAGACAATCGCATCAGGTGCGGCCGAAAATACAAAGGCGAACCTTCGGTTGTGGATTCAGAAACCCGATGCCATCAAGCCGGGTTCGCTCATGCCTGCTATGCAACTCAAGAACGCTGACCTGGACGCGCTGGTGGACTATCTCCAGACGCTTCGGTAGCCAAAGGATTTTGAGGAAATACTTATGTCATCGGACGCGATAGCCATTCCAAGTGCAAGAACAGAGGCGCGTCCTTGGGTCGAAGTGGTGCACGAATGGGTCACCACAGTTGATCACAAGCGTCTGGGGATTCTCTACATTGTCTATGCGCTTGCTTTTCTCGTCGTCGGGGGGATCGAAGCCACCATCATTCGGATCCAGTTGATTCGCCCTCATAACGATTTTGTTTCACCTCAGGTTTTCAATCGCATGTTTACGATGCATGGGACAACCATGATTTTCTTCGTGGCCATGCCCGTCCTCTTTGGTTTTGCCAACTACCTGGTCCCGTTAATGATCGGCGCACGCGACATGGCTTTTCCGAGGCTGAATGCGTTCAGTTTCTGGCTGACTGCCTTAGGAGGGCTTCTCCTTTACTTTAGTTTCTTGGGCGGGAACGGGCTCTATGGCGCCGGCAACGCGCCTGATGTGGGTTGGTGGGCGTACGCACCGTTGACGGCGAAGACCTTTTCGCCGGGCCCGAGCTCGGACTACTGGACAATTGCTCTTCTCGTCTCCGGGTTTGGCAGTATCGGCACGGCCATCAATCTCGTCGCGACAATTTTATGCCTCCGCTGCCCTGGGATGACGCTCAACCGAATGCCACTGTTGGCCTGGCTCAACCTGGTGATGTCCGGAATGGTTCTGATAGCGATTACTCCGCTTTCCGCGGCGCAAATCATGCTGCTCATTGATCGGTATTTAGGAGGGCATTTCTTCGACACACAGGCGGGCGGCTCAGCCACGATCTGGATGCATTTCTTCTGGATCTTCGGCCATCCGGAAGTGTACATCCTGATTATTCCTTGCTTCGCTTTCATGTCCGAAATCATTCCGGTATTTTCGCGCAAACCGATTTTCGGGTATCCCGTGATGGTCGGGGCCACGGTCTGCATCGCCTTCGTGAGCCTGAGCGTGTGGGCGCACCACATTTTTACAATCGGAATGAATTCCTATGCCAACAGTTTTTTTGCGATCACCACCATGGCTGTCGGCGTTCCCACGGGAATCAAAATTTTCAATTGGATAGGCACCATGTGGGGCGGAAGCATTCAGTTCAAGACAGCTATGCTCTTTTCCGTCGGATTTCTCTTTCAGTTTCTGATCGCTGGTCTCACCGGAATCATGATGGCGTCCGCGCCTTTTGATTGGCAGCTGAGCCTCTCGTACTTTGTCGTGGCACACTTTCACTATGTAATCGTGGGTGGAATCCTCTTTGCACTTTTTGGCGCGTTTTATTACTGGTATCCGAAAATGACGGGAAGAATGCTCAGCGAACGGCTGGGCAAGCTCCATTTCTGGCTTTTCTTCCTCGGGTTTCACGCGACATTCGACGTAATGCACTTTGCCGGAATTCTCGGCATGCCGCGCCGTATCTACACCTACGAGCCTCGTCCTGGTTGGGAAACCCTCAACTTGATCGTCACGATCGGCGCATTCATCCAAGGCGTAGCCATACTCGTCTTTGTCACCAACCTTGTTTATTCCTATTTCAAAGGACCAAAAGCTGGCAACGATCCGTGGGACGCCTGGACCCTGGAATGGTCGGTAAGTTCACCGCCTCCGGCTTACAACTTTGCTTCCATTCCTGTGGTTGCGAGCCGCCGGCCCCTGTGGGACCTGAAGCACCCGGAAGACCCGGACAGTCGCTATGAGTAAAAGGAAGGATTGAGAAATGAGTGACGTCACGAGTCCGCTCCTCGAGAGAGATCTCGAGTGGAAGCTTCCATACAGAGGCAAGGTCGGGATGGCTGGCCTCATCATCGCAGAGTCTGCGATCTTCAGCATTTTCGTCGTCGCGTACCTTTTTTATTTGGGAAAGAGCATTACCGGACCGACTCCCCGCGAAGTGCTGGAGACACCGATCTTCTTCACCGTCTGTCTCTTGTCCAGCAGCCTTACGATTCATCTCGCAGGCAAGGAGCTTGAAAACGGTCATCGCAAGACGTTCCTCATTCTGTGGTCAATCACCATTGCTCTTGGCGCGCTCTTTTTATTCGGCACTGCGCTGGAATGGCACCGACTGATCTACGAACGTGGACTCACCATCTCTACGAATCTTTTTGGCACGACGTATTATTCACTCGTCGGCTTACATGCCACACACGTCACTGCGGGACTGGTGATGCTCAGTGTTGTGCTGCTTTTCAGTCTCGCCGATCGTGTTGGAATGGACCAATCAGCCCGAATAGGAACGCTTTCCATGTACTGGCATTTTGTGGACGCAGTATGGATCGTGGTTTTCACGGTCGTCTACCTTGTGGGGCGCTGAGGAGCAGAGATGGGGACGCACTTATCCGCGGAACATTCCGGCGAAAGACCACGGCTCCCTGTTGTGATCGAATTGCCCGCGCCGACGGCATGGCCTCTTGCTTTGGCATTTGGCTTCACCTTACTGTTCGCAGGCTTGCTGACGAACGCGTCGCTCAGCTTACTCGGCCTTGTCCTTGTGGTGGCCGGCTGCGCTGGCTGGTTCAGAGAAGTCTTGCCTCGCGAGCAGGAAATCGCTGTTCCGGTAGTCCCAGAGGAACTTCGCATCGCGACCGAGCGCACGGTTGTTGAGCGTGTTCCGATCGCTCCAGAACTTGTTCGAGCCTGGCTTCCAGTCGAGACTTACCCAATATCGGCCGGCGTAAAGGGAGGCTGGGCGGGCAGTGTGGCGATGGCAGTCCTGGCGTGCACCTATGGACTTCTGAAGGCTGGGAGCATCTGGTATCCAATCAATCTTCTCGCCGCGACCGTGTACGCGCAATCGTTTAACCTCGATCCGTCACAACTGTACTCGTTTCACTTCGACAGCTTCGCAATAGCTGTGGTTTTGCATGGCGTCGGGTCCACTCTCGTGGGCTTGCTCTACGGTGCCATGTTACCCATGTTTCCGCGCCGACCCATCCTGCTTGGAGGACTGATTGCTCCGGTGCTGTGGTCCGGCTTGTTGTACTCGATCTTAAATCTTCTCAATCCACTGCTCGCGAGCCGCATCGACTGGTTTTGGTTTATGGCTTCCCAGGTCGCATTTGGCGTAGTCGCGGGTCTTGTCGTGGTGCGGCATGAGCGCATCTCGACGCGTGAGAATCTGCCGTTTGCAATGCGTGCGGGTGTCGAGGCTCCTGGAATTATGGTGGAGAAGCGTGGGAAGGATGAGTTAAGATGAAGATCAGCTTTCTCCTTTTCGCGGCATTGGTCCTGTACACGGTTATGTGCGGGTGTGCCAATGCACCGGGGAAACAGCTTGCCGCCGGCACGCCAATCGTCCCGAGCGAGATTTCGGATTTCAACATTCTCTACAGTGAAAACTGCGGAGGCTGCCACGGACCAGAGGGGCGCGGTGGCGCTGCGATCGCCTTGGGTGACCCCGTCTATTTAGCGATTGCAGACGACACGATCCTGCGCCGCGCGGCGTCGAATGGAATTCCCGGGACATCCATGCCCGCCTTCGCGCAGAGCGCCGGCGGAATGCTCACGGAAAAACAGATTGATGTGATCGCCCGCGGAATTCGAGAACGTTGGTCGAAGCCGGACGTTTTAAGTGGCACGAACCCGCCGCCGTACTCGTCCACAAGTCCGGGCGACTCTTCGCGCGGCTCGCAGGTGTACGTGACGTTCTGCACGTCTTGCCACGGCGTTGCCGGCAGGGGAGGACCGAAGGCAAGTTCCATTGTCGATGGATCTTTTCTCGCGCTTCTCAACGATCAGGAGCTTCGGACAATTGTGATCGTGGGCCGGCCGGATCTAGGTGCTCCGGACTGGCGAAATAATGTCCCCGGCACAGCGATGTCGGCCCAAGATGTTTCCGATGTCGTTGCCTGGCTCGCTTCGCAGCGCTCCAAATTCCCCGGCCAGCCGTACCCAAGCACACCGAAATCGTTAGGAGAAGTTCGATGACTTTACCAACGGGCCTTAGTAGGCGTGAGCTTCTTATGAAGCTAGGAATTTTCTTTAACAGCATTGTTGCTGTGATTCTTACAGTGCCGGTCGTGCGTTACCTTCTCTCTCCGATCACTCGCGGCCGAAGAGACGGCTATGAATCGTGGGTTCCTCTCGGCAATCTCGATCAATTTCCTTCCGGGGAAACACGCCTGGCGACGTATCGAAACCCTGTGGTGAATTCTTGGGATGGTGATACTGCCAGTATCGCCTGCTGGGTTCGCAACGTGGACGGAGCGAGTTTTCAGGTATTCGCAATCAATTGTGCACACCTCGGATGTCCGGTCCGTTGGTTCCCGCAATCGAGTTTGTTCATGTGCCCGTGCCATGGAGGAGCCTATTACCAGGATGGCTCACGCGCCTCTGGCCCTCCGGAACGTGGATTGTTCGAATACCACTACAAAATCGACGGCGGAAAGTTATTCATTCAAGCCGGCGAGATGCCGACACCGGGGCAGGCCTCTAATATCGTCCGAGGAATACAACCATGCGTCTGATTTCATCTATCGGCGAATGGTTGGACGAGCGCTTGCAGCTTGCCTCCACCATCCGTGAGACCGCGGAGCACGCTGTTCCGCGAAAAACCGCCAGTTGGTTCTATGTTTTTGGCAGCGCTGCTTTCGCGGTGTTCATGTTGCAAATCGTAACAGGCATCCTGCTGGCTCTGATCTACGTGCCTTCCGCCGGACAGGCATGGAGCAGCCTTCAGGCGCTGAATCACAATGTCGCGCTCGGCTGGTACATCCGCGCGCTCCACGGATGGGGCTCGGATTTCATGGTCGCCATCGTGCTGATCCACATGGTGCAGGTTTTTCTCTTTGGCGCTTACAAATACCCGCGTGAGCTGACTTGGATTGTGGGTGTATTCCTTCTGCTCGTCACACTCGGCATGGCCTTCACAGGCCAAGTTCTAAGATTCGATCAGGACGCCTATTGGGGGTTGGGAATTGGAGCATCGATTGCGAGCCGCGTTCCCGTGATTGGCCCACTGGTGGTCAATCTAATGCTAGGCGGCCCGATCATCGCTGGAGCAACGCTTTCACGTTTCTTTGCTCTTCATGTGTTCGTAATTCCGGGACTCCTCATCGCGTTTGTCGGCGTTCACCTGCTGATGGTCGTGAAACTTGGAATCAACGAGTGGCCGATGCCCGGACGCTTGGTGCGAAAAGCGACGTACATAAAGGAATATCACGAGCTGACGAAGACGGACGGATTGCCATTCGTACCTGGTGCAATTTGGAAGGATCTTTTTTTCTCTGCCTTGATTCTTTTCTCGCTTGCCCTCTGCGCCTATCACTTCGGTCCTTTCGGTCCTTCAGGTCCTCCGGATCCCACGATCATTCAGACAGCACCGCGCCCGGATTTCTTCTTTCTGTGGCTTTATGCGGTCCTCTCGTACCTTCCGGCCTCGATGGAAACGCCGGCTCTACTGATCGGTCCCGTCGTTGGGATTCTCGCTCTTCTTCTGCTGCCATTTCTATCAGGCGAAGGTGAAAAAAGCTGGCGCCGCAGGCCCCTCGCAGTCCTGACAGTCCTCTTGGCGGTGGTAGCGCTTGCAACATTCACGCATCTTGCTCAGCACACGCCCTGGAGCCCGGTGATGGACGCGTGGAGTGGGATTCCCATTCCCAACCAATTTCTGAAAAACCGTACAGCGCTCGAGCGGCAGGGCGCCCTGGTTTTTCAGGTGAAGCAGTGTCACAACTGCCACTCGCTCGCAAACGAAGGTGGAAAGCGCGGGCCAGCCCTTGATTCAGTAGCCTTACGCCTGACTCAGGACCAGCTCATTCGGCAGGTGATTCAGGGAGGTGGCAATATGCCCGCGTATGGCAAGAATTTGAGTCCCGCGGAAACGACGGCGCTCGTCGCATTTTTGGAGTCGTTGCATCCGTCGGGACAGCCGCCAGCGCGAGACGCCTCACGCACGATCGCGCTCAGTGCTAAGACGGGCGGAGCGGCTTCATCCTCCCCCTAGGTCTCGTTATGAATTCGTATGCTCAAGTTGTCTTGCAATCGCGGTCCGCTCCAGTTGCGGTAGATGCATCTCTTTGCCTCGCCATCCTGCTCTATGCAAGAGGTTGGAATCGCCTTCGGATTGTAGCCAACCGTCAATTTCCAGTCTGGCGATTCGCCGCCTTCTTCGCTGGAGTCGTGACAGTCTGGATCGCAATTGGGTCACCGCTGGAAGCGTTGGACGATGTATCGCTCACGGTTCATATGGTGCAGCACCTGCTGCTGGCGGCCGTCGCTCCTCCTTTGCTGTTGCTGGGTGCTCCGGAGCTCCCGCTCCTTCGGGGACTTCCGAAATCGCTGGCCCGTGGCGTCGTGAGTCCATTTCTTCGATTGCCTCCCACGAGGAGGTTCGGCCACCTGGTCTCCAATCCCACGATTTGCTTGCTAGTTGCCACGCTTGCCTTGATCGGATGGCATATACCTGCGGTGTTTGAGCTGGCGTTGCGTTGGGACTGGCTGCATAAATTGGAGCACGCTTCTTTTTTGGGCGCCGGCCTGATGTTCTGGTGGCCGGTTGTCCAGCCCTGGCCGAGCACGCCAAGATGGCCCGAGTGGGGCATTCCTTTGTACCTTTTCGCCGCGACGCTGCCATGCGACGCGCTTTCCGGTTTTCTCACATTTTGTGATCGGGTCGTCTACCCGTCCTATATTTCTGCGACCAGAGTGTTTGCTCTTTCTCCGCTCGAAGACCAAGAGTGCGCGGCGGCACTGATGTGGGTTGCCGTGACGATTATCTTTCTCGTCCCCGCTGTGCTCGTTACGCTCAAGATCCTCTCGCCCAGCAAATCGGATTTGCCTGACGATCCCACGGCTGAGCAGCAGAGATTTTTAAGAAAGTCTCTGCAAGATTCGAACGTGGAGGTGGGCTGAATGGCAACCGAGCCGACAATTGCCGTCTTGAACGGGGCGTGCGAGGCTCAAGAGAGCCGGGCGGCCACATTCTTTTCGACAGTGTCCGATTACTGGGCACTGACCAAGCCGGAAGTGAACTTCCTAATTCTCATCACGACCTTTGCAGGTTTTTACCTTGCTTCCACCAGCGGTCCTGCGAATTTTCACTCACTACTGGCTTTCCACACGCTTCTAGGCACGCTGCTCGTTGCCGGTGGGACGGCGACGCTTAACCAAGCCTTGGAATTTACCTTTGATCGGCAGATGCGAAGAACATCGCGCCGGCCGGTGGCGGCGGGCCGGATTCAACGTTCCCACGCTTTCGTCTTTGGAGTTTCACTCGCGTTAGCCGGCGCAGCGTACCTGCGCATCGAAGTCAACGGCTTGGCATGTTTGCTGGCGATTCTCACGCTCGCGACCTATCTTTTCCTTTACACGCCGCTTAAGCGCGTTACGCCTTTGTGCATTCTCGTCGGTGCATTTCCTGGCGCCATGCCTCCACTGATCGGCTGGGCTGCTGCGCAAGGCAGACTCGACCCGGAAGTCTGGGTGCTCTATGGAATCGTTTTTCTCTGGCAATTCCCGCACTTCATGGCCATTGCCTGGATGTATCGGGAAGATTACACTCGCGCCGGATATTTAGTTTTGCCGTTGAACGAGCAGCGCGACCGCTATGTAATCTGGCAGTCTTCCGTCGCCTCGCTGGTTCTCTTGGCAGTCAGTTTGGTGCAAGCAATCTATGAGAAATCGGGCCTAGTTTATTTTGCCGGAGCATTGATGATCGGCACAATCTTCAGTTACTACAGCGCACGGCTGGCTTTGCGGAAATCAAATGCGTCGGCGCGGCAACTGCTCATTGCTTCGATCCTCTACCTCCCCGCAATTTTTGTTCTGATGATGCTTGACAGCAAGTGGCCTTGATCGGAACAGCATCGCTAGGCCTAAAAGCTAGTGGAATGAACTTCGGAAAGGAAGGAGATATTAAATGTTAAACGACGTGTCACGGTTTTCCGAAATTCGTACACCATCATCCTATCCCGCATCGGAAAAACGTCAAAATTTGTTCAAGGCATCTGATTGCCAGAAGCTATCTCCGGCGCCTTCCATGAAGTGCTTTCTCTCAGGGCTCTTTCAATCATCTTTGTCACATCGGGTTCTGCGTTAACGACCTCCAGCCGAATGTCCGGGTGTGCGTCGTGAAAAACACGGAAGATCTCATCGGCGAATGCCTGTCCGATCAGCGTGGCTTGGCAATGCCTACCTTCAATCAGAAAAAAAGGGTACGCAGAAAAATACTTCTGCTGCCTCACTGGTTCTATTTGGCAAAGAAGGCGAGGTGTTATGGTCGGCCCCCTAGATGCTTGAGTCCATCAGCTTCCCTAACGTGTTGCGCCAAGATAGTAATGTCCCCTTTTCTCCAAAATAGAAATGTCCCCCTAAAGTAGACCTCCGAAAGGAGGTCAGATTGGGGCGGACGGAGATGA
>Ga0209009_1000809_pt1 | contig 9963 bp, 8 predicted proteins | sample BlaSpr_A8_OM3_M2_FD_187979 | JGI IMG/M metagenome (GOLD analysis project Ga0209009, IMG submission 187979) | Forest soil microbial communities from Thunder Bay, Ontario, Canada - Black Spruce, Ontario site 2_A8_OM3_M2 (SPAdes) (version 2) | ecosystem: Environmental > Terrestrial > Soil > Boreal... | reverse complement strand
CGGAAGAGAGAGCGACAGGGGGCCGTTGCTCGCATGGGCCTCCAGCCGTCCGTCCCAGCGGCTGCCGGAGAGGTTGACGGAGATGGGCCCGTTCTGCGTCTTGACGTTGACGTTTCCGCCGCTGCCGGTGACGCTGACCGGGCCGTTGACCGCCTGCGCCTCGACGGTGTCGGTGCATTCCCTGAGCGAGATGGGCCCGTTCTTCGCGTCGGCCTTGATCGTGCCGGAAGAATCCTGGAACGAAAGTGGCCCGTTCTCGGTGCGGGCTGTCACCGCGCCGGAGATGCCGCGCACGGAAACGGGCCCGTTGCCGACCTCGAGGTCGAGGTTCGCGCCGCGGGGCGCCCGGACGATAAGGTACACGAGCCAGTCGCGGTTCTCGGGGCCGCGCAGGGTAAGCTCCCCGTCCTCGAAAGACACGGAGATGCGGGCGAGGTCCTGCGAAAGGGCGGCGGCCTTGCAGGCCGTTACGGAGAAGTCCCGCCGGTCGCTTCCCTGGACGTGGATCCCGGAGTGAACGGGCGCCCTCATCCGCAGGGCCCCCCGCGCCGAGGCGACGTCGAGAGTCTCTTCGGCCCGGGCGGCGTCGCCGTGGTCGAACGTGACGCGCACCTGGCGGCAGTCGTCGATCGGGCCGTCGTGGTCGGTCGAGACGCTCATGTTGTGCCCGCTTCGCGAGGTCGCGCGGACCGGCGCCGCGGCGCACAGCGCCACCAAAATCCAGAAAGCCATCCGTGTCCCGTTCATTCCCTTCCTCCTTTCAATCCTTCAATCTTCAATCCTTCAATCCTTCAGTCCTTCAGCAGCCCGATCAGGTAATCGGTCGCTTCCTTGTTGTGCATGACGGAAAGCTTCTGCACCGCCTCGCGCTTCAACCCCGGGTCCTTCTCCGCGCGAGCGATCTCGATCAGGGCGTTCGCGTTGTCTTGGACGAAGAGCCCCTCGATCGCCGCGCGGCGCAGCTCCGGGTCCTTCTCGGTCTTGTAGATCGTGACGAGAGCGGAGCCGGTCTTCTCCTTCCCCATGACGCCGAGCTTCCGGATCGCCTCGCGGCGCAGCTCCGGGCTCGTCTCGGCGCGCGCGAGCTCCAGGAGATGCTCGGCGTCGCCGGCGAGGAAGAGGCCCTGCAGGATCGACCGCTTGACCTCGGCCGAGCTCTCGCTCTGGTAGAGCTGCCAGAGCTCCGCGCGCGCGCCCATGACGCCCAGCTGATGGACCGCCGCGGACCGGAGCCGCGAGTTTTTCTCGCTCTTTGCCGCGGCGAGGATCCTGTCGCGTTCTCCCGCGACCATGAAGCTGTGGAGGATTCTCTCTCTGACCTCCACGCTCGAGGAAGGCGAGGCATAGATCTCGGCGAGGAGCTCCCGGTTGGCGCGCCCGCCGAGGATCCCGAGGTAGTGGAGCGCCTTCTCCTGGAGCTCGGGGTCGGACGTTCCGCGCGCGACCCGCGCCAGGATCTCCCGCGCCCGCGGAGAACCGCTCTGCGCGAGCACGAAGAGGGCCCGTTCCTTGAGCTCCCGGGACGAGCCGCTCCTGAGGAACTTATCGAGCAGGGGGACGGCGCGATCCGGATCGGTGTTCACGAGGCTGTTGAGGGCCATCAGCTTCAGGTCCTCGTCGTTCTCGGCCTCGGGATGGACGCCGGCCCCTCCCGACTGCCGGATCTCCAGCTCCAGGGCCCGGACGTCCTTCTGCCAGGAGCTCTTCGGGAACTTCCAGGGGAAACCCCCCAGGATGGCCAGCGCGTCGGCCCTGCGCCCCTGCTTGTTCAGCGCGTAGGCGGCCCAGTAGAGCGCCGCGTCGGCGCGCGCGCCGTTGGCTTTCGCCACTTCGGTGAACGTCGATGCTGCCCGGTCCCAGTCGCCGTCGTCCAGGGCCTTCGTTCCCTGCTCATAGAGCCTGTCTTCTCGCGTGTCGGCCTGGGGACTCTCCCAGCCGGTCTCGAGAGAAGCGGCCATCGGGAAGCCCGGGGCGGCGCCGCCGAGAAGGACGGTGGCGCAAAAAAGAGCGGTCCCGGCAGCCCGTGGAAAAATGGATGCGGGCGTCGCGGCCAACTTTAGGCCGCGGGCATTCGCTTCGCGAACGGCGGCCGAGAGAGTTAAAACCGGAGCTTGGCCCCGGGGGGCCTTTGAAATCTTTCGGCTGCCGGTCGCAATGCGACCGCCGCAGCCGAAAGTCTCGCCGCTCCTCTCCGATGCGCAGAGGCATCGCCGTCGTCGCGCCTCCTTGCATCTAGCCCCGCGGCGCTCGCAACGCCGCTCCACACCCTCTTTCCACGGGCTGCCAGGGATCATGCTCTCTTCCTTTCCGTGCGCGGGGACATCGCCTCTTCGCGCTCGCGCACCCGGGAACCGAGCACGCGAATCTTGAACAGCACTCCCTCGGCTCCGGCCTTCCGGCGCAAGCCTTCCAGGCCCTCGAGCGAGATGGGCCCCGCGCCGTGCGACGCCTCCAGAAGGACGCGCTCCAGGTCCTCGAGCACGTCGGAGACCCCCCGTTCCCCGGCAAGAGCGGCCGTCTGACGATACAGGCGGTTAGCGGCGAGAAGCTCCTGCGCCCGGGCCCGCCCCCGCTCCACCGCGGGCCCCTCCGCCGGAGAGTGAAGGAGTTCGATCAAGACCGCCTGGGAGCGTTCCAGGTGGTCCCCGACGGTGACGAGCAGGATCCGCTCCCGCGTCTGCGAGGCGACCGGGGCGGCCGTCGTTTCCGGGCCCCGGGAGACGCGGCCCGCGAGAAACGCCGCGAGCGCGACCGCCGCGAGCGCTCCCGCGAAGGCGAGACGGGGAGGCGCGAGGTATCGCCTCCAGGCAGGCTCCGGCCGCTCCGGCAGGCGCGGCGCGATCCGGCTCCAGACTTCCCGGCCGTAAGCTTTTTCGCGTTCCGGGAGCGGCTCCGACTCGACCAGGGCCAACAGCCTCTCGATCTCGGCCACCCTTTCCCTGCACAACGGGCAGGCGGAGAGGTGGCTCGAAACGCCGCGGTCCCGCTCGTAGTGAAAGAGGACCAGGCGTTCCTCGGCCGGATGCTTCATCGGGCGGCTCTCGCGATCGGCGCCAGGTCCTCGCGCAGCTTTGCAACCGCACGAAAAATACAGTTCTTCGCCGCCCCGCTGCGGACGCCGAGCGCCTTGCCGATCTCGGCGATCGTTCGACCCTCGAAATGCCGCAGGACGAAAGCTGTCCTCTCCATGGCCGAGAGCCGCTCGAGCGACCTCGCCACACGGCGACCGACCTCCGACCCGTAGACGGCGCGTTCCGGGGAGGCGTCCGGGGAGACGGCGGCGTCGAGCGTGTCGGCGTCGAGCGGCTGCGTCCGCGCCTGCCGGGGAGCGCGACGGCGGAGCTGATCCACGGCGCAATGAGCCGCGATCGAGTGGATCCAGGTGGAGAACTCGGAGCGCCCGGCGAAGCGCGGGAGATTCCTGTAGGCCTTCAAGAATGTTTCCTGCACCATGTCTTCTGCGTCCTCTTCGCTTCTCGTCATCCGGAACGCGAGCCGGAATACGTTCCGGCTGTGCCTCTCGACCAGGACCCGGAAGGCCTCCCGATCGCCCGCTCTCGCGCGCGACAGCGGCTGCGTCGCTTCCTTCCATTCCTGTTCTTTAGACGGAGGCGGAGAGGAGAAGTTAGGGGAGAAGGATTTTAGATTTTGGATCCGGGACTGCGGGGAGGGACTAACCCATTGTCACAACATGGGTTAGTTAACTGCATGGACGAGGATGAGGGCCGCGAGGATGAGGAGGATGATGAACAGGGCGGGGAGCGGGATATGGCGCGCTTTCATCGCCGGTCTTCAAGGTCGAAGGTTGAAGGTTGAAGGCGAGGTTCCTGGAGCTCCAACCCGCTTGACGGCATATTTCATGGGCGGGCATTCGGGCCGGGGGTTCACGCGCCGGCCAATCGGAACCAGACCCTTCGCCAGAAGGACCGGAAGGTTCCATCCTTCGGAAGGAGCGGCATTCCTTCAAGCTCCCACCGCCACAATTCGAGCGCATGGTCCTCGCCACGAAGAACTCTTTCGCGGGTCACTCCGGGAGGCGGAGGGACGAGCCGCGCGAGGCGTTCGCGGACCCTCTCGCGGTCCGCACCTTGCGTCCGCGCGAGCAGATGCCAGAGAGTCAGAGAGTCCCTCTTGCGGGCGGCGGTCAGAATCGTCGACAGGGCCGCGCCGCCGCCCCCGCCGAAATCGAGGCTCTCGAGCGCGCGGCGAAACTCCGGCGCCGCGTCCTCGTAGTAGGGAGTTCCGGGGCCGCCCTGTCGCGTCGCGCAGACGGCGCCCGCGGGGACGATCGACTCTCTGTGCTCCCGCTCGAAGCTCACCCATCCGGTTTCGACGCGCAGGATCCCGTCGCCCGAGTCGTCCACCGCGAGCGTGTAGGCGCACCCGAGGTCGACGGCGAGGGCCGAAGGAGTCTGGATGAAGAAGAGCCGCGGCGGCGCCGAGATTTTGGCCGAGATCGCTCCCCGGTCAAGCGCGAGCCGCTGTTCGACCGGCTGCGACCTGAGCAACCGCACGCGCGAGTTCGGCCCGACGGAAATCTCGGCAATCCTTCCGATGCCGAGCTTCGCGCGCGACGAGCCGTCCGTCTCCACGCGCTGGCCAACGGAGAGCGTCATGACCTGCGTGACCGGCTTCGAGCCGACGACTGGAGTCCCCTGGAGGCTCTCGACGCGCCACCGCGGCGCGGTCCCCGAGCGCGCGACCCACGCCACCGCGGTTGCCGCGAGGACGACCGCGGCGGCTGCGAGAACCGGCCGCAGAAAACGATGCCGCGGCGCCGGCAACCGGAGAGGGCGGCGTCCGTGCCGGAACCGGCCGAGCTCATTCTCGAGGCGCACGACTTCCGGATCGACGGGGCCCGTGCCGTCCCAGAGGTAGCGGTCATCCATGGGGCTGTCTCCTGTCGAGTTGCTCCTTCAACTGCGTCATTCCCCGGTGCAGGTTGACCCGGACCGACCCGGGCTTGAGGTCCGTTCGGGCGGCGATCTCGGGCCCCGTCATGCCCTCGACGAGACGCAGGATCAGGGTCTCGCGGTAGGCCTCGGGCAGCTCTCGGATGATCGCAAGGATCGCGTTTGCTTCCAGTTCAGAAGAATCGTTGGCCGGCAGGTCTTCGGGAAGCTCCTCGGTCCTCAGGGCACGGCGAAGGTGATCGGTCGCGCGGTTGCGGGCGATCATGGCGAGCCATCCGGCAAACGCCGCGGGGTTCCGGAGGGTGCCGAGCCGCCGGTACACGGTCACGAAGACGTCCTGGACAAGGTCTTCGACGTCCCTGCGGGGGACGCGGGAAAGAAGGATGCCGTGAACCATCGGGCAGTAGCGTTCATAAAGCCGCTCGAAGGCGCCCCGGTCGCCGCGGCGGGCGTCCGAAACCCAGCGTGCCTCGTCGCGAGGCTCCGTCCCGGCGCCGTCCGTCACGGCGCGACGCTGCCCGATTCGCATCGGCAGGTCAAGCGTCAGGCCGGCATTCAGTCCGTAGCTCCCCGGAGTCCATCGGGAAACAGACGCGACCGCCCCGGGAAGTGTTAACCCGCCGGCCTCGAGCGGTAAGATCCTCCGCGTCTCATGCAGCAGCTCGCGTTTTACGTCTCGAAGTACGGGCTCTCGCTGATCTTCGTCAACGTTCTCGTCGAGCAGCTGGGCCTGCCGATTCCGGCGATGCCCGTCCTCATCGTGGCCGGCGCGCTGGCCGTGGAGAGGGACCTGTCCGTCCCGCGCGTCCTGCTGGTGGCGGTGCTGGCCTCGGTTCTCGCCGACACCCTCTGGTACGCGCTGGGAAAACGCCACGGCTTCCGGATTCTGAAGACCCTCTGCCGCGTCTCGCTGTCGCCGGACGGGTGCGTGCGGCAAACGACGTCGATCTTCGAGAAATGGGGGATGCCTTCGCTCGTCGTCGCGAAGTTCGTCCCCGGATTCTCGACAGTGGCGCCTCCGCTGGCCGGCGCCATCAAAGCGCGGCTCGTCCCGTTTCTCCTCTACGACGGCGCTGGCGCCCTCGTGTGGGCGGGGGTCGGCGTCGGAGCGGGCATGGCGTTTCACCGCGCGATCGACCGCGGCCTCGAGTTCCTGACGAGGATCGGCAGCCGCGCGTTCGTGGTTGTCGCGGCAGCTCTGCTGCTCTTCATCCTGTACAAGTGGGGGCAGCGGCGCCGCTTCTACAAGATGCTCCGGATGGCGCGCATCTCGCCGCAGGAGCTTCGCCGTCTGATGGACGAGGGGCGCGATCCGGTCGTCCTGGACGTCCGCACCAGCGCCGCGCTGTTGCGGGATCCGAGCCGGATCCCGGGCGCGCGGTCCCTCGAGCTTGCCGACATCCCGGAAAAGCTCGCCGGGCTTCCTCAGGACCGGGAGATCGTCCTTTACTGCACGTGACCCAACGAGGCTTCCGCGGCCCGTGTGGCCCGCGCGCTGATGGAAAGGGGATTCACGCTGGTGAGGCCGCTCGCGGGAGGCCTCGACGCATGGATGGCGGCGGGGTACAATGTAGAGGGAGCGCCGTTCGTCGCGGTCCGGCCCGCGGCGGCCGATCCGAACGCTCCCGCCTGACCCGCGCGTTGTGCGGCTTTCGCCCGTCCTGTAGAATTAGCGGATTCCTCGATGAACCTCGAAAAAGCCCCCCCCGACGAAAAGTACGCCGTAACCTGCTGCAACTGTCAGGCGTCCTTCGACGCCCTTACGAGCAGCTGGTGCAGTTGTCTTGTCACCAAGCGGACCCTGGTTTGTCCGAGCTGCCTGACGTGCTTCTGCAAGGCCCCCTTCGCCTACCGGCAGAAGTTCTGGGAACTGGCTCCGCAGAGCATGTGGAATCGCGTGATCACCGAAGGAGAGACGGCATTCGAGCTGCCCCCCAATCCCCCGCCCGACGAGCTGCCGCGGCCCCTCGTCCTGGTGGTGGACGACGAGAAGGACATCCAGAGGGTGGCGGTGCGCACGATCGGGAGTCTCGGTTACGGCGTCGTCGTCGCGATGAACGGGATCGAGGGCCTGGAGATAGCCAGGAAATACCACCCTGATCTCATCCTGGCCGACGCGTTCATGCCGAAGCTCGACGGCCGAGAAATGTGCCTGCGCCTGAAGTCCGACCCCGAGACCTGCGAAACGAAGATCGTGATCATGACGGCTATCTACACGGCGGCCCGCTACAAGTCCGAGGCCTTCCGCGAATTCAGCGCCGACGGATACCTGACGAAGCCGCTGCAGTTTCGCGAGCTCCAGGAGGTCCTGCAGAAGCACCTCGCTCCGCCGTCCCGCGGGTGAAACAGGCCGCCGGAAATGCGGACCTCGCTTCTCGGAAGGAAGGTCGCGATCGCCTTCGCGATGGCGGTTGCGGTCCTGGACGCGGCCGTCCTCGTCGTGTCGCCTTTCATGGGCGCCGACCGAAACCTGGTCGTGGCGGTCCTCGCCGGCGGCGCCCTCCTCCAGTTTGTCGTCTTGCTCTCCATCGTCATCGCGATGCGCCGCGACATGGCGGATCGCGTTGCCTCGGCCGAGAGGATGCGCCGCCAGCTCTCCTTCACGGCGGCGATCACCGACAACCTCGGAGAAGGCGTCTACGCGCTCGACCGGGAAGGTCGCCTGACTTTCATGAACCCCGCGGCGCAGACGATGCTGGGCTGGACAGAGGAGGAGCTGCTCGGAAAGGAGATGCACGGGGCGATTCATTTTCAGCGGCGCGACGGGACGGTGATCCCCGCGTCGGAGTGTCCCATCATCGGGGTCTTGCGCACGGGGGAGAGATCTCACAGCACCGGCGATGTCTTCACGCGCAAGGACGGCACGGTCTTCTCCGTGGAATACGTCTCGTCCCCGTTCCGGCTGGACACGCGGGTCGCAGGGGTCGTCATCGCTTTCCAGGACATCGCGGAAGAGAAGAAGGCCGAGGCGGAGCTGCTCGATCGCGCGCATCAGGCGGTGTTCGGCGCGGCCGTCGGGGCCGCGCTGACCAAGGCGGAAAACCTCCCGACGGCTCTCGGACAATGCGCCGAGGCCATGGTGCTTCACCTGGGAGCGGCGATGGCCTCGATCTGGACGTTGTCGCAGACCGAGAAGATCCTCGACCTGCAGGGGAGCGCCTGGGCTCGCCGCCCGCTGTTCGGCCCGGAGGCCCGTGTTCCGGTCGGCGAGTTCCGGATCGGCGAGATCGCGCGTGACCGCAAGCCCGCCCTCATCGATCTCACCGCGGGGCAGGAGCGGGAGGACGACAAGGACTGGGCGCGCCGGGAGGGGATGGTCGCGTTCGCGGGGTACCCGCTCATCGTCGAAGACCGCCTCGTCGGGGTCATGGCGATGTTCGCGATGCGCCCGCTGACGGAATCGGCGCTGCACGCCCTCGCCTCGGTCGCCGACGAGATCGCTCTCGGAATCGACCGCGCCCGCTCCGCCGAGGCGCTGCGCGCGAGCGAGGCCCGCACCCGCGCCGTCGTAGACCACATGATGGAGGGCCTCATCGTCGTGGACGAGAAGACCGTCGTTCGGTCCATCAACCCGGCCGCGGAACGGATCTTCGGGTACACCGCCGCGGAGCTCGTGGGGCGCCCCCTCGCGGTGCTCGTTCCGGAGACGGTCGGCGGGGACGCGTTGACGTTCCTCCGGGAGGCGCGCCGGCGCGCGCTCGGCCGGATCACGGAGTTTGAGGGGAGGCGCAAGAACGGAGAGGTCTTCCCCCTGGAGCTGTCGCTCTTCGAATTCCGGACGCCCGAAGGTTGGCGGCTGGGCGGCAGCATCCGGGACGTGTCCGAGAGCCGCGAAGTCGAGCGCTTGAAGAAGGAGTTCGTCTCGACAGTCAGCCACGAGCTGCGCACGCCCCTGACGTCGATCCGCGGGTCCCTGGGACTCCTCGCCGGGGGGGTTCTCGGTAAGCTGCCGCAGGAGGCGGTCGAAGTGGTCGCGGTCGCCGAGCGCAACGTGGTCCGGCTCGTCCACCTGATCAACGACATCCTGGACCTGGAGAGGCTCGACACCGGCCGGATCGAAATGAGCTTCGAGACCGTGACGCTCGCGTCCGTGTTCGAGCGCTCGCTCGAAGCCGTCAGCTCCTTCGCCGGCGAGGAAGGGATCCGGCTCGAAAGCTCGGCGACGACGGGAACAGTCTGGGCCGACGGCGACCGGCTCGTGCAGGTCCTCGTCAACCTCCTGTCCAACGCGGTGAAGTTCTCCCCGCGCGGCAGTGTGGTCCGGCTCTCGGCGGCCTCGGACGCGGACTGGGCCGATGTGCGCGTGGCCGACAAGGGGCGCGGGATCCCCGCCTCCTTCCGCGAAGCGATATTCGAGCGGTTCCGCCAGGTCGAGGCCTCCGACGCGCGGCAGAAGGGGGGATCCGGGCTCGGGCTCGCCATCTGCAAGGCAATCATCGAGCAGCACGGTGGATCGATCGGCGTCGAGAGCGAGGAGGGGCAGGGAAGCGTTTTCTGGCTGAAGCTCCCCGTCTCGGCGCGCGAGGCGCCGGCCATCCCGGCGCCGTTGCCCGCCGCGCCCACTCCGAGACCCGAGGTGCTGCTGGTCGAAGACGACCTGGCTCTCCTTGATGTGATGGAGCGGCAGCTCCAGCGGGCCGGCCTCTTCGTGCGCCACGCCACCACGGGGGAGCAGGCCATCGCTCTTGCCCGCGCCAGAGCGCCGAGCCTGCTGGTGCTGGACCTGGCGCTGCCGCGCGGAGACGGGTTCGACGTCATCGAGGCGCTCCGGCGCGAGCCGCTTCTCACGGATCTGCCCGTCCTCGTCTACACGGTTTCCGACCTGACGGCGCAGCAGCGGGAGCGTTTGAAGCTCGGGCCGACGCGTTTCCTCACGAAGACCCGGTCGACCGACCAGGAATTCTGCGAGCAGGTACTGGCATTGGTAAGCCCTCCCACGGTCGCCGGGAGGTCGTCCGAGTAATGTCCGTCGCGAGCGCGGGGAGGCCGACGCGAGAGCGGGAGCGCAGGAGAACGGCGCGGAGGCGTAGCCGAGCTACGCCGCACAAGC
>Ga0209009_1000808_pt1 | contig 9973 bp, 7 predicted proteins | sample BlaSpr_A8_OM3_M2_FD_187979 | JGI IMG/M metagenome (GOLD analysis project Ga0209009, IMG submission 187979) | Forest soil microbial communities from Thunder Bay, Ontario, Canada - Black Spruce, Ontario site 2_A8_OM3_M2 (SPAdes) (version 2) | ecosystem: Environmental > Terrestrial > Soil > Boreal... | reverse complement strand
TAGTTGGTGTTGCTGTACTGGTACTGCGTCCCGGGATCGAAGTCGAGCGGCATCTTCGCCCAGCGGTCGAGAATCGCGCCGGCGGTGATCTCCCGCAGCATGAAGGGCGGGACGTAGTCCTGCGGCCAGTAGTCCTGGTAACCGGAGGAGTGGGACAGGAGTTGCCGGATCGTAACTTCGTTCGCGCGTGTCAGAGCAGGAACGATACGCGAAACCGGGTCGTCGAGGGAGAGCTTGCGCTCCTCCGCAAGCATCAGGATCGCGGCCGCTGTGAACTGCTTGTCGGCATTCCCTCGGAGGCACGCGCCGGCCTGCCGCGAAGAGAAGCCAGGCTTAGCGCCGCATCGGCACTCGTCGGATTGAGGCAGCTTCGATAGAATCCTCGCATTCTCACGAGAGGGTGACCATGCCGCTCGACCGTCGCCGGCTCTTTTCCCGAATCGGCTCGGGTCTTGGCGCCGCCATTTTTCTGCCGTCCTTCAGGGCCGACGCCGGACGTGTCCTGCTCGCCGCGGCGAAGTCCGCCGAAAAGAAGAAGCCCGAGGATCTCGCGGGCGACGAGGCCTACTGGTCGGAGATCGCGCGAGCGTTCGACACCGACCGGACGCTCGTCAACCTGAACAACGGCGGCTGCAGCCCGGCCCCGTCGCACGTGCTCGAGGCGATGATCCGCGACTTGCGGTTTTCCAACGAGATGCCGGTGCACCACATGTGGAACGTGCTCGAGCCCCGGATCGAGTCGGTGCGTCGGGACCTGGCCACCGAGTTCGGCTGCGACCCGGAGGAAATGGCGATCACGCGCAACGCTTCGGAGGCGATGGAAACGCTCACCCTGGGCATCGACCTGAAGGCCGGCGACGAGGTCTTGATCACCAACCAGAACTACGGCCGCATGATCACGACCTGGGAGCAGCGCGCGCGCCGGGACGGGATCATCGTCAAGCAGATCTCCTTCCCCGTTCCGCCGCCCTCGCGTGAAGACGTGGTGGACCGATTCCGCCGGGCGATAACACCCCGCACGCGAGTCCTAGAGGTCACGCACATCACGAACCTGACCGGGCAGATACTGCCCGTCAAGGAGATCGTCCGGATGGCCCGGGAGAAGAACGTCGAGGTCTTCGTGGACGGAGCCCACGCGTTCGCCCATTTCCCGTTCAAGCGCGACGACCTCGAGTGCGACTACTACGGCACGAGCCTTCACAAGTGGCTCCTCGCGCCGATCGGCACGGGTTTCCTCTACGTGCGCAAGGAGAAGCAGAAGAAGATCTGGCCGCTCATGGCCGCGCCCCCCGCGATGGACAACGACATCCGCAAGTACGAGGAGATCGGCACGCACCCGGCAGCCAACCACAACGCGATCGCCGGAGCGCTGGCCTTTCACCAGGGCATCGGCTCCGAGCGCAAGGCCGCGCGGCTGCGACTGTTGCGCGACCGCTGGGCCCGACGTCTCCTGGCCGCGGATCCGCGAGTCAAGGTCCTGACTCCCTTGAACGACACCGACTCCTGCGGCATCGGGCTCATCCACGTGGAAGGCGTCGATACCGTGAAGCTCCAGGCCCATCTCTGGGAAAAACACAGGATCATGACGACACCGATCGTCCACGCCGAGTTCAACGGCCTGCGCGTGACTCCCAACGTCTACACGACGCTGCCAGAGATCGACGTCTTCGCCGGCAAGATGGAAGAAGTTCTCCGGAAGGGACTTCCCGCCTGAGCATCGGGCTTGACTTTGTATTAGCAGAACGAACAATCTACCGTCATTAGAACCTCTCCGTTTCGCGGCGGGGAGTTCAGGAGGAGGGATGTATGGTGAACGGTCTGCGCACCGCTCTGGTGGGTTGTCTTCTCGTCGCTCTCTTCGTTTCCACCATTCACGCGCAATCCGAGGCAACCACCGGCGTCATCGAAGGCTCGGTGCTCGATCCGAGCGGGGGGGCCCTGCCCGGCGCGACCGTGTCTCTGAGGAACACGGCCACGAACTTCGAGCAGACGGTGACGACGGAGCGGCAGGGGCGTTTCCGGGCCCTGCTGCTGCCGCTCGGGCCGTACCGGGTGACCGTGGCCCTGAGCGGATTCGCCACCCTCGTGCGCGACGGCGTGACACTCGCCGTCGGGCAGACGGTCACTCTCCAACTCCGGCTCGAGCTTTCGACGGTGAAGCAGGAAGTCAAAGTGACCGCCGAGGCACCCGTCGTCGAGACGAGCCAGACCGCGAGCGCGGTCCGGATCGACGAGAAGGCGGTCCAGAATTTGCCCAATGCCGCCCATAACTTCCTCGACTTCACGAAGATGACCCCGGGTGTCACCACGGTCCAGGGGCCGGACGGCGACGAGCTCACGATCAACGGCCAGAAGGGGATCAACAACAACGTCTCGGTGGACGGGGCCGACTTCAACAACCCTTTCTTCGGCGAGCAGCGGGGCGGCCAGCGGCCGCCTTTCACGTTCAACCTCGACGCGGTCCAGGAAGTGGTCGTGATCGCCGACGGCGCCGGCGCCGAGTTCGGCCGCTCCTCCTCGGGCTTCGTCAACGTGATCACCAAGTCCGGCACCAACGACACCCACGGCAGCGGCCACCTCTACTACAAGAACCAGGGCCTCGCCTCACGGGCGGCCACGCAGCAAGGCGGGACGGCCGACGAGTTCGACTTCAACCGGTACCAGGCGGGAATGACGCTCGGCGGGCCCCTCCAGCAGGACAGGCTCTTCTACTTCCTGGCCGCCGACGCGCAGCGCGGCCGCTCGACCAAGCAGACCGATCCCGCCCGCATCGAGCAGCGCGTCGTGGACGCGCTGGCGGGCCTCGGCATCGCCAACGACAACGGCCCGATCGAACGGACCGATGACGCCCTGGTCATCCTGGCCAAGGCGGACTGGCACATCAGCCAGGCGCATCTGGCCACGCTGCGCTTCGCCTACACGTGGTCGGAGCAGAAGAACGGAACCTTCGACGTGGATTCCTGGGGCAAGAGCTCCAACGCCATCGAGAAGGACTTCTCCAAGGCCGTGACCGGGACGCTGATCTCGACGCTCTCGAGCGCCCTCGTCAACGAGTTCCGTTTCCAGGTCGCGCGGGAGGACCGGCCCCGCCCCTACGAAGGCCCGAACATCACGGGGCAGAGCCGGCCGCTGCCCGACACGGCCTTCGATTTCGCGAAGGCCTACCGGTTCGGCGAGCCCTTCTTCATCCCGGTGCAGTATTACGACACCCGCCTCCAGTTCAACGACAACGTCTCCTTCCTGACCGGGCAGCACACGATCAAGGCCGGCGTCGAGTACAACCGGCTCAACTCCACGCAGACCTTCCTCGGATTCGCCAACGGACGCTGGATCTTCAGCTCGACGGACGGCTACCTGAACTACCTGAAGAACTCCAAATACGTGGAGTGCTCCAACGGCGCGACCTCGCAGACCGGCGCGTGCCCGGCCGGCAGCTCGATCACCGGCCCGGTTCTCTTCTTCCAGCAGCAGGCCGGGGTCGGCGGCCTGACCGTCGAGCAGGCGGGCACGCAGTCCATCATCCAGAAGGAACCCGCGGTCTTCGTCCAGGACACCTGGCAGCCGATCTCCAATCTCACGATCAATGCGGGCCTGCGCTGGGAGACGCAGATCCAACCCGATCCGAGGACGCCGCCCGATCAGGTCTTCTTCGCGAAGTTCATCGGGCAGACGCGCAACGGACAGGAGTTCCCTTCGGATGGGACGATCCCGACCGACTACAAGATGTGGCAACCGCGCCTGGGGATCTCCTGGGACCCGCACCGCGACGGGCGCACCGTCGTGCGCGGGACCTACGGGATCTATTACGCGTCGGTGCCCGGACTGAATCTGGCCTCGTCCCTCTCGACCAACGGGAGTATCGGCCAATCCGTCTTCCGCAACAGCGCGCTGACGGGAATCCTGGGCCCCGTGCCGGCGTATCCGAACCTGATTCCGGCCGCCCAGGTCGGCGCTCCCTTCGACCCGGACGTCTATGTCTTCGACAAGAACTTCCAGAACCCCCGGACGACAGCCATCAGTTTCGGGGTCGATCGAGAAGTCATGGCCGACATGGCCCTGACCTTCAAGTACAACTACGCCAAGGGGGAGCACATCAGCCGCTTCGTCAATCGCAACGATCCGCTGCTTGGAAAGTTCGGAAGCGGCGGCTGCCTCTGGGACACGGGCCTCGGCACAAACGGCTCCAATGGAATCGGTTGCGGCAGCGCGGGCCTGGCGACAGGCCTGATGACGGTGGAGTCGACCGGAAAGAGCAAGTACTGGGGGCTGACGTTCGGGGTCAACAAGAGGTTCTCGCAGAACTTCGGGTTCCAGGCCTATTACACGTATTCCAAGGACCGCTCCGACGACGACAACGAGCGCGATCCCTTCACCATCAACTACGCCAAGATCACCGATCTCGCGCCGGAGTACGGCTACTCCAACCGTGACCAGCGGCACCGTTTCAACAGCTGGCTGGTGTGGAAGGCGCCGGGCGACGTGGACGTCAACGCGCGTTATTCCTACCGCTCGAACCAGCCCAAGTCCATCACGGCCACGGGAGCCGACGCCAACAGCCCGCTCGACCGGGTCAACGCCGACGGAACCGTGACGCAGAGGAACCTCGGGCGAAAGGCCAACCAGTACTCTTCCCTGGACCTGCGTCTCTCCAAAGAGTTTCTGATCGCAGGGCTCGCGATCGAGCCGTCGGTGGAGGTCTTCAATCTCTTCAACAGCAAGAATTTCCTCTCACCCGAAGTGACCAACCTCGTTTTCAACTTCGACGGAACGATCCGCAGCGGCAACGGCGATCCGCGACAGGTGCAACTGGGTCTGCGCCTGCACTGGTAGGAATGTTCGCCGCGCGAGCGGCGGTGGAATTGTCCAAGGATCAGGACGCGAGTTCTTGCCGTGACTCCGGTCGAGCGAGAAATCGAAGAGATGGTCCATCGCGAGACGCGCGCCTGGGACACGAAGGACGCGGACCTTTTGCTTGCCATCTTTCATCCGGACATGGTGTGGCCCTGGCCGCCGTCACCGGACGCGCACGACCCTTCGTTGTGGGTGATGGAGCTCGGGCGTTACGACCCCGATCGCTGGCGAAAGGGGTGGCAGCAGCTCTTCGACACGCACGAGCTCGTCCACAACCACCGTCGGATAGTCAGGATCGTCGTGTCGCGGGAGGGGGACGGCGCCTTCGCCGTCGTCGATGTGGACACGCTCTGGCGAGACTCCGACGGCCGGGATTTTCACTGGAAGGGCCGGGCCTGCAAGGTCTACACGAAGGTGGGCGGCGAGTGGAGGCTCATCATGCACACCGGCCTGCTCGACTACAGTCGTTGAGCCGGAAAATCCTGTCGAGAGTCCGGGGAGCTCTCAATTCTTCTCGCGTGCCGAGTCTGAAATCCGCCGGATAACCCTTCGGGCGCAGCGTCCTGCCCTGTCATCCCGAGGAGCGAAGCGACGAGGGATCTGTTCCGAAAGTGTTGGAAGCGCGAGAGCAGATCCTTCGCTTCGCTCAGGATGACAGGATGTACTTGTTAGCGGACTTGCGATTCAGGACTCCTGGGGCTCGGTGTGAAGCTCGATCTGAACGTCCGGGGTCGCAACTGCGACCGTGCCGTAGAGGGGTCAACGGCCCTTGAAGAGGGCGATGAGGTCCGAGCCCTGTTGCGGCGTTACACCTTCGAGGTCGAACCGCAAGCGGACGGAATTGAAAAGAGCGACATCCGGGCGGACGGGCCGGGAGCGGTCCATCTCGCCCGTGATCGAAACGCGAGACCCGCGCAGTGGAATGCCGCGGTCCTTCGCCAGCACCTGCAGAAGCTCGACGCCGCAGGCGGCGACACCGGAAAGAAAGATCTCCGCGGGCGTGACCGCTTCTCCGGGACAGCCGTTCTGCACCGGCCCGTCCACCACGAAGTGGTGATTCCGGCAGCCGCAGAGAACGCGTCCGAACGTGTCCGTGGACCGAGCGTGCACCTCGTAGGTTCGGATATCCGCCTGTGACATGAGCGCACCTCCCGAACGTCAAGCTATCGCAGTTTCAGTTTCAGTTTCAGTTGAGAGTTGAGAGTTGAGAGTTGAGATGATTGAAGATTGACGATTGAAGATTGATGATTGGGGGTTCCCCGGTCAATCAACAAATCGTCAATCGCCAATCGTCAATTCCTTTGGACTCTCGACTGCTAGTGCGAAGCGGCCGCGCGGATCTCTTCGGCGAGACGCCGGACGAGCTCGCCGGCGGGGAGAGCGCGCGCCCGCGCGACACCGGTGCCGGCCCACAGCGATAGAAATCCGGCGTTCCCGCTCTTTGCGGCGGCGTTGCGCATCGGGCGCGTCAAGGCGTTCTGCAGGGGATAGGGGAGGATCGCGTCCTCTTTCCCGCGGAGCCGCGTGACGAACGAATTGGCGAGACCGCGGGCCGGCCGGCCGGAGAAGGCACGAGTGACGACGGTCGTGTCCGCGCTGGCGGCGAGGATTGCCCTCTTGTAGGCCTCGGACGCGCCGGACTCGGGACAAGCCAGGAACGCGGTGCCGAGTTGCGCGGCGGAGGCGCCTCGAGCCATGGCCGCCGCGATATCCCGGCCATCCATGAGGCCGCCGGAAGCAATCACCGGCGCCGCGACGGTGTTCACGATCTCCTCCACGAGACGCAGCGTCGGGACCATCGCGGCCTCGAACAGACCGGCGAAAGTCCCCCGGTGGCCGCCGGCCTCGGAGCCCTGGGCCACGATCGCGTCGACGCCGGCCTCCTCGAGGAGGCGCGCCTCCTCGGCGGTCGTCGCCGTGCCGATCGTTGCGATGCCCCGTTCGGCCAGGCGCTCGAGCGTGCTTTTCGGCGGGATTCCAAACGTGAAGCTGAAGACAGCGGGGCGAGCTTCGAGCACGGCCTCAATCTGGGCGGGGAACGGGTCGGGGGAGAGCACGGGCAGAGCGGGAGGCGGCAGGCCCAGCTCCGCGTGGATTTTCGCCAGCAGGTTGAGCATCCGCGTCGGATCCGCGCGCGCCGCAGCGTCGTAGCCGCCGGCGAATAGATTGACGTTGAACGGTTTGCGCGTGAGCTTGCGGGTGCGGGCGATGGCCTCCGAGATTTCAACAGGGGTCAGGTAGGCGGCACCGAGCGAGCCGAGACCGCCGGCATTGGAGACCGCCGCGACGAGCTCGGGGGTCGCCGGCCCTCCGGCCATCGGAGCCTGGATGACCGGGTGCTCGATTCCGAGCTCCTGGAGAAGTCCGTTCCGAGCCACAGCGACACTCTAAGATACGTGGCGGGAGCATGGCGACCGAACAAGCGATCCGGAACATCTCCGATACGGCGATCTGGGCGGCGCTCTACCGCGCGCGCGAGACGGAGCGAAAAGGCGCGCTCTTTCAGGACCCGTTCGCGCGGCGCCTCGCCGGCGAGCGCGGCGACCGCATCGCCGTGACGATGCGCGCGCACGATGAACATGAGTGGGCCTGGGTCATGCGCACGGTCCTCTTCGACCGCTTCATCGCCGGGGAGATCGCAGAGGGCACGGACATGGTCGTCAACCTCGCGGCCGGGCTCGACGCGCGGCCTTATCGGATGGCGCTTCCTCCGGCGCTCCAGTGGATCGAGGTGGACTTGCCGGACCTCCTCGAATACAAGGAACAAGTCCTCCAAAACGAGAAACCTGCCTGCGCGCTCGAGCGCGTCCGCCTCAATCTCGCGGATCGGGCCGCTGGTCGGGAGCTCTTCCGGAAGCTCGGAGAGACGTCGAAGAACGCGTTGATCATCACGGAGGGGCTTCTCATCTATCTGGACGAGGCCGAGGTCGGCGAGCTCGCCTCCGACCTGGCCGAGCCGGGGAGCTTTCGGCACTGGGTGCTGGACATCGCCTCGCCGGGTCTCCTGCGCCTTCTGCAACGCGAGGTCGGCTCCGAGCTCGATCGGGCCAACGCGCCGCTGAAGTTCGCGCCGGCGGAGGGGCCGCCGTTCTTCGCCCGCTACGGGTGGCGTCCCGCGGCCGTCCGGTCTCCGCTCAAGGAGGCGGCCCGCGAAAAACGGCTGTCGTTGCTCCTGCGCTTGATTGCTCTATTGCCCGAATCCTCCGGCTCGCAGGGCTCCAGGCCCTGGTCCGGCATCTGCCTGATGGAAAAGCAACGGTCCTGACGGGGAGAAAGAGGCTCGCCATCGGCAAGGTTCCAGACGGTTACCGGACGGAGCAGATCACCGCGATCAGCGCTCATCCTCGGCTTGACTTTTTCCATCCTGGTGGACGCCCTTTGATCGGCCGGCCGGGAGCCGGCGGGAACTCGACTTTCTCTCCCGCCTGGTGGCTCCCGGGGCCGCATTTCCAGACGGCCTGGGGGCGGCTGGCCCGGTCGCGGCGCCAGGTGGCGTTCATCCGCGAGATTCTTGAAACGCCCGACGGCGACGAGCTCGTCCTCGATCACGTCGAAGGACCGGCCGGGAGCCCGCGCCTCATCGCCCTGCATGGCCTCGAGGGGAGCTCCTACTCGGTGTACGTGCAGGGCTTCCTCGCGGCGGCGGCACGGCGCGGCTGGCGCGGCACGGCGGTCAACTTCCGCTCTTGCGCGCGCGATCCCGCGCATCTTTCGCGGATGCTACCCAACCGCCGTCCCCGGCTCTACCACTCGGGCGAGACGTCCGACCTCGATTTCGTCGTTCGGACGCTCGCCGCCCGCGAGCCGGAGACGCCGCTGTTCGCCGCCGGCGCCTCCCTCGGCGGCAACGTTCTCCTGAAGTGGCTCGGTGAAAACCTCGATCAGCGGTTGGTTGCCGCGGCCGCAGCCCTCTCGACTCCCTATGACCTTGCCGCTGGATCGCGCCACCTCGAGACTCCGATTGGCGGTACTTATGTCCGCGGCTTCCTGAGCACGCTTCGCCCGAAGGCCTTGGAGGTCGCCCGGCGTTTTCCCGAGGCCGCCGCGCGCATCGACCTCGACCGCGTCGCCCGCTGCCGGACCTTCTGGGACTTCGATGACGTGGCCACCGGGCCTCTCCACGGTTTCGCCGGCGCGGAGGACTACTACGCCCGCTCGAGCTCCCTGAACTTCCTGGGCCGGATCCGGACGCCCGCGCTCTGCCTCTCCGCCGAAGACGACCCCTTCCTTCCAGTTTCCGTTCTCGCGCGAGCCGCGGCCGCGGCCTCTCCCGCCGTGACCTTCGTGACCACGCGGCGGGGAGGCCACATCGGGTTTGTCTCCGGATCGGTGCCCTGGAGGCCCGAATACCCGGCGGAAGAGGGAGCGATCCGATGGCTGGCGGCGTCCCGGCCGGGGAGCGCCTGACCGCGCGAGGCCAGGGTTCGGTCACTCCCGCGATCCGTTCCCATAGCCGGCGATAGACTGTGCCGCGCACCGACAATGACAGGTCTCGCCAGTCGCTTTCTGGGGTTCGCGAGGCGAACGTGGGCGGTGGTCCGTGCCGCCATCTGGGCCCTTCTGCCCTGCCGATTCGCGATTGTCGTGCTCTTCGTCGTCACCGTGGCCCTCACGCTGACCGACCAGGGCCTGGAAACACTGCGCGTGATGGCCGAGTTCGGGAACGCCAGCCAGGTCGGAGCGCACGAGCCTTACCTGGTTCGTCTGCTCCTCTTTTTTCTCGGAGCGGTCACGCTGGCGTTGTCAGCCTGGTACTTCAGCCGCCAGGCCCTTCTTCTGGAGCCGCCGCGAAAACCCGTGTCGCGAGAAGAAGCGGGTATTTTCACGTGGGCGCCCCGCGTGCTCGGCGCGCTCGGGTTCGCCTGCCCGGGCCTGGCGCTCTGGGTCGCGGCGGGCCAGTACGGGGTCGACGAGACAGCGGACCAGATCCTCTGGCCACGCCTGCTCCTCCGGGCCCTGGGGATCGCCTTCGTCCTGTTGGGACTGCTCTTCGGCGTGGCCCTGGCCTTTCGGAGGTCACTCCTCCACCTCGAGAACCTGACGATTCCGGAAAGGAGCCGCAGGGTCAAGCAGCTTCCGACGGCCACACGGGCGGTGCTTCTCGCGGGCGTCGTTCTGACCC
>Ga0209009_1000807_pt1 | contig 9973 bp, 9 predicted proteins | sample BlaSpr_A8_OM3_M2_FD_187979 | JGI IMG/M metagenome (GOLD analysis project Ga0209009, IMG submission 187979) | Forest soil microbial communities from Thunder Bay, Ontario, Canada - Black Spruce, Ontario site 2_A8_OM3_M2 (SPAdes) (version 2) | ecosystem: Environmental > Terrestrial > Soil > Boreal... | reverse complement strand
CCTGCCGTCGAAGATGAGGCTCGTGCAGAGCGTCATTACGATTCGCCGTGCCGGTCTTGACGATATACCGCTCCTGGCGGAGATGCGCGTCCGCTCGTCAGTCGAGCGGCGCTCGTACGTAGGGCCGGCCGACGTCGAAAACTTTCACCGAAATAGCCTGCGGGGGTTTGCGGCGGCACTCGAGGGAGGTCTTCTTCACTCTTGGATCGCCTTCGATGGCGATCGCCCGGTCGGGACGGCGAGCTTGATGTTTCTCCCGAGTCTCCCGCGGTTCGGCGTCGACGTCGAGCGCGACGGGCGCATTCGCAACGTCTACGTCGCGCCGGAGTATCGCCGACGTGGCATCGCGCTCGCGCTGATGCGCGTAGTCCTGGAGGAGGCCTCACATGCGAACGTGGATCGCCTCACGCTCGGAACATCGGATCAAGGACGCGCGCTCTACGAACGACTCGGCTTCGTGCAAAAAGAAGACGAGCTGATCTACCAACCGCGCTCGACGATGCCGATCCCGCGCGATCGCTCAGCGGGCTGATTCGGACGCCGGCCGCAAGGCTCGATCGAGTTTTCGAATCGCCAGCGCCAAGCGACTCTTGATCGTACCGAGCGGTAACCCGAGCCGATTTGCGATCTGACGGTGGGACAGTCGTTCGTCGTAGACCAGGTGGACGACGGTGAGTTGTTCGGCGGGTAGCGCCGCAACGGCTTTGCGCAACCGCGCGACTTCGATGTGGTCGGTGAGTTCGAAGCTCATCGAGGGCGGGACGTCGCGCTGCAGCAGTTGTTCATCGAGTTCGTGGCGCCGAGACGATTTACGCATTCGCGTGATCGCATCGTGTCTGACGCAGACTGCGAGGTAACCGAGGAGCGAACCCTTCGTGACATCATAACCGTGCTCGGTTCGTTGCCAAATGCGCAACAGCACGTCGTGAACGCAGTCCTTCGCCTCGTCGGGCGAACCCAAGATGTTCTGTGCGACTACGCGCAGGTATGATTCGAAGCGCGCGTAGACTCGTTCGAGCGCCTCCGGCCGGCGCGCTTGAAACTCCACGATGAGTTGCTCGTCGTCACGTTCACTATCGCAATCGCGCTCGAGCGTACTGCTGGGAAATTGCATCCACTTGGATTACGAATAACGGACGCCCAGCGGATGATTTATTGCGAGCTAAAAACGTACCGTGAACAAGACGTCCTGGCGATTCTGTGTCAGGTTCGAGGTGGGCAATACGTCGTCGGTGTAGTGATATTGACGCGCGGATACGGATACGCTCGAGTTAGTGCCTGGAATCGCATAGGCGAGCGTCGCGAACGACGTATCCTTGCGCTCTGAGATATTCTGCGTTAGCGTTGTCCCGTTTTCGCCGCCGAACTGTTGGGTGTTGTAGCTCAGCGAAAGATTGACGCCTTTCGTGAGCGGTGCGACGCCGCTGACGGCCCACGTGAAGCGTCGTTGGTTCAGGTAGTTCGGATAGAAAGAAACCGGGCTTTTTCCAGGACCGAAGGCGGAGCTGACCGCCGCCGCCGCGGCTGCATCGAAGGTTTGCGTCGCCGGATTGAACGGCACGTACGGGAAGGGCGTTCGATCGTTGCGGTAGAGCCGTTCGTAGCCTCCGCTGGCGCTCAAGGTCGCTCTTTGGCCGAAGGCCGGGACGTTCGTCGACGCGCCGACGCGGTATTCATCGAACTGCAGTGGGACAGCGGAGGTATAAGGTTGACCGTACTGGAGTCCCGCCGAAGAATTCGGACGCAGCTCTTGATCGTGCGTGTACGACCCGCGAGTCGCAAGGGTGACATCGCCCACACGGAGCGGCATTGAGGCTGTAGCAGCAATGGCCCGCGTGTTCGGCGTGAAGCTCTGAAAGAAGAACGGCCCGTAGCCTTTGAACGGATTGTACACCGGATACGAATAGGTCAAGTTCGGATTGCCCGCCGTTGTCGACGATCGGCCCAATGCGGTAAAGGCTGCATCGAACTGTTGGTTGATGCCGAGATTGCTGGCGAGACCATAAAAGTCTTCTTGGTACGGTAGATGATAGAACGCGAACAGGGCCGGGGCATTGCCGAAATAACGGAACGGGGCGCCGTCGAGAAAATTCGGACCGACCGTCGAGTATTGCACGCTTGCGTCGATTTTGCTGATTTTCAGTTTCAGCCCGATGACGCCGGCGGTATCGCCCACCGCTGCAACATTCCGATAATCGGCCGTAAACTTGCTGCTCGCAGCCTCGCCGAAGGGGATCAGCTGGCCGCCGGGCCCAAGCGCCGCGATCGGGATCGGTAACTGAAAGTCCACGCCGAACACGGTGTCGCTGACCAAGCCGATTCCGGTTGCCGCGGCTTGCTGGATGGCGGTCAGATCCCCCGTCGTTTGAAGGTCGTCGAAGTCGAAGATGCGGTTGAAGGTAAAACCGATCTCGGCGTTGCCCGGCAGACGATGGTTGATGCGTGCATTGATTTGATAGCGCTGCAACTGCGTGTTATTCGTGTTGGTGAGCCCGTTGAAGCTCAGGGTGACGGTCGAGCCCGCCGGCAGCGGCGGGTTGAAAACGACCGCATTGAGGGCTTCGTCGTACGTAAAAGCGGGCGCCGGTATGGCGGGGCCGCCCGTTATCAGGCCGGCGTTATTGTATGTCGTGCCGTTATAGAACGAAACGTACACCGAACCGTTCACGGCTTTCTTCGGCAAGAAGACTTGGGACAGAACGCCCGTTCCCGAATTGAACGTCGCCGACGTCGGCGCCCCAGCCGGCGTAGTCTGCGTCAAGCCGGCCTGCGGGGGCACGACCGGGAAAAGGTAACTGGCCGTTCCGAACGTGCCGGCCGGATCGAGCAGTGAAAGGTTCGTATCCAGCAACGTGTCGTCGATGCGCGTGAATGCGACCCGCACGTCCGTCCGCCCGTTGAGCGTCGCGCTGGCGAGAACGCCGCGCTGAAATGGCTGCTCCGGGTTTTCGTAGGGGATGTACGGACCGGTGCCGCTTCCGCCGTCGGGCGGGCGGTAGGCGAGACCGGTGCGCGAAGGTGCCAGATCGTCGATGATGCCGAACTTCAGGTGAAGGCGGCCGAGGTTGCCGGCCTGCGGGATGTCGACTTCGACTTGCGGGGTGATATCGATCGCGGCTTGCTGCGTGAACTCACCGCCGAATTCGAAGTTGATCAGTTTCACCGGTAGCGAGATTTTCAGGTTGTCGCTGATGTGGTAGACGAGCGAAAACTGATCGTCTTGGCGAATGCGAAGCCCCGTGCCGTCGGCCGTCAACGGGTTGTTGGTTTCGTTCGTCGGGAGGTACGCCGAAACGAACGGGTCGACCGCCGCGGTGCGGCCGGCCGCTACGGTGCCGCCGAAATAGAGCGTGACCGGAGCTCCGGTCGTGTTCACGATCGTGCGCGGTATCACGACGCGCTGGCGATACGATTCGTTGGGCAACAGCGTCCCGTGCATTTCCAGCGACTGCGCGAATTTCGTGCGTTTGTCGAGCGAACTCAGCGAATCTTCGACGTTCGTCACCCGTACGCCGAGGCTGTCGAGTTCGTCCTTGAGCGCGTCGATCAGTTTTTGGAGTTTCTCGAGATCGGCTTTGCTCGGACCGGTGTACGGCGGCGCCGGCTTCACGTTTTCTTGGAGTTTCGCGATGACTCGGGCGATGACGACGGCCATCTCATAACGCGTCAAAGGACGGTCGCCTTTAAAGAGGCCGTCGGGATATCCGTCGATCAAACCGTCTGCGGCCAAACTCTGAATGTACTGGTAGGCCCAATGATTGGCCGGAACGTCTGAAAACGGCGTCGCGCTCGCCGGTCCGGAAACGGTCAACGCCGCGCCCGCGAAGGACGCGGCAAGCAACAAACGATACGGGCGGAACATTCCGAACCCCCTGACACACGCGAACATAGGTGACCGCCGCGGAGTGAGTCCTCGGCAGTCCGTACCTAGCTGGTACGCGCGAAGGCCGTCAGTGGATTACCGTTCGAGAAAAAAATTCGTCGCGAAGCGATAGCCGCAACCCCGCAGCGATTCGATCGCATCGTAGCCGAGATGTTCTCGGACGGTGCGCCTGAGCGCACAAAGGTGTACCGCCAGCGCATTGGAGCGCAATCCGCACCGTTCACCCCACGCGGCGCGGCGCAGCGCATTGAAAGAAACGGGCTGGTCCGCGTTGCGTACCAGCGTGAGAAACAACAGCGTCCGAACGCGGCCCAAGCGCACCCGAGCGCCGCGTAGCGTGACGCAGAATCGCTCGAGGTCGAAGGCGACGGCGTCGGCCGAGAAACGCGGCGAGCCGGATTTCGTGTAGCGCAGGAACCGCGCCGCGGCTCGAGGCCGTCGCGGTTCACGCCACGTGAGGCTGAGCAGAGGTGATTGCGAGTGCATTCCGACAATCGTACGCGTGACGAACGTCGGTGGATTACACTAAGCGACGATCTCCTGGGTTAGCGCGACGATCTCGTCGTCGCTCACGTCAGCGGTCGAGTCGCCGACGACGAACTCCCATTTCCAAACCTCCGGCATGACCGTCGGCGCCAAGCGCGCGAAGACCCAGATTCCGCGGTCGCGCGCGATCGCGTGCGCTCGTCCTTCGAGCGTCTCCGCTTCACCGTGCATGAACACGTGAAAGGTGTTGGTGTGGGGTGGGCTTGGAACGACGATGATGCCGCGAATCTCGTCGAGTTTAGGGCCGAGCGCACGCGCACGCTCGCGATAGGCGGCCATCTTGGGCAGTCGTTGCTCGAACCCACGCTGCGCAGAGAGCGAGAGCGGATAGATCGAGAGAAGCCGGCCACCGTGGCGATGCTGCCAAACGCGCGCTTCGCGGATGAAGTCGGCGTCGCCGGCGAGCGCCGAGCCGGCGATCGCACCAAGCCCTTTATAAAAGGAAACGTAGACGCTGTCGAACAGCGCGGCGATCTCGGCGTGCGACTTTGCATAGTGAGGCGCCGACTCCCAGAGCCGCGCACCGTCAAGGTGGAGGCGCGACCCGCGCCCGCGCGCGAGGTCGCACAGCGCGAGCAGGTCGTCCCACTCGGGGAGTTGCGCGCCGATCTCCCGTTGCGGCAACTCGACCAGAAGCGCGGCGATCGGATCCGCCAACGCCTCGAGGTCGGCGACCTCCATCAGCCGCGTCAGCGCGCCGACGTGAAGCGCGCGCAGACCGTGCAGCATCGAGAACGCCTGCGCTTCATGAAGGTTGAGGTGCGACAGAGGATGGTACGCGAACGTTTTGAGGCCGCGCCGATCGCACCAGATGCGCAGCGCGATCTGCTGTGCCATCGTCCCGCTCGGCATGAAGACCGCCGCCTCTTTGCCGAGTTCCGCGGCGAGGCGCCGTTCGAAGCGTTCGACGATGTCGCCCACTCCGTAGCGGTCGGCGTCGAGGGTCGGGTCGGCGAACTCGGCCAGCTCGGCGAGCACGCGCTGCGGCTTGAGCGGCGGATGGTGCGTTAGAGCGCGCGTGCAGGAGGCGCGCAGACGCGCGAGTTCGGCGTCGGTTATCGACGCAACCCGAGTTCGGCGATCAGCTTGCGGTAGCGCTCCAGATCCGTGCGCTGCAGGTACGCGAGCAGCCGCCGGCGCTGTCCGACCTGCATCAACAGTCCGCGCCTGCTGTGGTGATCGTTCTTGTGATCTTTGAGGTGCTCGGAGAGCTTATTGATCGACGCGGTCAGGACGGCTACCTGAACGTCGGCCGAGCCCGTATCGCCGGCTTTGCGGCCGTACTTGCTCGAAATCTCTTGTTTTTCGGTCTTGGTCAGCGGCACATTAAGGCTCCTTGCTCAGGAAAGTCTCGCTCGGATCCAGGTCGCGCGGCCCGCTGCGGCCGCCGCCCGGTCCGGCGACCGCCGAATCATAGCAGACCGCTGAGGCGGTCGCAAGTGCAACGCGCGGCGTATCAGCGCCAAGCTAAAGTGTCCGGTCTTCCCCCAAGCTAAAATGTCCGGTCGCGGTTTTCAGGGCAGGGGTCGGGATGAGCGAGCTCCTGACCATGAACCCAACCGAGATCCGGCGCCTGGAGATCGTCCAGCGTCTTCAGGCCAAGACCATCACCCAGCGGGAGGCTGCCCAGGCCCTGGGGCGCAGCGAGCGCCAGGTTCGGAGGCTGCTCCGGCGCTTTGAACGCCGGGGCACCCCGGGGCTGATTTCGGTCCGGCGAGGCAAGCCGGCGGCGAACCGACTGAGCGTGGCTCTCCGAACGCGCGCGATCGAGCTGGTTCGAGAGCGGTATGCCGATTTCGGTCCGACCTACGCGAACGAGAAGCTGCGCGAGCAGCACGGGCTAGTTTTGAGCACCGAGAGCCTTCGGCAATTATTGATCGAGGCGGAGCTCTGGAAGCACAAACGTGTTCGCCGGCTCGAGCTTCATCCGCCGAGAACTCGACGCGAGCGCTTTGGCGAGCTCGTCCAGATCGACGGCTCCGAGCATGCCTGGTTTGAGAACCGTGGGCCGAGCTGCAGTCTCTTGGTCTTCATCGACGATGCAACGAGCCGAGTCGTCGGACTGCATTTCGACGAGACCGAAACGACCTGGGGCTATTTCACCGTTCTTCAAAGCTATCTGACGCGCTTTGGCAAACCGTTCGCGTTCTACAGCGACCGACACAGCATTTTCAGGGTCAATCATCCGACGAAGAAGGTTGAGGCGCTATCCCAATTGGGACGGGCGTTGAAGGAGTTGCGGATCGAACTAATCTGCGCCAACTCGCCACAAGCCAAAGGCCGCGTTGAACGTGCCAACGGGACCCTCCAAAATCGGCTCATCAAAGAAATGCGCTTGCTGGGGATCAGTACGATCCGCGAGGCAAATTCTTTTGTTCCCGATTTCATCGAGTACTACAACGCTCACTTTGCGCTGCCGGCTCGCGACCCGCAAGACGCCCATCGACCCCTGGATGCGCAAGAAAACCTTCACAAGATATTGAGCTTTACGTCGCAGCGCAGAATTTCAAAGCAATTGACGCTGCAGTACCGCAACATGATCTACTTTATCGAAACCAAGACACCGCGTCGCCTGCAGTTTGCCACAGCAACGATACGTGAAGCGCGATGCGGAACGATCGTCATGGAATATCAAGGCGAATTCCTGACATTCAAAGCGGTCGATGAAGTCAAGCGTCAAACGATCGCTGATCGCAAGACCCTCGCGGCGATGCTGCCCAAACGGGTATGGTCGCCCCCGGCACCCAACCACCCGTGGCGTCCACCCAGCACTACGACCCCCAAGCGTACCTACGACTCGGACACGCTCGCCTGGGAAACACCGGACATTAACGCTTTGCGCTAACAGTGCAACGCGCGGCGCGCGCTCAAAGGCTCCCGTCAGCGCGGTTTGGCGTGATGAAGCCAGATTTGGTTGCCGTCGGGATCGCGCACCATGGATATCCAACAGACCTCCGTTTCGAACGGCTCGGTCGACTCGATGCTCCGCTCGGAGAGCATCTTTCGAAAAGCGGTCATGTCGGAGACTTCGAACGCAAGCGATTGCGCCGTTCCGGGTTTGCCGACTTGTTCGAAGTTCCCGATCCCAAACGTTCCTTCACCCACGCCGAACTCGACCCAGAAATCGGTATCCATCCCCTCCTTGGTCAGACCGAGCACGTCGCGATAGAACTCGACGGCTCGCGGCAGATCCGTGACGGGATACATCGTGAACGTGATATCGGTGACCGACATCGTTGCTTCTTTCCTAGGGTGCGCTTCCTCAGCGGTTGCGGCTGAAGGGGCTTTTATCCAGGCTGCCCTGGTCTTCCTGAAGAGCCATTAGGCGGCGCGCTTCATGCCCCACTTCACGACCGTGCGGCGCTCAATGAAACCGAAAAGCCCTTCGACTAGGATGCCGAGCACCGAGATCATGACGAGGCCCGCGAAGATATTCGATGTGTTCAAGTAATAGCGGGCGTTGTTGATGTACCAGCCGAGGCCGCCGGCCGAGCCTGCGACACCGAAGATGAGTTCGGCGGCGACGACGGTGCGCCAGCCGAACGCCCAGGCGGCTTTGACGCCGGTGATAATTGATGGGAGCGCAGCTGGTAACAGGACGCCCGTGACGAGGCGCCAGCCGCGCAGCCCGAGATTACGCGCCGCGAGCTGCGTCGTCTGACTGATCGTGCGAAAACCGTTGTCGGTATTGAGCGCTACCGGCCAAATCGTCGCGAGCGCGACGACGAACACGATCGACTTCGGCTGCAAGCCGAACCAAATCATCGCGAGCGGCAGAATCGCAATCGACGGCAGCGGGTTGAAGACGGCGGTGAGCACCGTCAGCAGATCCTGACCGATGCGCGAGAAGACGGCGAACGAGGCCAGGGCAAATCCGACGAGCGTTCCGATGACCATTCCGACGACGAGGTTGGCGAGCGTATTGTACGTAGCCAGTTCGAGGTGGCCGTCTTTGAGATCCAACCACGCCGCGCGGGCGACGTCGAGCGGCGATGCAACCAGGAGCGACGGGACGTGCCCCAGCGTCACGTAGAGCTGCCAGATGACCAAGATCGCGAGGACCAAGAGCGCGTAGCGCACGACCGCCGGCAACTGCGGCGCGCGGCGCGCGCGCGTCGCCATTAAATCACCGCCTCTTCCGGCAGATCGAGTTCCTCTTCGCGATGGACGAGCAGTCCGCGCAATTTTCCCGTCAGCTCCGCGAAGCGCGGTGACTCGACGTCGCTCTGATCGGCCGTGTCGACGATTTCGCGAATCCGCGCCGGGTGACGCGACATTACCATCACGCGATCGCCGAGGTAGATCGCCTCCTGGATGGAGTGGGTCACCAACACGATGGTGACGCCTGTGCGCGCGTGAATGTTCTTGAGTTCGATCTGCAACTGGTTGCGCGTGATCGCGTCGAGCGCGCCGAACGGCTCGTCCATCAAGAGCATCGTCGGCTCGAGGGCGAGCGCGCGGGCGATCGCCGCGCGCTGCTTCATGCCCCCCGAAAGTTCGTGGGGATACTTGTCGCCCGCGCGAGTGATATCCACGAGGGCCAGCATCGCATCGGCTTTTTCGCCCGCTGCCCGCACCGGCGTGTTCCGCGCGACTCGCAGCGCATAGACCACGTTGCTGCGAACCGTGCGCCAGGCGAAGAGTTGATCGAAATCCTGAAAGACGACGGCTCGGTCGGGGCCCGGTTCGCGCGCGGGCTGCCCTTCGACGAGCAATGTCCCGCGCGTCGGTCGCATAAAACCGGCGATCGTTTTGAGCAGCGTCGTCTTTCCGCAACCCGACGGCCCGATGATGACGAACGTCTCACCGCGGCGCACCTCGAACGAGGCGTGTTCGATCGCGGTCGTCCGGCCGTGATGCGACGGATCGAGATAATCGACGGCGACGTCCTCGGCGACGATCAGCCGATTTCGATCGTCGATTTTACCTTCACTCAGTCTCCGGCGCCCTTGAGCAACGGCAACTCGATCTCGCGAATGTTCGCCGGCGCCTTGTTCAACATCCCGATCTCCTTCATGAACGCCGCCGTGCGCAAAAACGCGTGCGGCGTCATGTCCCACGACACGTCGCGGCTGGTGATCCAGCCCTTGAACTTCGAGGCCGGCGTCTTGCCGTCGGTATCTTTCGAAAGCAAATCGGCGGCCTGATCGGGGTTCTCATTGAGGGTCTTCGTCGCGTTGCGCAGCTCGCCGTACAGGTAGCTGACGAAGACCGGATACTGCTTCGCGAAAGTCTCCGTCGTGTAGACGCTGTTGAACGTGCTGCGGCCGAAGGCCACGAAACTGCGGAAAACGACGTGACCGCCGGCTTCGACTTCTTGCTGCTGAAACGGGGGCGAGCTCATGTGCAGTTCGAGCTGCTTCGAGGCGAGCGCGACCACGCCGAGCGGATGCTGGATCGCGACGATATTGTTGTCGAATTTGTGCGGATCGCCGAAGAGCTCTTGCGCGGCCTTGCGCAGTGAGATCGCCTGGACCGCGTCGGGCGAAGGCATGCCGATCTTCGCATTCGGCGGGATGTCTTTGAGCGATTTGATGTTCGGCT
>Ga0209009_1000806_pt1 | contig 9979 bp, 8 predicted proteins | sample BlaSpr_A8_OM3_M2_FD_187979 | JGI IMG/M metagenome (GOLD analysis project Ga0209009, IMG submission 187979) | Forest soil microbial communities from Thunder Bay, Ontario, Canada - Black Spruce, Ontario site 2_A8_OM3_M2 (SPAdes) (version 2) | ecosystem: Environmental > Terrestrial > Soil > Boreal... | reverse complement strand
AGCGAGCACCAGGCGATCCTCGGGTTCTGAATTTCCGCGTCTTTTCGATAAGCGTGCAGTAAGGCGCAGCGGCGCCGACGTCAAGCGGCCGTTCTTACTGCGGCTCGGCGATCGCTGTAGGTCACGCTCCGCAAGAGGTAACACAATCGCCGTTTGTCCCAGCCGTCGGGGCCCGGGGGTGGGCGAAAGACGTTGCGAGCCACAAGGGTGAACTCGATCGTTTGATCCCAATAGCGTTCCGGCAAGCGGATCGGCAAGCGGTAATCGCCGGCCGCGAACGTTTGGGTCGCAACCGTTCGCCCATCGATTTCAACGAAGATTTCCTGGCGCTCGAACATCCCACTCGGCAGCGAGACGTCGAGTTCCAAAAACCGGCCGCCGCCCGGCGGCATCATGTAATGCAGCCGCTTGGTCGCCCAACCGTCGGCATACCAGCCCTGGCATTCGCGGATCGTGTGGTGCATGAGTTTGCGGCAAATCCGTGCCACGAGCCCTTGCACCTTCATCCCCAAGCGCGAAAGCCGCCCCCGGAAAATTCTTGCCAGCCACTCGTTCCAGACGCGCTGATACGTCTCGAGGCCGTAGATGATGTAACCCGGCGGGAAGCGGCGTTTTCCATGCCGCCGCATGATCGAGGCCAATTCGCCGAGGCGCGTCGTCCCGCCGGTCGAGGTCTTCGCCTCCCCATACTCGCGTATCGAACCCATGTAATACGGCAGGTAGCGCAGCATGAAGCGCTTGCCGATCCGCATTAGAATCTCCCAGTCCAATCCGTAATGAAGCTTCTCGTCGAGAAAACCGACTTCGTCGAAGACCGTGCGCCGGAAAAAGACCGTCTGCTGTAAGATATAGTCCGACATGTAGACGAGCTTCCAGAGATTGAAGGGCTCGGTGACCGCGAAGCGTTGCTTCACGTTGCCCTCGGCGTCGATCTGATAGCCTTCGCCGTAGACGGCCCCCAATTCGGGCTCCCGCAAGAGCGCTTCCACGGCGCGCTCGATCGCGCCGGGGAGCAGCACGTCGTCCGAATTTAGCCAAGCGACGATCTCGCCGCGAGCGCGCCGGAAGCCCTTGTTGATCGCGTCGGATTGCCCGAGATCCTTCTCTGAAACAAACGTAAGCCGATCGGCGTAGTCGGCGCAAACTGCGGCGGTTTCGTCGTTCGAAAGCGCGTCCAACACGATATATTCGACGTTCGGGTACCTTTGCGAGAGCACGCTCTCGATGGTCGCTCGGATGAAGCGGCCTTGATTGTACGACGGCGTTACCACCGTCACGAGCGGAAGGTCCGGCCGTTTGAGCGGCACGGCCGGCACTTGTTCGACGCTACTTGGTCGCGAAGCCACGATGTGCGATCCAATCACGAACGAAACGAAGTGGATGAAACGGGTTTCGGAGAACGCCGAGCGCGAGGCTCAACAACACCTTCGGCCAGCTGCGTTGCGACGCCTCAAAGTACTGGTCTTTCCGATCGAACAGGAAGCTCGTATAGCCGTACACCCATTCGTACGGCACGTATCCATAGCGGCGGCGTAGGACTCGCATCGTCTCTTCGTACGCTTCGCGCCGGAAGCCCAGCGTCTTGTTTCCCGGGTGCATGCGGGAGTGCGCAAGCCGGCGATCGATCTTCACGAAACGCGTCACGCGACTCAGCCGAATCCAGAGGTCGTAGTCGAGCGCGTAGTGGAGCTGCGGATCGAGGCCGCCGGCCGCGGTCAGAGCCGAGCGCCGAACGAAGGCGGCCGGTTGGCAGATGAAACAGCGTCGCGCCAACGCCGGCGCGTCGAAGCTCTCGACCGGGTAGGCATCGATCGGCCGGCCTTCTTCATCTATGTGATCGGCCTCGCCGTAGACGACGCCGGCATCGGGCCACCCTCGGAACGCCTCCGTCACGGACGCGAGAGCGCCCGGTACGTAGAGATCGTCGGCGTTCAGCCAGCCGACGATCTCTCCCCGCGCGAGGGCCAAGCCGCGATTGAGCGCCTCCGCCTGCCCGCCGTCCGGACCCCGAACGAGCACAATCCGATCGCGGAATCGGTCGAGAATCTCAAGCGTCCGATCGGTCGAACCTCCGTCGACCACGAAATACTCGAGCCGGGGATATTCCTGCGACAGAACGCTCTCAATCGTTTCTGCGATGAAACGCTCGCCATTACGAACCGGCGTGACGATGCTGACCAGCGGGAAATCAACCACGTCGCCGGACGGAGCCGCGCAATCGGCCGATCTCCTGATCTTGTCGTTCGAGCACCTCGGACATTTCGGCGAGCAGTGCGGCACGCTTTTCGGCCTCGGCGCGCGTCGCTGTCAGTGCTTTGTCGAGTTCGCGCATCCCTTGCAGCCGCTCTTCGGCGACGCGGCGAAGTTGCTCGAATTCGCTCAGCTCGGCTTCTCTGTATGCCAGGGTCGCACGGAGCTCGTCGATCGCCTCGAGACGTTCCTCGGCGGCGCCTTGAACCTCAACGATCGCCGACAGCCGCTCGGCCGCGACGCGTTCGAGTGCTTCGATCCGCGCGTCGCGCTCGGGGAGTGCGGTGCGAAAGAGCTCCAACTCGCTGCGCATCTCGTCGATCTCTCCGGACAAGCGATCGATCAGCTCTTTACGGCGGTCCGCCTCGACGACGATCTTGCCGAGCGGTCCATGCGCGATAGAGGCACGAAGGGTTTCCGTCACCGCTAGCCGCTCTTCTGCTGCGGTCTTGAGTTCCAGCATTCCGGCGAGGCGTTCTTCGGCGACGCGCTCGAGCGCTTCGAGCCGAAGATCGCGTTCCGAAACGAATTCCTCAAGTTCCAACATGCGCGCCGACCGTTCTTCTGCGACGCGCTCGAGCGCAGCGAGCCGCGCGTCGCGTTCGGCGGCGCCGTCGGCGGCGGCCTTGAGTTCGAGCATGCCGGCTAGCCGCTCCTGGGCGATTTGCTCCGAGGCTGCGACGCGAGCGTCGCGTTCGGCAATGCGGTCCTCGGCCGATTGCTTCAGCGAAACCAGCCGCACGTCGCGTTCCAAGACGAGGTCTTCGAGTTCGAGCGTTCGCTTCAGGCGGTCCTCGGCGACTTGGTGGAGCCTCTCGACCTGTGCATCGCGTTCGACGAGGATGCCGCGCAGCATCTCCACGTCATCGCGCAGTGCTTGCGTCTCGGCGGTCAAGCCCTCGATAACTTCTCTCTGCCGATCGCTTTCGAGCGCGGTTTCCCGCTCGAGCGCGACGATGGCTTCCATCCGGGCGGCCCGGTCCGTCTGGGACTCGCGGTAACGGCGCGCGCCGTCGCCGATGACCTCGAGCGTCTCCGGAGCGAGCCGCGAGACCTCGATCGTTCGCGCGGGATTCTCCGGGCCGGCGACCGCCGCATGCAGCGCGTCCACCACGGGCTCGACGGGTACCGCCTCGACGCAGATCCCGTGGCCGAAAGCGCAATCCCAAAAACAGCCAAAGCATGGCAACCGGTGGACGACGCCGACGCTGCCCGGGGCCCAAGGAGCATACATCGGCCAAGTTCCGCCGCCGAAGACGGTCACGCCGGGGACGCCGTGGACGGCCGCGAGGTGCGCCAAGCCCGTATCGTTGCCGAGATATCCCCAAGCGCCGGCGAGCAGCGCGCGCAGCTCGCCAAAGGTAGCGCCGTCGCCGGCGAAGACGTGGGACTCGAGGCCGGCCGTCCCGCACATCGCCGCGAAGGTCTCCAGAGACGTGCGCTCGGCGTCGCTCCCAACGATCAGGACGCGGCCGCCACGAGAATCGCACGCGGCTCTCAGGACGGCTATGAACCGTTCGGACGGCCAGCGCTTGTAGGGCGTGCTTTCAGCCCCCGTCGGGAAGCAGGCCAGGTAAGAAGACGCGCTCAGACCGCGCTCTTGCAGAACGCGCTCGAGCTCCGCGGGCGGCATCTCCCAGCGCGGCAGCGCCGGATCGGGCACCCCCAGAAAATTGAGCAGCCGCCGGTAGCGTTCGAGCTCGTGAACTCCCGCATTCGCGTTGGCGTAGCGTTCGAAGGACGGTACGCTGAGCCCGAAGCGATCGCAAAGCGCCCCGACGAATTCGCGCGAATAACGAACGCGCCGCAAGGTTATCGATCGCGTCGGCCGCAGTCGCGCCGCCAAAGCGAAGGTGAACCAGGTCGGATGCAATTCCGCGCTGACGAACGTGTCGACGTGCTCGTCTTGGAAGAGCTCGAACGTTTGCCCCAAATCATCAAAGAGGGCGGGGCTCGCGACGTCACACTTGTAGGGATCGAAGGACAGCGGGATCACGCGATCGACCAGCGCCTCGATCGGCGACGCCGCGACGAAAGGCGCGATGACGTCGCGAACGACGAGTGTGATTCGCGCGCTCGAAAAATTCTCGCGTAACGTTTCGAGTGCCGCCGAGCTCAGGACCAGGTCGCCGAGCCCGCCGACGTGCAGGATGAGGACGTCGTTCGTGGGGTTAGCGGCTATCGCGTTAGGCGGGGACGACCGCGCCGCGGCTCTGAGTTTGTCCGTACCACTCGACCGTGCGGCGCAGCCCGTCACGGAGCGACGTCCGCGAGCGGAAGCCGAAGAATTGTTCGGCTCGGCTCGTGTCGAGCTTGCGTCGGGGCTGCCCGTTGGGCCGGGTCGTATCCCATACGACTTCCCCATCGTAACCGACGATTTCATTGATCAATTCGACCAGTTCGCGAATGGAGATTTCCAGCCCGCTCCCGATGTTGACCGGTTCGCCACCATCGTAGCGTTGCGCCGCCGCAACCAGTGCTTCGGTACAATCCTCGGCGTACAGGAATTCGCGAGTGGGCGATCCATCGCCCCAGCAGAGCATGCGGCGCAGGCCCGTCTCTTTGGCTTCGATCGCCTTGCGGATCAGCGCCGGAATCACGTGCGACGATCGCAAATCGAAGTTGTCGCGTGGCCCGTAGAGGTTGACCGGCAGCAGATAGATCGCGTTCATCCCGTATTGCTGGCGGTATGCCTGGCACTGCACCAGAAGCGCCTTCTTTGCGATGCCGTACGCGGCGTTGGTTTCCTCGGGATATCCGTCCCAGAGCGTCTCCTCGCGGAACGGCACCGGCGCGAATTTCGGATAAGCACAGATGGTTCCGACGACAATCGTCTTCTGCACCTCGTAGCGCCGAGCGTACTCGATTAATTGAATTCCCATGATCGCGTTCTCGTAAAAGAAGCGGCCCGGGTTCTCCTGATTGGCGCCGATCCCGCCGACGACTGCGGCGAGATGGAACAAAACTTCGGGGCGCGACTCGCGAAACAATTGATCGATGGCGTCGGCGCGCGTCAGATCGTAGTCTTTCTTGCGAGGAAGGATCAGATCCGTAACGCCCTGGTTGCGAAGCGAATCGACGAGAAACGATCCGAGAAAGCCGCCGCTACCCGTAACGCAAACGCGTTTCTTGGTCAGATCGAGGCTCTTGGAAGTTCCGTTCATCGTGTAAGCCAATCGCCCCATTCGCGGACGGTGAGGGAGAAAGCGCATCGAAAAGGGCGCGATACGCACCTAGGACGTGTTCCCATTTATACCTGTTCAACACGTGCTCCTGTCCTTGCCGCCCCAGCGCCTGCCGCAGCTCCTTATCAAGCAAGTCAAGCGCCGCTTCGAACTCCTCAGGCGAATCGTACCACACGCCGCCCTGCGCTCGCCGGCACTGCCCGACCAGGACGCTCGAGCGCGCGTTGACGAGTACCGGCTTGCCGCAAGCCCAGGCTTCCAAGACGGCGAGCGAGAGACTCTCATATTGCGAGGGCATCACGAGCAGATCGCAAGCTGCCAGCGCATCCCATTTCATCCGTTCGTCAATTTGTCCGGTCAGAATCACGTCACGATGGCGCGGGATCGCAGCATGTTCGCGACCGGCCAGCACCAACTTCTTCGGCGTTCGCTTACCCTCTCGATACCGTGCGAAATCTTCCAACAACAGGTCGACGCCTTTCGATTTCTCGATACGCCCCATGTAGAGCACGAATGGTTCTTCGATGCGGAAGCGCTTGCGAAAACGTTCGGGATTTCGGTCGGCGGGCGGTTCGATGCCGATCCCGATGATCTCCCCCCGGATCGGTATGCCGGGGAAGCGGCGCCGAACGAATTCCCGTTCTTCTTCGGAACTAAAGACGAGTGCCCGCGGTAAGCCGAAAATGCGCTCCCACATCGAAAGGTGGATCGGCCATTCGTCGTGCGCGAAAGGCACGAGCACCGCTTTCGTCGCGACGTGCGGCAATCCAAAATACGTCGTCGCATAGAGGTAGCCGAAAAAGATAATGACGTCGTACAGTTCCTGGTAATCGCGCAGATAGTCGAAGAGCTGCGAACACATCGGCCCTTGCGCCTTCATCCACTCTTCTTGACGGTCGAGCGGCGCCTGAGCGAGCTGGTGAGCAAGGTCGCGTGAAAGGCGATCGAACGTTGCGGGATTTCGCGGACGATCGACTGGGAAGCGCCGCACGCGCACCCCGCGAACGTTGCAATAGCCCTCGGAGTAGTGATTTTCCCAAGTCCGATAATCGAGCGCGCACGTCGTCAGTACCTCGACGTCCCACGACGCGCTCAGCCGCGCCGCCACCTGCAGACAGAGAGATTCCGCGCCCCCGACGACTTCGTCGCCGCAGCGTTGTACGACGAAGGCAACCCTCCGAACGGCCATTAGTGGCCTGCCTCCACCTGGACCCTTCCCAGTAACCATTCCAATCGCTGGTACTCCGGCATCTCATCGGGTACGAGGGCAACACGACGCGCCTCTTGCGCGGCGATGACGGGAGAACGCAGGTCCGCCTCCCGTAACAGCAACTTGGCCAGTGCTGCGATTCGCATGAGATCCTCCTTGCTCTTCAACAGCACTCCGGCCTCGCCGAGAAGTGCGGCGCTCTGCGCCGTCGCGTACGCGAGAATGGGGACGTCAAACCACATCGCGTCGAGAAAGTTGCTCTGCGAGTGGTTGCCTTCGCTCATCGACCAGAATAGAGCCGCGGCCTGATAGGCCGCGGCCAGCGCGCTCGCGTCGTCCGGGGCGACGAATCGCACGCGCTCTTGGAGCTTATAGTCCTCCATCATTTGCGCGAAGTCGGCTTGATAGCGGTTGCCTCGATCCAGCGCGCCCACGACGATTAGCCGCGCGTCGACGTCGAACGAAAGCAGAAACGCGAACGAGGACAGGAGTTGCTCGCAGCAACTCTCTTCGCGTAATCCTCCCGCGAACAGACAATTCAACCGGCCATCGCCCAGCTCCGCGAGCAGCGCGGCATCGGGTTCGACGTCCCAACAACGCATCGTCAGCGCGAAAGGCAGAATCTCAACTTCACGAACTCCCAGCTCGCGAAGGAAGTCGGCCGTCGGTTCGTCGGCGGCATAGGCCAGGCGCAACCAAGGTGCCAATTCACTCAGGGCATCGCCGGCATGCTCGAAGCGCGGGGCATCGTAAAACAGGACGACGTCGCCTCCAAAGGCGACCGCATGCTCCAAGTCGCCGGCGAGCGGCGAGTGTATGGCGAGAATCGCTCCATCGGGGATCGGCCCTCGGTTGCGGGGCTGTGCGTCGATCGTCGTCGTGCAGCCATGCTTTCGCAGCCATTCGTCGATCGTCAAGGCTCGACGAACGCAATCGTCGGTCAAGTCCAGCGAGGGCAAGACGTGGTAAACGTGACCGCGGGGAGCGCCGTGGGGTTCCTTCAGCTGCAGCGCATTCTCGTACCGCTCCATCACGCCTTCGACGGTCGCGGTTTCACGATAATACTCGTTGCCACGCCGCCCGAGTTCGGCGAGTTGCGTCGCATCGAACGCATCGACCCGCCGCATGACGTCGGCCCATTCGTTCTTGGTCGTTGCCAACCAGCCACCCTCGGAGCTGCGCACCGCTTGCGCGGTCGAGATGCATTGTGCGTTCACCGCAACGGGCCGCTCCCGCGCCCAAGCCTCCATGACGACGCGAGAAAAACTTTCATTATAACTGGGCTGAAAAAGCGCAAGACAATGATCGATCAGCAGATCGCGTTGCGATTCCGAGACGACGCCCAAATCGACGACGCCGTGCGTCTCGTCGTGATACGACGTCGTACCGACTCCCGCCAGGACGAGCTTGAGAACTGTCGCGTAGTTCTGACGCCGGTACGCCAGGAACGACTCGATCAGCAAGCCGACGTTCTTGGTTTCGTCGCGCCGCCCGAGATAGAGAATATAACGTTCCCGGTGAGGTGCAAATTGGCCGATGCGACCGCCCGCCTGGACGAGGAGCGGTTCGTCGATCCACTGGCCGACCACGTAGCTCTTATGAAGAATGCCCGGGCCGTATAGATGCAGAGCCAACTCGAGTTCTCCATCGCTATTGAACAAGAGTCCCCTGGCTTGGTGGAAGACGGCGGCGACTTGGGGGACGAAAGCGTAGCTCTCGTGATGCAGGCAAGGCTGCAACCAGGCACGGTCGCGCACCAGCGGCAGCCCGCTCAGCGTGGGCCCGTAGAGATAGGGCAGAAAAATCAACGCGTCATAGTAGCCGCCGTGCTCGCGCAGATGCCGGAGCAGCGAATGCGAGTTGATGTTCTGCTCGAGGAACGCCTCGACGTGCAATTTCGGCAGCGCCGGGCGGCGCTGACCGACCGGTTGGCTGAGGAAGAATGCATTTGCCCGATCGAAGGTATCGCGATCGCGGCGATCGACCGCAAAGCGATGGACGCCGACGCCGGCTTCGAGCGTAACGCCGGCCGAAAAATAATCGGTTCCCCAGTCATCGCTCGGTGCGCGAGCGGTCGTCGTCAAGGCATCGACGTGATGGCCGCGCATGGCGAAGCGTTCGGCTAACTGTCGCGCCTGCCGTTCGGCGCCACCGGTCAAGTGCTTGCCGTACCACGGTGTGACGACCGCGAGTTTGGCTATAGCCGAAACTCCAGCAACTCGATTCGGCGTTCGAGAAGGCGGACTTCGCGTTCGAGTTGCCTGACGCGTTGCGTCAGATCGCGGTCTAGCGCAACGACCTCGCGCAAAGCTTGGATGGCGGCGAAATTGACGTGGCGTTGATCTTTGAAGAGATAGGCGAGCGCGTTGAGCAAAAGCCGTTGCAACCAGGCCGACCGATTGAAAGGAAAGACTTGGAAGCGAGCAGACCACTGCGTGCGCACTTCGGCCTTCGCCTGAGCCGTGTTGATAAGTGCCTCGATCGAACCAAACCCAGGCCCTTCGTGGGCCTCGCCGTCGTAAACGAGCGGCTCGAAGCCGACGCCGCGTTTCGCAACTTCCTGTTGAATTCGTGACATCAAATCGTCGACGTCTATTGCGGGGTTATTTCGTTCGATCACAACTTCGTGCCCATCGTCCGGATTCGCGCCGGGGGAAACGGCTCCCCTCCCCCGCAACGTGCCCGCATGAAGGTCTGGACGCCGCTCGCCGCGCTGGCTGCGTCGGCGCTGTTTTTCGTCGCCTTGAGCGACGCGATCTACGAAGCGACGTCGCCCTCGGCGTTCGCCTGGCACGTCGTATTGCGCAAAGCGTATAGCGTCGCCGCCTTCGCGCTGGTCGGGTATCTCTTACGCCGCGCCCTCGCCGAACACGGAAAGGCGCGCGTGCCCGCGACCTGCGTCTGGGGGATGGCGGCCTACAGCGGCGCGATCGAGATCGGCCAAGCGCTGGTAGGTTCTCACGAAGGTCTAATCTGGAACGCAGTCGACGTGTCGTGCGGAGCGCTGGGCGGCGCGCTCGCCTGCGCCGACCAGATTCTGGGGCTTAAACGCCCGCCAATTCGCGAACGGCCGCGGCGTTGAAATATGCCGCCTGGGGATGGTGCATGACGATCGCCGCTGTCGACTGCTCCGGCACGATCTGAAACGCTTCGGTCAATTCGACCCCGATCGCGGTTTTCGCGTCGAGCAACCTCCAGACGATCTCGTGCTGATCGAGATCGGGGCAAGCGCCGTAACCCCACGAATAGCGCTTTCCACGATCGGCCTCCAAGCCGAGTTCGGCACGAATGCGCCGGTGCATCCAATCGGCCGTCGCCTCCGCCGCCTGGACGG
>Ga0209009_1000805_pt1 | contig 9987 bp, 8 predicted proteins | sample BlaSpr_A8_OM3_M2_FD_187979 | JGI IMG/M metagenome (GOLD analysis project Ga0209009, IMG submission 187979) | Forest soil microbial communities from Thunder Bay, Ontario, Canada - Black Spruce, Ontario site 2_A8_OM3_M2 (SPAdes) (version 2) | ecosystem: Environmental > Terrestrial > Soil > Boreal... | reverse complement strand
GGGGATCGGGTACGCGTAAACGGCGACCTGAGCCCCACTGGCCGCGTCTGTGGTCGGGGCCACGACAACCGGTGATGAGGCGGTCAGCCACGTCGCGCCTGCATATGTCGCTGCGTGGGCCGTCTTCAGTGATGAGCACACGACCGAACCGTCCAGACTCACGATGTCCATGTGCCCGGCATCGAATGCGGCGGTGGGCGCATAGCTCAGGTTGCACGCGGTCGAGCTCGTGAACACCTGTCCAATGCTTGGGCTGCCGGCCGCCAGGGCTGAAACGGCCCGGAAAGTATCGAAGCCGAGCGCGATCTCCTTGGCCGCGTGGCTGGCAGCGAACGTAGCGTCCGCCACGGCTGTCTGTTTGGCCTCGGCATCCGACTGCATGTGCACGAACCAGCCAGCGGCACCCGCGACGACGATCACAAGCACCGCGATCGCGGCGAAGTCAGCCTGCAGCGGCCAACTTCGGGTTGGCGACGCCGAATTCCCCTGAGCCCCCACGGTGATGGTGTACCGGGGCGGCTGGCCAATGTCGCCATGCCGCGGTATGGGCTCCCCTGCCCTGCAAACAGAGGGCGGATGACTTGGTGGAGCCGAGGGGATTCGAACCCCTGACCTTCTGACTGCCAGTCAGACGCGCTCCCAACTGCGCCACGGCCCCACGAAACGCTTGGTCGAGTGTTGATGATACCGCCCGCCTTCCACCCTCCTCCAGGCTCTCGTGTTGCCTGTGCAGACACGTCGACGTCGCCATTCTTCGCGAGGTAGTGAGCGCGCTCTTGAGTTCGCCGATGCCGTTGCGACTGGCCGAGCTAAGACTGCCTGGCCTAGGCCGACCGCCTCGGACGCCACTTGCTGTTCGTGCGGCCGCGACTCCGATTGAATCGCGGACCAGCAGTCGCCGTGCGCGATTGCATCGGCCGCCCTTCTCTGTAGATCCAGCTGCCCTCGTCGAGCAGCTGCTTGGTGTCGATCTCGCGGATGTCAGGCGCCCCCTGCCGGCTGAGCTTCACCCACGCCGGCTCGTCCTCAGGCGTGACGAACGTAAGCGCCCGCCCCAGCTCCCCCATGCGCGCGGTGCGCCCGACGCGATGGGTCAGCCACTGCGCTGAATCGGGAAGCTCGAAGTTCACGACCAACCCGACGTTCACAACGTCGATACCTCGTGCCGCCACGTTCGTCGCGACCAGGATCTGGCTTCGCCCTTCGCGAAACGAGTTCATCGCCCGGTCGCGCGTCAGCTGCGACAGGTCGCCCTGCAGCTCGACCGTGTTGTGGCCCAGCTGCCGAAGGCTGTGGTTGAGCTTTTTGACGCCGTGCCTGGTGCGACCGAAGATGATCGCGCTGCCCTTGTGCCGGCGCAGCAAGCGGCTCAACATCTGCAGCTTGTTCTCGCGATCGACCCGGACCAACCCATGCTCCAGGCGCTCGGAGTGGTCGGACTCGAGCCGCACCTGCACCGGTTCGTGGGTGTGCTTCGAGACCATCGTCGTCACCCAGCTCGGCATGGTCGCCGAGGCGAGCACCGTCTGCGGCTCGTAGGTCAACCCCAAAATCTTTTCGACCGACGGCGCAAAACCCGCGTCGAGCATCTCGTCCGCCTCATCGAGCACGAGGTACTCGATGCGCGACAGCGACAGCTTGCCCTGGCCCAGCAGATCGATGATGCGACCTGGAGTGCCGACGACCACGTCAACGCCGTGCTTCAAAGCCAGCCGCTGCGTTGCGTACCCGACACCGCCGTACAGCACGGTCGTGCGGAGCTCCGGGGCGAGGGTGCGCAGTACCTTCTCCACCTGCAGGGCGAGCTCACGCGTCGGCGTGACGATCAGCGCCCGAGGCCCGGCCCCCCCGCGCGGCAGCTTCTCGACCAGCGGGATGAGGTAGGCGAGCGTCTTGCCGGAACCGGTCTGCGCCTCCATGACCACGTCGCGGCCCGCAAGCAACGCCGGGATGGCCTCTGTCTGGACCTGGACGGGTTCCGTGATGCCCTGTTTCAACAGGGCGGCGAGCATGCGCGGGCTCACACCCGCTTCTGCGAACGATCCGAAAGTGCGCGAGCTCACGCCCGCTTCTGCGACTACTGGCAACGTATTCTCCTGATCCCTCTCTGGGTTCGTATTTGAATCGCGACGATCAGGACACCGTTACCGTGACGGCGAGAGAGGACCCGAGCGGAGCGGGCCGGCATTGCCGGCCGAGATCACCAGTCTACGAGGTCGGCACGCCCGACGTGCTTTACTCGCGATGATCGAGATCAAATGAACGTCCTCGTGACCGGCGACACGGGCGCGGTCGGGCGCCAAAGGGCGACGACGATGCGGCCAGTACCTGGAGGAGAAGGACCCCGTATGAGCAGACTCGTCGAGCGTTACGGCCGGACCGGCGCCGCCGCCATAACGAGCGCCATCTGGTTTCTGCCGCTGGCCGCCTGGGCGGGGTCGTCCGACCTCTCGCCCATCGACCAAACCGCCTACCCCAAGGTTGCGCTGGCGATCGGAATCCTGATGCTCATCGTCTGGTTCGTCCTGCTGACCCGGATCGCCAAAGCGCCCGTCACACAGCGAACCCGCCGCCTCGACCTCGCCCAGATGTCCACCTCGGAGAAGCGCTGGACCCTAGCCCTGATCGCATTCGGCGCCGGTCTCATCGCCTGGCTCAACGCGGCCGCCACCGTCGACTGGTCCCCGCTCGGGCCGGCGCTCGCCTCGGGCAAGCTCGGACCGATCCTGTTCGCCGGGGCTCTGGCCATCCTCCTGGCCGCCATGCTTGCCGGCTCAGTGGTTAGCTGGCGCAGGTCAACGCTCGCCTACCGGCAGAGGAAGGCCGAAGCCACCGCCTACCTGGAATAGTTGCTTGCGCACGCAAGTAGATAGAGGTGTAAATCACTTCTTTCCGGGAGGAAAACCAATGCTCAAGTACGAAATCGATCAGGCGCACACCCATCTCGGGTTTACGGCCAAGCACCTTGCCGTTTCCACGGTGCGCGGGCGGTTCAACAAGTTCGAGGGCGAGTTCGAGAGCCTGGACGACGACTACACCAGGGCCCGCGGCGAGGTCAAGGTCGAGGTCGCGAGCCTCGAGTCACGCAGCGACCAGCGTGACACCCACCTTCGCAGCGCCGACTTCTTCGACGCCGAGAAGTACCCCTACATCACCTTCAAGCTGACCGGCATCGAACCGGTCGACGAGGAGAACTTCCGCGTCAAGGGCGAGCTGACCATCAAGGAGACCTCCAAGCCAGTCGTGCTCGAGGCGACCATCGAGGGCCGCCTGCCGGACCCGTTCGGCGGCAAGGAGCGCGTCGGCATCAGCGCCCGCGGCCAGATCAACCGCATGGACTGGGGCCTGAACTGGGATGGAGTGGCCGGCACCGTGCCGTTCGCGAGCCACACCATCAAGCTCGAGGTCGACGCCGAGATCGTCGTCAAGGTCGGAGAGCTGGCGCAGGCTTCCTAAAGCCGCAGGACGAGGGGGGAAATAGTTCCCCCTCGTCCTTCTATATGTGTCGACCAATGAATAGGATTACCCCCGTGGCGAAACTCTCCAGCACCAAGGCCGTCGAGCTCTGGGAAGGCATCTCACGGGTCCACTCGTCGATGACGGCCGCCATCGAGAAGGAAATGCTCCCCACGACCGGGATCCCGCTCGGCTGGTACGAGGTCCTGGCCCACCTCAGTCGCGCGCCCAACGCGATGCTCCGCTTTCAGGACCTCGCACGCATTGAGGGCATCACGGACAGCGGCGCCTCGCGCCGCCTGAACCAGATGCTCAAGGCCGGGCTGATCGACCGGCACTCGTGCCCGACCGACCGCCGCGGCGTCTACGCCCACCTGACCGAAAAAGGCACCGCGGCCTATAAGAAAGCGCACGCGGTCTTTTTGCGCAGCCTCGACCGCAACCTGGGCACTCTCCTGCGACCCGGCGAAGCGGACGCGGTCAGTGCAGCGCTCGAGCGCCTAACGCCCGAGAAGAGCTAGCCCGCTTCCGCCTTCCTGGCCAGGTTCGCGAGCAGGGTCCCGAACTCCTTCGAAACCTGCGGGCCCAGCATGCCGCCCATGATCGGCCCCAGCGGTCCCTTGACCTCGACCATCTGGCTGACCGTCGTCTTGCCTCCCGGGTTATCGACCCGGCAGTTGAACCGGAAGCGCGTGCCGGGGACGACGCTCGTCTCGAGCGCGAAGAACCGCCCCGGCTGAACCTCGGCCAGCTTCATCTTGTGGTGCTGGCCCGCCTTGGTGTTCATGACTCCCTCGCTCCCCTGCACGAACCCGCCCGTCCAATCCATGGTCGAGACGTTGGGATTCCAGTCGCCCCACGTGGACATGTCAGACCAGATTTTCCAGACCTGTTGCGGCGAAGCCGTTGTCTCGACTGATGTTCCGTATTCGGCCATGTTCCCGACATTTATAGTCCGTTGGTGACCAGCCGTCCACTCGGCTATGGGATCGACTTCGGCACCAGCAACAGCGCGGTCGCGATCGCGTACGCCGATCGGGTCGAGGTCGTGGCGCTCGGGTCTGCCAATACGCTCCCCTCGTTCGTCTATCTCCATCGCGCCGGCCGCCGGGCCGCGGGCGACCAGGCCGTCAGGACGTTCCTCAAGTCCGGCCACGAGAAGACCGACTGCTGGAAGTGCCCGCTCGCACCTTACGGGTGGGACACGGATTGTCGCCAGTACCGCAAGGGCGGTGGATGCAGTGACGCGCGACTGCTGTCAGGGGTGAAGCACGAGCTGGCGAAGCTCGGGTTCGTCGGCACCAACAGCTGGGCGACCGATTTCAGCGTCGGCGCACTGGTCAGCGTCGTGTTGAAGCGCTTGAAAGAGGAGGCCGACTCCGCGGCAGGTGACGCGGGGACGGCGGTCGTCCTCGGCCATCCCGTGGTCTTCGCCGGCGCCGATCCCAACGATCGCCAGGCCTCTGACAAAGAAGCCTTCCGCCAGCTCGAGGAGGCCGCGCGCAGCGCGGGCTTCACAGAGGTTGCGTTTCTTCCGGAGCCGACCGCCGCGGTCATCGGCGAGTCCAGGCATCGCGGGGTCGAGATCGCCGTCGACTTCGGCGGTGGCACATTTGACGTCGCGGTCATGGACTCGCGCGACGGACAACCCCGGATCGCAGGCATGTCGGGCGTCGCGGTGGGAGGCGAGATACTCGACGGGGTTCTTTTCGAGACCAGCGTCGGGCCCGCTCTCGGGCTCGACGTGCTGCCGAGTTGGCTCTTCAACGAGCTCCGCACGGCCAGCTCCGTGCGGCTGCTGATGGCCGACCCCGGCATCCCGTCGATCCTCAGCCGCATCGGTGGCACGGAAGCCGGCCTCGTGCACGCGCTCCTGTACGACGGCCATGCCTACGACTTCTACAAGGCGATCGAGTCCGCCAAGATCGCGCTCTCGAGCTCGGAGGTGGCCGAGCTGCGATTCCCTCCGCTCGGGCTCGCCGTCACCCTGCAGCGGTCCGCTTTCGAAGCGATGATCCGGCCCGAGCTCGACCTCGTGCGTCAGGCCATCACGCGCTCGCTGCAGGAGGCGAAAGTAACTCCCAACGATGTCGGCCGTGTGCTCCTGACCGGCGGCTCGGCCTACATCCCGGCGTTTCGCGCGGACCTCGCGGAAATCTTCGGCCCGGAACGCCTGGAACAAACGGACGCATTCACTGCGGTCGTTCACGGCCTGGGCGTCCGCGCCCAGTAGCTGTGGTCTACCCCTGCGCGGGCTTGAGCGCCCCGGCCTGAACCACCGGCACGGCGGTTTCCTTCGACCAGTTGAGCAGCACGATCACGCCCATCAACAGGACAGTGCCCACGATCTGGAGCGGGTACAGCGGCTGGTTGAAACCCCACGGCGGAGGCGCCGACGCGATCAGCGTGGCGGCCACCGGGTACGCCATCTCGGCGATCGTGGCGAGCGAGGCCGGTGTCTTCGACAGCGCCCGGTAGTACAGCAACAGCGCCAGCAGGCCCGGCACGATCGCGATCGCGAGCAGGTTTGGTACGAAGTCGCTGAAGCGGTAATGGCTGAATCCGTCAAGGCCGTTCTGCGCCAGCACCACCACCACCAGCACCGGGAAGGCCAGCGTGAAGCGCAGGGCCGTCATGCTCCAGAAGGAAATCGATCCCAGCGCGAAGCGACCCAGAACGGTGCCGCTTCCCCAAAGCGCCGCGGCACCCAGGGCGAGCAGCCCCACCTCGAGCCGGCCGTTGCGCAGCGCCGAGACGGGCGACAGCGGGTCGCTTGCGAACAGAACCATGTACACGGCGGCGATCGCAAGGACGGCCGCCGGCCAGAACCATGGCCGCCGGCGCTCACCGAGCACTATCCACGCCAGTACGATCGCGATCAGCGGCTGCGTCTGCTGCAGCACGAAAGTCTCCGCGAACAGCTGGTGCTGGGCCGCGATAGAGAACGACGCGGTGAACAGGATGGTCGCCAGCGCCTGAGCGCCCGCGGCGATGATCGCCACCGCCGTCCATCCCCGAGCGCCAAGGAACGACAGCTCGTGCCGGTTTCGCCACAAGACCGGCAGCAGGAACAGCATCACCAGCCCGTCCTCGGCGACCACGATCTGAGGCGACGTCAGGTGCTGGACCAGCTGGTTGCGGAAGTAGGCGTCCGAGGCCCACATCGTGGCCGCGACCGCGACCAGGATGACTGAGTACCGGTCGACGCCAAGATTGCTCCGGGTGGTGCTCGCCTTCACTGAATCAACTTCAACGCCTGATTCCATCAATAACTTCCCTAGGCGAGGACCTCGTCTTCGGCGACAGCGGTTTCGAGCGCTACCTCCGGGTGCTGCAGCACGTATATGTCCTCGGGACGCTCGTGGCCCTCGAGCCTCCTCTTGCCGATGCTGACGAGGTGTACATCGTCGCGCAGGATGTCCGCGACGATCGAGTACGTGGTCTCCGAAACGAGCACCTGGTTGCCGACCGCGCGGCGCCGAAGCTTAGCGCAGCGGTTCACGGCCGGCGACCGGTAGTCCCGGTCCTGCGCATCGGCCTCGCCGGTGAGGACCGCCATGCGCACGCTGATCCGCGTCTCGTCCCGCCACGGCTCGGAGAGGATGGCCTTCTGCGCATCGAGGGCGGCGACCACAGCATCCGTCGCGCGTAGAAAGACGGCGAAAAAGCTGTCGCCTTCACCGCGCTCCTTGAGCACGATCCCGCCGTTCGATTCGATCGCGGCGGTGAGCAGCTGGTCGTGACGCCTCATCACCGAATACATCTGTGCCCGCCCCTGGATCCACAGCGCGGTGGACTCCACGACGTCTGTCATGAGAAAAGTGACGATCCCATCCGGGAGCCTGCTCGCAGTCTCGACGCCGATCGGGGTCGGAGGACGTGAGCCGCGGGCAGCTTCCGAGTCCGATTTGGCGCCGATCCTGGCGGCCACCACGACGTACTCGTCGATCGTGTTGGCGCGCCGGAAGAAGTGCACGTTGTACGAAGGAAGGACGCTCCATGTTGTGAAGTCCGCAGCAAACTCACCTTCCCTGCACACCTCGTGCGACGACGCCAGCATCCGGCCCAGCTTGATGGTCGAAAGCGGCTCGAGGGTCAGCTCTCGCGACACCTCCTCGCTCGTCAGCCTCCGGTTCTCCTGGTCCGCAGTGACCGCCATGCGCACGGCCTGGACGAAATTCTCGAGGTCGCCCTGCGTGTCGCGGCAACGGTGTAGCTGCTCGACCGTAAGCGTGACCTCGGTGCCGGCGCCGGCGATCACAGCGGATCCGTTGCTCCCATTGCTCTCCGGGACCGGCTCGAACATCGCGACCACGCGCTCAAAGCTGTCCTCGACGGCGAGCTCGCGCGTGACCTTCTGGTACACCTCCCCGGCCACCGGCCATTTCCCGGTGGCCACGAAGTGATTGGCGACCGCCTGCTCATAGAGCCACGATCCGCCGAGCGCCAGGTCTAGATTCAGCGCCACCTGCAAGAAGTCGACCGTTGTCCGGTAGAGCTCCTGTACGAAGCCCAACGCACCGGTACCGACCACCCTTATCTCTCGATCCAAACCCAGCGACGAGTTGTGCTTGGCGGTGCCGTCGACATACGTGAACGCCTCGACCACGACGAGGTCGCCGTGGTTGCGGAGCTTGATACGTGTTTGCGACACCCGCGGGCCCGGACCCGTCACGTTGGCGCTGTCCGCCACGTGGACGTGCCCGCCCGAGCCCCACGCCTTCTGGATCGGCGCCCGAAGGTCGGACACAAGCGAATAGCAGCGCTGGATGAACGCCAGCGCCTCCTTTCCCGCCGCCGAGTCGTACCGATCCTGGCGCACCGCGCGCAGGTCTTCCTCCCAGGCGGCGGTGATCGCTCCCCTCAAACCAACGATGCCTGGCTGCACCGATCTATTCCTTTCGGGCTGGTGGAATTACCCGTCGACCCCCAGCCCGGCTGCAAAGACTACCTGCCGACGAGGCGCGTAGGCTCAAACTTCCCGCAATGACTTTTGACCCCGCGATCGGCGCCCCTGCCAAGGTAGAAACGCCGCTCCTGGGGCATCGGGTCGCTGTCGGACGGGGGTTAATGAGGCCCCGCCGGGTTCGGAGCGTACTCAACTTCCTCGCGGCGATTGTCGTCTCAGCAGCCGTGCTCTACGCCGCTTTTGCAGGCGCCGGGCCGCTCCCCGCACTGGGTCCGGCCTTCAACCCGGCGACCGGCGCGTGGACCATGGCCGCGGACGCCTCGATCAGCAGCCAGACGCTGCATCTTGCCGGTCTCCAGCAGCCGGTCAAGGTCACGATGGAGGCGGACGGCACCACCCATATCGTGGCGCAGACAGACCACGACCTCTTCCTGGCCACCGGTTACATGCACGCGCGATTCCGGCTGTTCCAGATGGACCTCCTGCGCCGGCAGGGTGAGGGGCGGCTGTCCGAGGTCGTCGGCAAGGCGGCGCTCGACAGCGACCGGTTCGAGCTGCAGCTCGGTTTGCTCCGCACAGCGCAAGCGGAATGGACCGCCGCGTCCAGCCGGTCGCGCCAGGCCGGGCTCGCGTACGCGCAGGGCGTGAACGATCGCATCTCGGAGGCCGAGAGCAACCATCAGCTCCCAGTGATGTTCGTGCTGCTCGGCTACCAGCCGAAACCGTGGTCGCCCATCGACTCGCTGATCGTCAAGGGCGACATGACCCAGACCCTCAACTTCACCGACACGCCCCTGGTGATGGCCCTGCTCCAGAAATCGCTGGGAGCAGATCTCACTTCGCAGTGGTTTCCCACCCTTCCACCGAATCCCCAGTCGCCGTACGACCCTGGTCCGCACGCGGCGCCGGCCCCGCCGGCTCCGATCGCGGCCATGTCCCAGGTCAGTGACTCAGAGGCCGTGGCCGCGGCAGACGCCTACCAGCGCCTCGCCTCACTGCCGGTCGGTCTCGTCGCCACCGGAGGCGACAGCAACAACTGGGCGGTCGAGGGCTCACGCAGCACGAGCGGCGGAGCGCTGATGGCGGGCGATCCCCACCTTCACCTGACGCTTCCCGCGATCTGGTACCAGCTGACGATGGATTCGCCCGGCTACCACGTGAGCGGCGTCAGCATCCCGGGCACTCCCGTGGTCTTGATCGGCCACAACCAGCACATCTCGTGGAGCCTGACCGACGCTCAGAACCAGCAGACGTTCTTCTACCTCGAGCACGAGGACTCGGCCCACCCGGGCCAGTACCTGTGGAAGGGCGCGTGGAAGAGCTACACCAGCGTGAGCTACGACATCCCGGTGCTCGGCGGCCCCACCGACCACCTGACCGTGAAGATGAGCGTGCACGGCCCGGTCATCACCGAACGCGGTCAGACCACGTCGGTGTGGTGGGCGGGCAACATCCCATCGCAAGACCTGGACGTGCTCATGGGCATCGACCAGGCGAGCAACTATCAGGAGTTCCGCGACGCCCTGCGCGGCTGGTACTCACCGACCCACAACTTCGTCTACGCGGACGACAAGGGCAACATCGGCCTCATCTCGGCGGGCTACTACCCGCAGGTTGCCGCC
>Ga0209009_1000804_pt1 | contig 9999 bp, 1 predicted proteins | sample BlaSpr_A8_OM3_M2_FD_187979 | JGI IMG/M metagenome (GOLD analysis project Ga0209009, IMG submission 187979) | Forest soil microbial communities from Thunder Bay, Ontario, Canada - Black Spruce, Ontario site 2_A8_OM3_M2 (SPAdes) (version 2) | ecosystem: Environmental > Terrestrial > Soil > Boreal... | reverse complement strand
CGGCTCCGCCGGTGATGGTTACGACCACATCCGTTGGATTGTAGGTCACTGAACAACTATCGCCATTCGAGAAGGCGCAATCCACGGTCGAAAACGTCCCGGTCACCGAGCTGGCGTTGAGAATGTCAAACATCTCGCCATTGGTTGGAGTGAAGCCGGTCAATGCGTCAACATTCAGGGTGCCGCCTACAGCGGCAGCGCCCGAGACGTTGAGCACGTCCCACTTGCCGGTCGTGGTACCGTCCAGATCGATGTTGAGGATTCCGGCTCCGCTCTGAGTGTAAGTGCCGGTGATGTTGAGGTCGCCAATCTTCTTGATTCCATCGCCGGGATTGATCGTTCCGCCGGTGAGGTCGAAGTTGCCGATAAGCGTGCCCTGAGTGCCGTTGGTGATGCCAGCCGCGTTGCCATAGATAAATCCGCCAGAGACATTGATGCCAGCGGAAGTGCTGAGCACACCGTCAACTGTAGTGGTGCCGCTGCCGGTCTGCGTGTAGCTGCCATTGACGATCAATTTGGTAGTGCCGGTTCCGGTGGACTTCTGCACATCAACGATGCCGGCGTTGGTGAGCGAACCTCCGGTGGTGAATTGGCGGTCGGCGGAGAGAGTGAGGCTGCCCGTGCTGGCATTGGTATTGAAGTTTGCCAGGGCGTTGTTGTTGCTCTGATCGACGAATGACGGCTTCGTGGTGTCCACACCAGATAGTGTGATATGCGCCGCGTTGGTGATGATGTCGGAAGTATCGCCCTGGTTATTGAACTGGAATTGCCCCGTCCCGGTAATGTTGTAGGTGCCGCCAGTCAATGTAGAAGTGGTGCTGTTGAAGTTGGTGAGCTGGTTTGTAGAGTCAAACTTAGCGCCACCACCTACGGCGATCGTGCCGCTGTTAGTGAAGACATTCGCGTCGGTGAAGGTGAAGCCGTTCACGGTGAAGGTGCCCTTGGTGCCATTGTCGGCGAAGGTGGTCAAGGCGTTGGTGCTGTTGGAAGTGTTGAAAATTTCAGAAGTTGCCCCGGTCAAAGTGATGGCAGCATCATTGGTGACGAGCCCAGTGCCTGCCGCGAATTCCAACGTGCCAGTGACCATGTAAGTGCCGCCTGTGAGCGTGCCGCTGCTGTAATTCGTGAACGGACCGCCCTCAATGATTAGCGTGTTCTTCGCGCTGACGTTCAGGATGCCGTTCTTTGTGCCCACATTATTCGTGAAGCCGGCGGCGCCGGTGTCGATGATGAGGGTGGATGGCGCATGCGTGCCTGTTTCATTGGCCAAAATCGAGCCGGTGTTGACCAAGCCAATCTGCCCGTCTCCGATGTTTCCTTCGCCTTCAATCGTGTTTTGATTCGTCAGCGTGCCGGTACCCAAGATCAAGTTACTTGGATTGGCGGACATAATCACCTTGCCCGTGCCTGCCAGTGTGACGTTTCCGGCGATTGAGAGTACGGTATTGTTGCCACCACTCTGCAGGTTGATAGTGCCTTTGTTGGTGATGGTTCCCGCGCCGAGAGCGAGGCCATTGTTGTTGGGTATGTTCAGTATGGTGCCGCTCGAAATCGTCAAGCCAGTGAGCGTCGGTAGGTTCCCGCTCCAGACGTCCACGCTCTCGAACGCGCCGCCCGAACTTGACGTGAGTGTTCCGGCAGTAATACTGACATTATCCAGTTTGACCAAAGAACCGGTTCCAGTGGCCAGAATTGTTCCGCCAGTATTGTTAATAGGATCAGTGAGTAGATAAAGCGTGCCGCCAGCCGTAGCCTCCATGGTCTTTGTATTGGTCGTTCCGCCGTTGGGATTGATGGTTAGAGCGGTGGGCTGGTTGGCGTCGATGGTGCCGTTGTTGACGAGAGTCAGGTTGCCATTTCCGATATCTCCGCCCCCCTGAATGGTCTCGCCGTTGGTGAACTTGCCGCCGCCCGTAATAATGTTATTGGCGAAGTTGGACATCGTCACTGTGCCGCTACCGCTGAGAGTCGTGCTTCCGGTGATTACGAGTTCGGTGTTGTTGCCGCCGCTTTGGAGGTTAATGGTGCCGTTGTTGGTGATGGTTCCCGCGCCAAGAGCTAGGCCGTTGTTGTTGGGTATGTCCAAGGTACTGCCGCTCGAAATCGTCACGCCAGTTAGCGTCGGTAGGGGGTTGCTCCAGACGTTTATGCTCTCGAAGATGCCGCCCGAACTTGACGTTAGAGTCCCGCCGCTAATACTGACGGCGTCCAGTGTGACCACGGAACCGGTTCCGGTAGCCAGAATCGTTCCGCCATTGTTGTTAATCGTGTAATTGAGTAGATGCAGCGTGCCGCCAGCCGTAGCCTCCATGGTGTTTGTATTGGTCGTTCCGCCGTTGGGATTAATGGTCAATGCAGTGGACTGGTTGGCGTCGATAGTTCCGTTGTTGATCAGAGTCAGGCTAGCGTTACCGATGTCTCCGGAACCCTGGATAGTCTCGTCGTTGGTGAACGTGCCGCCACCGTCGATGATGTTGTTCGCGTTGTTGCCCATCGTGACCGTGCCGGTACCGTTGAGAGTGGTGCTTCCAGCCATCACAAGCGTGGTGTTATTGCCCGTGCCCTGCAGGTTAATGGCGCCGTTGTTGGTGATAGTTCCCGCGCCAAGAGCAAGGCCGTCGTTATTAGGGATATCCAAGTTGGTGCCAGTCGAAATCGTCACGCCAGTTAGCGTCGGTAGGGGGTTGCTCCAGACGTTTATGCTCTCGATTACGCCGCCGGAGCTGGAGGTCAAAGTGCCGCCCGTAATACTGACGGCGTTCAGCTCGACAGTAGAAGCAGTCGGGTTCATCCCGCCGCTGGTGCCGGTGGCCAGAATCGTTCCGCCCGTATTCGTGATCGTATTCTCCAGTTGCAACACTCCGCCAGCCGTGGCTTCCAGTAATCCCGTGTTCGTTGTTGACCCGGTCGTGGTTGACGAGTCGAAGGGATTGATCGTCAAAATTGCACCCGGGGCATTCGCATCTACAATTCCACTCGTCTGGTTGACGAAAAGCATGCCGCTGCCGTTGCCGAGCTCGCCTGCGCCGGAAATTGTATTGTTAACATTCGTAAACGTTAGCCCAGAGGTTCCGACAGAGATAGAATTGCCTGTGTTGCCCGACATGGTGACGTTACCGCTGCCCGTCAGCGTCACGTTTCCGCCGGTTATCACCAGTTGGGTGTTATTGCCGCTGCTTTGGAGGTTGATGGTTCCTTTATTGGTGATGGTTCCCGCGCCAAGAGCGAGGCCGTTGTTGTTGGGAATGTCCAAGGTGCTGCCGCTCGAAATCGTCACGCCAGTTAGAGTCGGTAGGCTACCGCTCCAGACGTTCACGCTCTCGATCACGCCGCCAGAGCTGGAAGTCAAAGTGCCGCCGGTAATGCTGACACTGTTCAGCTCAACTGTGCCTCCCGTAGCCTCAATAAGCCCCGATCCGTTCGCAATGGTCGAACCGCTTAATTCCAGAGTTCCGCCGGAAGTTGCTTCCAGCGTTCCATTGTTTGTCGTTCCTCCATTGGGGTTGATTTGCAGCGTGGTGGACAACGTGGCATCGATGGTGCCGTTGTTGACGAGGGTGAGGTCGCCATTACCGATGGTTCCCGCGCCCTGGATGGTCTCGCCGTTGGTAAGCGTGCCGCCACCTGTAATGATGTTATTCGCGTTGTTACCCATCGTGACTGTGCCGGTACCGCTGAGAGTGGTGCTTCCGGCGATCACGAGTTCAGTGTTATTGCCCGTGCCCTGCAGGTTAATGGCGCCGTTGTTCGTGATGGTTCCCGCGCCGAGAGCAAGACCGTCGTTGTTGAGAACGTTCACCGTGCTTCCACTCGAAATCGTCACACCCGTCAGCGTCGGTAAGCTACCGCTCCAGACGTCCACGCTCTCGATCACGCCGCCTGAGCTGGAGGTCAAAGTGCCTCCAGTAATGCTGACACTGTTCAGCTCGACAGTGGAGTTAGTCCCCATCGCTTGAATCAACCCTCCCGTATTCGCGACAGTGGAACCGCTGAGTTCCAGAACACCTCCTGCGGTCGCTTCAAGGGTTCCCGTATTTGTCGTGCCGCCATTGGGATTGATTTGCAGCGTGCTGGAAACGTTGGCATCAATGATTGCCGTGGAGCCCGAGTTCACTAGAGTCAGGTTGTTGTTTCCGATGTTCCCCGCGCCCTGAATCGTCTGCTTGTTGGTGAATGTGCCGCCGCCAGTAATATAATTGTTAGTATTGTTCGACATCGTTACGGTGCCGGTACCGCTGAGCGTCGTGGCCCCATCGATGATCAATTCTGTGGTGTTACCGCCTGAGTTCAAGTTTAGTGCGCCGTTGTTCAGGATATTGCCGCCGCTCTGAATAGTCAGCTCTGTGTTGTTTCCGATGTTCAAGATGTCGGAGCCCAAGTTGATATCCAGGTTCAGTGTGGTATCGCCGCTGTTAGCGGTGATGTTCACCGTCGAACTCGCCACGTTAATGCAGGCATTCGAGGTGGCGCCGGGCACTCCCGAGGACCAATTGCCTGCGGTCTCCCAACTACCCGCGCCTCCATTCCAACTGGTGGTGCCGGGGCAGGACTGCGCGAAGGCCGAGTGCGGGCACAAGATCAGCGCAAGCAACGCAATCAACAAAATACGGCCAACTTTTTCGTTCGCTGCATATTTCACTGCTGCAAAAAAGGATCGGTTCATGTCATCGGCTCCAGATTTCGTGATTTGCGTTGCTTGGAAATTTGTTAAAGACGAATGCGGAAGCGAAGGGCAAAGGATATCGGTTAAGAAGCTGTTGCTATGATTGTAGAAAGTCGCGAAGGATCGCGATCGCGAAAAATCGCGCGGGCGTGTGTCGTGAAATGGCGCGCGAACCTTATGCGGAGCAGAAAAATTCCTGCGTGCCCCCTGAGACTTGGACAAAAAGTTTCCCCCAACTTTTTGAGCGTATTCCCCCAGGAAGGGCACGCGATAGTTACTTTTTAGCAATATTCCGGCCAGACAATAATTCAGGTTGTTTATCAAGAAATTCTTATCCCTAACCTAAACAATCAATTACACAAAGAATTAAGATATTCGCTGTATCCGAATTATTGAAGTGTGCAAAAACCTGCGCACATCCGGCAATCTTCTTCTTTGTTTCGCCCTGAAACTTCAACGTGCCAACGCCCGCCCCCTCGAACGAGCGTTGACACGGTTTGGTAAAAGCTGGGCCGCTGTAAACAGAAGATTTGGCAACATTGATGCTTTGAATATTTACGGACGTTTGCAAGTCATCTCCTCCGATTTCTTCACTGTAGAGGCTTGCAAGTCCGACGAATACGAATCCGGCAATAAATGACGGATGAAAATCCCTATAGAGCTGTTCGGGTCGAAATAACTGCTGGTGAACCCGCGTTTTGTGCGATCGCCTAGCACGCGAGCGAGTGCCTCCGGCGAAACATAGCAAGATGTCCTGAGAGACGTGGGCACACTGCTCCTCGTTTAAGTTACTCGGACGCAGTCCCCCAGGATGGGTACTCGCGAAGAGCTGGCTAGCAGAATCCTGTCGTCTGGCAACGAACGGTCGAAACCAGCCGCAAGGAAAGGTATAATCGGTTAACGGAAGCTCCTGGGGCAACCGGTAAACAAGGACAGTTCGGGACAAATCGGGATATGACCCCATCGGAAGGGAATCCAATCGCGAATCGGCGGCTGGATACCTGGAAAGAAATTGGCGCGTTTTTTGGACGCGATGAGCGCACCGTAAAGCGGTGGGAGGTTACGCGTGGGCTTCCGGTCCATCGAGTTCCAGGCGGGGGACGGGCCAACGTCTATGCAAATACCGATGAACTCGTTGAATGGCTGAAGGGTAAAAATGTAACCGAGGATCCTGCCTCTGTTACAGTCGCTCCCCTAAGTTCAGATGTACACACGAGTCCAGAAGCAGGATCAGTAGAAGGGAACGGAATGCATCGGGATGCGGTCGCAGGTGGCCGGCGTATTGGCGACCGGCGCGAGGCGGCACGCGTCTCGGCAGCGTCGCAGTGGCAAAAGACGTTGTACGCGGTACTCGTCCTGGCCATTTTGGCGGTGGCGGGAATTTTGGTAGTTACGCGCCGCAATTCTTCTGCACGCGCCGCGCGCACAGCAACCTCTGGCTCGTCAGTGCCGCACGTAGTTGACCCCGAGGCGAAGCAGTTCTACCTGAAGGGAATTTATTATTTCAATAAGCGCACACCCGAGACGCTGAATCAGGCAGTGGATTTTTTCACGCAGGCAGTGGTGCGGGATCCCCAGTATGCCGAAGCCTATGTCGGGCTGGCGGATTGCTACAATTTGCTTCGGGAGTATTCCGTGATGCCGGCCGGCGAAGCGTATCCGCGCGCGCAGGCTGCAGCAAAACGCGCGGTCGCTTTGGACGATTCGCTTTCCGGCGCGCATAGCTCACTGGCCTTTGTGGACTTTTACTGGTCCTGGGATGTGCCGGGAGCGCAACGAGAATTTGAACGCGCTCTGGAACTGGATCCGAAGTCAGTGCTCGCGCATCACTGGTACGCCACGTTTTTGCTGGCGCTAGGGCGCTTACCTGAATCGTTGCAGGAAATTGATAAAGCGCAGCAACTCGATCCGATGTCCTCCGCGATACTTGCAGATAAGGGCTTGATTCTTTTCCATAACGGACAGAAGGAGCAAGCCATCGCGCTGCTCAAACAGATCGAAAGCACGGAACCGGATTTTCTTTCGCCGCACAACTACCTCGCGATCATTTATTTCCAGCAAGGCGATTACCGGCAATACCTGGTGGAGGCCAGAAAGTCCGCCAGTTTGCTGCACGACGAGCGGCGGCTCGCCATCGTGACGGCTAGCGAGAAAGGGTTTGCCAGCGGTGGCTCGCGCGGCATGTTGAACGCGATGTTGAAAGAGCAGATTAGCCTACACGAAAAAGGCCAGGAATCGGCTTATAGCCTGGCAGGGACGTATGCGGCGCTGGGCCAGAAAAAAGAGGCTTTGGACAATCTAGAAAACTCTTATCAGAAGCGCGAGCCGGAGATAGTGTCGATTCGAATCGACCCGTGGCTCGACAATCTTCATGACGAAGGTCGATACCGCCAGATACTGGAGAAAATCGGGCTGCCTCCTATCTAACAAGAATTGACGCGACGAAAAATCGAGCAAGACCGAAGCGCGGGTTTCTTCCGCGGGCAGGGATTTTCCTGCGAAGGGAATTGCGGTGCGCCAACGCTGCTGGGCTGGTTAGCGGCGTCAGCGCATCAATTCACAAACTGGACTAGTTGCAACCCATCGTGTGTCCGACGGTGGATGGCAAGTATGCGCAGACGTAAAGCCTGGCCATGGCCGTGGCGGATGCGGACGTTTCGTGCGAAGCGCCGCTTCGCGCTGCTGAAACCGAGCGAGTGGCAACCATGATGTTGTTGTGCGGTGCCGCGCTAATGGTTGAGGAGGTGGATGATATTGTGTGCAACGCGGTCTCGCTGACGTGTGCGGCGGTGACAACGGAAGCTTTGCCACACGAGCCTGAGCCGCTCAAACGCGCGGCGAAACAAGTGACGCTCGAGAGAATTGCGACAGGCTCTTGCGTGTTCGATGTTGAAGCGCCTTCGAGCGACGCTCTCGACAAACGGCGTGCGGGCGAAGCGGTTACCGTGCCTACCGCCGCGCTTGCGACCGAGCCGGAGGCGAAATTATCGATGACGACGTTTGAGCCGCTGCCTGCGACCAGTTTAATAACCAGATCCTTCGCGTTATACGTAATGGTCCAGTGATCGCCGGTCACTGTTGGCAGATTCAGGGTGGTGAACGTGCTCATGGTCGGATCCGAGCCGTAGTTCAAGATGGTAAATGAGGCGTTGACGTTTGGAATGAAACCGTTTTCCAGATTGACATTCAGTGTCCCGCTTAGGCTGGCAGCATCGATCACATTGAGCACGGAATACAAAGTGTTCGGCGCTGTGCCGGCGATGTCGATATTTAGATCGCCGCTGGAACCCTGCGTGTAGTTTCCGTTCATCTTGATGTCGCCGACCAAGCCCGCACCGTCCCCGGGATTCACAACGCCAGCAGTCAGGTTAACGGGTCCGTTGACTGTCCCGCCGTTGCCGAAGAGGGAACCGCCGGAGATGTTAACTGTCGCGCCTGTGCCCAGGGCGAGAGTTCCATCGACGGTGGTTGAGCCGCCTGTCTGCGTGTAGTTGCCGCTCGCGCCGATTGTCAGCGTGGTGCTCTTGCTGATTTCAACCACGCCTGCATTGGTGAAACCCGCCGCCGTCGTAAAAGCCCGGCTGGAGGAGAGAGTGAAGCTGCCGCTGCTGGAATTGGTAGCGAACTTCGCTAGCATGTTGGCGCCAGTCTGATCGATGAAGGAAGACGTGGCGCCTGCCGCGCCGGAGAGGGTGATGTTCGCGGCGTTGGTCACTATGCCGTTGGTGGTAGCCTCGTTATTGAATTGAATTTGGCCCGTGCCGGTGACGATGTAGGTGCCGCCGGTGAGCGTGTCGCTCGAGTAATTGGTCAAATTCGAGGCGCCATTCACGCCGGTCGAGAATTTGCTGCCGGTGCCGACGTTCAGCGTGCCGTTATTGGTGAAGTTTCCTACGGTGGTGAATTTCGCGCTGCTGGCGAGAGCAAACGTGCTTCCGCTTCCGTTGGTGGCCAGATCCGTAAGCATGCTGGCGCCATTCTGATCTTCGATCTTCGCCGTCGCGCCGCTCAGCGTGATGTTGGCGTCGTTGGTTACGATCCCCATAGTCGTTCCTGCGTTATTGAACTGGAGAGTGCCGGTGACGAGATAAATGCCGCCGGTGAGCGTGTCGCTGGAATAGTTCGTCAAGTCAGCCGCGCCGTTGTTTCCAACATCGAACTTTGTTCCGCCGCCAATATTTAAGGTTCCGTTATTGGTGAAATTGCCGATGGTAGTGAAATTTCGGCCGGCCGCCAGGGCGAAAGTTCCGCCATTCGTCGCAAAATTTGCCAGGCCGTTGGCGTTGCTCTGATTGACGATCTTGGATGCTGCCCCGCTTAGCGTGATGCTCGCATTGTTAGTGACGATATTCGCGCCATCAAACTCTAACGTGCCATAAACGATGTAGGTGCCCCCTGCCAACGTGATGCCGCTGAAATTCAGGAACTGGTTGGACGCGTTGTCGATGTACAGAGTAGTGCCGGTGACGGCATCAACGGTTCCCTGGTTGTTGAATCCGGCTGCATCAATTTCCGTGTTGCCGGTCTGGTGCGCGACGGTTTCGATGATACCGGTATTGACCACGCCGATTACGCCGTTGCCGATGTTTCCCGGGCCTTCGATTGTATTTCCGTTGTGCAACATGTCTCCGGACCCGCCCGTTATGACGTCTTTGCCGTTACTTGCCAGGATGATTTTGCCCGTGCCGCTCAGCGTCACAGGATTAGCCCCAATGTATAGCGTGGTGGTGTCACCAGTGGAATTCACGTCAATTGTGCCGGTGTTGGTGATGGTGCCGAGCAGGGTGGTGGTGCTGCCGTCGGCCAACTGAACCGAGCCATTCCCTGAAATCGACACGCCGTTTAAAGTCAAGGTAGCACTCGCCCCCACCAAATCGATTGTTGCGGTCGTTCCGGTGGTGGTGAGCTTGCCTCCATTGATGACCACACCGCTTTCGAGGTTTACCGTGGAAAGAGCGTTTCCGGTTTCCGAAGCAATGATCGCGCCTGTGCTGGTTTGGGTGTACGTGCCAGCGTCGAGTTGGAGAATCGCGCCGAGCGTAGCTTCCATCGTACCGCTGTTCGTCGTTCCACCGCTCATCTGAAGTGTCAAGGTTGAAGCCGCCGTGTTCGCGTTTATCGTTCCCTGATTGTTCAGCGTCATCAAGTTGTTGCCGATGTTGCCCGCCCCTTCGATTGTGGAGCCCTTGGCCAGTGTGAGGACGTCGGCGCCAGCCATCCCTTCAATTACACTCCCCGTACCGGTGAGATCGATTTTGCCGGCTCCGCTTATTGTCACTTTGGATGCGCTAATTTCCAGGATTCCACCACTATTAAGGTTAATCATATTGGAGTTC
>Ga0209009_1000803_pt1 | contig 10022 bp, 13 predicted proteins | sample BlaSpr_A8_OM3_M2_FD_187979 | JGI IMG/M metagenome (GOLD analysis project Ga0209009, IMG submission 187979) | Forest soil microbial communities from Thunder Bay, Ontario, Canada - Black Spruce, Ontario site 2_A8_OM3_M2 (SPAdes) (version 2) | ecosystem: Environmental > Terrestrial > Soil > Boreal... | reverse complement strand
GACACTTGTGTTCGCAATCCTCGAGCGGGTACAGCGTAAATCTCACTTTCTGGAAGAATGGAACCCACACAAGCTCCCACCTGTGAACAATCCAAACGTGATTGCACGATTCAATTCCATCGTTGAATTGGCCGCAGGCGTGATCTTCTGCACTTGGTGGACGGCACACATATCCTCACGAATGCTACTGAACCAAGAGAATTTACGAATTTCGCTAGCCCCAGCTTGGCGCTATTTCTTCTGGGGATTTTTGCTTGTCGCGCTCGTTAACATTGCTCTTGCTGTTGCCAACCTCGCGCGCCCCTACTGGACCGCCCGACGCGCCACTTTCCGGTTGCTTAGCGACATTGCGGGTTCGGTACTTTTTTGCTGGCTTTTGAAGGCCAACATCCTGGCCGAGATTGCTGGCGCAAGCATCCCGCCGCTGAAAGCCGCTCAACTGACCGGGGCGATCAATTTCTGGATGGCAAGGATGTTTCCGGTCGCCGTCATCTTCGTCATGGTGATTGCGGTGGTCAACGCTTTCCGCGTTGTCCGCGTTAGTGCTCCAAGAACGCACGTTCCTGGGGAAACCGCCGCGATGGCGTGAATTGATCGCTATTGCTGAATGCCGCGCTCGGCTGATCTTCAGACGAAAAATGGATGACTGATCTGCTGGATTCCTCTTGTTTGACTGCGGAAATCGGATAGATCAACGCACACGATTAGGCCCAAATGGACTGGTACAAAAGGACTGGTGCGCTGGAATCTTTGCCAGCCCTTGAGGAGCGATTGTGATGCCAAATAAAATTATTGCCATCTCTACAGAAGTTGCCGATGCCGTGCGCCAGACCCTGCGTGCACCAGTGTATGGATTTCCAGCGTATAAGGAGTTAGCAACCGGCGCGGCGCCATGCCGGCACTGCCTGAGCCTGATTACTCCGCAAGTAGACGACGCCATACTGTTTACCTATGACCGATTTACTGGCGTGGAAGACTTGCCGCAGCCCGGACCAATTTACGTGCACGCAAAAAAATGTCCGCGCTACGGCGAGCAGGCCGGTTTCCCTGAAGAACTCCGCGGGAGCACACGTACGCTCGAGGCTTATGTTCGGGGCCGTCGCTTAATCACACAGGAGTATGTTGCCGATGGCGCATTCGAGGAGGCCATCGCGCGGCTGTTCTCAAATCGTGAAGTAGATTATTTACAAGTGCACAGTACGACTGCCGGCTGCTTCACATTTCGCATCGACCGGACAGGCGATAAATAAATCTGCAAAAATATTCCTTCGATCATGCTTGCCTTACACTTGCCGTTCACATCGCAACAATATTTCATAGTCAGGGATTGGCGATCAATTAGGCCCTCAAATAGAAATGCGCCGCACGTTTTATGAATCAGCGTAGGGCGCATTCCCGAATAAAAATAATTTGCTGCTAACCGTGGTCAAAACAGAAATAACTGGAACTTAGTTGTGGCCTCCAGCGGATTTGGCCATTTTTTCCTGCCATTCTTTGGCGCGCCGCTCCATCTCTGCGGGTGCCACATCTTCGACATGTTGCGCCAGACCCCAATGATGGCCGAAGGGATCAGAGAGTCTGCCATAGCGATCGCCCCAGAATTGATCCTGAAGCGGCATGGTGACCTTACAACCTGCGGAAACCGCCCTCTTGAAATCGTTGTCCACATCAGCGCTGTAGATGAAAAGATAACTGGACGGCGCCGCTTTCGAATTTGGGTCAGGCGCGGACGCCATTTGTGGGTATTCATCACTCAACATGAACTTGGAATCGCCAATCTGCAATTCAGCGTGTCCAATCTTTCCATCTGGTCCTTCCATACGATTGATTTCTTTTGCTCCCAACGCTTTCTTGTAAAAGTCGATGGCCTTCGCGGCATCTTTGCAAGTTAGTGCAGGGGTAATCGAATGATAGCCTTCCGGAATTGCGCGGACGTTATTCGCCATAAGTTCTCCTTAAAGCTTCTTCTAACGGATGGCACCCGGCATGTAACCGCGGTGCATCTGTTGGTAATACCGAACTACATCGTGGAAGTCAACCAGCTAGAACTAGGCGCCGGGCAAGGGGAAAAGAAGACTGCCACTGGATTCCGCGAGATCGCCTACATCAAAATCCGAGCCGCAAATTATTTGGGCGCGATCGTCTTCAATCTGGACAGGAATTCAAATTCTGCCGGGTGCATTTTTTCTCTCGCAGCGTCGAACGTGAAGAAATTTGCTCGATCGATTTCTGGAAATGTCGCGGTTCGTCCGGATTTTGGCGGCCATTCCATTTCAAATGTATTGCTCTTTACGGAAGTGGGATCGCAATCGCCGGCAAAGGCCCAGGCATGTACAGTTTTGCCGCTTTTGTGCTTCACGCTGCCGAGAGGCAAAAAATCTCCGTCTGGAACGATTCCCGTCTCTTCTTGGAATTCGCGTTTCGCAGCATCCTGTAGGCCTTCGCGGGGACTAATTTCTCCCTTGGGAACAAACCAGGCTCCGAGATCTTTGTTTTTCCAGAATGGCCCGCCGAGATGTACCAGCAGCACTTCCATCTGGCCGTTTCGTTCTCGATACATGAGCAGCCCCGCGCTGGTTTTGGCCATTTGTTTTCTGTGGAATATTCTGGCACGTGTAGCTACTCATGTCGTAATTCCTTCACTTATTCAAAGGCTCAGTACTTTCCGGTATGGCCTCCTACTTGTCGCGGTGGAAGAATCTTTCGGAGAGAGCGGCCCTGCCCAGTCGCTGCGTAAATCGTAGATGAAATAAATAGGAGGCAATTAGATGAAGGCTAAATTAGCACTAAGTTTTCTGGCACTGTCGAGCTTGGCAATGGTTCCAAGAGCGAGCTTCGCGGCTCAAGATGAGCAAAAAAAGAGCGATTCGACGCGCACATTAACCGGGTGCCTTTCAACAGGTGAGAAATCTGGTGAGTACAATCTAGTGGCCGACGATGGCAGTAACTGGACGCTGACTTCCAAGAGCGCAAAGTTGGGCGATCATGTGGGTCACACCGTGACGGTGAACGGCCGAGTGTGGCACGCCGGAATGCATGGCGCGAAGGAGAAAGCCAAGGACGAAACTAATCCAAGCGCAACCGAGCACGGTCATCTAAATGTGACGGACGTAAGCATGGTCAGCGAAAGCTGCAAGCGGTAAATTCAGTTTAAATTTACAATTTACAATTCAGCGAATTGGAATAGAGAGGGCAAAAACGACGCCTTCTCTATTTTTTTGTGCCCGCATGTTTGGAGCACGTTCGCTGGTGATTGCCAATGGCGGAACTCGCTGTTAAAAATATTCTCGAGGCACGCCGATGATTTACGACTTCCTGGTGGAAACTTACGAAACAGAGCGACTCAAAATTGTCAGCACGTGGAGTGAATTCCGAGATGACGATATGCATCGCCGGCCGCGCGACGGCGATGCTCGCGGGCGCAGCGTTCGGGAACAGATGGTGCATCAATGCGTGAGCGAAGACCTGTGGTTTCGCAATATGCTGGGCATCGATGTGAGTGCTCCGCCGTTGCCACAAACCGAGACGCGAATGGAATTCATGAAACGTTACGCGGAAGATAGCGATAAGCGGCTTGCTGTTTTGCGCGCGAAAGAGGAATCGTGGTGGTCCGGTGAGACGCAGTTCTTCGATGTGGCGCGGTCGCGCGCGTGGGTTATGACGCGCAGGATCGCGCACAGCGCTCATCATCGCGGGCAGCAAATGGCGATGCTAAGAATGTTTGGTTACGCGCTGCACAGCAACTATGGGCCGACGGCGGATACCGGTGGCCTGATGCAAAATCACGCGCCGACAATTTACGCGTATCAGAATCTCGCCGCGTTATTCGCGGGAGAATCATCCGGCGGAAGAAAATCTTCGTTGCCTAATGTTGGGAACAAAACGGTTACGGAGCGTCCCGACCAAAGATGATCTTTCTACGGTGGCACGTTGAGTTTTAGTAGACTGGAGAACTTAGTTGAACATTCAACTACATGCACCCGTGAAATATTTGAATGAAGATTCAACTAAGTGAGCGATTTATTTGAATGAACATTCAACTAATTGAACCGATTTCTTGCGAATGATCAATTCGGCCAGTTCATCGAGGCGATTTATTTCTTAATTGATCGAAGGCGTGATCCCTGAATGATGAAGCGAGAGACGATTCACTTTTTATCGGAGCAAACCTCTGGATAACCTGAATATAACATAACGATAGAATTATCAGATTAGAACATTAAAGAAATAAAGGCCAAATGATTCGAATGCCCCAGCCGCTAGCCAGCCCGGCTAGAGCCACGTCGAACCGTACTGCCGAGAATGAAATGCAGCGGAGAATCTAATCAGCGCGGTACAGCGCGGGAAATTCTTTTTGCAGGCGGTTTAGTTTGGGTAAGTCGTTGAAGATGATGTAGGGGTTGCCGGGATTTTTCTTCAAGTAATCCTGGTGATAAGCCTCGGCGGGGTAGAACGCTTCGAAGGGCACAACTTTGGTGACGATGGGATGTGAATAGACGGTGGCGGAATTTAGCTGCGCGATGTATTCATTGGCGATGCGTTTCTGTTCGTCGTTCGAATAAAAAATGGCCGAGCGATATTGCGAACCGGTATCAGGCCCCTGGCGGTTTAATTGCGTAGGATCGTGCGCCACGGAAAAATAAACCATCAATAGTTGGCCGTAGGTGATTTGCGAAGGGTCGTAGGTGAGCTGTACGGATTCGGCGTGCCCGGTTACGCCCATGCTGACTACTTGGTAGGACGGCGATTTTACGTGGCCTCCCGAATAGCCGGAGGTCGCGGACTTCACACCTTTTACGTGCTCAAAGACCGCCTGGACGCCCCAAAAACAGCCACCAGCGAAAACCGCAGACTCGGACTTCGAGGAGTTCGCTAGCGGAGCGTCAATTGCGGGCTTGGGAAATAATGAGGCGTTGGGTGTTTCGGCGGGACGGGCACCAAGGGCTCGCAGGGCGGTCCAGCCGAAAAAAACTATGATTGCAGCGATTGCCAGCAACTTGCCGAGGTACGGTCTTTCCATGATGGCGGGACCCCTCTTTGAAACTTTACGATAAACCTTGATGATTGGATGCGCGAACCAAGTAAAGGGAAGACGCGGTGAGCGAGGCGCCGCCGCAAACACAAGCGCAAGGGCACAGCTTACGCGCGCTTCTTTGGCTGAACTTTTTCGTCGCCGACGTTCGGACTGGGTTAGGCCCGTTTCTTGCGGCGTATTTAGCCTCGAGCGGGTGGAATCCCGCACGAGTTGGATACGCGCTGACGTTTGGCGGGCTGGTGACGGTGGCGATGCAAACACCGGCCGGGGCGATGATCGACGCGGCGCACCGCAAGCGGGTTTTACTGGGATTAAACCTGGCTGTAATGGTCGCCGGCGCGGTTCTGCTGATGGGGCGAGTCAGTGCCATAAAGGTATATTCTGCACAGTTTTTTATTGGGCTGGCAGGCGCTTTCCTGGCGCCCACTATTGCAGCCATCACGCTGGGAATTGTCGGTGCATCCGGTTTCGACAGACAGTTTGGAAAGAATCAAGCGTTTAACTCCGCAGGAAACGTATTCACTGCGCTGCTGATTGCCTATGCCAGCTACAAGTTCGGATACCATTCCATATTCGTGGTTGCTGCGTTGCTGGCCATCCCGGCGGCGCTGTGTAATTGGGCTATCGACGGCAAGGAGATCGACTATGGCCGGGCACGTGGCTCGGGCCAGAAGGAGGGTGACAAAAACGCGAAGGCCGAAGGATTGTCGGCGCTTCTGAAGGATCGCGTTCTGCTTTGTTTTCTAGGCGCCGTGTTTCTGTTTCACCTGGCAAATGCGGCGATGTTGCCGGAATTGGGGGGATGCTGTCGAAGGATAAGCCGAAAGTCGCGGCGCTTTTTATGTCCGCGTGCATTATCGTGACGCAACTGGTGATCACCGGGTTGGCCGCGTGGATTGGAAAGCGCGCGGAGTTGAAAGGACGAAAACCGCTACTGCTGCTGGGGTTCGGCGTTCTTCCGATGCGCGGAGTTTTGTATACCTTGACGCATGCCACGGGGGCGCTTATTGCCATTCAAACGCTGGACGGTGTGGCGAACGCGATATTCGTGGTGGTGTCGATTCTGGTGATCAAAGATCTGACGCAAGGCACGGGACGTTTTAATATCGCGGCCGGAGCGCTGGCGACCATGGTGGGAATCGGGGCTGCGGCGAGCAATACATTGGGCGGCTTATTGATTGTACATTTTGGGTATAGAGTATCTTTTCTGGGTCTAGCAGGAATAGCGCTATTGGCTTTTGCACTGCTGTGGTTAACCGTGCCTGAGACGCTGTTTCGGAGGGATGCTGGCTCGGGCAGAGCTCCGGAGAGCGGATTTAGCATGGACAGGGACAGAAAGTGTTTGCGCAATGAGTGAAGCGGGACGAATTTTCAGATTGGGACTGGCGAGATTACGCGGGGCCGAAGCTGCCCAGTGAGCGAATGGAACCTGATCATATGCGGTGGCATCAACAATATTACGGGCACAAATTTCAGGAGGAGACGAACATGAAGAGTAGCGTCGAGGCGAGTTTGCTAACGGATAGAAGGCTGGGACGATTGATTTGCCGGATGGCACCGGTCGCGGGTTTGTTGCTGGGAATGACGATGGCGCCGGGGCTACACGCGCAGGTGACCGATGGCAAGAAGCCGGAGCTTCCGGCACCGTTTGCGTCCAAGTCCGCTACGAACCCCGCCGAAGAAGGAAAGCCGCCGAAGGGATTTCTGCCCACGGTGCCGGACGGTTTCAAAATAAATATTTTCGCGGCGGATTTTAAAGGGCCGCGATGGATGGTGATAGCGCCGAACGGAGATGTGTTCCTCGCGGACACGGCTGGAGGCAAGGTCGTGGTTCTGCGTGATCCGCAACATACCGGAAGCGCACAGCAAAATGAAGTGTTTGTAAGCGGGCTGCGAGAGCCTTACGGCATCGTTTTCCACGATGACTATGTGTATGTGGGCGATACGGATGCTTTGCTGCGCTTTAAATATGATGCAAAGACTTCCAAGCGGCAGGGCGAAGGGGAGCATTTGATGGATTTCCCCACGGGCGGACACTCTACGCGCTCGTTGTCGCTGTCACTCGACGGAAAGCACCTGTTAGTGGGTATCGGATCAAGATCAAATATAGATATTGAGAGCGACACGCGACGCGCAGCGATCACTATTTGTGATTTGGATGGTAAAAATGCGCGGCTATACGCTACGGGCATCCGAAATCCAACTGGGATTGGTCTAGAGCCGAAGACTGGAGTCCTGTGGACCAGTGTGAACGAGCGCGACGGGATGGGAAACGATCTGCCGCCTGATTATTTTACGTCTGTGAAGGATGGCGGATTTTACGGGTGGCCGTACAGCTACATCGGGAACAACGTGGACCCGCGCGTGAAGCCGCAGAAGCCGGAACTGACCTCGAGAGCAATCGTTCCGGACGTGTTGTTGGGAGCGCACCGCGCGCCTTTGCAGTTTGCGTTTTATACCGGGAACCAGTTTCCCACTAGTTATCGTGGCGGAGCGTTCGTGGCCGAGCACGGTTCGTGGAACCGTTCGCCGCGCGCGGGATACCAAGTGGTGTTTGTGCCATTCAAAGATGGAAAACCCAGCGGCGATCCCACGCCGTTTCTGACGGGGTTGGTGCCGGATCCGACGAAGAGCGAAGTGTATGGACGTCCAGTGGGAGTGGCGGTGACGACGGACGGATCTTTGTTGGTGTCCGACGATATGGCGGGTACCGTTTATCGGATTTCCGCTGCGAAATAATAAATGCGCCGAAAAATGTTTGTCGCAAGAACTTTGTGACGGGAAATTTTGCGCGACGAGCGTCAGTAGCGTCAGTTAACTGTCAGCGTCAGCTGAATGAGGGGCATTTGCAGCGCTTTACCTGACGCATTGGCGGTGGTTGGAGTGATGACCAGAGTGGAAGTGCCGTTAGGCGTCACTACCAGGGATTTCTGGGCTGTTGGCGCAGGGGTTGATCCGCCTCCACAGCCGTCGGCGGCGAATAGCAGAGGCAGGAAAAGCATCAGCGCGGCCATGGCGTACGCGATTCTGCTGCGCGACGTATGGGCACCGGCAGCAGGAGTCGATTCGCCCCATTCACGATACGAACGCAAAAATAAAATAAATAGCAGCGTGCCAAGTGCTAGGCCGGGTAAGCCATGGGGAGGTGCTTGAAGTGCGATCGCGCAAGCTAACAGGTTTGACGGGGCTGTTACGAGGATGTACACTTTAGGTGTACAGAACGTACACATTGTTTGTACACAGGGGCATTGGAATGAGCGTAAGGGCACTGACTCGGCCGGAACGAAAGACAGTAAATAGATCGGAGCTTCGTCAAAAGCAAAGTGCGACATTGCGAATGGCCCGCGGCAATCAAGTGGTGGTGATTTCGGCGAATCATGAAGAAGACGAAAAGCTTTTGCTGGACAAAAAATATTTTGACGAGATTGTGAAACAACTACAAGCGGTAATCGAAACATTGGAAATCATCGGCGATCAGAAGCTTTTTAATCAGATATTGGGTGTTTCCGAAAGCTTAGAAGAGAATACGCGACTCGGAAGGTTGCACTCTTTTGAGGAGGCGTTTGGGGAGAAGTGATTTGTATTCCTCCAAATTCACGGACGACGCTCTGCAAGATGTCAAAAAACTCCCTAAGAATATTCGCAATGCGCTTAAGAAAGAGTTCGAAAAAAAAATACATGTCGACCCATTCAACTGCTCAGAAGAGTTGTCGGGTGTCCTTGGGCACTATCGCAGCTTTCACTACGGCAGGTACCGAGTCGTCTACAGAGTATTTGAAGATATTAGAACGATTGCCGTAGTGGGATTAGGGAAGAAAGATAAGGAGCACCGAACAGACTTATACAAACGCCTGGAGGATCTTGCCAAGAGAGGTCGCTTGGCCGATGCGGTGCTAGAAACGTACAGAACAATCTCTCGATAGAGCGATAGGCCCTCCCTCCCATGGCCATTCCAGCTGTCACGAACATTCCGGTTGTTACAGAATTTTAACATTGAGACTTTGCGATTTTGCGGTACGCTCTGCAACTTATGGAAATGGCGAGACTTGAGTTGCAAAAGGGGCAAGGTAGTGGCAACGGGAAGGCAGTGACGAGGCTGAATGGAAAGTTGAGTCTCGAGACGGTGAACTCCTTTATTCAAACCATGCGGCAAGAGCAAGCAATGCACCTGGTGCTGGACATGAGCGGCTTGTCGTTTCTGGATTCATCGGGGGTGGGCGCACTGGTTTCGTTGTTTGTGACGCGCAAGCACACGGGAAAGACGTTGGTGCTGGCGGGTTTGACCAAGCAAGGAATTGCTGTGTTGCAAGTGTCGGGGCTTTTGAAATTGATTCCCGCGTATCCCACGGTGGACGAGGCGATCAGCGCACTCGGTTGAGATTAGCTGGGCGTCCAGGTGGGATGACTGGTGAAGAGACCGTCGACCATGCCGATGTGATAGCAGATGAATAGGCCGAAGGCCAGACTCACCAAGCCGGATGCGGTGATCAATCCTCTATTGAGCCAGGCGAATTTGTACCCCGCGAAGGACAAAGGCAGCGCGATGGTGGCCGTGATGAACATCATCCCGGCTATCGTGCCCACGCCAAAAACCAACAAATAAAGGACCGCCCACCCGGGATCACGAATTGTGCTGAGCACTAGCAGCGCTACGGCGGCGGAGCCTGCCAATCCATGGACGATGCCGACAAACAAGGGGCGCAACGTGTGAAATACACCCAGCCTCGCGAACGGGGCACGAAACCGCGCCGGCGGGGCTACGCTTTCACCGTGATGCTCTCCCGCGGGGCCGTGCGAATGCCAATGCAGATGCAGGTGCGAATTGTGTTCGTGAAGATGCGCGTGGTCGCCAGTCACTTTGGGATGCGACGGAGAAAATTTCTGTGTAAGCCAGTGCATGGCTCCGGTCAAATTTAAGACTCCAAGGAGGATCAGCATCAAGCCGACGGAAAATTCCATGGTCAGGCCTACGCGAGCCGGGATCGCC
>Ga0209009_1000802_pt1 | contig 10034 bp, 10 predicted proteins | sample BlaSpr_A8_OM3_M2_FD_187979 | JGI IMG/M metagenome (GOLD analysis project Ga0209009, IMG submission 187979) | Forest soil microbial communities from Thunder Bay, Ontario, Canada - Black Spruce, Ontario site 2_A8_OM3_M2 (SPAdes) (version 2) | ecosystem: Environmental > Terrestrial > Soil > Boreal... | reverse complement strand
TGCTGCGTGGATGTGCGCGAGATTACCTTCAAATCGGCGACCTTCGATAAGCGCGTCAGGATTTCATCCTGGATGCCGTCGGCGAAGTAGGCATTCGCTTTGTCTTCGCTCCGGTTTGCAAAAGGCAAAACCGCGATCGAGCGTTCCATCTCAGCGGAAGATTGCGCGCGCTGATGCAGCCAGGTGCCGATTGCGATCGCACCGAGAACTAGAATCGCTCCGGCAGCGACTATGATAGATCGCTTCCGGCGTGAACGTGCTTCCGCGCTGAATTTTGCGTAGCAGCCGTGGATTGCCGACAGAAGTTCGCGCGCTGTTTGCGGGCGCTTCGCTGGATCGACAGCCAACATCGACTGCAACAGCGCGATCACACGCGCCGGGACGTGAGCATTCTTCAGTTGCTTGAGCGGGAGTTCCTCCGCTTGCCTTGCCGCAACTTCCCGAAGCGTCCGCCCAACAAAGGGCACACGACCGGAAAGCAAATACCAAAAGGTCGCCCCTAACGAATAGATGTCCGATCGCGTATCGATTGTCCTCTGTTCGGAAGGAGCGAACTGCTCGGGACTCGCGAAGGCTGGGGTTCCGATGAATCCCGTTTGAGTTTGCTCGGCGCCGCGTTCTGCCTCCGGATCGAGGATCTTAGCGATGCCGTAGTCGATGACTTTAACAATCAACGAGCCGCTCGGATCCGATTCGAGCATGATGTTAGACGGCTTGATGTCGCGATGCACCACGCCGCACTTTTCGGCGGCGGCCAACGCGCGCGCCGTTTGTTCGATTATTTCGAGCGCCAGCGCGAGCGGCATCGGGCCATCACGCCGGACGCGCGCTTCGAGTGTTTCGCCCTCGACCAATTCCATGACATAGAAACACTCACCGTCTTGCTCGCCGTAATGACTGACGCGCGCGACGTTCGGATGATGAATTTGCGCGGCCGCGCGGGCTTCGCGCAAGAAACGCGATCGGACTCCAGGCATCTGCGCGACCTTTCGATCTATGACTTTAAGAGCGACCAGTGAATTCAAAACCGTGTCGCGCGCACGATAAGTAATCGCGACTGCTCCTGAGCCGAGCTCGATCGGAAAACCGTCGGCGCCCATTTCCACTTCGAAGTGATCGTACTTCAGCGGTCCAGGCGTTAATCGCCGGCCTGATTCAGATTTTTCGGGTTCTCGACTGTCGCCCAAAAAACCCAGATCAGCGAGACAACGAAGGCATTCCCCTTTTGGACCGACTTGGGTGAGCGGTCGTCCGCAAATCGCACATGTTCCAACAGTTGGTTCGCGTTCCATACCGGTAGGTGTGGGCGGTCCATTTAGCTCCGGAACGAGCGTTTGGTCAATACCGCAGTTGCTCGTCGAACCGTTGCGATTCGGTGTTCGGCCGAGTGGCGCTTCGCGACCAAGCATGTGAGCAAAGTGTGCAGGTCCTCGTTGCTAATTATCTCAAGCATCCGAAGATCGACATCTCGCAAAACCTGAAATTTCTCGCGCGGTTCTTTCGGAGGAGATACGGTTCGGATGAGCGTGCTTAAGACCGCAGCGGCTCGGTCTTACTTAGATGCGACCTGCGCGAGTCGATTCATGATCGCCGTGAACCGTGGATCATTGCGGAGTGGGTCCCATAAAGGGTTTCGCCGAAAATCACCGTAAGTCGGCTGGGCCGGCAAATTAGCGCCCGCGGGCTTGTTTACCAGTTGATCTAATTCTGAAATTGCGAAATCGAACTGACCGTTCCACGCATAGACGACGGCCAAATTGCAACGCACGATCGGCGCGTTTTGTCCGAAATTCTCGAAGGGTTCCAAATCGCAAGCGTGTTCTGCTTCCTGGACAGACTGTTCTTGCCGTCCAAGACCGGCGTCGATCATCGCTAGCAAACTCAAGTCGCGGCCATCAGACGCGTCGGCCAACACCGCTTTTTCAACTTCGAGGCGGGCTGCGGTAAAAGCGGCCTGCGCGCCTTTTTTATCGCCACGCATTCGCGCCGCCAGACCTTCGTACCATTCTTTGGGATATTTTGTGGCATTAAACACAAACGTGCTCTCGGCAGCCTGTTTGGAAATCCGCGATACGGCATCAGGATCATGATTCCAAAGTGCAAGAATCAGATTGTGCAAATCTCTGATCGAGCCGCTCGCGTCCTCCTCGGGTGTAACGGTCGCGATGGCTTCGCGCAGTGGACCGAGTTCCCCTTCACTCTCCAGCGAACCAAAAGTGCGGAAGACTCGGTAGGTCGCTGAGCGATCTGGCGGCAATACTCCGAGCAACCTGGTCATCAAGCCGTCGAAGCGATCGTATCGGCGCATTAGACGATACGTATTCGCGAGGGTAAAAAGATTCTCGGTAGCGCGTGGCTCAAGCGCAACGGCCCTCTCCAAGAAGCGCACAGCATCATCCCAACGACTTTGACGACGCGCAATCGATCCGGCGCTCGTCTCGAGTGCGGCGCTATTTGGCATCGTCTGACGCGCAAGATCTATTTCCAGACGGCCTTGCTCTACATCATTGTGGGCCACGACGAAATGGTCAGCCAAAGCGAGATGCACCGGGCCAAAGTCGGGCGCCACGCGTCGCGCTTTCTCCAGGGCGACTTCAGCCATCGCGCGGTAATCGACGTTTCGCTTTTCCACCGGCGTGATGTCTTTGGTTTGGTAGAGAACGTCGTAAGCCTTTGCCAACCCACAGTAAGCGAGCACGAATTTTGGATCGCGGTTTACCGCCTCATTCAGAAGAGAAACCTTTTGTTCCATTCTTGACGCCCATTCGGCCGTGTCTTTTACCAGCACATCGATAGTCTGAGCGCGAAGGTAAAGATCATAGGCGCGCAAATCGGCGGTCGGCGGCTCGTTTAGCGCAACGGTCTCGTTAGGCGAGAGACCAGCTTTTAATCGCGCGGCGACTGCTTGCGTGATTTCGCTTTGGAGCGCGAACACTTCTTTCAGCGGCCGCTGATAAGTTGCAGCCCACTGAATCGCGCCGTCTCGAAGATCAACAAGGTGGAGCGCAACGCGCATTTGGTTGTTGTCTTTCGAAACAGTTCCCTCGAGCAGATGCCGCACGCCAAGATCCCGACCGATTGCGTGAAGGTTGCGCTCCTTACCCGGCAGGTACGAACGAGTGCTCTGACTCCCGATTACCTTCATTCCAGCAAGCTTCGCCAGATCGCCGGTGATCTCGTCCTGCATTCCAACGGTGAAATAGGTGTCCTCGCCAGTCGCACTAAGATTTTCGAAAGGCAAAACCGCGATCGAACGTTCCATCTCGGCCGAAGATTGCGCGTGTCGATACAACCACGCTCCTAGTGCAATCCCAGCGATGAGCAGGGCCGTGCTTGCCACCGCTAGTTTGATTTCGAGCCGCCGCGCCCGCCCTTCCGTGCTGAACCTTGTATAGCAGCGGCGGATTTCCGACAGAAGTTCGCGCGCTGTTTGCGGCCGCTTCGCTGGATCGACAGCCAGCATCGACTGCAACAGCGCGACCACACGCGACGGGACGTGAACATTCTTCAGTTGCTCGAGCGGGAGTTCCTCGGCCTGTTTTGCCGCAACGTCTCGGAGCGTGCGCCCAACAAATGGCACCCGGCCGGAAAGCAAATACCAAAAAGTCGCGCCTAACGAATAAATGTCCGACCGCGTATCGATTTTCATCTGTTCGGAAGGAGCGAATTGCTCTGGGCTCGCGAACGCCGGAGTTCCGATGAAACCAGACTGAGTTTTTTCGGCGCCGCGTTCTGCCTCCGGATCGAGGATTTTAGCGATACCGTAATCAATCACTTTAACAATGGGCGCGCCACCGCCCGGATCCGACTCCAGCATGATGTTGGACGGCTTGATGTCGCGATGCACCATGCCGCACTTTTCGGCGGCGGCCAACGCGCGCGCGGCTCGCTCAATCACTTCAAGTGCAAGTGTGAGCGGCATCGGACCTTCGCGTCGGACCTTGGCTTCGAGCGTTTCGCCTTCGACCAACTCCATGACGTAGAAACACTCACCGTCTTGTTCGCCATAGTGACTAACCCGCGCGACATTCGGATGGCGGATTTGCGCGGCCGCACGCGCTTCGCGCAAGAAACGCGACCGTACTCCGGGCATCTTCGCGACTTTTCGGTCTATGACCTTAAGAGCGACAATGGAATTCAAAACCGTGTCGCGCGCGCGATAAGTGATCGCCATTGCTCCCGCGCCGAGCTCAATCGGAAAACCGTCCGCCCCGACTTCCACTTCGAAGTGGTCGTACTTCAGCGGTCCAGGCGTCAACCGCCGGGGTGTTTCAGATTTTTCGGGTTCTCGACTGCCGCTCAAAAAACCCAGATCAGCGAGACAACGAAGGCATTCGCCTTTTGGACCTACTTGGGTGAGCGGTCGTCCGCAGATCGCGCACGTGCCCACGGCTGGTTCAGGTTCCATACCCGTAAATGCGAGGGCTGCATGTAAGTCCGAACCGCGCGTCAGGTCGATGCCGTTTTCAATCACACCGGTACCGTTCGAGTGGTTTCCGGAAGGTGCCTGCACCCGCCCATTGTCGTGTAAAGACAATGCAATCCCTGCTGTGCTTCTGGTAGATTTTAAACTGCTACGGAAGAGTGGGTCCGTTCTGCTTCGTTCGAGGGGGAGCCTTGATCTGCGTATGACCGCTGATTCGCGGTTAAGAATTTCAGGTTCGGCGCTCATGTTGTCAGAATCTGATAAATATAATGAAGCTCTTGATCGACTTCGGCCGGATCCGAAACGGTGCTCGACACTTCCGTTCTCAGCGCTTCGCGATAGCGCTGACGGAGACGCGAAAGCCAGGTTCGCAGAGTCGCTATCGGAACTCCAAGTCTCGCTGCCGCTTCTTCCTGACTTAGTGGTGTCTTTCCACCGCCGGCGACGAACGGCCTTAGCACTTCAAGCCATTCGGCTTTGCCTTCAACCTCAAATTCGCTTTCCAAATGTTGCCACGCGCGTTTCACGATGTTCGACGCCCAGGCCAGATCATAAGAGCGCGAATCGCTGAGATGAGCGGTGTCCATCATTGCCGCTTCCGCTTCGGGCAGATGTTCGTCGATCGACAAGATCTGCTTACCGCCGCCGCGCTTCAACGCGCGCGCACGATCATATTCGTTGAACAAAAAATTCTGCAGTGAGCCGAGCAGAAATGTGCGAAGCCGTCCCTTCTCCTGATCGGCGCGACTTAAGGTGTTTTGTTCAAGCACATGAGCAAAAAAACCTTGAACAAGATCCTGCGCTTCAGGTGACGCGTGTCCGCGATGGCGCAAAAACGCGTAAAGCGGCGGCCAGTAGGCTTCACAGAAATTCGCCAGTGCCTTTTGCGACGATGTGTCCGACTGAGTTTCCCGAGCGCGCATCACGAGCGTCCAATGCGTCGTGTGGAATGGGGCCCCTCCTTCTTGCAATGTTCCAGGTATCGGTTTCATGGGTTGAGATTCCTTTCATTGGCGGCGGCATTCGCATATCGGATGCCAGCAAAGTTCCGAAACGCTGATTTACGAGGGAAAAAAACTTGTGGAGCTCGATTTGCGGCGGGCGCAAACGCGGCAAAAATTCGCGAATTCTTCGCGAATTCGCGATCGTTAGGACGCTCGGTTTTGGTTTTATTCAGAAGATGGTCGTGATGCGCTCGGTGGCTAACGAGCAGTTGCGCGAAAACCGATTCGTAATAATCACACCTGGGCGCTTTGCCATCCGTCTCAATCCATTCCGGATGCTGTGTGCGGAGCGCATCGTGCATCTCTCGTTGAAGGTCGGTATAACCCGGAACTTCAGGGACGAGCATTGAAGACCGCGTCGTTATCATCGTAACGTCACCGTTTTCCTTTCGAGGGTTCCATCTCCGTTCCTGACCCGCAGTGAGATTTTTCCGTGAGTGTGGCCGGATTGACTTAACTCATGCGCCCGGCGCGCTTCGCTGAGCGGAAGGATGCGATCGATTATCGGTGCGAGTTTGCCCGAGTCGATGATCTTCGCGATCTCCGCCAGTTGCGCGCCGTTCGGTTGCGCGCCGAGGAGCGCGGCGCGGACGCCGAGCTCTTTAGCTTTCTCTTCCGACGGCGGCTGGACTAACGAAACGAGATTTCCTCCCTTTTTCAAAACTGACCAGGAGCGTTCCTGCGTTTCACCGCCCAGCGTGTCGAGGACGATGTCGATTTTTCGCGCAATGTCTTCGAATCGTTGTTGCGTATAATCGATCGGTTCGTCCACGCCGAGCTTGCGCAGCAAGTCCTGATTCTTGGTAGAGGCCGTGGCGACAACGTACGCGCCTTTCCATTTTGCGAGTTGAACGGCGAAGTGACCGACTCCGCCGCTGCCGGCGTGAATCAACACGCGCTGGCCTGGCTGCAATTGCGCGGTGTCGAACAACGATTGCCACGCGGTCAGCCCAGCCAAAGGCACGGCCGCCGCGCGAATGTGATGAAGCGAGTTCGGTTTGAGCGCGAGTTCTGATTCGCGAACGACGATATAATCAGCGTAGGCGCCGTTGCGTGTCGGATCAGGCAGGCTGTAAACCTCTTCGCCTTTTTTGAATCGTCCCGCCGCGGCGGGACCGGGTTCAAGTTCCTCGACTACTCCGGACAAGTCCCATCCAAGAATGAGCGGGAATTTATGAGGCCAGAAATCTTTCATGTGGCCTTCACGAACTTTCCAATCGATCGGGTTCACTCCCGCTGCGTGAACGCGGACGAGAACTTCGCCCGGCTGTGGCTCCGGACGCGGCGCATCTTCGTACTTGAGGACCTCCGGTCCGCCGTAGTTGTGAATTCGAATTGCCTTCATTTTCGATGTTCGCTGCGGCATGCGCTAACCTTTGAGCAGCTCGGTTCGATACTTCGGCGCAAGCTCTTGCACTTTCTTGATGAATGCCTCCTGAGCTGCTTGGCCGAGTTTTGGACTAGGTGTAATACGCGTTGCGACCGGCGTCCCTACTTCGGTAAAGAATTCTTCCTGCCCTGCAGGCGCGCAGATGCAAAGCATTCGAGCCGCGGCGGAGGAGGAATTGTGAAACTGATGCGGCGCATTGGCTGGAATGTGAATTGTGTCGCCGGCCTTCACCACGCGTTTCTCTCCGCGAAACGTGGCCTCGATTTCGCCTTCAACGATGACAAAGGTTTCCTCGAAATCATGTCGGTGTGGCTGTGGTCCGCCGCCCGGCGGAACGTGCATGTCGATCAAGCAATAACGGCCGTTGGTATCCTTGCCCAAGAGCACAATGGTGTAGGTGTCTCCGACCAAACCAATGTGTGGCAGATTCGGATCTGAGTCCGGGTTGACTACCTTCGATATGCGCTGCAGATCGTCCGGCGGTAGCAGCTTTTTCTCTTTCAGTAGTTGATTCTTCATACAGACATGATCGCGCCGGAACGGCGCTCTTGGAAAAGACCATGTTTCTTGCCTCAGCATAACCAACAGGCATACTGCACCACGCGATGGAACTGAGGCATCTGCGCTACTTCGTGGCGGTGGCCGAGATGGAAAACGTCTCGCGCGCGGCGCTGAAGCTGCATGTCTCGCAGCCGGCGCTCAGCCGGCAAATCCGCGATCTCGAAGACGAACTTGGATTTTCCTTGCTCGAACGCACGGCCAAGTCGGTTCGGTTGACCGATGCAGGCCGGGCGTTCCTCGACAATGCGCGCGGGTTGTTACAAAACGCGGACGAAGCCGTCACCAAAGCGCGCGCGGTTGCAAGCGCAGAGCCTACCGAGCTCCACGTTGGCTACTCACCGACGCCAACCGCCGAAATTCTGCCGAAAATCTTACGGGCATTTCAGCGAGCGATGCCAAACGTCCACGTCAAATTGCACGATTGGAGCAACAACGCCATTCTCGATGGGATACGCGATGGCCGGCTTCAACTCGGATTGATCGTTCCTCCCCTGAAGGCTAGTACGTTGTACGACGTGCGCTATGAGGAGTTATTTCGCGAACGCGTTTGCGTGGCGGTGTCCCCGCAGCATCCGTTTGCCCGACGCCGCGCCATTCCGATTTCCGAGATTGCGGCCGAACCGTTGATTGGCCTGACCCGCGAAGATTATCCGAATTACTATGATTATCTTTCGATCATCTTTTCGAAGGTGAAACAGAAACCGCGGGTGGTGGAGGAGCACGACAGTTTTTCCGCCGTTATGTCGGCCGTCGAAGCGGGAACCGGCGTCGCCATTGCCACGGACTTTGGTTACAGTTTTGGGAACCGCCTGAAATTTTTGCACATCACTCCTGAGCCGAAACCAATCTCGGTCGTCATCGCCGCGCTAAAGGGACGACTTAGTCCAGCGGTCGAGAAATTTTGGGAATGCGCGAAAGAAGCTGCGTCAAAAAAATAGGAGTTTATCAGCCCTTAGGAAGTCCCACTAGCGAGGACAGCGACAGCTGAGATCGTAGCGGAGTTCATGGCAGGCTGCAGTTAGCTAGCTAGGTTTGGATTTCTGATTCGATCAGCCGAGCGCTCCGGGCAGATGTAGTAGAAGATCATCGCGGCGCGAATTCTGCTTGCCATATGTATCAGAAATGATACAGTCATTCGTGTGTCGAAACTGTTCCCCGCAGTGTTCTTTCGAACGGAGACCGGGCGAGAGCCGGTCCGCGAATGGTTGCAAGGTCTACCGAAAACTGAACGCAAAATAATCGGCATCGATATTATGACAGTGCAATTTCGCTGGCCGCTCGGGATGCCGCTCGTTCGCCCTATCGGTTCGAGTGTCTACGAAATTCGAAGTACGCTGCCCACTCGAATCGCTAGAGCATTATTTTTCGTGCACGAGGGCGAGATCGTCCTTGTCCACGGCTTCATTAAAAAGACGAAGAAAACTCCAAAGGAGGACAGAGCGTTGGCTCTGCATCGTAGAAATGCCTACATCAAAACCAGCAAGAAGTAAGAACAAGTATCGCGGAAGCAACTTTCAGAATTTCCTTAAGACGCAGGGTCTGCATGAGGAAGTGCACGCGGCTGCTCTCAAACGTGCTCTCTCGCTAAAAGTCCATGACTTGATGAAACAAAAACGGGTTAACAAGAGCGCAATGGCGGCGCGAATGCGGACGTCCCGGGCTGCAGTCCATCGATTACTGGATCCCGAAAATACGTCCGTCACGCTCGCGACCCTGAACCGTGCTGCCAGATCGCTTGGGCGCAAAGTCAAGATCGAGTTGGTTGCAGCGTAGTCGTGCGGCATGCTTTGGTTGCTTGTTGTCCGTTCTCCGACCTCTGCCGTCTCGCTTCGTTTTCTCCTGCAGCACGGCCAAAGGCGTTAGGTACGCGGCGTTAAGAATTTGGAAGTGTCCGAACGAAGCGATTTCGGGCCGCGATCTGATTGTCTTTCGGCGCTGCTGCGGCTACGATATGAGCGTGAGCCTGACGAAAATAGAGGAAGCTGTGAAAGAGTTGAGCCGCGAAGAGCTGGCCAAGCTCGCGGCATTCATCGCGCGGCAGGATAAGCTCGTCTGGGACGAAGAACTGGAACAAGACTTTTCGCCTGGCGGAAAGCACTCCGGCGCGTTGGAAAAAATCGACGCTGAAATTGACGCTGAAAACTTTAGGCCGATGCCGTGAAATCCCATGCGCTCGCCTCGTTCTGGCGGTGTTATGAGGAGCTGGCCGCGCATGTGCAGCGACTCGCCAGAAAGAACTTCGAGCTATTCAAGGCGAACCCGCGGCATCCGTCGCTACGCTTTCAAAAGAAAGGTGGCGTCTACACCGTGGAGGTAGGCCGGAGCTATCGCGGCTTTTCGCCGGCGACGATTTTCCAGACGCTGTCTGGATTTTTCCCGGGAGCTGCATTTGTATTGACGCTGTCGAGATAATTGGTCTCGGGAATTCGGTGTCGAGAGAATGTTCTTCGACGGAAAGGCGAGGTAGAATTGGCGCAATTTGTTAATGTTCGGATACGAGAAACCGCGGGTGGTGGAGGAGCACGACAGTTTTTCCGCCGTTATGTCGGCCGTCGAAGCAGGAACCGGCGTCGCCATTGCCACGGACTTTGGTTACAGTTTTGGGAACCGCCTGAAATTTTTGCACATCACTCCTGAGCCGAAACCAATCCCG
>Ga0209009_1000801_pt1 | contig 10041 bp, 6 predicted proteins | sample BlaSpr_A8_OM3_M2_FD_187979 | JGI IMG/M metagenome (GOLD analysis project Ga0209009, IMG submission 187979) | Forest soil microbial communities from Thunder Bay, Ontario, Canada - Black Spruce, Ontario site 2_A8_OM3_M2 (SPAdes) (version 2) | ecosystem: Environmental > Terrestrial > Soil > Boreal... | reverse complement strand
CAGGGCGTGCTCACGCCGCCGGGACGTCCGAACCGGGGGATCCCTCGCGTGGTCCGGAGGCCGGGAGCCTTGAAGAGATTTCTCGCGTCACGCGATTGAGATTTCGTTCCTGACGCTCGATTCACGCCAGAAGCGGGCCGCTGCAAAGCTCGGCTTTGCGATCTGACCCTGAGAACGTTAGGACGCGGCCCTCTCAAGGCGCCTTCGGCGCCCCCGGCGGCTGACCCTGAAGCGCGGCTTCGCCGCCGCGCGCCTCAACGGCGCGAGACGAGCTCGATTCTCTCCAGCTTTGCCAATAATGGCCTCTGTGCTATTTTTCTTGGCCCGTTCGGCCCATTCGTCTAACGGTTAGGACGCGGCCCTCTCAAGGCCGAAATACGAGTTCGATTCTCGTATGGGCTACCAGTTCTCCTCAAAGGACTTAGGCGCGATTTCGAGCGGTCGCATTTTCTCCCGAGTCCGCCTCGCCTCGGCCGCCTCCTCGTGGCGCATCTCCCACCCGTCGAGCACGATGGCGCGAAAGAGCGCGTGGTATTTCGGCGCCAGCTTCAAGCTCGCGCCTCCGGGGTCGTTCACCGCGCCCTCCATGACACCTCCAACATACCAGGCAGGCGCGTTCGATTGGTTCGAACGGCTCAGGCGTTTTCGGCGGAAAGGTGGTAACGCCCGTACTTGACTCTGACCTGGGGGAGCACGTCTGAGGCCATATGAGGGTCGCCGTTTCGCTGGGTGCCGGCGGGATGGGGGACGCCATGCGTGATCTGCGATCGAGGGACCTGCCTTCGCCGAGTCGCCGACGCGCCATAGCCGCTCCGGCGACGGCGCGGCCACTGCGGACGAGTCGGGTGAAGTGACGATGGCAATCAGCGCCGGCAGTCGACTCGGGCCCTACGAAGTTCTGTCCCCTCTGGGTGCCGGCGGTATGGGGGAGGTTTACCGGGCGCGGGACACACGGCTCGGGCGGGACGTCGCCGTCAAGGTCGTTCACCCCCGACTCGCCTCGGACCCCGACCGTCTCTCGCGCTTCGAGAAGGAAGCTCGCGCCGCCGCCCAGGTCGATCACCCCAACATCCTCGTCGTCCACGACATCGGCGAGCACGAAGGAAGCCCGTACATCGTCTCGGAACTTCTGCAAGGCGAATCGCTCCGCGAAAAGCTCGGCGCTCCGCTACCGCCGAAGAAGGCCGTCGACTACGCCACTCAGATTGCGCGCGGCCTCGCCGCGGCGCACGAGAAAGGGATCGTCCACCGCGACATCAAGCCCGAAAACGTCTTCGTCACGAAGGACGGGCACGTCAAGATCCTCGACTTCGGCGTCGCCAAGCTCCTTCCCTCCTTCGAAGCCTCCGGCGTCGATACGCAAACGCCCACCGAGATCGCCACGTCGCCCGGCACCGCCCTCGGCACCGTCTTCTACATGTCCCCCGAGCAGATCCGTAGCCAATCCGTGGACGCCCGGTCGGATCTCTTCTCGCTGGGAATCGTCCTCTACGAAATGCTGTCGGGCAGGCGTCCCTTCCAGCGAGGCACAGTGGCCGACACGATGTCGGCCATCCTGCGCGAGGAGCCGCCCGTCCTGACGGGGGCCGGCCAGAGCATTCCGCCGGTCCTCGACCGGATCGTCCGCCACTGTCTGGAGAAGGATTCCTCCGTCCGGATGCAGTCGGCCCGCGAGGTGATCTTCGCCCTCGAGACCCTGAGCACCCTTTCGGGCGAGGCCCCGGAAGAGACGACGGCACGCCGCGTAGAGACCGGCGCCTGGTACCGCCGCCATCGGACCGCTCTTGCCGGCGTAGCACTTCTCGTTGCGGCGATCGCCGGGGGCGGGCTCTGGTGGCGTTCACGCAGCGTTAGGCCGGTTGCTGGCGGTCTCCCAAGCATCCTCGCCCTTCCCTGCAAGGTCTACGGTGCGCCGGAGGCCGAGTACCTGACCGACGCCATCCCCGGCACGGTCTCGACGCTCCTCGCGGGCGTCGCCGGCCTTGACACGAAGGTGCCTCCGACCAGTCTCGATGTGGAGAGGCTCAAGGGGGACATCCCTAAGCTCGCCGATGCCTACCGTGCCGAGAACCTCCTCCTGACGACGGTGACCGTGCAGGGAGACCGGTTCATCCTCAACGCTCAGCTCGTCGAGGCGAGAACGCGAAAGGTGCGCTGGGGAAAGCAGTTCGAGGGCCCCCGCAGCGATTTCAATAGTCTGGCACGACAAGCCGCCGAAGGGATTCGTCAGGCGGTCAGCCCGTCCGTGGTTCCCGTCCCGACGTCGCCAGCCTCCTCCGAGGTTGAACTGGCTTTTCAGGAGGGAAAGTACCTCGCCAGGAGATACAACGTCAGTCACCAGCCGGCCGACTTTGACGCGGCTCTCCGGGCTTTCACGCGGGCTTACGAACCCGACCACTCGTTCGCCAGAGCCCTGGCGGAGACCGCCCGACTCCATTTCTTCAAGTTCGAAATCTCAGCCGAGGGCGACAAGCCTCAGGAGCTGCGGCAGGTCGAGTCGTGGGGTCGCAGGGCCCTCGACGTCGATCCCCATTGCGGAGAGGCCTGGGATGCGCTCAGCTGGTTTGCAAACTACTCTAACGACGCCGAACACGAGGTTGAGTACAGCCTTAAGGCCGTCCGCTATGCGCCTCGGGATGCGCTCGCTCACGTTGGGCTGTCAGTCGCGATTCGCAACCCGGGTTCAGAACTCCTTGCGCTGGGAGCAGGGCAGCGCGCCCGGGACCTCGATCCGCTTCGGTCAGTAGGCGTCGGCTTTTTCCTTCTCAATCTCGGGAGGCCGCAGGAGGGGCTGCGGGTCATCGATCAGGTGCTCAGGCTCGAGCCCAACTGGAAATCGGGTCTCGTCAACAGAGGGGGGGTGCTTGTGAAGCTCGGGCGATTCAAGGAAGCGGCCGAAGCGCTCGAGCGTTCCGAGCCCCCCCCCACTGAAGTCGAGCAGTACGAGCGTTGGCGTCTGGTCCGTCTTGCGCTCGCTCTTGCGGAAAACGACGGCGCAGCCGTGAAGAGATTCGAGGGTCCGCTGTTCGACCTCGTCTCGGGCAAGCGGTCCGACGTCTGCGCGATGTGCTACGTCAGCGAGGCCATGTACAGGGTAGCCCCCGGGCTCGCACATGCCGGGCGGAAAGACGACGTACTAAGAATTTTCATGAGCAGCATCGAACTTGGTATCGCACCGTCATACGACTGGCTGGTTTCCGAACCCGACATCCAGCTTCTGCGCGGCGACCCCCGGTTCGCAACAGTGCTCGCGGCATCCCGAGACGCGGCCTTGACGATCGTCCGGCAACTCGAGAGGGCCCGCGCGCAAGGCGAACTCCCCGCGTACTTCGAGGAGCCCCTCGCCGCCTTTCTCAAGCTGCTGACCGAAAAGGAAGCGAAGAGCTGAAGAAACGGAGGCACCCACGGAGCTGAAACCCGGTACCCGCCTGGGTCCCTACGAGGTGCTCGCCCCGCTCGGCGCGGGTGGGATGGGAGAGGTCTACCGGGCGCGGGACACGCGGCTCGGACGGGAAGTGGCGATCAAGGTCCTGCCGGAAGAATTCTTCAAAAACGAGGAGAGGGAGGGGCGATTCGAGCGGGAGGCGAAGCTTCTTGCCGCGGTCAGCCACCCGAACATCGCCGTCATCTACTCCTTCGAGGAGATCTCCGGCCGGTATCTCCTCGTCCAGGAACTTCTCGAAGGCGAGACGCTGCGCGAGCGGCTCGCGAAGGGCGCGCTTCCTCAGCACTCTGCCGTGGAGATTGGCGTCGAGGTCGCTCATGGTCTTGCGGCCGCGCACGCGAAGGGGATCGTTCATCGCGATTTGAAGCCGGCAAACGTCTTCGTGACCAGCAACGGCGTGGTGAAGCTTCTTGACTTCGGCCTCGCGAAGCTCACGCGGCCGGAGGCGGCCGTCACCCCAGAGGGCACGACGTTGGACCGGGAACCGCGAACGGAGAGCGGGACGGTCCTGGGGACGATGGGCTACACCTCGCCCGAACAGCTTCGCGGAGAGGCGGCCGACGCTCGCTCGGACATCTTCGCCTTCGGCTGCGTCCTGTACGAGATGCTCTCGGGCCGGTCGCCGTTCTTGAAGCCCACCGGCGCGGAAACCATCACGGCGATAATGAGCGAGGATCCCGAGCTGCTCTCCGGAACGGGAAGGGCGATCTCGCCGGCGCTCAAGGAGATCGTCAACCGTTGCCTCGAGAAACGGCCCGACGACCGCTTCTCCGCCGCTCACGATCTGGCGCTGGCCTTGCGCGCGTACTCGAGAGGATCGGAGACCCCGGCGACGCCGACCGCGCCGGCGGGCGAGTGGCTGCACCGGCACCGGAGGTCAGTTGCGGGCGCGACGATTCTGGTCGCCATGTTGGCCGTCACGGGAGTGCTGATCTTCGCCAACCGGAAGCACTCGGCCGCTTCTGGCGGGTTGCCGAGCGTCCTCGCCCTGCCGTGCACCGTCTATGGCGCGCCGGAGGTAGCCTTTCTGACCGACGCCGTCCCGGGGACCATCTCAACTCTTCTCTCGCAAGTCGAAGGGCTCGACACCAAGGTGCCGGCCACGAGTTTCGAGGTGGAGAAGGTCAAAGGCGATCTCACGAAGCTGGCTGACCTGTATCAGGTCTCTTCCTTCATCGTCACCTCGATCACCAGCTCGCCAGGTCGATTCGCTCTCAACGTTCAGCTCGTCGACGCTGGTACGAGAAGGGTGAGGTGGGGAAAGCAGTACGAGGGCACCCGCGAGTCCTACAACGACCTCGCTCGGCAGGCGGCAGAAGGGCTCCGGCAGGTGGTCAAGCCGGCCGCCTCGCCGGTTCCGACTGCCAGGGTGTCCTCCCAGGCGGAGCTGGCTCTTCGCCAGGGAACCTATTACGCGAACCGCTACAACAACCTCCAGCGCCCCAGTGACTTCGAGGCCGCTCTGATGACCTACACCCGCGCCCTGGAGATCGACCCGTCGTTCGCGCTCGCCGCCGCCAAGATCGCGGCGCTGTACATGTACCGGGACGCCGCGGAGGCCGATGTGCACGAGGCGCGAAAACAGGCCGAGTGGTGGGCTCGTCGCGCTCTCGGCATCGACCCGCGCTGCGGCGAAGCCTGGGCAGCCCTGAGCGCCGTCGAGCTGTACGCGACTCACGCCGATCCGGAAAGAGGGATCGACTATGCGGCCAAGGCCGTTGCCTTCGCACCCCGCGACGCCGAAGCCCACCACACTCTCGGAATGTGGTTAGGCCTCGGCTCGGCGTCCCTCTTCGTCGCCGCCGGCCTGAGATCCGCCGACCTCGATCCGTTCCTGCTCCCGCCGGCTGGGAACGCTGCTGCTGGCCTGTCTTGTTTCCTCGGGCGACCGGGAGAAGCGCTGACGGTGATCGACCGGGCGCTGCGGGTGGAGCCGGATTTTGCATGGGGATCGACTGCGAGAGGTTTCGCGCTTCTCAAGCTCGGCCGGCTGGAGGAGGCCGAGAGGGAACTCCGACGCAGCGAGGCTGAAGCCACAAAGGGGCACACGGGCGGCGAGCTGTGGCGGCAGATCAGGTTTGCGCTCGCGGTCGCGCAGCGGGACGATGCCACATCTGAGACGCTTGCCCGGCAGATTGTCGCCTCGGTCTTCGGCGCCCGCTCCGATGCCAATCTCGTTGGGAACGCGGAGATGTTCGCGGCTCCGGCGCTGGCCCGCATGGGGAGGAAAGACGACGCCATCCGGATCCTCGAGAAGGGCGTCGAGGTCGGCGCCCCGCCCAACTACGAATGGCTGCTCGTGGATCCCGACTTCCAGTCGCTGCGCGGCGATCCCCGCTTCGCGAAGGTCCTCGTGGCCTCCCGGGACGGTGCCGCGATGGTCGCGAGGATCCTCGGTCAGTCCCGCGCCCGCGGCGAGCTGCCGAAGTACCTGGAGGGACCCCTCGACGATCTTGTCCGGCTCCTGAAGAAGCCCGCAGGCTGATCAGAACCTCACGCCCATCGAGACACGGAACGTTCGCGGCTGCTGGTACGCAGCCGGGCTCAGGGCCTGGCCGAACGTCGGGCTGAGGGCGTAGTTGACGCCGGCGACAGGCCGGGACCGGAACGGGTCGAACGGCTGCAGGCCGGGTGTGTTCACCGCCGTGCGGACCCCCTGATCGATGAGTCCGGGGTCATCCTGGGTGATCGTCTGCCTGTTGAAGACGTTCAGAACTTGGGGCTGGACGAACAGCTCGACCGGGCCCACGCCGAGGCTCCAGTTCAGCGCGAGATCGAGGTGTGTCACCGTGCCCGTGCGGAACGCGTCCCGCCCCGTAAACCAATACGTGACGTAGGAAGGCGGCAGGACGTAGCCCGGGTTCGTCACGTAGTCGGCGACGAAGACCGGACCCGCCGCGCCGTACGGGAGCCCGGTGTCGAGGGCGAAGAGCGGGGCGAGGCTGAAGCGGCCAAGCCAGGCTGGAACGAAGGTCATGCCCCAATTGGCCCAGAGGCGAATCCGATGACGGATGTCCTGCGGCAGGTCGCCTGCAGGCACGTGCCACGAAAGCTGCCAGTACTCGGGATACGTCAGGTCGGTTGGCGGGTTTGGCCCCGCAGAGTTCGATTCGCTGATCTGGTTGCCCCAGGTGTGAGACCAGGTCCAGGAGCCGGCGACGGAGAGGGCCTGGTTCGGCTGGAACTGCACGCTCGTCTTCAACGCCACATAGTGCCGCTCGAACGGTTCGTTCGCGTTCCTCAGGATCCCGAGATCGTACTCGTTGCCGAAAGAGTCCTGGGCGGTTCCGGTCGTCGTGTCAAGCTGTGTCGCGTAGAAGTTCCCGTACTTTCTGTAGACCCCGTCCAAGCGGAATCCTCCCTTGTTCCCGAAGGAGCCGTTCACGCCCAGCGTCAGCTCGTCCGCTCGCTGGGACTTCAGGTCGCCGCGCATCTGGAGGCTGACACCCGGGACGTTGACGTAGAACGGATCGATGCCCGCCCGCGGGTACTGCCCCGGCGACGTGATTCCGAACCACTGAAAGACCTGGCGAAGCGCGTCCGACCTGCTCACGAGTGGCTGCCCGGGATTCGTGTTGATCTCTGGCCCGTTGTAGAAGTAGCCGAAGGCTGCCGGCGTTCCCCATGCCTGTGCCCACGCGATCTGGTTGTCGCTGATAGTCGAGACGTACCGCCCGTAGCTGGCCGTGAGCCGCAACGCCCCCTTGCCCGTGGGATCCCATGCGACGGCGAGGCGCGGGCTCAGGTTGCCGTCGTTTGAAAGGGACGAGCCGGCGGGATCCCGGGCGTCGTTCTTGTCCCACCTGAGGCCGAGGTTGAAGGTAACCCGGTCGCTCAACCGCCAGGTGTCGTTGACGTAGGCCGAGTATGTCCGGATGTCGTTCGGCGCTGCCAGCACGGGGATCGGGTAATACCAGAGAACGGTGCCCGGGCCGAACACCGGGTAGAGGTCGCCGTGATCGAGGATGGCGTCGGTTCCATTGACAACGTAGCCGCTGCCTCCTTGGTAGTTGTTAAACCACCAGGAGCCCTTGTACACATCGCCTCCCGCCAGGACCGTGTGCGAGCCGAGGGATCTCGTCGATGCCAAAGAGGTGGCTTTGAGCGCCGCCTGGTAGCTGTTGCGAAAATCTTCCGGCGAGGGGCAGATGGCACAGAAGATCGGCGCGTTGTAAACGCTGAAGGGGGCGGGGGTCGTGATCGGAGTTCCATTTAGGATGTCCAGCTCCGTCGAGCCTGCCACGTGCGTGAGCTTCCGCTGACCGTAGTTGGCCTCGAGGAAGACGTTCGTCGAGAGTGTGCCGGTGTAGTTGACGACGAGAAGGTTCTCCCGGCGCGTGTCGTCACACGTGCTCGCAGGATCGAGGATTGGAAGGGGTGCGAAGTAGGTGTTGTTGTCATCGCGATTGAACCGCGTATAGCCGACGGTGATCGTCTGACTCTGAAAGGGGGAAGCGGTGAGCTTCAGCTGGTAGCGCCTCTCGGTGATCTTCTCGGGAAAACTGATGTTCGTCGGAGGGGCGGTCGTCAGAGTCGAGGTCTGATCGAGGAGGCGCCCCGCGCCAAAGAACCAGATCCGGTCCTTCCAGATCGGCGCACCGAGCGTTACCTCGTAGACGGGCGTCACACCCTGCGTGCGCTTCTCGCCGATCGGGGTCCGGGCGGACCAGGCGTCGTTGATGAGCGTCGTCCGGAACGACCCGCTCCAGGCATTCCCGCCTGTCTTGGTCAGGACGTTGACGACGCCCCCGTTGAACCGGCCGTACTCGGCCGAGATGCCGGATGTCAGCGTAGCCACCTCGGCCACGGCATCCTCGATATAGAGAGGCTCGAGCAGGCGGAAATAGGGCTCCTGGGGCGAGATTCCGTCAACGTTGATCGCATTCTCGTACGTCTCGCCCCCGGCGATCGAAAAAGCATCAGTAGCCTGGCTCACATACGAGTTGCCGGGTCTGTCGTTGACGCCGGGAGCGAGAAGAATCGCCGATTCGATCGTCCGGGGGATGGGGAGCTGGGCGAGGACGCGCGTCGTCAGAGTCGTCGAGGACTGGGGCGTCATCGAAACCTGTTCGCTCTCGGCCGTCACCACGACGTTCGCCGAGACCGCCTCGACGTTCATCGAGACGGAGAGCACCTGCCGCTGCGAGGTGCCGACGGGAATGTCCTTCCGCGTGACCGTCTGGAAGCCTGGAAGCTGTAACTCGACTGCGTACTCGCCGGGGGGGAGGTTCGGAAAGATGAAGTCTCCGTTTATGGCCGAGACCGTCTGCCTTATCCCCTGCAGCGCCGGCGAATGCGCGGTCACGGTGACTCCCGGCAGGGGCTGCCCGTCATCGGCGCTTGTCACGTTCCCGGCGATCGAACCGCTCGGAAGGCCCTGACCGAAGGCGGTCGCAGAGACCAGCACTACGAGAAGAGGACAGAGCCACGGGATCCGGCTCGAATTCATCAGGCCACCCCAGATCCTTCGAAGAACGAGGCACCTGCCCTTGTGACACTCGGCTACAGGGCTTGCATGGCGAATAGGAGAATAGGGATTTCAGCAATTCAAGATGCATTTGCATCACTCCAACCCGCCGGGGCTAGAATCACCGCAGAAGCACAGACCCTTTCGGGCCGCCGGAACGGGCGCCGCCGCGCGGGGGGGACGCGACCCGCCCCTTCCTCCGACCCGCGGAGGCGGGTTTCATGGGCCTCTCCGCCAGTGCCCGCCTTGGCCCTTACGAGGTCCTCGCACCGCTCAGCGCGGGCGGGATGCGCGAGGTGTATCGGGCGCGGGACACGCGGCTCGGGCGCGAGGTCGCGATCAGGGTGCTGGCGGCAGCACTCGCCTCCGATCCGGAGCGCTTGCGGCGTTTCGACAAGGAGGCGCAATCGGCCTCCACGCTAAACCATCGCAACATCGTTACGGTTTACGACATCGGAGTCTTCGAGGGAGTGTCCTGGTTGAGGTCGGCGCGCCTTATGCGACCGCCCCCCGCGGCGGTGATCATCGCCCGGGCGCTCATCGAGATGATCGAGAGGGACGAAGATTGACGTCTGCGACGCATAGGGAGTGACAGATCCGGCCAAGCCTGGCCGCTCTTCGCTCACGCCGCCGCCGTTCGCAGGCCCTTGACCTCGCGGAAAAACTGCTCGATCTGGTTCCAACTCGGAACCGTTGGGGCTACCACTTCCAGCCGGCTCTGTAAGGCTCAACCCGCGTCCTACGGGACGCGACCCTCTCAAGGCGGCTGAACTCAGGCGCGGCTCCGCCGCGGCGCGCCTCGACGGCGCGACACGAGCTCGATTCTCGTACCACAGCTTTTTCTCACCTCGAATCGCGCACAAGTATCTGAAAACGGGAGAGGTTACGGCGGTTCCAATTCGCCCAGGTCGCTCGTACGTTATTCCCTCGGGATAAACCATCCTCTGGAACCTCTGCTGCTGGTCGAGCAACCCAATCCGCAGATGCAAACGCCATCTCCTGGTCCAGACGCCGGAGCTGGTCGCGGTAGGTCTGCTCGTCGCGGCGTGTTCCGGACGCAGGGCCGGGAAGACACGAACACCAGACTTGACGCTTCCCTGCGTGCCCAGGGTCTCAGATCACGGGGAGC
>Ga0209009_1000799_pt1 | contig 10061 bp, 10 predicted proteins | sample BlaSpr_A8_OM3_M2_FD_187979 | JGI IMG/M metagenome (GOLD analysis project Ga0209009, IMG submission 187979) | Forest soil microbial communities from Thunder Bay, Ontario, Canada - Black Spruce, Ontario site 2_A8_OM3_M2 (SPAdes) (version 2) | ecosystem: Environmental > Terrestrial > Soil > Boreal... | reverse complement strand
CTGGGAGATGGTGGACCAAAAAGTTCCGGCTCAGCGTTCGATCGGGGCACCAGGAGTTTTCCGAGGCGTCAGGGCTTAAGGTCGCGGCGCGCGAAGTCTCCTGAGGTAATCGAAGGAGGAGGCGCGCGCCGCGGGAGCGAAGCGATTGCGCGGGATCAGGCGAGCGGTCGAAGGCCGCATCCGGCCGAGCCGCTCGCCGGTGCGCCGAAAGGCGCAGATCCCCGCGCAATCGCGGAGCGACGGTACAATCCCGCGCGATGGCGATCCCGTCTGAAGGCGATGTTCCCCTGCGCCATGTCGCAATCGACGGCCCGATCGGCGTCGGCAAGACGTCTCTCGTCGAGCTCATAGCGCGGCGGTTCCACGGCACGAAGATCCTGGAGGACGTGGACAACCCGTTTCTCCCCGATTTCTACAAGAGGAAGAAGGGCTCCGCGTTCCAGACGCAGCTCTTCTTTCTCCTGTCGCGGTACCAGCAGCAGCGCGATCTCGCCCAGATCGATCTCTTCACGACGCTCGTCGTGGCCGACTACCACTTCCCCAAGGACAAGATTTTCGCGTGCCTGAACCTGGACGACTCCGAGCTCATGATCTACGACCGCCTCTACACGCTCCTCTCGGAGACCGTTCCCAGGCCGGACCTCGTGATCTACCTCCAGGGGTCGCTCGAGACCTGCATGAAGCGGATCAAGAAAGCCTCGCGGTCGATCGAGAAGGGAATCACGCCCGAATACGTCGCGCAGTTGATCGAGGCCTACAACTATTACTTCTACCATTACGAAGAGACGCCCCTCCTCGTCGTGGACACCAACGAGATCGACTTCGTCAACCGGCCCGCCGATTTCGACGACCTCGTCGCGCAGGTGCAGAAGGCGAAGAAGGGCGTTCAGTACTACGTCCCCGCGCCCCACTCCTAGGCTTCGAGAAGCGGTGCCAAAGCGGTACAATAGCCAGACGCCCTGATCGGCGGTGATCCGGATCTTCCGGACATCGACCGAAAGGAAGGAGCGCGACATGACTTCTCTCTCCGAGATTTCTCCTGTCACCGTTCCCGCTCTGCTTGCCGCCAAGGGGCGCGAGCGCATCGCCATGATGACGGCCTACGACGCCCCGGCCGCGGCGCTCCTGGACGCCGCAGGACTGGACGTGCTCCTGGTCGGCGATTCCGTGGAGATGACGGTCTACGGCCGTCCGAACACCCTTTCGGCGACGATGGACTCTCTGGTCCGGCACGCGTCGGCAGTCTCCGGCGCTGCGAAGCGTGCCCTCGTGGTGGGGGACATGCCGTTTCTTTCTTACCAGACAAGCGTCTCCGACGCCGTCGCGAACGCGGGACGCTTCCTGTCGGAAGGGGGCTGCGCGGCCGTCAAAGTCGAAGGAGGGCGGCGCGTCCTCCCATCGATCGAGGCGATCCTCGCCGCCGACATCCCCGCCATGGGCCACCTCGGCCTGACGCCCCAGTCGTATCGCAAGTTCGGCGGGTTCAAGGTGCAGGGCCGGGACAGCGGCGCGGCGCGCGAGATCGTCAATGACGCCGCGGCCCTGTCCGAGGCAGGATGCTTTGCGCTCGTGCTCGAATGCGTGCCCGAAAGCCTCGCGGCCGAGATCACGCGGGCAATCTCCATTCCCACGATCGGGATCGGCGCCGGCCCCTCCTGCGACGGCCAGGTCCTCGTCTTCCACGACGTGATGGGCCTGTCCCGCGGCGTCAACCCTCGCTTCGTGCGCCGCTACGCCGACCTCTCTTCGATCATCGAAGAAGCGGCGCGCGCCTACACGAACGATGTCAAGGATGGCTCCTTTCCGAGTGAGGCGGAAACGTACGCCGACGTCACAACGCCGCCGTTGCGGCGGGTGCTCTGACAGGGCCGCCTCTCTGTCATTCCAAGGTCGCCGACGCGCCAGAGCCGCTATGGCGACGGAGCGAGCGTAGCGACGAGGAATCTCGCAGTTCGAAGACCGAGATCCCTCGCTTCGCTCGGGATGACAGAGAGGGGGTCGGGATGACACAGAGGGGAAGCATGAAAACCGTCAAGGAACTGCCGCCCCTGCGGGCGCTCGTCCGCGAGGCTCGGGCTCGAGGCAAATCCATCGGCCTCGTTCCGACGATGGGAGCGTTGCACGAGGGGCATCTCTCTCTTGTGCGACTGGCACGGAAATCCTGCGGGTTCACGGTCGTCTCGATCTTCGTCAACCCGTTGCAGTTTTCGCCGGGCGAAGACTTCGAGCGGTATCCCCGGCGCGAGGGGGATGACGCGGCGGTGCTCGAGACCGCAGGAGCGGACGTGGTCTACATCCCGGACGCGAAGGAGCTCTATCCGCCGGACTTCTCGACCGAAATCGAGGTCGGCGGTGTCTCGGAGGGTCAAGAGGGAGCCGCGCGGCCCGGTCATTTTCGAGGCGTCACCACCGTGGTCGCGAAGCTCTTCCTCCGGGTCCAACCGGACGCCGCGTTCTTCGGCCGGAAGGACCTGCAGCAGGTCGCGGTCATCCGCCGAATGACGCGCGACCTCGACTTTCCGATCCGCATCGAAGTCGGACCGACCGTCCGGGAGCCGGACGGCCTCGCCCTCTCGTCGCGGAACGCCTACCTTTCGGTGGACGAGCGGCGGAAGGCGTCCGGCTTGCCGCGGGCCCTTTTCGCGGCCCGAAGCCGGGCCGCCGCCGGGAACGCTGACGCGAGAGAGCTCGAGCGCGAAACGCGCGAAGAGCTCGAACGCGCCGGGCTCGCCGTCGATTACGTCGAAGTCGTCGACCCCGAGACGATGCGCCGGATGGATCGGGCCGCGGCGGGAACGGCTCTGGCCGCGGCCGTCCGGGTCGGAAAGGCCCGGCTGATCGACAACGTTTTCATCCCGGAAGAGCGATAGAGTTCTACTGCCATGTCCACCACCCTGGAGACTCCGGCCGAAACCGCGACGGCCGATCCCTTCGTCTTCGGAGGGCGGACGTTCGCGTCGCGCCTGATCGTCGGCACCGGGAAGTACGCCTCGTTCGCCCTCATGAAAGAGGCGCTGGAAGCCTCGCGGTCGGAGATCGTGACCGTCGCCGTGCGCCGCGTCAACCTGACCGACCGGTCGAAGGAGTCGCTCCTCGATTTCATTCCGAAGGCAATGACGCTCCTGCCCAACACGGCGGGCTGCTACACGGCGGAGGACGCCATCCGGGCGGCGCGCCTGGGTCGCGAGGTCGGCCTCTCCCACTGGGTCAAGCTCGAAGTCCTCGGAGACGAGCAGACGCTCTGGCCCGATAACGAAGAGCTCCTCGCCGCGACGAAGACCCTCGTCAAGGAGGGGTTCGTCGTCTTCCCCTACACCTCGGACGATCCGATCGTGGCGAAGAAGCTCGAGGACGCGGGAGCGGCGGCCGTGATGCCGCTCGGCGCGCCGATCGGGTCCGGCCTCGGGATCCAGAACCCGAACAACATCGCGATCATCCTGGAGCGCGCGAAGGTGCCTGTCATCGTGGACGCCGGTGTCGGCACCGCCTCGGACGCCTGTGTCGCCATGGAACTCGGCGCCGCCGGCGTCCTGATGAATACCGGCATCGCCGGCGCGAAAGATCCGGTTCTCATGGCGGGCGCGATGCGCGACGCGGTTCGAGCCGGGCGCGCCGCGTACCTTGCGGGAAGGATTCCGAGGAAGCGCTACGCGACGGCTTCTTCTCCGCTCGAAGGCCGGGTCGGAATAAGCTAAGATCAACGCGTTCTACCACTTAACCGGGTCAGCGGACATGGTTTTCGGTGCCGGACGCGCAGTGTGTCGTCCCCGGCGCCTTCGAAAAAAGTTCTTGCAACCGCAAAGATCCGCGTGTTACGGTGCGCCAGCTTTTACGAAGACCCCGCACAAGTGACTGCCGCCTTTTTATCTTTCCTTCCTCGATCCGTACGGCCCCGCGGGGAGACGTGCGCGTGCTCGAAAGGGGGTCGGTCCTAGAGAACCTTCCTTTCGGTGCCGCCGCGATCGGCGGAGCCGCGATTCCTTCATTGATTCCAGTCGAAACTTTTTGAACCGGGAAAAAATCCCGGAGGGGAAAACCCAGGAGATCGGTAACTTCCATGATGCAGCAATATACGGACAAGAATCTGACCTGCGTTGATTGCGGGGGCACGTTCCTTTTCTCAGCCGATGATCAGGAGTTCTACGCCCGCAAGGGATTCACCAACGAGCCCAAGCGTTGCAAGCCGTGCCGCGACAAGCGCAAGGCTTCCTCGGGAGAGGGACGCGAGCGGACGTTTTACGACGTGACCTGCGACGGCTGCCAAAAGCAGACCCAGGTCCCGTTCAATCCGACCAACGGCAAGCCGGTTTACTGCCGCGAGTGCTACTCGGCGCGGCGGGCGCAACAGGCTTACTGAAGTCTTTTTCGGCATTTCGAAGCCCCGGCGATGGCCGGGGCTTTTTTTGTTATCGTCATAGACGGATACCAGCCTTGAATTCCTCATCGTCCACAGAGATTCACCGCGCGCTCGCGCTCGAAGAGTCCATCGGAGCGACGCCGCTCGTCGAGCTGGCGCGCTTCTCCCGTGGCGCCGCGCGGATCTTCGCCAAGATCGAGTGGTTCAACCCCGGCGGAAGCATCAAGGACCGCATCGCCAGCGCGATGATCGAGGACGCGGAGCGGCGGGGACTGCTCGCTCCCGGCGGCACGATCGTCGAGCCGACATCGGGCAACACGGGCGTGGCCCTCGCCATGCTCGCGGCGGTCAAGGGCTACCGCTGCCAGATCGTGATGCCGGAGGGGTACGGCCACGTCAAGGCGAAGCTGATGGAAGCCCTCGGCGCGACGGTCATCCGGACCCCGTCCGCGGACCTCATGAGCGGGGCGATCGAGCGCGCCCGGCAGATCACGGCCGGGACCCCCGGCGCTTACATGCCGAACCAGTTTTCCAACCCCGTCAACTCCCGGGCGCACTACGAGACGACGGGTCCCGAGATCGGGAAGGCGCTTGGCGGCTCGGTGGACGCTTTCGTCGCCGGTGTCGGGACGACCGGTACCTTCATGGGAGTCGCGCGCTTCCTGCGCGAGCGCGCGCCGAACCTTCTCCGCGTCGCCGCCGAGCCGCAGGGCTCGATCCTCGGAGGCGGAGAAAAGGGGCCGCACGCGGTCGAGGGCATCGGCCTTTCCTTCTTTCCCGAGATCCTCGACCGCGGGCAGATCGACGAGGTCGTCACGATCGGCGACGCGGAAGCCTTCGAGACCTGCCGCAGGCTGGCGCTCGAGGAAGGCCTCCTCGCGGGCGGCTCCTCGGGAGTCGCGGCCGCGGCATCCCTGCGAATCGCGCGCCGCCTCGGGCCGGGCAAGACGGTCGTGACGATCTTCCCGGACGGCGCGGAACGGTATCCGGGACAGGGCATCTTTGAAGAATCGGGAGCAATCGGGTGATCCATGAAAGGACCTTTACCGGAGGACTAGATGGGCTTCAGTACCGATTGCATCCACGCCGGCAACGCGCCCGATCCTCGGACGGGCGCCGTCGCGGTGCCGATCTACCAGACGTCCACGTACGTGCAGGAGGCGCTCGGCAAGCACAAGGGGTATGAGTACGCGCGCACGCAGAACCCGACGCGCGCGGCGCTCGAGGAGAACATGGCGGTCCTGGAAGGCGGCGCCGGAGCTCGGGCGTTCGCGTCCGGAATGGCCGCCATCACCGCGGTCTCGACGTTCGTCAAGGCGGGCGAGCACGTGGTCTGCTCCGACATGACCTACGGCGGGACGCACCGCTACTACACGAAGATCCAGGCGCGTTACGGCGTCGAGTTCTCCTTCGTGGACACCTCCGACGCCGAGACGGTTAGGCAGGCATTCCGTCCGAACACGCGCCTGCTGCATCTGGAATCGCCCACGAATCCCACGATGACGATCTGCGACATCGCGCTCCTGTCCGAGATCGCGCACGAGCGGGGCGCTCTCGTCGTCGTGGACAACACGTTCGCGTCCCCCTACCTCCAGAAGCCCCTCGACCTCGGGGCGGACCTCGTCGTCCACTCGACCACGAAGTTTCTGAACGGGCACTCCGATTCGATCGGCGGCGTCGCGGTCGCGAAGAACCCCGAGCACGTCGAATGGCTGGGGTTTGTCCAGAACGGCTCTGGGGCGATCCTCTCGCCGCTCGACTCCTGGCTCGTGCTCCGGGGCATCAAGACGCTCGCCGTCCGAATGGAGCGCCACGAGACGAACGGCCGCGAAGTCGCGCGATTTCTCGTCTCGCACCCGAAGGTCAAGAAGGTCTACTACCCGGGCCTGCCCGATCATCCGCAACACGCCCTCGCCAAAAAGCAGATGCGCGGATTCGGCGCGATGATCTCTTTCGAGCTCGGCTCCTACGAGGCCGCGGGACGGCTGCTCGGCGCGGTGCGGCTCTGCTCGCTCGGCGAGAGTCTCGGCGGAGTCGAGACGCTGATCTCGCATCCCGCGACCATGACCCACGCGTCCATCCCCGAACAGGAACGCAACCGCCTCGGCGTCACGCCCGGTCTCGTCCGCATCTCCGTCGGCATCGAGGACGTGGAGGATCTCGTCGACGACCTGGAGCGGGCACTCGAAGCGATCTAGTGCGCCGAGTCGGAAATCCGCCGAATAACCAGTCGGGCACAGCTCCCTGCCCTGTCATCCCGAGATCGCCGACGCGCCAAAGCCGCTATGGCGACGGCGCGAACGAAGCGACGAGGGATCTGCTCGGGAATTGTTGGAAGCGCGAGAGCAGATCCCTCGCGGAGCCTGTCCCGAGCGGACGTGTGACTCGAAGCGACGAGAGCAGATCCCTCGCTACGCTCGGGATGACAAAGAGGGGCGAGGGGCTCAGGATGACAGAAGGAACGGGCTCTCCTTGTTTCGCCTGACGCCTTACGCCTCACGCCTCACGGCGCTATGGCTTTCCAGCCTGGCGATTCTCGCGAAGCCGGACGACTACCAGGCGACGCGCGAGGCGTTTGTCGAGCGGATCAACGCGGTTCGCGCCAGGGCGGGCGTCAGGCCGCTCCGGCTTTCCCGTCCCCTCTCTTCGATCGCGCAGGGACGCGCCGACGAGATGGCGTCGGGGCGCGACGTGCACGCCGCGGCGCAGGAGGACTCGCGCCGGGCGACGGAGGCCGGCTACGAGCCGCGCCTCGTCTCGGAAATCGCGGCCCGGGCCGATGGGGACATTGAGGCCGTCGTCTCGCAATGGCGGCGGGAAGACGGAGTCTCTGCGCGAGAGCTCATCGGCGAGGACTACCGGGAGGTCGGCGTCGGCGTGTCATTCAAGACGGAAACGCCCGTGTACGTTCTTGTCTTCGCGCTGTCCTGGGAAGACTTCTTCCTCGAGAAAACGTCCGGTTTCGCGGATCTCGAGCGCATGCGCCGCGAGATGCTCGCCCGCGTCAACCGCGAGCGCGCCGGCCGCGGCCTCGCGCCCCTGCGACGCCATCCGCGGCTGGATGACGCCGCACAGGCGCACGCGCAGGACATGTTCACGCGCCGCTACTACTCGCACGACACGCCCGAAGGCAAGAGCGCGATGGACCGCATCCAGGCGCTCGGCTACCGCGCACGCTACGCCGGCGAGAACATCGCCCGTGGCCAGTACTCGGTTGACGAGGTCATGGACGGCTGGATGGAGAGCAAGACCCACCGCGAGCACCTGCTTTCGCCCATTTTCGACGATGTCGGCTTCGGCCTCGCCTTCGGCAAGAACCCCGGCGGCTACGAGATCCTCTGGGTCCAGAACTTCGGCCGCCCCAAGGGGAGGGAGAGGCTGTAACGGAGAGCCGATCAGGGACGCCCGGTCGTGGAAGGCAAGGCCGCGGCCTTTTCCGCGGCGATCCAGGCGTCGATTCTTGTTTCGAGGACGTCGAGAGGCAGGGCGCCGGCGCCCAGCACGGCGTCGTGGAATCGGCGGATATCGAAACGGTTGCCGAGGGCTTTCCGCGCCCTGTCGCGCAGCTCCAGGATCTTCAGTTGTCCGATCTTGTACGCCAGCGCCTGGCCCGGCCATGAGATGTAGCGGTCCGTCTCGCTCTGGACTTCGACCTCGTCGATCGCCGAGTGGTCGTGGAAGAACTTCACGACCCGGGCGCGGTTCCACCGCTTGAAGTGGAAGCCCGTGTCCACGACCAGGCGGATGGCGCGCAACATCTCGTCCTGGAGGCGGCCATAGTCGCTGTACGGGTCCTTGTAGAAGCCGACCTCCTTGCCGAGCCGCTCGGAGTAGAGCGCCCAGCCCTCGACAAACGCGGTATAGAAAGACTGCTGCCGGATCGGCGGAAGGTCTTCCAGCTCCTGCGCGATGGCGATCTGCAAATGGTGCCCCGGGACTCCCTCGTGCTACGCGGTGGACTCCATCGAGATCGTCTTTCTCGACGCTGGCTCGCTCGTGTTCACCATGATGCGCCCGGGCCGCGAGCCGTCTTTGGCGGGCTGGTTGTACTGGGCGCCGGAGGCCTCCTTCTCGCGGAAGGCTTCGACTTGCGCGACTTCGAAGCCGGCCTTCGGAAGTCGGCCGAAGAGCCGCGGTAGCTCGGGCTTCATCTGGTCGATGTAGCCGCGGTAGATCGTCAGGATCTCGTTGCGGGAGCTCGCGTGGAGCTTCGGGTTCTTGTCGATCGCCGCGTTTAAAGACGCGAGGTCGGAGAACCCGAGCCTCTTCGCAATCTCCATCATCTGTTTCTCGATCTCGGCGACCTGCGCCAGGCCGATCTGGTGGATCTGCTCGGGGGTCAGATCCGTGGTCGTCGAGTTCTTCACCGCCGCGGCATAGCGGGCTTCCCCGTCGGGCAGGGACCACATCCCGGGCTCGGTTCGGCCTTTCGGCGCGTAGGTCTCCTTCACGAATTTCGCGAACTTCCCGTAGGCCGGAAGGACGGAATCCTTGATCGCTCCGAGCATCGTCTCGCGAATCCTCGCGTGGTCCGCCCCGGAGAAGGAGTCGGGCATCTTCGCGAGCGGACGCCCGAAAGGAGAGTCTTCGGCCTTGCTCGCGGCGATTCCCTCGGCCTGGGTGACGACCTTCTCCAGGAGAAATCGCGGAGGCATCAGGCCGTCGCTCATCCCTTTGCGCATGCGATCCATCACGTCGTCCATCTGTCTGGGGAAGGCCTTCAACCGGGCGGTGTAGTCGTCGTAGTCCTTGACAGCCGCAAACGGCAGGAGACTGACGAGCTGCGGGGCGTTCAAGTGGATGCCCGAGATCTGCGTGACCGGCATCTCCCAGTCGCGGAACTTCTCGCGGGCGATCGACTCCTTGTAGTCGCGCACCTGGAGGGTCCGGGTGAGCGCTTCCTGCTCGGGAAACCCGGCCGTGTCGATCGCCTCGAAGCGGGCGAGGAAGACGCGGTCCATCGCCTGGTCCGCTTCGATCGCCTTTCGGGACAGGTCCGAAGCCTTGTCGTTCCAGCGTTTGTCGCCGAGAATCGAGGCGAATTCCGGGCTGTGAGAGAGCGTGTACTCCCACTGTTCCGATAGCAGGTCGTTGAAGGCTTTGCGGCGCGCTTCGAGGTTGCCGGTGGAACCCTCCGGCGCCGCGCTGGACGCCGCGAGCAGAAGAGCCGTCACGAGGAGGCGAAACATGGTTTCTTCCCTTCTACGGACGCCGCGAGAAGATGTTGCAGGGATTGGTTCAGCCGCCCCCCTTCAGCCGGTCACGATATTCCTGATAGTCCGGCAGCTGCCGCTCGTACGGCGACGACATGAGGGGCGAGGAGATCATGAAGTCCGCGGAAGCGCGATTGCAGGCGACGGGAATGTTCCAGACCACGGCGATGCGGAGCAGCGCTTTCACGTCCGGGTCGTGCGGCTGAGGCTCGAGCGGGTCCCAGAAGAAGATGACAAAGTCGATCTGCCCATCGGCGATCCTCGCGCCGATCTGCTGGTCGCCGCCCAGAGGACCGCTCTGGAGCTTCGTGAACGGGATATCGAGGGTTTCCTCGAGCAGGGTGCCGGTCGTTCCGGTCGCGTAGAGATCATGCTTCGCGAGAAGGTCGCGGTTGTACTTTGCCCATTCGAGAAGATCGCGCTTCTTGTTGTCGTGCGCGACCAGGGCGATGTGCTTTCGCGAACCACTGCCGATAGCCGTGGAAGCCATG
>Ga0209009_1000794_pt1 | contig 10089 bp, 7 predicted proteins | sample BlaSpr_A8_OM3_M2_FD_187979 | JGI IMG/M metagenome (GOLD analysis project Ga0209009, IMG submission 187979) | Forest soil microbial communities from Thunder Bay, Ontario, Canada - Black Spruce, Ontario site 2_A8_OM3_M2 (SPAdes) (version 2) | ecosystem: Environmental > Terrestrial > Soil > Boreal... | reverse complement strand
AACCCCCGGCCGGAATCGCGATCATTCCTCTGGGCCCGAGGTCGCCCTCGGGCTCAAGCAGCCGACCCGGAAATGTCCCGCGCGAGGCGGGGCGGGACGGGCGCCCTCCATCTCCCTATTTGGCCTTGCTCCGCATGGGGTTTACCGTGCCCCCTCCGTTGCCGTCGGGGCGGTGCGCTCTTACCGCACCGTTTCACCCTTACCGTCCGGCCCTCAAGAGGAACCAGAAGGCGGTCTCTTCTCTGTGGCACTTTCCTTCGCGTTGCCGCGACCGGGTGTTACCCGGCATGCTGCCCGTTCGGAGTTCGGACTTTCCTCCCCGGTTGCCCGGGGCGATCGCGTGGCCCGCTCGGAGCCGTGAGGATCTTAGCATGGCGGATGCCGCGGGAGGCGGTGTGCGGTGTGATGCCTCTTTCCCCTGTTCGCTCGTTTGCGGGTGGTCAAGATACGCCTCCCGACTTCAGCTCTCCCGGTTCTTCTCGTCCTCGAAGTACCGAACCCATTCCTCGACATCCACCTTTCCGCCCTGTTCGCGGGGCGCCGGGCTTTTCGGCGCCCCGAAGCGGCTCCAGAAATCCCCGGGAGAGAGCGCCCTGGCGCGGGAGTCGCGCGCCCGCCGGGCGAGGTCCCGGTCGGCGGTCACCACGATGATCTCCTGCGGAGCCGTGGAGCGTCCGATCTCCCGGAGGATCGCGGCGTCGGCACCGCCCCCTCCGCATTCGCGAATCGAGAGACTTCCGAGCGATGTCCTCTTCTGCCCCGGCCCGTCGAAGAAGAGAAGGGCTTTCGCGCGGGTCTGCCGCAGCCGATCCGCCACTTCGGCGATGAGCGCGCGGCGATCTTCTTCGGAGGGCCGCGACGCGCCCCGCGCGTGCCCGATCAGGTTGTTCCCGTCCAGGAAGTAGGGCATGGAGGAATTGAAGAATCGATGATTGAAGATTGACGATTGGAGATTGGGCCCTGGTCAATCGTCAATCATAGATTCCTCCGGCGCGGATGGGCGATACGGAAGAAGAGGACAGCGAGGGCGTGCTGGACGCGGGAACGGTGCGTCAGCAGGACCAGGAGAAGACCGGAGAGGACGATCGCCGTGAACCAGGGTTGAAAGAAGAGAAGCACCGCGAGGGCGACGGCGACGACGTCTTCGGCGAGCGACAGCGCGAACTGGGTGAATCCCCGGGTGGCTGCGGTGGATGTCAGTCGCGTCGTGGACTTGGCGGCATGGGTTCCCAGGGCCACGACGGCCGCGGCAGCGGCGACCCCGGCCCGGGCGGGCCAGGAAGGCGCGGCGACGCACGCGAGCGCGAGCAAGGCGCCCACAACCGGCCGCAGCAGCGTGTGCGCCGCTTCCCAGACGCGGTCGGCGAGGGGGACCTTGGCGACGATGAACTCGGCGAGGAAGAGGACGAGAGCGAGTTGGAAAACGGATGGGCTCGCGAGGAACGGCGTCACGGGACCGGGAAAGTCCTGCGGCAGCAGCCTCACCAGGCCGTGAAAGACCAGCAGGACCGCCCAGGCGTTCCATCCGGCCGCGGCGGCGAGGCCGAGCCCCGTCAGGAGAGGGGTCATGCGCGACGCCGGAAGAGTCGCGTCAGGAACGAGCCCTTTCGTCTCCTTGTTGCTTCGGCGTCAGGCTCGGGCGAGACCGGCGCCGCGGCGACCGGAGCGGCCGCCTCGGCCGTTTTCTCCGACGCGCCCGTGATGAGATCCAGGAGCTGCTGGTTCGCGGGGGACGGATCGAGGTGCACGGCCCGCCCCGCGAAGAGCAGCGCCTCCTCGACCCGTCCGTGCCGAAACAGCTCTCGGGCCGCCTCCCGAAGGTAGGGTATGCGCTTGGGCTCCAACCTCGCCGCTTCCATCAGGTTCTCCAGGCCCTTGTCGACCCACTTTGCGTTCTGCATCTCGACCTGCGCAAGGCAGAAGCGATATTCGGCGTTGTCGGGCACGAAACGAATTGCCTCGCGCAGCATCTGGACCGCGGGGTGAAAGTCTTTTGCCTCGATCAGCTGGCGGGCTCGCGCGTAGCTCCGCGCCGCCATTTCGACACGGACCTTCGGATCGGAGGCGGCATCGATCGCGAGATCGGCGGGCGCATTCAGGCTGGCGTCGTAGTCCGCGCGTGCCCGCGGGTTCGAGAGGACCTCGTAGGCCGCCCTCAGGCGCGCGAAGACCGTCTCGAGCTCCTTCTGGCAGTCGGCAAGGTCCGGCCGGTGGCGCAAGTCCGGATGGAAGGCGCGGCTTCTCTCGAAATACGCTTTCCGAATCTGATCCAGCGCGGCTTCCGGATCGATACCGAGAAGTTCGTAGTGCGTGAGCCAGTCGATTCTCCGGTAGGTGTTGCGGACCATCTCATCGTAGCCCGGAGCCGGGGCGGCCGCCTGCGCGCTGACCTCGACGTTGAGATGTTCCGACGCTTCGGTCGCGGTGGATGCGGATCCCTCGCTCTTCCACTCGACGAGCCCGCAGGACAAGAGGGCGTAGAGCGTCTTCGCGGCGGCGGCGCGGGAGGCCCCTCCGAGCTTCAGGAGGGCGTCGAGGTCCTGGATCCCGTCCACGCGCGACAGCAGGTATGCCTCCTGCGGCGTCAACGGAAGGTACTGGTAGCGCGACAGGGGATCGCCGGCCAGGACCGGGACACGGTCTCCGTCCCCGAGGCGCTGGCGGAACGCGTCGCTTTCCGGCAGGCGCCGGATTCCCTCGACGACGACCGCGGCCGTGGAAAGGGCCAGCACGACGTCTGGATCGAGGATTCCCGGCGAGGGCTCGAAGCGATACTCGCCCTGGTCCCACTCGAAGGTCGAGAAGACGATTTCCTCGACCAGGCGCTTCATCTCGGCGTCGAGCACCGAGCGCGAGACGAGGCCTCGTTCGACGAGGATTTTCCCGAGCCGGGCCCGGCCCTTTCGCGCGACGGTCTCCAGCGCCCACGCGAGGTCTTTGTCCGTGATCCAGCCGCGGCGCTTGAGAAACGCGCCGATTTTCTGACCCTCTCGAGACGAGGTCGCGGTCCGCAACTCACCCTTCTCGAAGAAGAGGTTCCGAATCTCCTCCCGGCGAACGAGCCGGAGCGTCCCCTTCAGACCCTCGAGGAAGATCCGGCGAAGGACCTGCGGCAGCGGCGTCGCCGCGAGAGACCCTCTGAACCCTTTGTCCGCGGTTTCCATTGGCTCCGGAATCCTCCCAGCCTAGCAGGTTGCCGAACAGAGCTCAGCGCACCGAGACCACGGTCGGACGATTGCCCGGGGCCGTGAAAAACTCCGGCACCCGGGGCTTCGCCGCGCGGGCCTCGGCAAGACTGCCGTACCGACCCCACAAGACACGGAAGCAGGTCCGGCCCCGGTAGGAGCTCGTGACAAACCAGATTGTGCCCGGGGGCCTGTCCCAGTTCAACGCGTTCTCCAGCGTCGGCAGCTCGCAAGCCAGCTCCAGCTGGACGGAATACCGGACATCCCGACGCGTCGCGGAGCGTTTGTCTCGTTCGGCCCGGCGAATCCAGTCCGCCCGCGTAGGCTCCCCGCGGGTGGCGGCGACAGCGGCCGGCGGCGCCGTCGGCCGTGGAACGCGTGTCGGCGCGGCAGGCGGTGTCGGCTCGGGGCGCGTCGGCGCCGACGGGGTCAGGGGCTTCCTCGGTTCGGGACGGGTCGGCACTCGCGTCGGCGGCTTCGTCGGCTCGATTCGCGTCGGTACCGGGGTCGGTGGTTTCGTCGGTTCGAGTCGCGTCGGTACCCGGGTCGGCGGCCTCGTCGGTTCGGGACGGGTCGGTGCTGCCGTCGGCGATTTCGTAGGCTCGACCCGGGTGGGCACCCCCGACGGGGGCAGAGTCGGCTGGAAAAGGGTGGGAACACGAGTCAACGGCTGCGCGGCCACGGGCGGCGCCGTCAGACCCGCGACCGGCGCGAGGGTGACCGCAGCGGTCCCGCCCGCGGACGGCCAGCCCCTGCCCCTCGCGTGGCCAGGCAACGGAACCGCGGTCTCGGCCGGGGGAAAGACGGGATTCTCCCGCGCCGTCGCATGGAGGCTCGTGGCCGCGGATTGCTCGCGAGAACCTGCCCGGGCGCGGACAATCACGAGTGTCGCCACCGCGATAATGAGGGCCGCCAGGACAACCCCAAGCACCACGCCCGATCCCGATCCAGGAGGATCGGGAGGCGGTTGCCCGCCTCCCGTCAGGTTGAGGGCGCGATCGAACGCCTCCTGCTGGCTCGCAGGGCGAAAATCAGTCTCAGCCGGAGAACGCGCCTGCCCGGCCCAACTCAGGTCGGGGGGAGCCGCTGGCTCTGGCGCCCGCGCCCGGCCCGGCGCGACCGCGGGCTCGGCGGCAAATTCCGACTCCTCCGGCTCTTCGGGCGGGAGCGGCTCCGGCACGGTCTCTTCCCCTTGCTCCTCCGGCCGTTCGGGACCTGCTTCGATCTCCGGCTCCCCTTCGTCTTTGGCTTCCTTCTCGATCCTGGACGAAGCTTTCTCTTCCGCCGCCGGTTCGATCTCCGGTCGCGCTAGCTGTTCCCCTTCCGGTTCGCTCTCCGGCGGCCGCGCTTCCTCCCTCACCTCGCGGGGCCGTCCCGGCGGCGGTGAAGGCCCGGATCCGGGTTCCCGCGGAAGAGACGCGGGTCGCCGGGGCGGTGCCGCAGGCGCGGCCTCTGCCGGGTGCACTAGCCCGAGCGTCGTCAAGGCCGCGAGCAGCTTCAACGCGGCGAACTCGTCGGCTGGCGACTTCTCCGCGATCTCCTCCGCGCTCGACTCCCCGTCGATCAACCGCACGACGGAGCCGGCGTCGGCCGTCAGTCCGAATGTCTCGAACTCTTCGTCGAAGCCGTCCGCCCGCAGGAGAGGCAGATCGGAGGGCCCGAGGTAATGCTCCACGAGCGTTCGGTCGCGGGACCGGAGAAAGAGCTCGAGGACGAGGCGCGGCACCGGCAGGGTCCAGTCCCCCGGCGGGGCGGAGTTTCCCGGCTCGGAAACGTATTCCCCTTCCAGCCATCCGAGCAGGTCCGAGAGGATCTCGATCGCGCGGATCTTCAGCCCCCATCGCCATTCCCGCGCGGTGATGAGGCCGGCCTGCATGGCCGCGAGGGCCGCGTCGCTGCCTTCGGGCATCGTGAGCCGTTCGACCGCGGCCGGGTCGAGCTTGGCGGCGCGGATCAGGATCGCAGCCGCGTCGAACTGCGCCTGGGATGAGAGCGTCGCGATCACCTCGCCGCCGGAGATGTCGAATCCCGCCGTCGCCCCGGGACGGGAAAACCGCAGGGCGCCGCCGGCCTTCTCCCGCCAGAGCGCGACGAGAGCGGAAAGGAGATCGACGGAGCGGATATCCCCTTCGCTCTCGAAGACTCCCCTCATGCGGTGCGCGCTCTCGTCTGGTCGAGGTATTCACGCACCGCCCGCGCGGTGGAGGGGCCGACGGCGGATTCGATCTCCGCCGGATCGGCCGCGGCCAGGCCCGCGAGTGATCCGAATTGCCTGAGAAGCGTCCGAGCCCGAGTCGGCCCGACGCCCGGGATGTCCGTCAGGCTCGTCTGGCGCATGCGCTTGCCGCGCCGGCCGCGGTGCCGGGTGATGGCGAAGCGGTGGGCCTCGTCGCGCAGGCGCTGGATGAGCTTCAGGGCCGGATCGTTCAAGGAGAGGCGGATCGGTTCCGGCCGGTCCGGCAGCCAGATCTCCTCCTCCCGTTTGGCCAGGCCCACGACCGGCAGCTCCAGCCCGATCCGGTCGAGGGCCGTCAGGGCGGCCTGGAGTTGCCCCCTCCCGCCGTCCACGAGGACGAGGTCCGGCATCTCCCTCCCTTCGTCCCGCTGCCGGCGGTAGCGGCGTTCGACCGCCTCGGCCATACTCCGAAAATCGTCCGGCGCGAGCAGGCTCTGAGACGCGATTCCGAACAGCCGGTACTCGGACTTCTTCGGCTTCCCGTCCTCGAAGACCACGACCGAGGCGATGCTGTCGGTTCCCTGCAGGTGGGAGATGTCGAAGCCTTCGATCCTCCGGGGTGCAACCGGCAAGCCGATCACCCGCGCCAGTCGCTCCAGGGCGAGCTGGTCTTCCCCGCCGGCGCGGCGGAATCGCACCCGGTGGCGCTGCCGGGCATTGGTGTTCGCGAGCTCCACCCGATCGCGCGCCGCGCCCCGCCGGGGGACGCGCACCGCGGCCTTCGCGTTGCGGCGAGAGAGCAGGAACTCTTCCAGGAGCTCCAGATGGGGAACCTCGGCCGGCAGGTGGATCTCGGACGGAAGGAACGGGTTGGCATCGTAGAACTGCGGAAGGAACGTCTCGAGAAAGGCGGTCGGCTCGACCTCTTCCGACTTCTCGAAGAAGAACTCCCGGCGGTCCTGGATCACACCTCCCCGCACGACGAGCACGCAGAGAGAGACATCTCCCGCCGCCTCGAAGAAGCCGAAGGCGTCCACGCTCTCCCCCTTGAGAGACTGCACGAGCTGCCGCTCGGAGACGTCCTCGACCGTGCGAATGGCGTCGCGGTAGGCCGCGGCCATCTCGAAGTTCTCCTCGGCGGAGGCGCGCAGCATCTTCTCCTCGAGCCGGGGCAGGAGCTCGTGGTTTCTCCCCTGGAGGAATAGGATGACGTCGCGCACCGCCTCTTCGTAGGCAGGTTTCGTCGTCAGGCCCGCGACACAGGGGCCGAGACAGGCGTGGAGGTCGTAATACAGGCAGGGGCGTGGGAGCTTGCCGTCGATCTCGATGGCGCAGGTCCGGATCTGGAAGTGCCTCGTGATCATGCGCATGATCCGGCGGGCAAGGCCTCCCCAGAAGGGGCCGAAATAGGAATGGCCGTCCTCGGCGACGCGGCGCGTGACGAGGGCCCTCGGCCACGGCTCCCCCGTCGTGATCTTGATGTACGGATAGGTCTTGTCATCCCGGAGACAGACGTTGTATCGGGGATGGTGCTTCTTGATGAGAGCGTTCTCGAGCAGGAGCGCCTCGAGGTCTGTGTTCGTGCCGATCGTCTCGAGGTCCTGATAGGTTTCCAGGAGCGCCTCGGTCTTGGCGTCCCTGGCTTCCCGCGAAAAATACGACGCGACCCGCTTCTTCAGCGACCGGGCCTTTCCGACGTAGAGGACCTTGCCCCGAGCGCCCTTGAAAAGGTACACGCCGGGCGAGTCGGGAAGGTTCTCCGGAGTCCGGCCCCGCTCGTCCATGCAATCAGTGTAACGCCGCGCGCAACACGAGAACGGACGGGAGGCGGCGCCCGGCGATGAGACCCCGAGAAGCGGCCTCGTCGAAGCTTACGTTATGATCAGGCGAAGCTGAGAAACCGATGAAGGAATGTCCTTACTGTTACGCGGCCGTAGGCATGGAAGACGCGGTGTGTCCGAAGTGCGGGCGAGAAATCGAACGGTGGCAGACCGGCTTCTACACGCGTCAGCCCCTCCCCAAGAAGAAGAGCGCGGCCGTTCTGACCGGCGCGCTGATCGCGTTTCTCCTGATCGTGTTCGGGTTTGCGCGGGCCTGCCACTGGATCTGACGCGCGGGCGCGCGTCATAGCTAACCGGCGCGTACGCGCCGGTTTACCTGAAGATCTGCAGCTCGCGCAGCGAACGGAGCTCGTCGCGGAGCTTCCCGGCGCGCTCGAAATCGAGCTCCTTCGCCGCGGCCTTCATCGTCTTCTCGAGGTCCGTGATTCGGCGGCGCAGGGACTCGCTGTCGGGCAGGTCGGGCGGCGGGGGCGCGATCAGCGCGTCGTGGTAGTCGAGGCTCGAGAGGCGCACGAGAGGCGAGTTGATCTGCTTGACGATCGAGGCGGGCTCGATGCCGTGCTCGCGGTTGTACGCTTCCTGGATTTTCCGCCGGCGTATCGTTTCGTCCATGGCGCGGCGCATGGAGCCGGTGATCACGTCGGCGTAGAAGAGGACCCGGCCATGAAGGTTTCTCGCCGCCCGGCCCGAGGTCTGGATGAGCGAGGTCTCGCTCCGGAGGAATCCCTCCTTGTCGGCGTCCAGGATCGCCACGACCCCCACCTCCGGCAGGTCGAGCCCCTCCCGCAACAGGTTGATCCCGATCAGGCAGTCGAAGACGCCCCTCCGGAAGTCCGTCAGGATGTTGACGCGGTCGAGCGTCTCGATGTCCGAATGCAGGTAGCGGCAGCGCACGCCGACCTCCGAGAAGTAGGAGGAGAGCTCCTCCGCCATCCTCTTGGTCAGCGTCGTCACCAGGACCCGCTCGTTCTTCCCGGCAGCCTCCCGCACGACGCCGAGGAGGTCGTCCACCTGCCCCTTGACGGGCCGCACCACGACGACCGGGTCGAGGAGACCGGTGGGACGGATGACCTGCTCGACGACTTCGCCCCCGGTCTTGCCGAGCTCTTCGGCGGCCGGCGTGGCGCTGACGTACAAGGCCTGGTTCAACCTCTGCTCGAACTCCTCGTAGGTCAGAGGCCGGTTGTCGAGAGCCGACGGGAGCCGGAAGCCGTATTCGACGAGGACCTGCTTGCGGGACCGGTCGCCGTGAAACATGCCGCGCACCTGCGGCAGCGTCACATGGGACTCGTCCACCACGAGCAGGAAATCTTTCGGGAAATAATCGATCAGCGTGGGCGGCGGCTCCCCCGGCTGCCTTCCCGAGAGATGCCGGGAGTAGTTCTCGATGCCGTTGCAGTAGCCGAGCTCCTTGATCATCTCGAGATCGAACATCGTGCGCTGGTGCAGGCGCTGCGCCTCCAGAAGCCGGCCGGCCGCGGTCAGCCCCGCCAGGCGCTCGTCGAGCTCCAGGCGGATCGTGCCGACCGCTCGGTCCAGGGTCTCCCGGGGCGTCGCGTAGAAAGTGCGCGGGTAGAGCGCCGCGCGGTCCAGACGCTCGATCGCTGTCCCCCGCAGCGGATCGGTCCGCGTGATCTTCTCGATCTCGTCGCCGAAATACTCGATGCGCATCCCCGTGTCCTCGTAGGCCGGGTGGATCTCGATGACGTCCCCCCGCACGCGGAAGGTCCCGCGCGCGAGGTCGAGGTTCGTCCTCTCGTACTGCATCTCGACGAGCTGCGAGAGGAGCGCCGGCATCCCCGACCGGTCGCCGACCTGCAGGTAGGCCAGCATGTCGTAGTACGCCTCGGGGGAGCCCAGGCCATAGATGCACGAGACCGAAGCCACGACGATCACGTCACGCCGCTCAAAGAGCGCTTTCGAGGCGGAGAGGCGCATCTTGTCGATCTCTTCGTTGCGCGACGTCTCCTTCTCGATGTAGGTGTCCGACTGGGGGATGTACGCCTCGGGCTGGTAGTAGTCGTAGTACGAAACGAAGTACTCGACCGCGTTGCCGGGGAAGAACGAGCGGAATTCCTGGTAGAGCTGCGCCGCGAGTGTCTTGTTGTGCGAAAGTACGAGCGTGGGGCGGTTGATGGTCTCGATGACCCTGGCGACCGTAAACGTCTTGCCCGAGCCCGTGACGCCGAGGAGCACCTGGTGCGGGCGTCCCTCCGCCAGGCCCTCGACGAGCCGGTCGATCGCCTGCTGCTGGTCTCCCTGCGGCGAGAACTCGGTCTTGATCCGGAACCGGCCGCCCGCCCCCGACTGGGCTTCCCGGTAGGACACGGGCTTGACGAGCGGTGAAAGCCGGGAGGGCTTCTCCTTCGAACCGGGGCGCGGGCTCACGGAGTTGGGCGGGGAGACGGGACCGGGCCCCCCGGGGTCGCCGGGGCCGCGCGGGAGCCCGCGGCCCGCCGGAAGAGGTCCGTGAGGTCCCTCACCTGCTCGCGGCTGACCTCGCTCTGCGATCCTCGGCTGACGAGCGTGGTCCGCATCCGGTCCAGCGGCTCCCGGCTCACGCGGTGCTCCTTCAAGGCCGTGCGGAAATCCGCGTAGGCCTTGTGAAGCTGATCCTTTTCGTCGGCGGTCACGTCGGCCGCGTAGTGCGATTTCACCTGGCTCATCACCGCGTCCGTGATCGTCTCCGGGCGCTGCCGCACATAAATGAAGAACGCGATGAAGCATACGGCGCAAACGAGGGCGACCACGCCGCACCCGATGAGTGATTTCTTCAGGCAGCCGCGCCCGGCCGCCTCCGGCTCGACCGCGGCCGGCGTCGGAGGCGCGGGAGGGAAGGGAGTGCTCACAGGGGAACGCCTTATAGCACGAGAAACGGTCTCAGGTC
>Ga0209009_1000793_pt1 | contig 10089 bp, 8 predicted proteins | sample BlaSpr_A8_OM3_M2_FD_187979 | JGI IMG/M metagenome (GOLD analysis project Ga0209009, IMG submission 187979) | Forest soil microbial communities from Thunder Bay, Ontario, Canada - Black Spruce, Ontario site 2_A8_OM3_M2 (SPAdes) (version 2) | ecosystem: Environmental > Terrestrial > Soil > Boreal... | reverse complement strand
CGCGAGATCGCCGGGGTCCCCCTATACCATCGCTCCATCGCCTGGTCGCCCTCCCGCGTCGCCCGCGTATTCGGCGAGATCCTGCGAGGCTTCCATGCGACCGATGCGACCGGCTGCCCGTTCGGCGTCGCAAAGCGCGGAAACGTACTGATCCACGGCGACTACTGCTTGCCCAACGTGCTCGTCGCCGACGGCGCCCTCAGCGGGTTGATCGACGTCGGCCAGACCGGGCTGGGCGATCCGCGGCAGGATCTCGCCGCGGGCGTCTGGACCCTCCAGTACAACTTCGGGCCTGGGCACGCACGGGAATTTCTAGATGCGTATGGTGCCCCGCTAATGACGGACTCGGAAATCGAGCGCCTGCGCCGAAAGTACGGGCGCTAAATGTATGAGAGGGAACCCAGATGGTTCCTTCTCATGGCTCATCCTCCGAAATCGATTGGATTATCGAAATAGTCACTCCTCGCGACGCTCGCAGTCGTCATGCACGATGGGGACGGCCGGAGTGAATCCGGCCTATTGGCCACGCGTTATGGGTAGGACCGTGTCGACCGCGCGCCAGCAGTACCAGGCCGCAATCGTCCGGAAAGGCCGAAAGACGTCACCTTCGGCCTGGAGGGCGCGCGGCGCCGGCAGATCCTTCAGCTTGTGCGCGAGCGCCCAGCCCTTGCGGATTCCGTAGTCGTCGACCGGCCACACGTCGAGCCGCCGCAGCTGGAAGATCAAGAACATCTCGGCGGTCCACCGGCCGATGCCTCGCACCTGGACCAGGTGCGCGACCAGCTCGTCATCCGAAAATGAGTCGACGTCATCGAGAGGGACCGCGCCGTCATCCACCTTGCTTGCCAGGTCTGTGATCGCAGCCGCCTTCGCTCCGCTGACACCCGCCGTCCGCATGATGCCCTCGGGGAGCGCCAGCACCGCGGCGGGAGAAAGCCCGCCGGCAAACAGCTTCAAGAAACGCCCGTGGATCGTCGACGCGGCGGCGCCTGCCAGCTGCTGGTACATGATCGAACGCACCAGCGCGGCGAAATTGTCGTCGATGGCGGGTCGCAACTCGATCCGCCCCGCGGCCTTGATCAGCCGCCCCATGGCGGGGTCGCGGCGGGCGACCAGGCGGGTCCCCCGCAGCAGCTCCTTCTCAGTTGCCGGCGGGTCGGTCAGGGTCGAGGCTCAGGCGAACTCGGACATGAACTGGGCGAACTGATCGGGCGTCGGTCGCAGCTCGCTCTCTCCAAGGTCCCTGAGCGGGCGCTGCGGGATGTGCTCGGTGGTGGCGAAGTCTTCCATCGTCGTGTCCAGATAGAGCAACCCTGTCACGAGGTGGCCGGCCGCACGTCCCTCTTCAATCACGCGCATCGCGGCGTGCCGATCCGTTGGATCGTGATCCTCGCCCAGCTTCTTGAGGACGATGTGCGATCCGTCGTGGAGCTCGACGTCCCGAATCGTCCCGGGCTCGTAGTCGACATGCACCTCTTCGAAAAACGGGATGAAGGAAACGTCGGCGATCGACTCCTCGTGGTCCTTGACCCAGCTGTAGCTCTTGGTCGACCCGTCGTGGTCGTTGAAGGTGACGCAGGGCGAGATGATGTCCAGGATGGCCGTCCCGCGATGCGCGATCGCGGCCTTGATGAGCGGAACCACCTGCTTGCCGTCGCCGCTGAACGAGCGGGCGACGAACGAGCAGCCAAGCGTCAGGGCCACCGCACAAGGATCGATGGGCTGGAAGGTGTTGACCGCGCCCTTCTTCTGTACCGAGCCGAGGTCCGCGGTGGCCGAGAACTGGCCCTTCGTGAGCCCGTAGGTTCCGTTGTCCTCGATGATGTACGTGCAGTCGACGTTGCGCCGGATCATGTGCAAGAACTGGCCCAGACCGATCGAAGCCGTGTCTCCGTCACCCGAGACGCCGAGCATGATCAGCTGCCGGTTGGCGAGCTGGGCGCCCGTTGTCAATGAGGGCATGCGGCCGTGCACGCCGTTGAAGCCGTGCGCCGACTCGACGAAGTAGGCCGGCGTCTTGGACGAGCAGCCGATACCCGACATCTTGGCCAGCCGGTGCGGCTCGATCCCGAGCTCGTAGAGCGCCTTGACCATGTGGTTGGTGATCGAGTTGTGCCCGCACCCGGCGCACAGGGTCGTCGCGGCTCCTTTATAAGCGTCGCGGGTCAGACCGACGTGGTTCAGCGTTGCGCTCATGCGAATACGGTCTCCGTCCCAAGCAGGGGTTCGGTGATGGCCGCGGCCGGGATCGGCTGGCCGTCGTAGTGGCGGATGGAACGGACGCGCTCGACGAGGCGCGGCGGCAGGGCCAGCCGGACGAGGTCGTAGACCTGCCCGTCGCGGTTCTGCTCGACGACGTAGACGTGCTCGTGTCGGGACACGAAGGCTGCCACCTCGTCTGACAAAGGCAGAGCTCGCAGGCGGAGATAATCGACCGGCTTGCCGGCCGCGGCCAGCGCTTCTCGTGCCTCGAGGACGGCGGCGTGGGTCGAGCCGAAAGCGATCACGCCGATAGCGGATTTCGTGCTCTCGTCGACCAGCGGCGCGGGCAGGGTGTGGCGAGCAGTCTCGAGCTTGCGCGCCAGGCGGTCCATGTTCCGCGCGTAGGCGTCCGCGCTCTCCGTGTACCGGGCGAACTCGTCGTGGCCGGAGCCGCGCGTGAAGTACCCGGCTGCAGGGTGGTCGGTGCCCGGAAGAGTGCGATATGTGACACCGTCGCCGTCGACGTCGCGGTAACGTCCCCATTCACCGGCGAGCCGCTCGAGGTCTGCTTTCGAGAGGACCTTGCCGCGGTCAAAAGGCCTGTCAGGATATTTGAACTCGGGCGTCATCCAGAGGTTCATCCCGAGGTCGAGGTCAGACAGCATGAAGACCGGCGTCTGGAAGCGGTCCGCGTAGTCGAACGCGTCGCGGGCGAACTCGTAGCACTCTTCGACCGTACCTGGAAGCAGCACGATGTGCTTCGTGTCGCCGTGCGACAAGTTGAACGCGAAAGCCACGTCCGCCTGCGAAGTTCGTGTGGGCAGGCCGGTCGACGGGCCGATCCGCTGGATGTCGAAGATGACCACGGGCACCTCCGCGTAATACGCGAGCCCGGCGAACTCTGCCATCAGCGAGATGCCGGGCCCGGATGTCGAGGTCATCGCGCGCGCGCCCGCCCAGCCAGCACCGATCGCCATCCCGACCGCGGCGAGCTCGTCCTCGGCCTGGACGATCGAGATGAGCTTCTCGCCAGTCTTCGGATCGGTCCTGAATCTCTCCGCGTACGCGATGAGGTTCTCGCACACGGACGATGAGGGCGTGATCGGGTACCACGCCGCGACGGTGACCCCTCCCATCAGCGCGCCGAACGCGGCCGCCTGGTTGCCTTCGACTAGCACCTTGCCCTCGACGGCTCCGGTCATCGGCTCCAGGCGATACGGGTCCTTCTTCGAGAAGTTGTCCTGCCAGTAATCGAACCCTGCCTTGATCGCGTCCAGGTTCACCTGTACCGCCTTGGGCTTGGAGAGGAACTGGCGCCTGACCCCATGCTCGAGCGCCTCCAACGGGATGCCGAGCACTCCCGCCACGACGCCGACATAGAGCATGTTGGCCAGCTGCTTGCGCAGCGTGTCGCTCTGGATCTTCGACTTGGCGAGCTTCGAGAACGGCACCGGGTAGTAGGTGACGTCCGAGCGGACGTCGGCGGTCGAGAACACCTCTTCGTGGATGACGACACCGCCTGCGCGCACCGTCTTGAGGTCCTGGTGCCAGGTGGCGGCGTTGAAGGCGACGAGGATGTCGACCTTGTCCGAGCGCGCCATGTGGCCCTCCGGCGTCACGCGAAGCTGGTACCAGGTGGGGAGCCCCTCGATGTTGGAGGGAAAGACGTTCTTGGGGGCGACTGGGATGCCCATGTGGAAGATCGCCCTGGTCAAAATCAGGTTTGCGGTCTGACTTCCGGAACCGTTGACCGTGGCGGCCTGGATCGTGAGGTCGTTGATGATCTGCTGCGTCACTTTTGTTCTTTCTGCCGCGGACTAAGGATTTTACGCGTCTGCAGGAACGAGCCTCGATTCCTTAGAGTGGCCAATCGGTGAAGGTCGCCATTCCGAAAGAGAGCGCAGCGGACGAGCGGCGCGTCGCCCTCGTTCCCGACACGGCGGCCAAGCTGATCGCGGCGTCGCTCGAGGTCAGCGTGGAGTCGGGAGCGGGTGCGGGAGCCTATTTTCCGGACGCCGCTTACGAGAAGGCTGGGGTCAAAGTCGTCAAAAGCGCCGCAGCCCTGCTCAAGGATGCCGACGCCGTGCTCAAGGTCCAGGCTCCCGACCTGAGCGAGATCGGCTTACTCAAGAGCGGAGCGGTTCTGATCAGCTTCCTGCAGCCGGCCACCCAGGCGGACATCGTGCGTGGGCTTGCCAAGCGTGGGGTGACCGCGTTCAGCCTCGAGCTCGTGCCTCGCATCTCGCGAGCGCAGTCGATGGATGCCCTCTCGTCGCAGGCATCGGCCGCGGGGTACAAGGCCGTGCTGATGGCGGCGGGCCGGCTCGGGAAGTTCTTTCCGATGATGATGACCGCGGCCGGGACGGTGGCACCTGCTCGCGTGCTGGTCATGGGTGCCGGGGTCGCCGGCCTCCAGGCGATCGCAACAGCCCGCCGGCTCGGCGCGGTGGTCTCGGCTTACGACGTGCGCCCGGCGGTGAAGGAGGAGGTCCAGTCGTTGGGGGCGACCTTCATCGAGCTCGCGCTCGAGAGCCAGCAGGGCGAGGGCGGCTACGCGCGGGAGCAGTCTGAGGAATTTCTTCGCAAGCAGAGGGAGCTGATCGGCGAACACGTCGCGAAGTCGGACGTCGTGATCACCACCGCCGCGGTGCCCGGCCGGCGTGCGCCGCTTCTGGTCACCGGCGAGATGGTGAAGGGCATGCGTCCCGGCTCGGTCATTGTCGACCTCGCAGCCGACACTGGCGGTAACGTCGAGCTGACGCAGGCCGGGAAGGACGTCGACGTGGCGGGCGTCACGATCATCGGCACGCGCAACGTGCCTGCGACGATGCCGTTGGCCACCAGCCAGCTGTTCGCGCGCAACGTCGCGAACCTGCTCCTGCACCTGGTCAAGGACGGGGCCATCACCCTGGATTTCGAGGACGAGATCACGAAGGGCAGCTGCGTCACCCATGGTGGCGAGATCGTGAACGAGCGGGCCAAGCAACTCCTGGAACCGGCGAAATGAGCAACGAGCTGCTGAACGAGCTGACCTTCTTCGTCCTGTCGATCTTCGTCGGCATCGAGGTCATCTCGAAGGTGCCGACCATCCTGCACACGCCTCTGATGTCGGGGACCAACGCGATCCACGGCATCATCCTGGTCGGCGCGATCGTGATCGCGGCGGGCGCCAGCTCGCCTGTGAACATCGTCCTGGGACTGGTCGCTGTAACCCTGGCGACCACCAACGTGGTCGGAGGGTTCGTGGTCACCGACCGGATGCTCGAGATGTTCAAGGGCCGCAACGCCGGGCGCGCGCAGGGAGCACAAAACCAGGTCCAGGGACAGCCCGCTCCAACCAAAGAATCGACGCCGACCAAATGACGACGCTGATCGAGATCGCTTACCTGGTGGCGGCCGTCTGCTTCATTCTCGGCCTGAAGCAGCTCAGCTCTCCGAAGGGGGCGCGCAACGGAAACTTCATCGCCGCCGTCGGCATGGTCATCGCGCTCGTCGCCACGCTGCCGCTCCTCCGCTTCACGACAGCCGGCGTGATCATCATCGCGATCGGGGTGATCATCGGCGCGGCGATCGGAAGCATCGGCGCCCGCATGGTGAAGATGACCGCCATCCCGCAGATGGTCGCCTTGTTCAACGGAGTGGGGGGCGGTGCCGCGGCCCTCGTGGCGGTCGCCGAGCTGCTGAGCTTCGGCCAGCACCCCGCCTTCGCGGTAGCGTTTCCCAGCGTCTTCAGCATCGTCATCGGCTCGGTCTCCTTTGCCGGCAGCATGGTGGCCTTCGCCAAGCTCCAGGAGCTGATGACCGGGACGCCCATCACGTACCCAGGCCAGCAGATCGTCAACGGGATCCTCGCCGCGGCGATCCTAGGCTTCGCCATCGCCGTGCTCGCGGTGGCATCGATTCCGTTTTCTTTCATCTCCCTGATGATCCTCGCGCTGGTGCTGGGTGTCGCGTTCGTGCTGCCCATCGGCGGCGCGGACATGCCGGTCGTCATCTCGCTGCTCAACGCGTTCACGGGCCTTGCTGTGGCGGCCAGCGGTTTCACGCTCAACAACTTCGCCCTGATCGTCGCGGGGACGCTCGTGGGGGCGTCCGGCAGCCTCCTCACCAAGCTGATGAGCGACGCGATGGGCCGCTCGCTCGGCAACGTCCTGTTCGGGGCCTTCGGCCAGACGCGCGCAGCCTCCGCCCCAGCGGCGGGAAAGGAAGGGCGCAGCGTCAGGTCGGGCACCGCAGAGGACATCGGTACGCTGCTCGCGTACTCCCAGCGGGTGATCATCGTGCCCGGTTACGGACTCGCGGTCGCGCAGGCGCAGCACGCGGCGCGCGAGCTGGCCGACGTGCTCGAGAAGCGTGGGGTTGAGGTCACGTACGCCATCCACCCGGTCGCCGGCCGGATGCCGGGCCACATGAACGTGCTGCTCGCCGAGGCCAACGTGCCATATGAGCAGCTCAAAGAGATGGATGAGGTCAACGACGAGTTCAAGAATGCGGACGTCGCGCTGATCGTCGGCGCAAACGACGTGGTCAACCCCTCGGCGCGCAACGCGCCAGGCAGCCCCATCTACGGCATGCCAATTCTCAACGCCGACCAGGCGAAGAACATCGTCTTCATGAAACGCTCGATGCGACCGGGTTTCGCGGGTATCGACAACGACCTCATGTACGACCCGAAGACCCTGATGTTCTTCGGCGATGCGAAAGACTCACTAACGAAACTGGTAGCTGCAGTAAAAGCGGCCTAACCTCGCCTTTCTTCTTCTTGCGTAATTCCATGTGGAGCCATAGGCCGGATTTACTCCGGCCGTCACCCAAGTAGGCCACTTTCCAGGCACAACCACGCGTGGCTGAGGAGGGAGGGGTACCGTAAGGGCGCAATCAGTAAGTCCCATCCTCATCGCCGCTTGCGCGCGACGTCTGTCCACCCCTACGAAATAAGCGAGCCTCCTGCCAAGCAGCAGGAGGCTCGCGCCGCGAAGAGGGTGTGGTGGCACGAATCCTAGGCTGGGAATTTACATTTCGGTAGTGGCCGGCACACAAATAACGGCGCCGACCCTTGTGCTCCCTACAATGCCGAGGTGGACGCTCGAACTCTCCTCGTGATCACCGTGGCACTGATCACCGTCTACACCGTCGGCATCGGTGGAACGACGGCTGCAGCCATCGGAGCCTGGGACGCGTGGCGCCGGCACGAGCGGGGCGCGCCGAACCTCGATCCCCGGCGCGGCGATGTCGTGCTCGTCGCGCCGAGCCTTCCGAGTACCGTGCGCTGGCTGCGGATCGCGGGATGGATCGCGTTTGCACCCGCGCTCGTCCTCGCGCTCTTCGCGGACCGCAGCTACCCGTGGCTTGCTCCGCTGACGGTGCTTCTGATGGTCGGGCTCAACGCGTTCTACTTCAGCGCGATGCAGGGAATCGGTGAGCAGCTGAACCTGACGACCGATGGATTTCGCATTGGACCTTCCAGCAGAAGCGCCACCGTGCGGTGGGCGCACGTGACGGACTTCATGGGAGCGCACATCGGACCGTTCCGAGGGATGCGGATGTCAGAAGGCAGCGAATGGCAGGATCCCAAAACCGTGCCCAACGTGATCTTCTACCGATTGAACCGCGCGCTGGTTCGACCACGAAAGTCTCCGTTGAGCCGGTTGACCGGGATGACCTACTTCGACGGCGCGATACGCAATCGATTCGGAGTCACGACCCAGGACCTGATGCAGGCGATGCGCACGTGCCACCGCCTGGCCCTGGAAGAAGAGCGGCTGCGACTTCGCCGCCCCCAAAACGAGCCTGCTATCCCGAATCCCGAACCTTGATCAGCCGCTCGAGGGCTTTGGTGTCGAAGGGATGAGCCAGCCTGACTACGAAGTGCTGTAGTCCCGCCTTCAGCCACTCCTCGACCAGCTTTGGCGTGGTTGGGCCTACGTTGGCCGTCCGCTCGACCTCTTTCGGATCACGGCCGACATGCCGGCACCATTCGTCGAGGACCGCGGACTTGTGAGCGAACTCGTCCGGCCGGCCGCCGCCATTCCACATCTGGGCGTGCTCGGCCACGAGTCGTAGCACGACCTTCTCGCCGCCGCCGCCGATCAGGATCGGCAGCGCGCCGGCGGGCCCGGGCTTGAGCTTCGCGAGCCGGTTCTTGATTCGGGGCAGCGCCTCTTTCAGGTCTCGAACGCGGTCCCTGGCCTCGCCGAACGTGTAGCCGTATTCCGCGTAATCAGGCTCGAACCACCCTGCCCCGAGGCCCAGCACGAGCCGCCCGCCAGAAAGCTGGTCGACGGTGCCTGCCATGTAGGCGAGCAAGTCCGGATTGCGATAGCCGATGCAGGTGACCATGGGTCCGATTTGAGGCGCTCGCGTGTCGACCGACGCTGCGGCCAGCAGCGACCAGCACTCGAACTGGTTTCCGTCGGGGTTTCCATAGAGGGGGAAAAAGTGATCCCAGAACCAGATGCTGTCGACGCCCAGCTCGTCGGCGCGGCGCCATGCATCGCGCAGCTCATTGATGGTGCATTGCTGCGGGTGGATCGTGACACCAACTTTGAATCGAAGGCCGGTGCTCATCCATGTGAGATTATCGGTCGATGAAGGCGGACCACCTGCCGGTGCGGGTCGATTTCAACTCAGCTCGGGCGGATTTCTGGAAGCGCTACCACGAGCTCCGTCGCGTGAGGCAACAGGAATCGCGACCGGACGATCCGCTCCGCCCGAATGAGCTCGAAGAAGCGTGGCTGAAGCGCGAGAGCCCGTTTGACATCCAGTACCGCTACGAGATCCCCCAGGACGGCCGCTTGCTGGGCTGGCTTTCAGGGTCCACGAGCAAGCCGGGGTCACCTGGACACGACTCCAACAAGCATCTCTTCTGGGCAGATCTCTACGTTCGCCCGGATTCTCGCCGGCGCGGTATCGGCACGTCGTTCATGCCGCTTCTGCTCGAGCTGATGGATGCGCACGGATGCACCGTCGTGGGCATCGGCACCGAGGATGCCTCGGGCCACGCGTTTCTTCAGTGGCTGGGGGCCGAGGCAAGGTTCTCCGGTGCCGAGAACCGGCTCAAGCTGGCCGGCGTGGACTGGAAAATGGTCGACCGCTGGCTCGGCGAAGGACCGCAGCGGTCACCACAAACGAAGCTCGAGACCTACGACGGGCCTCTGCCCGAGGCGATGTGGGACGACTTCGCGCCGCAGCTGTCGAGCATCCTGAACACGATCCCGTTCGAAAATCTCGACCACGGGGAGATCGTGCTCACTCCGGACCATATGCGCGACTACTACGCGAGGCTGAAGATCGGAGACGAGCGGCTGCATACGATCCTTACTCGCGAACCCGACGGCATTATCTCGGCCATCACCGACACGAGCTGGGCGCCGCACCGGCCGGAGATCATCGAGCAGCGGTTCACCGGAGTCCGGCCGGACGCACGTGGCCGCGGCCTGGGCAAGTGGATCAAGGCGGCCATGCTCGCGCACCTTCGCGTTCTCTATCCGGCTGCCCAGTGGGTGGCGACCGAGAACGCGGGCTCGAACGCGCCGATGCTTGCCATCAACAAGAAGCTGGGCTTCAAGCAGTATCGAGCCGGCACCGAATATCAGATCAGCCGCGACAATCTCGCCGCCCGGATCCAGCGTCTACCGGCGAGAAAGCGTTAGCGCCCTCCAGCGTCGCCTTGGCAGCCGGGTTCATCCCGGCTGCAACTTTGTCTAAATCACTCCCAGCGTCGCTAGGAGAAATCCTTCAGAAAATCCAATCCGCGGGAAGATGAGCAGCCCCGTCGCGGCACGCGACCGGGCGATGAGAAGGAACCGTCAGGTTCCTTCTCATACTTGCCGGGTTCGCTGAATGCTGCGGACCAGGAGGATGATCCCGATCACGATCAGGAGGCCG
>Ga0209009_1000792_pt1 | contig 10095 bp, 11 predicted proteins | sample BlaSpr_A8_OM3_M2_FD_187979 | JGI IMG/M metagenome (GOLD analysis project Ga0209009, IMG submission 187979) | Forest soil microbial communities from Thunder Bay, Ontario, Canada - Black Spruce, Ontario site 2_A8_OM3_M2 (SPAdes) (version 2) | ecosystem: Environmental > Terrestrial > Soil > Boreal... | reverse complement strand
GTCCCGTCGGTCGAGCCGTTGTCGGCCATCACGACGGTCACCGGCCGGTCGGTGGCATGCGCCAGCGTCGCCAGGAACCGGTGCAGATGGGGCCCAGGTGAGTACGTCACGGTCACCACCGTCAGCTCGTCACTCACGCGACGCGACCAGTTCGTCACTCACGGCGTAGAGGGTATCTGTCCGTCACGGTCGGGTTCGATAGCCGCCGCGAGCAGCCTGGCCGCGAAAGCGGCCGGGTCGGCGAACGGTGACATGTGCGCCCACGCGCTGACGACCTCGAGAGTGGCGTGCCGAAGAGCCGCCGCCAGCTCCGCCATCACGGCCGGCGGCGACACCTCGTCGCGACCCGCAGCGAACAGCGACGCCGGTGCCGCGATCCGGCCGACCGCCGAGCCCCGATCGTAGGTCGCAACCGCGTCGAGCGACGCCGCCCACGGCGCTCGGGGAGCCGTGTGCAGCTGCCGGCGTGCGTATCTCACGGCGGGCCCGTCCGCGGCCAGTTCCCACGGAGTGAAACAGCGCCGAAGGCCGGCGTCGAAGTCGAGCGGGCGACCGGCCCTGACCGCCCGGGCGCCGTCGGCGAATGCGGGGAACGGCGTGTGCCTGCTGCACACGACGACGAGCCGGGCAAGCCGCTCGGGCGCCAGCAGAGCGACCTCGATGGCGACCTGGCCGCCGAACGAGTGCCCGACGACCACCATCTCGTCGTCGGGCAGCGCGGCGAGCACCGCGGACGCCACCTCGGTCTGCAGGCAGCCCGGGCGCGCGGACTCGATCAACTCGGTGAGGTCCGGAGCGACGGCGTCCGCGGTCAGGTGAGCGCGGACGCCGTCCCACACCTGCGGGCCGAGCGGGGTGCCGTGCAGCAGCAAGAAGCGCTGCCCCATCAGCTGACCTCGCGCAGCGCCGCGGTCAGCGCGTCCCGCCACGGCCGCAGCGGTGTGAGCCCGAGGGTCGACGACAAGCGCGACGACAGCGCCGAGTAGCTCGGCCGCCGCGCCGGGCGTGGATACCGCTCGGTCGGCACCGGCCGAACCCGCTCGGGGTCGGCGCCAAGTGCCTCGAACACGGCCCGGGCCTGCTCGAATCGGCTGACCACGCCGGAATTCGCGGCATGCAGCACCGGCGCCGACATGCCGCCTGCGGCGATCTGCAGCAGCGCGCCGACCAGATCGCCGACGTAGGTCGGCGACCCGGTCTCGTCGACCACCACGTCAATCGGCCCGTCGCCATCCACGCGCCGCGCGATGGCGGCGACGAAGTCGCCGCCATCGCCGGTGTACACCCACGACGTCCGCACCACGTGCGCGTCGGGCAGTTCGGCGCGCACAGCACGTTCCCCGGCCAGCTTGCTGTGGCCGTATACGCTCAGCGGCTCCGGCGAATCGTCGATGTCATACGGTCGCGCAGGTCCGTCGAAATGGCCGCTGAACACGTAGTCAGTGGACAGATGGATGAGCCGGGCGCCCGCGCGGGCGCAGGTCCGCGCAACATTCCCGGCGCCGACCGCGTTCACCGTGTAGGCGCCCTCCGGGTCGGCCTCCGCGGCATCCACGGCGGTGTAGGCCGCGCAGTTGACCACCACATCACCGGATTCGACGATGCCCCGGCCAGCGGATGGGTCCGTAATGTCCCACTGAGCGGTGCTCAGCGGCAGCACGGCGTGGTCCAGGCGCGCAGCCTCGACAGCCAGACACCGGCCGACCTGACCATCGGCGCCGGTTATAACAATTCGGTCCCCCATTGTTTTCGAGTCTGGCACGCCGGGCTCGGCTACGGCCTACCCGGCGTTTCCGCCATTAGCCTGGTCGAAGCTACCGAACTGAATGGGGTTCCCTTCGTGCCTGCTGTGCCAATCGCCGGCCCGGTCGCGAGCATGCGCCGTGGCCTGCGCGTGGTGTCCACCCTGGTGGCGATCGCGATCATCCTGAGCACCGGGCTCGCCTGGGGCAAGTTCAAGTCGTTCGAGAACGGCATCCTCCACATCACCTCGCCGCTGCTCGGCGCGGGCGGCGACGACGGCGCGATCGACATCCTGCTGGTCGGCCTGGACAGCCGCACCGACGCGCACGGCAATCCGCTCAGCGACGACGAACTCGCCAAGCTCCATGCCGGCGATGACGTGTCCACCAACACCGACACGATCATCCTGGTGCGCATACCGAACAACGGGCAGTCGGCGACCGCGATCTCAATCCCCCGCGACTCCTACGTCCAGGCGCCCGGGCTGGGCAAGACCAAGATCAACGGGGTTTACGGGCAGACCAGAGAACAAAAGCGCACGCAGCTGGTCGAATCCGGCGTCAGCGACGCGGAGGCGAATGCACAGGCCACCGAGGCCGGCCGTGAAGCGTTGATCAAGACGGTCGGCGACCTCACCGGCGTCACAGTCGACCACTATGCGGAAATCGGCTTGCTCGGCTTCGCGTTGATCACCGACGCCATCGGCGGTGTCGACGTGTGCCTGAAAGACGCTGTGTACGAACCCCTTTCCGGTGCGGACTTCCCAGCGGGCTGGCAGCGGCTGAACGGCCCACAGGCGCTGAGTTTCGTCCGTCAGCGTCACGATCTGCCACGCGGCGACCTCGACCGGGTGGTCCGTCAGCAAGCCGTGATGGCATCGCTCGCCCACGAGGTGATTTCGGGCAAGACACTGTCCAGTCCGGCCCGCCTGGACGCTCTGCAGGACGCGATCCAGCGTTCGATGGTGATATCCGATGGCTGGGACATCATGGATTACATCAAAGCCCTCGAGAATCTGGCCGCGGGCAACGTCGCGTTCGCCACAATCCCGGTGCTCGACGAGGCGGGCTGGAGCGACGACGGCACGCAGAGCGTGGTGCGGGTTGACGCCGCGCAGGTGCAGCAGTGGGTGAAGGGCCTGTTGAACGATCAGCAACAAGGCAAGACCGAGCAGCTGGCGTACACGCCGGCAAAGACCACCGTCGAAGTGGCAAACGACAGCAACATCAACGGCTTGGCCGCCGCCGTCTCACAAGTGTTGGCCAACGGCGGATTCACGCCCGGCCCCATCGGCAACCACGAGGGCGGCCACGTCACCGCCAGCCAGATCCAGGCGACGAAGATCGACGATCTCGGCGCACAGGCGGTGGCCAAACAACTCGGCGGGCTGCCGATCGTCGTCAACGCAGCGGTGAAACCGGACACCGTGCGGGTGGTGTTGGCAGCCGACTACACCGGCCCCGGCTCCGGGCTGGACAGTAGCGACCCGACCGCGTTGACGGTTGATCCCGCAGCCGCAAGGCCCACCGATTCGTCAACGCCGCCGCCGTCCCCGATCATCACGGCCGGGTCGAACGATCCTCGGTGCGTCAACTGAGGCATGACCGGTCTCAGCGCGGCGACGAATCTCAGTGCGGCGGTGCTGGATCCGTTGCTGCGCACCGACGCGTCGAAGCCGCGGATCACCTACTACGACGACGCCATCGGCGAACGCATCGAGCTGTCGACGGTCACCTTCGCGAACTGGGCGGCCAAGACCGCCAACCTGTTACGCGATGAGCTCGGCGCTTCAGCGGGCACCAAGGTTGCAATAATGTTGCCCGCCCACTGGCAAACCGCGGCCGTGGTGTTCGGCGCCTGGTGGATAGGAGCCGAAGTGGCAATCGGCGCTGCCGGGGGCGCCGACATCGCGATGTGCACCGCCGACCGGATACCGGAAGCCGACGACGCCGTCGGCACAGTCGGTGACGTGGTGGCGCTGTCGCTCGATCCGTTCGGCCGGTCGGTGCCGGACCTGCCGGCCGGGGTCACCGACTACGCCACCTCTGTGCGGGTGCAAGCAGACCGGGTCGTCGCGGAGCACCGACCCGGTCCCGCGCTCGACGGTCGCTCTGTCGAGAATGTGCTGACCGCTGCTCTGGATTCCGCCGCCGCACACGCAATTTCCGGCGATGACCGGGTGCTGTCCACGGCCGACTGGGGCACCGGCGCGCAGCTGGTGGACGGTCTGCTGGCGGTATTCGCCGTCGGAGCGTCGCTGGTGCAGGTCGCCAACCCCGACCCGGACATCCTGGCAAGGCGTCGTAGCACCGAGAACATCACCCGGACTCTTTGATGGTTTGCATCCGCGCAATTCGCGCCGGTGCAAGGCTGTGGAAGTGCTCGATCGACGCGGTTTCTTGGTGCTTTCGGCGGTCGGGGCGGCCGCGGCCTGCTCGCGGTCCGGCCGTCCGGCGGCCACCCCGACGATGAGCGCGAGCCCGAACGCCCTCGACGTCGCGCTCACGCCGGGTCCGACGCAGATCGACCTCGGCGGCGTGACCGTGTCCACGTGGGCCTACGACGGGCGGGTGCCCGGCAAGGAGATACGGCTCCGCAAGTGTGAACGCTGCGCGCCGTGGTGACCAACAACCTGCCCGCAGACACCAGCGTGCACTGGCACGGGCTGGCGATCCCGAACCCGATGGACGGGGTGCCGGTGCTGACCCAGGCCGCAACCGCGCCCGGTCAGCGGTTCAACTACGAGTTCGCGGTCCCCGACAGCGGTACCTACTGGTTTCACTCGCACGAGGGGACGCAAACGGACCGTGGGTTGTTCGGGCCCCTGATTATCGAGGACCCCAATGAGCGCGCCAACTACGACGATGAGCTGGTCCTCGTCCTCGACGACTGGATCGACGGCACCGGCACCAACCCCGATCAGGTGCTGGAGAAGCTGAAGATGAATGGCATGGCCAGCATGAGCCCCATGGCCCCGGATGCCGGTGTCACCCCGACGACGCCGCTCGGCGACGACGGCGGCGACGTCACCTACCCCTACTTCGTGATCAACGGCCGCGTCAGAACCGATCCGCAAACGGTCGATTACCGCGCCGGACAACGGATTCGGCTACGAATCATCAACGCCGGGGGCGACACCGCGTTTCGCGTCGGAGTGCCGAACACAAAGATGACCGTGACGCACACCGATGGATTCCCGGTGGTGCCGCGCGAGACGGACTCGGTAATTCTGGGCATGGGGGAACGAGTCGACGCGACGATCACGGTGAACTCGTCGGGGCCGGTGATCGCCGCAGCGTACGCCAAAGACGGGTTTGCACAACTCAACATGCGAGTGAACGGCGCGCCGAGCGGCGTCGAGATCGACCAGTACGTCGCGGCATTGAACATCACCGCCCCGCTTGACACCGCCGGCCTGCCCGCGACGCCGGAAGTCAATCTGTCGCAACGCAATCCCGACCAGACTGTCGAGCTGCGGCTGGCCGGCCCGTCAAACGGCTACCACTGGACGATCAACGGCAAGCTGTATGACCCACCCAACGACGGCATCGAGGTGACGCCCGGGCAGCGGGTGCGCATCCGGTTCATCAACGAATCGAAGATGTTCCACCCGATGCACTTTCACGGGCACACCGCCCAGGTGATGCTGCCCACGGGCGGGCCGGGCGGGCCGGGCGGGCCGGGCGGGAGCGGGCCAGCGCCTGCGGCGCGCAAGGACACCGTGCTGGTGGCACCCCTGGCGACCGTCGACATGGACTTCGACACCAACAACCCCGGAAAATGGATCAGCCACTGCCACAACACCTATCACCTTGAGTCGGGCATGGCGACGTTCCTGTACTACAGCTAAACGCTCAGCATCGATGAGCGCTTGCGCGAAGAGCGGCTAGCGCAGCAACGCCCGCGACATCACCACCCGCTGGATCTGGTTGGTTCCCTCGTAGATCTGGGTGATCTTGGCGTCGCGCATCATCCGTTCAACCGGGAAGTCCTGGGTGTAGCCTGCGCCCCCGAACAGCTGCACGGCGTCGGTGGTGACCTCCATCGCGACATCGGAAGCGAAGCATTTCGATGCCGAGGAGATGAACCCGAGCGCCGGCTCGCCACGCTCGGCTCGCGCCGCCGCGGTGTACACCATCAATCGGGCCGCCTCGACCTTCATGGCCATGTCCGCCAGCATGAACTGCACACCCTGAAAGTCGCTGATCGACGTACCGAATTGCTTGCGCTCCTTGGTGTAGGCGATCGCCGCGTCGAGCGCACCCTGGGCGATGCCGACCGCCTGCGCACCGATCGTCGGCCGGGTGTGGTCGAGTGTCGCCAGCGCCGTCTTGAACCCCGTGCCGGGCTCCCCGATGATTCGGTCGCCGGGGATGCGACAGTTCTCGAAGTAGAGCTCGGTGGTCGGCGATCCCTTGATCCCGAGCTTGCGCTCCTTGGGTCCCACGGTGAAACCCTCGTCGTCCTTGTGCACGATGAACGCCGAGATCCCGTTCGGGCCCTTCTCCGGGTCGCTCGACGCCATCACCGTGTACCACGTCGACTTGCCGCCGTTGGTGATCCACGCCTTGGAACCGTTCAGAATCCAGGAATCCCCGTCCGGCCGGGCGCGCGTGCGCATCGCCGCGGCATCGCTACCGGCTTCCCGTTCCGAGAGCGCGTACGACGCCATCGCCTCCCCGGACCCCACCGACGGCAGCACCTGCTTCTTCAGCTCGTCGGAGCCGGACAAGATCAGGCCCATCGTGCCGAGCTTGTTGACCGCGGGGATCAGTGACGCGGACGCGTCCACCCGGGCGACCTCTTCGATCACGATGCAGGTGGCCACCGAGTCCGCACCCTGACCGCCGTACTCCTCGGAGATGTGCACCGCCGAGAAGCCGGACTCGTTGAGCGCCTTGAGCGCCTCCTCGGGGAACCGCGGCTTCTCGTCGACATCCGCGGCGTACGGAGCGATCTCCTTCTCGCACAGATCGCGCAGCACCGCGCGCAACTCGTTGTGCTCGTCGGGAAGTTTGAACACGTCAAACGACGGATTGCCGGTCATGTCGGACTCCTCGCTACTCGTCAGAAAACTTACTCCCGGGCCCGAGAAGTCGGTCCCGTAGGGCAGCGTCCTTCTCCAGCACGATTGCCCCGAGCTGCTCTTGAAACGCCTCGATCCGCTTGCGCAGATGCGCATCCGATGCGCCGAGGATGCGCACCGCCAGCAGCCCGGCGTTGCGCGCTCCTCCGATAGACACGGTCGCCACCGGAATCCCGGCGGGCATCTGCACGATCGACAGCAGCGAGTCCAGGCCGTCGAGCTTGGCCAGCGGGACGGGGACGCCGATCACCGGCAGCGCGGTCGCCGACGCCACCATCCCGGGCAGGTGCGCTGCGCCCCCGGCCCCCGCGATGATCACCTCGATGCCTCGGCCCGCGGCGGTGCGCGCGTAGTCGAGCATGCGATCAGGGGTCCGGTGCGCAGAGACGACGCCGACCTCGAACGGGACGTCGAACTCGGCCAGCGCGTGGGCGGCCGCCTCCATCACGGGCCAGTCGCTGTCGCTGCCCATGATCAACCCGACACGGGCCTCAGCGCGCTCGTCAGAAGCCATGGCCATCCCATCCATCGGTCCACTCCGCGTGCGACAACCAGTGTGCCGCTCGCTCGGCGCGCTCGCGCACGTTCGCGACGTACTGCGCGTCGTCGGGTGAACCGTCACGCGCCCCGACGATGTTGACGTGCCCGATCTTGCGGCCCGCGCGTTCTGCCTTGCCGTACAGATGGACATGGGCGTCAGGCATCCGCCCTAACAAGTGGTGCAACCGCTCGTCCATGGCCATCGCGGGCGGTCGCGCCGCGCCGAGCACATTCGCCATCACGGTCAGCGGCGCCACCGGCGACGTTGCGCCCAGCGGATAGTCGAGCACCGCCCGAAGATGCTGCTCGAACTGACTGGTGGTCGACCCGTCCATCGTCCAATGCCCGGAATTGTGTGGCCGCATCGCGAGTTCGTTGACCAGCAGTGCGCCGTCGCTCGTTTCGAAAAGCTCAAGCGCCAGCAAGCCGACGACGCCAAGTTCGTCGGCCAGCCGAAGCGCCAATTGCACTGCGGCAACATCGATTTCGTCAGACAGCCCTGGCGCAGGCGCAAGCACTACAACGCAGATTCCGTCTCGTTGCACGGTCTGCACGACCGGCCAGGCCGCTCCTTGACCAAACGGCGATCGGGCGACCAGCGCCGCCAGCTCGCGCCGCATCGTCACGCGTTCCTCGACGAGCACTCCGACACCATCGGCCAGGTACCGGGCCGCGCCTTCGCGAGCGTCGGCCACGTCTGCGGGCAGATAAACCCCGCGGCCGTCGTAACCCCCGCGCACTGCCTTGACGACGATCGGTCCGCCGATGTGTGCGGCGAACGCGTCGACCTCGTCGAGGTGCGAGACCGACGAATACCGCGGTACCGGCACGCCGAGGGCGCCCAGCCGTTGCCGCATCACGAGCTTGTCCTGGGCGTGTACCAGCGCCTCTGGTGGCGGCGCGACGGTGACTCCCTCGGCGACGAGCTTGTCGAGCAGCTCGGTGGGGACATGCTCGTGATCGAAGGTCATCACGGTGGCACCTTCGGCGGCGCGCCGCAGGTCTTCGAGATTTTCGTGGGAACCGATCACCACGTCAGGCGTGACTTGGGCGGCCGGGTCATCCGGCGTGGCGGCGAGCACTCGCAGCGTCTGCCCGAGGTCGATGGCCGCCTGATGCGTCATCCTCGCCAGCTGCCCACCGCCGACCATCGCCACGATGGGAGAACTGTTCGGCACGGCACCATCGTGTCATGGTGCCGTGACCGGCGGCTTTGGCCCGGGTGAGTTCCTGAATGGCGAGAGCAGGGGCTATCTACGTAGACTCCGGCCTTGTGTCCTTCACCGACGCGACCATCGCCCGCCTCCCGCGATTGGTCCGGCCCGCAGCTGAGCGGCATCACGAGCTGATCAAGTTCGCGATCGTCGGAGGCAGCACGTTCATCATCGACTCGGCGCTGTTCTACACGCTGAAGTTGACGGTGCTGGAGCCCAAGCCGGTGACGGCGAAGATCATTTCCGGGATCGTGGCGGTGATCGCGTCCTACATCCTCAACCGGGAGTGGAGTTTCCGCGATCGGGGCGGCCGCGAACGCCACCACGAGGCGCTGCTGTTCTTCGCAGTCAGCGGTGTCGGCGTGCTGCTGTCGATGGCGCCGCTGTGGGTCTCGAGCTACGTCTTCGAGTTGCGGGTGCCGCACGTCACCCTGACCGTCGAGAACATCGCCGACTTCATCTCCGCCTACATCGTGGGCAATCTGCTGCAGATGGCGTTCCGGTTCTGGGCCTTCCGGCGCTGGGTGTTCCCCGACGAGTTCGGTCGCAACCCCGACAAGGCCCTCGAGTCCACCTTCACCGCGGGCGGCATCGCGGAGGCGATGGAGGACGCGCACGAGGCTCACGGGGCGGCCAACGTCACCCCGCTGCGGCGCGCGCGGCGCCGTCAGCGCCTGCCGGTCGACCGGCTGTCGGATTCCTCGCCGCCGAGGGTGTCGAAGACTTCGTGATATAGCAGCGAGTGGACTCGCTCGACTTGCGGGATGTCGTGGAACTCGAGCGGGTCTTGTGACGCCGACTCGATGATCAACGTGCCGGTGCCCACCATCCGGTCGACCAGCCCGTGCCGGAACTCCACGCTGTTGATCCGTGCGAGCGGGATGTCGATGCCCGATCGGGTCAGCAGGCCGTGCCGGAACATCACCCGACGATCGGTGATGACGAAGTGAGTGGTGCGCCAACTGAGCACCGGCGCCAGTGTCTGCCAGAAGAGGAGCACCAGCCAGATCGCCCAGATCACGCCTTCCACGATCATTCTGGCGTTCTGGTCCCAGCTGGTCCGCTGCTGCACGACCGCGGTCAGGAACGCTGCCACTCCTGTAGCGATGATGAACACGAACACGGGGCCGACGAGGCGCTTCCAGTGCGGATGCGAATGTAGGACCACTTGCTCGTCCTTGGCCAGAACATTGTCCGGGTAGCCCACGGCTTGACCTTAGGGGTTGGGACGCAGGTGCACGACGTCTCCGGCGGATACGGCGACAACGTCGCCTTGGTCACCTGGGTCGCCGATCTCGGCGACCCTCGGGCGGGTGTCGATGCGCAGCCGGCCCTGGTCGTCGACCGATACCGCTGTGCCGACGATCTCGCGGCCGCCGGGCAGCACGGCCCGCACCGGGGACCCGATCGTGGCGCAACAGGCCCGGTAGTCGGCCATGAGTTGGTGGTCCCCGGCGCGCCAGCTGGTTACTCGCTCGCCGAGGCGGCGCAATAACTCGGCGGCCAGGCCGG
>Ga0209009_1000791_pt1 | contig 10106 bp, 9 predicted proteins | sample BlaSpr_A8_OM3_M2_FD_187979 | JGI IMG/M metagenome (GOLD analysis project Ga0209009, IMG submission 187979) | Forest soil microbial communities from Thunder Bay, Ontario, Canada - Black Spruce, Ontario site 2_A8_OM3_M2 (SPAdes) (version 2) | ecosystem: Environmental > Terrestrial > Soil > Boreal... | reverse complement strand
CCCAGGCGGTCGGCCGCCTCGAAAAGCGCGGCTGGATATCACGGCAGGCTGACGCGCAGGACAGTCGTTACACATTTGCGGTTCTGACCCCCGCGGGACTTCGCCGACTCCAAGAGGCCGCCCCCTCGCACGTAGCCGCAGTGCGCGAGTTAGTTTTCGACCGCTTGACGCGGGCCCAGGCTCGGCAGCTAGGCGCGATTTCCCAGCGCATTCTCGACGGACTACCCCCCGACGACAGCTGGCCCAGCACCGCACAGTCCTGAGCCCCGCCGTTGACGGCGTCTTGATGCGCAATGCCTACGCCCGTTGTCTCGGCGACGGCCTCATCCACATGGATGATCCATCCAGGTTTGGGCCGTACGTCCTCGGCGATCCGCGGTCCCCAAGTGGTGTAGATCACTTGACTTCCCGGAATCACAGATCCGGCATGCCACTTATAGGTGCCAGGAGTTACTTAAACATTGAAGTAACGACACGTGGGAACAAGGAAGAGGAACCAGACCATGAGCGCCGTTACACCCCTGGTAGTCAGAATGGGCACCTCGACCGTCCGCGCGGTAGTGTCCACGATTTTCGCCGCGCTGGCCGTGGCCGCGATCCTCGTCGGCTCGCTTGCCGCCGCGGCGCCGTGGTCCGCGCAGGCGCATGCCTCCGACGACTCGTGCGCCAGCGTCGAGGTCGTATTCGCCCGCGGCACGTTTGAGGCACCCGGTGTCGGCGCGACCGGGCAAGCGTTCGTCGACGCACTCAACGCCCGCCTGCCAGGCAAAACGGTGGACGTGTACGCGGTGAACTACCCTGCATCGTTGGACTTCGGGCAAGCCGCCGACGGAATCGCCGACGCCAGCAACAAGATTGAGACGATCGCGGCGAGCTGCCCGAACACCAAGATCGTGCTCGGCGGTTACTCGCAGGGCGCCGCAGTAGCCGGCTACACCACTACCGATACCGTTCCCGCCGGATTCGCCCTGCCAGCCGGTATCACTGGCACGATGCCGCCTGCGATCGCCCCGCACGTCGCGGCAGTGGTCCTGTTCGGAACACCGGATACCTGGTTTCTCAACTTGGCCGACCGCAACGCACCACCCATCACCGTCGGCCAGCTCTACACGGCGAAAACCCTTCAGCTGTGTGCAACGGGCGACCCGGTCTGCTTCCCTGGTGGCCTTGAGCGGGCCGCGCACAGTTCCTACAAGGACAACGGAATGGCCGACCAGGCGGCCGATTTCGCCGCCCGCCAGTTGATCGCTCCTGCCCCAGCCGCGGCGGTGCAGCAGACGGCGGCTGAGGTCGGCGCCGGCCAGCCGGCTTCGGCACCTGCGTCCGAGGTTGACCGGCCGGTGGGCAACTGAACGGCACCGTCACCGCGAAAGCGGCGGTGACCGACCAACGGCCGGAAATGAGTCCCCACGACCACTCCCGGCCGTTGGCCCATTCGCGCCGATCGCTCCGAACGTCGACTGATTGACACATCATCTAAATCTACTACTGTGGCGCCCATGCCTAATGCAGTGCAGACCTATCGTCACCCGGTTACGGACCGCCACCTGCTGCCAGGACAAGGGTTTGGCGATCGGGTAACGGGTTAATGGGACCGGTACGAGACGTAAGTCGATGTGAGGAGACCACGATGAGCGATGGCAGCGACTTCAACGAGCGCAATATCGCCGAGTTCCGCGCCAACCACGGTCGCGTCAGTGGCCCGTTCGAGGGTGCGCCGATCGTCCTGCTGCACACCGTCGGTGCACGCAGCGGGAAGCCGCGGACCAATATCATGATGTACCTCGCCGACGGCGAACGGTATCTCGTGTTCGCCTCGAACGCCGGTGCCGGCGACAACCCCGCCTGGTACTGGAACCTGAAGGCCAACCCCGATGCCCGCATCGAAGTCGGCGACGACATCGTCGACGTGCATGCCACCGAGCTGCGGGGCGCCGAACGGGACGACAAGTACGCGCTGCAGGCTGAGCGGTATTCGGGATTCGCTGAATACGAGCGCATGACGTCGCGGACCATCCCCGTTGTCGCGCTCACGCCTGCCGGTGGGGCGAAGCCGCGCGACTGAAGGTCCTCCGATGCGTCGTATCTCGGCGGTCGCCTCGAACGTCAATTGATTGACATATCATGTAACTCTACTACTGTGGCGATCATGACGCAGACAGGCTCGGGTTCCTCCCAAGAGTCCTCCGGATTGCAGCACATGGATTATGAGGCCCTCTACCGTGGCGAAAGCCCGGGCGAAGGCATGCCGCCGATGACCACACCACCATGGGATAACAAGGCGCCCAACGAGAATGTCATCGGGTGGCAGACCGGCGGCTGGGTCCACGGCGACGTTCTCGACATCGGCTGCGGGCTCGGCGACAACGCCGTCTACCTGGCCGAAAACGGGCACAAGGTGACCGGGCTGGACATCTCACCCACCGCGCTGATCACCGCCGAGCGGCGGGCCAAGGACGCCGGAGTCGACGTGACGTTCGCGGTGGCCGACTCCACCAAGCTCGACGGCTGCACCGACGCGTTCGACACCGTGATCGACAGCGGCATGTTCCACTGCCTCGATGACGACGGCAGACGTAGCTACGCCGCCGCGGTGCACCGGGCCACCCGGCCGGGCGCCACCCTGTTGCTCAGCTGCTTCTCCGACGCCAACCCGGTAGGCGAGGAGTGGCCGCGACCGGCGGTGTCCGAAGAGACGCTGCGCGACGTCCTCGGCGGCGCCGGCTGGGACATCGCGTCGCTGGAGCCCGCCACGGTGCGCGGCGAACCGGACGGCGTGCAAGTCGAAATGGCGTTCTGGTACGTCCGCGCGCAACGGCGCTAACTGACCTGAACCTCAGTTGTCGGGGTTTCTGGTCGTCGGGGCTCCAGCTCGTGGCACTCCCATCCGATACCCCTTGTCCCGTCCAGTCCTGTACCGTACGGTTCCGGTGTTGCGGTCGGTTCCCGCTCGAAGCGCAGCAGAGACGACCTCGCTGGACGGACCATTTTTCGGTTTGCGAAAGGCTTGCGGGTGAGCAGTATTTCGATTGGCCGCCTGCTCACGCGGGGGTGGATGCTGCTGGTAGTTGTCGTGGTGGTCGCGGTCGCGGGGTTTTGCGCTAAGCATGTGGTCTTGAGGCTTTCGGGCTGCCGCATCATCATCGACGGTGCGGTCAAAGACGAGAGATCGGTGAAGACGCTGAACGCCTACACCTTCTGCTTGGACACGTCCGGATGAGCAACCCTCACATCCCGCGACGTTCGTTACCGGACATGATCCGGCGGTTTTCGGCGCCGATCGTGTGGTTCTGGCTGGCCCTGGCGGTGGTCACGAATGTTTTCGTGCCGCAATTGGAGACCGTTGCCCAAGCGCATAACGTGTCGCTGAGCCCCCAGGATGCGCCGTCGCTGCAGGCCAGTAAACGCATCGGCAAGGTGTTTCACGAGTTCGATTCCGACAGTGCGGCGATGATCGTCCTGGAGGGCAATCAGCCGCTCGGTGCCGACGCGCACCACTACTACGACGACTTGATTCGAAAGCTCTCCCAGGACACGAAGCATGTCGAGCACATTCAAGATTTCTGGGGGGATCCGCTGACGGCGGCCGGCTCGCAGAGCGCCGACGGCAAGGCGGCGTTGGTGCAGGTGTACCTTGCCGGTAACCAGGGCGAGACGTTATCCAATCAGTCCGTCGATTCTGTCCGCGACATCGTGGAGCACACGCCGCCACCGCCGGGGGTGAAGGCCTATGTCACCGGCGCCGCGCCGCTGGTCACCGATCAGTTCGAGGTGGGCCGCAAAGGCACCCTGAAGGTCACCCTGATCACCATCGGGGTGATCGCAATAATGCTGTTCTCCCTCTACCGTCGTGTCACCACGGTGATTCTGGTGATTTTCACGGTGATGATTGAGTTGACCGCATCCCGCGGAGTCGTCGCCGTTCTGGCGAACGCCGGGCTCATCAAGCTGTCGACCTACTCGACTAATCTGCTGACGTTACTGGTCATCGCCGCCGGAACAGACTACGCGATCTTTATTCTCGGCCGTTATCACGAAGCGCGCCACGCCGGGCAGGATCGCTTACCGGCGTTCCATACGATGTACCGGGGGACCGCGCACATTATCTTGGGTTCGGGCCTGACGATTGCCGGCGCGGTGTTCTGTCTGACCTTTACCCGGCTCCCGTATTTTCAGAGCCTGGGCGTGCCCGCTGCAATTGGTGTCCTCGTCGCGCTGGTGGCAGCGCTGACCCTGGCGCCTGCGGTGCTGACCATCGGCCGCCATTTCGGTCTGTTCGACGCCAGCCGCGCGATGCGCACCCGGAGCTGGCGGCGCATCGGCACGGCCATCGTGCGCTGGCCCGGACCCATCCTGTTCGTGACGATCGCGGTGGCCCTCATCGGTCTGCTCGCCCTGCCGGGATACCAGACGAGTTACGACGCCCGCCCCTACATGCCTGCGGGTGCCCCGGCCAATCTCGGCTACGCGGCGGCCGAGCGCCACTTCTCCCAGGCCCGACTCAATCCCGAATTGCTGATGGTCGAGGCCGATCACGATCTGCGTGATTCGGCCGACATGCTCATCCTGGAGCGGGTGGCCAAGGCGATCTTCCACACCTCCGGTATCGCAGAGGTGCAGTCCATCACCAGGCCCCTGGGAACCCCGCTGGACCACAGCTCGATACCGTTTCAGATCAGCGCGGGAAGCTCCGGCCAGATCGAGAACCTGAAATACCAGCACGACCGCGGCGCTGACTTGTTGAAGCAGGCCGATGTGATCAGTAAAACGATCGCCATTTTGCAGCAGCAATATGCCCTGCAACAGCAGTCTGCCGCCGCGACCAACGAACAGACCGAGGCGTTTCACGCCACCGTCGCCACGATCACCGCCCTGCGCGATGAGATCGCCAATTTCGACGACTTCTTCAGGCCGCTGCGCAATTACTTCTATTGGGAGCCGCACTGTTTCGACATTCCGATCTGCGCGGCGCTGCGATCCGTCTTCGACGCGCTCGACGGTATCGACGCGCTGAGCGACCAGTTTGGAAACATCACGGCAAGTTTGGACGAATTGAATGCGCTGCAGCCGAAACTGCTGGCGCTCCTACCACCCCAGGTCGCCAGCCAGCAAACCAATCGGGACCTGATTCTGACGAATTACGCCACGACGTCGGGGATCAACGATCAGACCGCGGCAGCGCTGCAAAACGCGACTGCCATGGGGCAAGCCTTCGACGCCGCCAAAAACGACGACTCCTTCTACCTGCCCCCAGAGGTCTTTACCAACTCCGAATTCCAGCGGGGCCTGAAACTGTTCCTGTCCCCGGACGGCAAGGCTGCGCGCATGATCATCACCCATGACGGCGATCCCGCCACCCCGCAAGGCATCTCACACATCGACGCGATCAAGAACTCCGCCGAGGAAGCTCTCAAAGGCACGCCCCTAGCCGGGGCCAACATCTACCTGGCCGGCACCGCCGCGACCTACAAGGACATCCAAGACGGCGCCAAATACGACCTCATGATCGCCGGAATCGCCGCGCTGAGCCTGATTTTGCTCATCATGATGTTCATCACCCGAAGTCTGGTGGCCGCGTTCGTCATTGTGGGCACGGTGGCGCTGTCGTTGGGCGCCTCTTTCGGGCTGTCCGTGCTGATTTGGCAGGATATTCTTGGTATCCACTTGTTCTGGATCGTCCTGGCGCTGGCGATCATCTTGCTGTTGGCGGTGGGGTCGGACTACAACTTGTTGCTGATCTCGCGTTTCAAAGAGGAGATCGCCGCAGGCTTGAACACGGGCATCATCCGCGCGATGGCCGGCTCCGGCGCGGTGGTGACCGCCGCCGGTCTGGTGTTCGCGGCCACCATGGCCTCCTTCGTGTTCGCCGATTTGCGAATTCTCGGTCAGATCGGGACCACGATCGCTCTCGGTCTGCTGTTCGACACGTTGATCGTGCGTTCGTTCATGACGCCGTCCATCGCAGCGCTACTCGGGCGCTGGTTCTGGTGGCCGCAAAGAGTCCGCCCCCGCCCCGCCAGTCAGATGCTTCGACCCTACGGATCACGCCAAGCGGTCCGCCAACTGCTCCCGCGCGAAGACGGAGACACACCGGTCACCTCCGAATCGCGTTGACCACAACGCCCAGCCGGCCGAGATCGACCGCGGACGCCTCGCGTCAGGTCCTACCGGCTGTGGTGAGCACATCAGACGACTCGGGCACCGTCAAAGAAACTTTCTGCAAACGCCCCTTTTAACCGTGCGACCCTGCGCAGCTGAGCGACGATGTTCATGGAGGTCAACATGGGGATCCCCCCGACAAACGTTCGAAAGGAGGGGGCGCCGCCATATACATGTAGCTGGTAGAGACAGCCAACCACGTAAAAGAATCCCAATGTGAAGAGGGCACCGGGTATCGCGTACGCGAGCGGTGATCGAGCGTCAGAAATCAGTTCGGCCGCATAATCTACCTCATCCTGCGACATCGATTCGCGCTTGCGCAACTTGGCCAGAACCGCTTTGTGGGCGCCCACTTTTTCGCCTAATGGAGCGGGTGTTCGATTCTCTAACCGACCTATGTACGCAAACACACAAGCGACGAACACTAATTCCAGCACAGCCGCAAGTATCGTGAGATAACCCCATAGACCGAGATTCACCCTCCCGCTCCTTTGCTCCCCCGTCGAATTTGCTCCCCCGTCGAACGTCACATCACACCTGAAACGCGAGAGCCCTCGCGGTCGGCTATCGAGACCCCTCTCGAAACGCTACCTCAACCTCGTAGCGGCCGAAGCCTTCGCAAAGCCGATCGCAGCTCATGGGTGGGATATCGCCGGCGCGCTGGCAGCAGGCTGCCATGCAGCTCACGTGCGGCGACCCGGGATGGCCCTTATCCCGTTCAGCGATCAGCGATCAGCGATCAGCGATCAGCGTGATGTAATCGGAGAAAATCGCGTCGAAGTCGCGGAAGAGATCACCGAGTCCGCTGGGCGTTAAACCCACTTCGATCGTCGCGGCCCGCCGTCCTATTCGACGGAGATTCGGCACCGATGTATGCACATCGGAGTTGTCACGTTGGCGACAATCGCGGAACACTTTGGCGCTGGCGGGAAGTTGGATGACATATGACGACAGCCTTCGTGCTCTCCGGGGGCGCGAGCCTCGGTGCTAGCCAGGTAGGGATGCTGCTTGGTCTGGCCACGGCCGGCATCACTCCGGACCTGATCGTCGGCACATCGGTCGGCGCACTAAACGGCGGGTGGGTGGCCATGGGGCCCGATGTTGATGGGATCGGCGCCCTGGCCGACGTGTGGCGGTCGCTGTCGCGAAGCGATGTGTTCCCGACGCACCCGATTGTCGGGCTGCTGGGCTTCCTCGGTCGGCGCCCGCATCTGGTACCCGACAAGGGCCTGCGCCGCCTCGTCACCGACCACCTGCGGTTTTCTCGGCTGGAGGACGCCCCGATCCCGCTGCATGTGGTAGCCACCGACGTGCTTTCCGGCCAGGACGTGCTGCTGTCGTCGGGAAATGCGGTCGAGGCGATCATGGCCAGCGCCGCCATTCCCGCCGTCTTCCCCCCGGTGAACATCGACGGGCGCGATCTGATCGACGGTGGTGTGGTCAACAACACGCCGCTGTCGCATGCCGTGGCGCTCGGCGCCGACCGGGTCTGGGTGCTGCCGACTGGTTACGCGTGCGCCCTGCGGCAGTCGCCACAAGGGGCGCTGGCGATGGCGCTGCACGGCGTTACGCTCACCATCAACCAACGCCTGGCCGTCGACATCGCTCGCTTCGAGGAAGCGGTCGACGTGCGGGTCATCCCACCACTGTGTCCGATCGGCACCTCACCGGTGGACTTTTCGCACTCCGCATCGCTGATCGAGCACTCACACCGCGCGACACAGAAGTGGCTGCGGGCGCGCCATCGCGTCACCGGCCAGGCGGCGTTGCTTGAGCCGCACCGGCACTGAGCGCAACCGACGCACGCGCGAATTAGGTAGCACCTGGCACCGGGCTAGAGAGGCGCCCGGTCCGACGCTGGAGTCGGGCATCCTCGCCATCTACCGATAGCCGCCGGGGTCGGGGTGTCCCACCGGTCACAGCTGCCTGGTCATACCAAAGGTGGCCTCAATGGCCATGTTCCCCGTGCCGGCAAGACGGTTCTTTCGATCCACCCGCCGCGATCGGCGGCCTACGCTTGCAAGATGGAGCCCCATCCCGAAGAGAGAGCCGACTTCTCGGCGTTCAGCAAAATGCGGCGGATACCGCTCGATCCCGAATCCGTTATCGGAAGGGAACTCCTCGACGGGTTCGCCGAGTTCGACGAATCATTTACCGGCCATAGCCGGATATGGGCGGTAGTCGTGAAACTCGTTGGACTGACAGCCATGTGCTCCAAGGCTGTGATCGACCTTGAGAAACAGGTGATCGAGCTCAGGCGAGAGCTTCGATCCCGCGACACGGCATAGGGTCGACCGACCGGCTCATACTTCGCGATATCGGCGATCGTGTGCGGGTCGGAGTTTCCGTTGCGCAGCCGCTGGCGAGACCTGCCGTTTTATGGTGGCGCTACGAGGACTCGAACCCGTGACCCTCACACTGCCAGGAGCGGGCGGGACACTGAATCGCGGTATCGTGCTGCCCTCACTCCGCGAGGGCATCGACACACGTGCGCCCGGTCGCGTTCGATGGTGGCCGGGGTACTCGCCAGTCTGGCCGAGCGGGAGTTGGTAAGCAGGAACGACTATCTACCGGGTAGTTGCCGTGCGCGGCGACACGCCTGATTAGTGCCTGGAACTGGTGAAGAATTTGGCCGCCGCGCAGATCGACTTTTGTACAGGCTCCGGTTTCCAGCCGAGTTCGCGTTCGGCCTTGCCGTGGTCCAGCGGTGACATCAACTCAGCCATCCGTAGGCCGACGACCGCAAACGGTAGATCGCGTCGCAACAGGCGCGCTGTTAGGTCGTTGACATGGCCGGCAGCGTAGAGCAATTTGAGGGGCAGTTTGATGCGCGGTGGGCTGACTCCGGCCGCATGCGCTGCGATTTCATGAACTTCGCGAGTGCTCATGTAGTGGTCGGAGATGATGTAGCGTTCCCCGTCCCGGCCTCGTTCGGCGGCAAGAACCATTGCGTGTGCAGCGTCTTCGATACCCACAACCTCAGAGGCGAAGTCGAAATAAAAGGGGAAGGTTCCTTTGGCGATCCGCGCGATGACCGATCCATGCGGTGTGGGCTGCCAATCGCCGGGGCCATATGTCGTTGAAATGCACAGTGCGACAGCAGGTAAGCCCTTCTTGTGGACGTAGTCCATCACTAGGTTCTCGGCGGCCACGCGCGACTGGATGTACGCGCCGCCCTCGTTCCAATTATGTGGATCGTCCTCGGTCACGACCGTGGTATCGCTGACGGCCAGCGTGCCTGTGGTGCTGGTGAAGACGAACTTGGCAAGTCCAGCCTCAGCAGCGGCATCAAGGACATGCCGCAACCCATCGACGTTGGTGCGGAATAGTGGGGACGGGTCGCGCAACCACATCCGCGCGTCCACAACGCAGTAGTAAACGACATCGCACCCCACCATGGCCGCTCGTAGGGCCGCGTCATCGAAAATATCGCCGTAGCAGCGTTCGACATCGAGGTCATCGATGCCCTTCGTGGAACTTGTTCGACGGAGCATAACGCGGACGTCGTCGCCGTTGTGTGCGAGTTTTCGGGTTACGTGGGACCCGAGGAAGCCGCTGGCACCGATCACGAGTTTCTTCTTACGCAGCGACGTATTGCTGGCGTTGGTCATGAGTCTTGTTGTGGGTTCATCGCAACTTGCCACGCGCCAAGCGTATTCCCGCGTTGCGCAGCCGATCCGAGATGCGCAGGGAAAACAGCGGATTGAAGATGTCCTCGCGAAGCCGGGTCAGCTTGGACGTTTTGATGCGCCATTGCCCGTCGGTCTTCTCGTACGTCTCGTGATAATGCCCGTAGCCGTTCAAATTCAGTCCGGGGGCAAGCCGGACCACGTCGTTGAGCGCCCACACACCCATCGCAGTGGTGGGGGATGTCAACGCAATCTCCGGTGCATGAACCTGGTGCACTGTCGGCTGAGAGGGCTTCCCAAGGGTCTTCCGAATGAACG
>Ga0209009_1000790_pt1 | contig 10108 bp, 10 predicted proteins | sample BlaSpr_A8_OM3_M2_FD_187979 | JGI IMG/M metagenome (GOLD analysis project Ga0209009, IMG submission 187979) | Forest soil microbial communities from Thunder Bay, Ontario, Canada - Black Spruce, Ontario site 2_A8_OM3_M2 (SPAdes) (version 2) | ecosystem: Environmental > Terrestrial > Soil > Boreal... | reverse complement strand
AACCCGCCGAGGCGCTGGCCGGTATCGCGCTCGTTCAGCTCATCCGCCCCGGCACGCCGAGCGTCTACGGCTCGTTTCTCACCAACACGGACATGCAGTCCGGTAGCCCTGCGTTTGGCACCCCGGAATCGGCGATGGGCATCCTCGCCAGCGCGCAGATGGCGCGCCACTACAAGCTGCCTTTCCGCGGTGGTGGCGCGATGACCTCGTCCAAGGCTCCGGACGCCCAGGCGGCGTACGAATCGATGATGTGCATGTGGCCGACCATCCTCGGCCGCGTCAACTTCGTGCTGCACGCGGCAGGCTGGCTGGAGAGCGCCCTGCTTGCGTCGTACGAGAAATTCATCATCGACGTCGAGGCGCTGCGGATGTTCGAGTGGATCCTGACGCGCGGCATGCCTGTCGACGAGGAGAACATGGCGATGGACGCGCTGCGAGAGGTCGGGCCGGGCGGGCATTTCCTGGGCGCCGAGCACACGCTTCGAAACTACCGCACCGGTTTCTACCGACCGTGGATTTCGTCGACGGAGAACTTCGATCGCTGGAACCGCTTCGGCGCTCGCACCGCGGACGTCGTGGCCGCTGAGAAGTGGAAGCAGGTGCTCGCGGAGTATCCGGACCCAGGCATCGACCCCGGCGTCGACGAAGAGTTGAAAGAGTTCATGGAGAAGCGCAGGCGGGAGATCGGCGCTGACTGATCAGGAGCAGAGTCTCGCCCGCCTGAACTACCTACTCGAAAAGATCGCATCGAAGGAACCCGCTCCGGCCAGCGGATCAGCGTGCGCCGCGGTCGTGGCGGCCGCTGCGGCGCTGGTCGAGAAGTCGGCCCGGCTCTCCAAGAAACACTGGGATGGTGCAGCGGGCGCGCTCGAGCGCGCGCAGGTGCTGCGGGTCGAGAGTTTCGGGCTCATCGAGGAAGACGCGCAGGCCTACCTGGCATTTGTCGAAGCGGTGCGATCACAAAAGGAGATTGCCGCGGCTCACGCACGCACCGTAGACGTGCCGCTGCGGATGATTCAAGCTGCGGCCGAGGTTGCCGAGCTGGCGGTCCAGCTCGCCAATCACGGTAATCCCAACTTGCGAGCGGACGCCGTCGTGGGGGCGACCCTTGCCGCCGCGGCCGCGGAATCCGGGCTGACGCTCATCGAAGTCAATCTCGGCGACCCGGCCGGCGATGCGCGATTTGCAGCGGCCGGAAAGCTGGCGCGGAGGGCGACCGGGCTGGCGCTGTCGCTCAGGCCTCGGGATTCATGAGCCGGAACCGAGGGTTCGCGGCGGTCAGCTCCTCGACCAGTGAGTCGATCACCTCTTCAGGGGCGCCCGCGCGCTCCTCGACCGGTCCCCTGTGCCAGCCCTCGAGGTAGGCGTCCATCTCGGTCGAGCCGTCCTTCATCGCGTACGCGTCGATCGCGGCCTGGAAGTAGTCGGGCAGCATGCGCTTTGCCTTCGCCTCGCCCTCCCACGCCATCACCTGCGAGGGGATGTGCTTCCAGAAAAGGACTTGGAACTGAGCCATCAGGCTTCGACGAGTTCCGCCAATCGATCCTCGAGCTCGCCCAGACCGACGTCCACGATCTCGAGCGGAAGACCAAGGTATTCCGCGATCTCGTGCGCCTTTTCGGCGAGTCGAGGATTCGGCACCTGCCTGAGGTACATCAGCGCCTCGTAGTTGCCGAACACCATCGCCTTAAGGTCGGGGTCGCGGTCGAGGCCGAGGCCGCGCACCACGGCCCGGTCGAAGTTGCGCACGAGCCAGTCGGTCAGGAAGAACGTGCCGGGCTTCTCGTCCGAGACGCGGCGGAACCGCTCTTCGCCCGCGAACATCTCGTAGCAATGCGGGCCGCGAAGTCGCGACGCGCCGACCTCCTCGAGCAGCGGCTCCAGCTTTCCAGTCGTCCCGCAGTCGCCGTACACGACAACCAAATTTTCATAACGCGGCCGCAGGTCGTGCAGCTTCACGCGCAGCTCATCGACGATTCGCGATGGATAGAGGTGGAGCAGCGCCGAGACGCCATAGATGTCCACTGCCCATCCGCGACGGTCGACGATCTCCTTGACCTCGCGGCCGAGAGCACCGCACATGACCAGTGCCGTTCGGTTCATCCGACGAGCTCCAGGTGCGGGAAGCCGAGCACCGAGACGAATGCATCGTTGAAGTCGGTCCGACCCGAGAGCTCGACATACTCGATGCGTGCCGGCAGCTCGAACGCGACCTGCCGCTCGCGATATGAGAGCAACGCGATCTTCGCTCCTTCGCCCGCCGAGTTGCCGACCGCAATGATCCGGTCGACGTCCACGGGAGGCACCAGGCCGATGATCTTGGCGCTCTCAGGGTTCAGATACGAGCCAAACGAACCCCCCAGCAATACCTCGTCGAGGTCTTTGGTCTCGATGCCGAGGATGTCCATCAGCACCTTGATTCCCGTCGCGATCGATCCCTTCGCGAACTGCAGCTCGCGGATGTCTTTCTGCGTGAGGTAGACGCCGTCGGCGAGCAGGAAGGCGCGCACGCCGTCCACGTCGATCAGCCGGTCGCGCAGGGGATGACCGGGCACGTCCTCGGCGATCTTCATGCGGCCCGAGTGATCGAGCAGGCCGACCACCAGGAGCTGCGCCACCGCATCGACCAGGCCCGACCCGCAGATGCCCTCTGGCCGCACATCGCCGCCGATAACCTGCAGCTCGACCGTGTCACCGAGCTGGACGCCTTCGATCGCTCCGTCGGTCGCCCGCATGCCGCAGCGGATCTGGCTGCCCTCGAATGCAGGCCCGGCGGGCGCCGCCGTCGCGAGCGCGCGCTGGCCGTTGCCGAGGACGATCTCGCCGTTCGTGCCCACGTCGACGAAGACGCGCATCTTGTCCTCGCGCACGATCCCCGTCGCGAGCACCCCCGCGACGATGTCGGCCCCGACGTAAGCGCCGAGCGCCGGCAGGGTCTGGATGTAGCCGCGCGGATGAATGTCCAGGCCGACATCGCTCGCGAGGACGCTGAGCGGTTCCATGAACGCAGGTGTGAAGGGCATCACCGCGAGGGGACTGGGGTCGATGCCGAACAGCAGATGCAGCATCGTTGCGTTGCCGACGGCGACGGTCTCATACGTCCTGTCCGGCGACACGCCCGTTTCGCGGTAGAGGGTTGCGAGGATGCCGTTCATGGTCGAGACCACCGCGCTCTGCAGCTCGCGAATCGAGTCCGGTCCGTTCATGCCGTGGCTGATTCGCGAGATGACGTCGGCGCCGAAAGGGGCCTGCCCGTTGAGCGTCGACAAGACCGCTGCCGCCATGCCGGTCCGCAAGTTCATCAGCGTGCCGACGAGCGTGGTCGTTCCAACGTCGAACGCGACGCCGAAGCATTCGCTCGTCGTATCGCCGGGCTCGACCGCGACGAGATGCTCGCCCGCGAGGACCGCGGTGACGCGAAAGCCGGCCTCCCGAAGGACTGCCGGCAGAGTGCGAAGGACCGGCACGCCCGCCACCATGTCGTGGCCCTCCTCGGTCAGCGCGTCTTTCAAGCGCTGCACGTCGCTGCGCTGGTCTTCCAGATCCGGTTCGGCCAGCTCGAGGTAAACCTTGCGGACGTTGGGGTCGAGGATGACCAGCCGGCCGAGACCCATCGTCGCGGCTTTCGGCACGCGAAGCAGCTGTGGCACCTCGCACACCATGTCCTCGTAGATGCGCGCCTGGCAGCTGAGGCGCCACCCGTCCTCGATCTCGGCCGGTCGTAGCAGGCGGTGGTCTGCCGTGTCGGCGTCTGTCCTTCCTTCGATCAGGCGAACCTTGCACTTGCCGCACGTGCCGCGGCCGCCGCAGGTCGAGTCGATGGGCAGGCCGATCCAGTGCGCGGCGCTGAACAGCGTGGTGCCGGGGGGAACGCGCGTCGTCCGGTCGAACGGCAGGTAGCGGACCTCGAGCTTGCGCTGGATCACTCCGACGCGGACTTGGCGGCCGCCACCTCCGCCCTATAGCTCGCGATCCACCGCATCGCATACTCGTCGTGGCCGAGCAAGAGGTCGCCGGCGAGCACCGCCCGCCGGACCTCCGGCACCAGCGGGTTCGTGATCGCGCACGTCAGACCCGCGTTCATCGCCAGCGGAAGGAACGCCGCGTTGACCGTGGCGCGATCGGGCAGCCCGAAGGACACGTTGGACGCGCCGCACGTCATGTTGTTGCCGAGCGTGTCCCGGATCAACCGCATGGTCTCGAGCGTGATCACGCCGCAGGTCGGGTCCGCCGCGACCGTCATCGCGATCGGGTCGATGATCACGTCCTCTTGCGGGATGCCGTAGTCCGCTGCTCGCTCGATGATCCGGCGCGCCAGCGCGAGGCGCTCCTCCGGGACCATCGAGATGCCGGTCTCGTCGTTGGCCATTCCGATCACGGCCGCACCGTGCTTCTTGACCAGCGGAAGGATCCGCTCCATGCGTTCCTCTTCGGCCGTCACCGAGTTGACCAGCGCCTTGCCTTCGTACGCCGACAATCCCGCCTCCAAGGCCTCGATGATCGAGGAGTCGATGCAGATCGGCAGGTCGCAGACTTCCGTCACCGCTTTGATCGCGGCGACCAGCAGCGCAGCCTCGTCCAATGCGGGGATGCCGGCGTTGACGTCCAGCATGTGCGCACCCGCGGCGGCCTGGGCGATCGCGTCGGCGCGGACGCGGTCCATCTTGCCGTCCTTCATCTCGGCAGCCAGGACCTTGCGCCCGGTGGGGTTGATACGCTCGCCGACGATCACGAAGGGGCGGTCGCCGGAGACGACAACCTCGCGACCGCGCGAGCTGAGCCGAGTTTCCACGCCTAGCCTTTCTTCAGCGTCTCGTCGATCAGCTTGACGGCCTGCTCGAGCGCCTGCGCCCCCTGCGAGCTCTGGCTTCGATCGCCGACCAGCTCCTTGGCCATCCGCGTGGCCATCGAGGCGTCAGGGGCGTAGCTGTCCGCACCAACATGCTTGGCGTACTCCTGCGTGACAGGAGCTCCACCCACCGCGATGTGGACCTTGTCTCGCAGCCCTGCCTTGGTGAGGGCGTCGATGTTGACCTTGAACATCGGCATCGTGGTGGTCAAAAAGGCCGAGAAGCCGACGACGTCAGGCTTGTGCTCTTCGACCGCGGCCACGAACTTCTCGGGGGGCGTGTTCACTCCAAGGTCGAAGACCTCGAACCCGGCGCCCTCGAGCATGATCACGCAAAGGTTCTTGCCGATGTCGTGGATGTCGCCCTTGACGGTGCCGATGACGTAGCGGCCGACCGGCTGGGCGCCGGTTTCTGCAATCAGCGGGCGCAGGATGACGAGCGCGCCCTGCATGGCCCGAGCGGCGATCAGCATCTCCGGGACGAAGAAGTCGCCCTTCTCGAAACGCCTACCGACCTCTTCGAGGGAGGGGATGAGCGCTTTGAAGAGGATGTCCATCGGGTTCATGCCGAGCTTCAGGCCCTCCTCGGTGAGGGCTTTCACCTCGGGCGCATGTCCGTTGAGCGTGTGTTCGAACAGTCCGGCCCGGATCTCTTCTTCTCGGCTCATCGCGCTCCTTCTGAGCTGTTGCGCATTGCTCAACAGATGCTCAGAGTCCAACAGTTTACCCAGCCTTATCCGGGCTGGCAAGCGTAATGTTGCGCTGTGAGCAACGCTGCTGGCCGCGACCCGGGAGTCCGGTCTGTGGAGCGGGCGGTGACCATCCTCGACCTTCTCGCGGCCGGCGGCTGGCGCAGCGGCGCGGAGATCGCCCGTGACCTTGGCGTCCACCGCTCGACCGCGCTGCGGCTGCTGGGGACGCTGGAGCGCCACGCGCTCGTCGAACGCGACCCGCGGAGCGCCAAGTACCGCCTCGGGCGGCGCCTGCCCCAGCTTGCGAGCGTCGTCACCGGTGAATCGGACCTGCGCTCGGTGGCCAGGCCCGTGTGCGAGAACCTCGCGGGCGCCCTGGGCGAGACGGTCACGCTCGACGTCCTCGTGGGGGACGAGATAGTCCCGATCGAGCAGGCGACCGCCTCGACGTCGGTGGTGAGCGTCAACTGGCTCGGCCGGCGCACGCCTGTCCACTGCACGGCCAGCGGCAAGGTGATCCTCGCCTTCGGGCCGCCGGCGATCCGAGAGCGCCTGCTCGGCGGTCCACTCGAAAGGTCGACCGCCCACACGATCGCCGCCCGGGCTGAGCTCGAAGAGCAGCTGGGCCAGGCTCTAAAGGACGGGTTCGCGCGCACCTACGAGGAGCTCGAGGTCGGGCTGGACGCCATCGCGGCGCCCGTTCTGGCAGCGAGCGGAGAGGTCGTGGCGGCGATCGACGTTTCGGGGCCATCACACCGCCTGCGGGCCGAAGGGCGCCCGGAGCTGGTGCGGCTGACGCTGGACGCGGCGGCAGACCTTTCCCGCCGGCTCGGCTTCCGCGGTAACAGGAGCGCGTTAACGGCCGGCTAACGCAAATCAACGGTGGCAGCACTCTCCATCCTTGCAACGCAGCCGGGTCCGGCGCAATATTTCCCCTGCATATCGGTCGCTTGCCTGGCGTCAGCTCAGGTCTCAAAGGGGAAGTAAGCATGAAGTGGAGTAGTCCCGTACGCCAACTCGGCCTGGCCGTGGTGGCATTCCTGTTGGTAGCCGCCTGCGGCAGCTCATCCACCGGAACCGCTGGTTGCAGCAACGCCAAGACGGCGACGTCGGCGACCGACTGCGGCGGCATAGACGGCCTCGTGGCCGCGGCCAAGGCCGAAGGCGCGCTCAACGTGATCGCGCTGCCGCCCGACTGGGCCAACTACGGCGCAGTCATCAGTGGCTTCACGGCCAAGTACGGGATCAGCGTCAACTCGGCCAACCCGAACGGCAGCAGCCAGGACGAGGTCAACGCTTTCGACGGCACGAGCAACGCTCCGGACGTCGTCGACGTCGGCCAGTCGGTCGCGCTCGCGAACACCGCGAAGTTCACCCCGTACAAGGTGGCGACCTGGAACGACATTCCGGCCGGCGCGAAGGAGGCCACCGGCCTCTGGTTCAACGACTACGGAGGCTACATGGGCATCGGCTACGACTCGACCAAGGTGCCCGGCGGCACCATCAGCTCGGTCGCGGACCTTCTTGGGTCAGGATTCAAGAGCAAGGTCGCCCTCTCGGGCGATCCCACCAAGTCCAACCAGGGACTGAACGGCGTGATCATGGCCGGCGTAGCCAGTGGCGGCACGCTCGACGATGTCAGCACCGGAGTCGGTTTCTTTAAGAAGCTGAAGCAGGCGGGCAACTACGTGCCGGTGGTCGGAACCGCTGCCACCGTCAAGGCCGGCCAGACCCCCGTCCTTTTTGAGTGGGACTACCTGTCCACCTCGCACGGCAAGGACGTGTCGACCTGGAAGATCTTCGTTCCGTCGAACGCGATCATCGGCGGGTACTACAGCCAGGCGATCAACAAGGCGGCGCCTCACCCGGCCGCCGCGCGGCTCTGGGAGGAATACCTCTACTCGGACGCCGGCCAGAACCTGTGGCTCAAGGGCGGCGCGAGGCCGGTCCGGATGGCCGCAATGGTCGCGTCCGGAACCATCGACACGGCGGCCGCGGCCGCGCTCCCGGCCGTGAACGGAAAACCCCAAGTCCCATCGGGTGACCAGACGAGCAAGGCCAGCGCCTACGTCGTCGCCAACTGGTCGGCGGCCGTTTCTTGACGGCAGCCGGCAACCCGGCTCTGAACACCGCCGCTCGCCCCACCAGGGGTGAGCGGCGGCTGTCTCTCTCGTGGCTCGGCGTGGCGCCGTTCTTCGTTTACGTCGGCCTCTTCTTGCTCTTGCCGACAGCGATCATCCTGATCGGGTCGTTCACCGCCCCGAAGGGCGGCGTATCGGTCATCAACTTCGCTGGGATCAACAAGCCGTACATGGTGAAAGCGTTCACCAACAGCCTGTCCGTATCCGCCGTGAGCGCGGTGACCGGCGCCGTGTTGGGCGCAGTCCTGGCTTACGCCGTGGTTACCGGCAATCCCAACGGGCTGATGCGCCGCGCGATCACGTCCGCATCCGGCGTACTTGCCCAGTTCGGAGGCGTCGCGCTTGCCTTCGCTTTCATCGCCACGATCAGCACCGTCGGTTTCGTGACCATCTTCCTGAAGGACCACGGAATTGACATCTTTGCCAACGGGGTGTGGCTGTACGAAGCGCCTGGCATAACGCTGATCTACCTCTACTTCCAGATTCCCCTGATGGTGCTCGTGTTCCTGCCTGCGCTGGACGGCATACGGCCGCAGTGGCGGGAAGCGACCGAGAGCCTCGGTGGCAGCACCTGGCATTACTGGCGCTACGTGGCCGGCCCGCTGCTGGCACCAGCGTTTCTTGGCTGCACGCTTCTTCTGTTCGCGAACGCGTTTTCCGCGTACGCGACAGTTGCGGCCCTCTTGACGAACGGCGGCGTTTATGTGCCGCTGCAGATCCAGGCCCTTCTCACCGGCGAGACGGAACAGTCGCAGCCCGGCCTGGCCCAGGCGCTGGCCTTCACCATGATCCTCATCGTCGTCATCGTGATGACGCTGTACACGTTGCTTCAGCGGCGCACCACGCGTTGGCTGCGCTAGCGTGAATCGCTCGCGACGGCTCAAGCTCCGGATCTTCCGCACGGTCGTTCTGCTGTTGATGGGGGCGTACTTCCTCGTGCCGATAGCCGCGATGCTGGAGTTCTCGACCCGCGGTAACTCGGTCACCTCTCCGCGGACGCTCGACGCCTGGGTTCAAATCGCCCAGACGCCGGGCCTGACGAAGGGGATCGTGACCTCGCTGCAGCTGGCCGTGATCACATCGATCGGGATGCTGGCCTTGCTGCTGCCGACGATGGTGTGGGTGCGACTGCGTCTGCCTCAGATCAGCCGCGTCATCGAGTTCATCTGCCTCCTGCCCCTGACGGTCCCTGCGATCGCGCTGGTGGTGGGCCTCAAGCCTCTCTACATCTGGATCAACATCAACGTGACCCCGTCGGTCCTCGCCCTCGCGTTCGCCTACCTCGTGCTCGTCCTGCCCTACAGCTACCGTTCTCTCGATGCCGGGCTCGCGGCCATCGACCTGAAGACGCTGTCTGAGGCGGCGCGGAGCCTGGGCGCCGGATGGGTCACGGTGATGTGGCGAATCGTCATCCCCAACATGCCGAGCGCCATCCTCAACGCATCCCTGCTCTCGGTCGCCCTCGTCCTCGGCGAGTACACCGTCGCCAACCTGCTCAACTTCCAGAACCTGCAGGTGGAGATCGCGTACGTTGGCCTGGTCAACGCCGGCACGTCGATCGCCGTCGCCGTCGGAGCTCTTCTGCTCGCCTTCGTCCTCCTGATGGTGCTCACGCTCGTCGGCGGTCGCCTGCAGCAGCACAACTACATCCCCGGACAGAGGGCCTGACATGGTCTCCGAAACCGCAAGAAGCCACGCCGGGGTCGAGGTGAGGATGGAGGATCTGAGCCGCCGCTACGGCCCTGTGATCGCGCTCAACGAGCTGAACCTGACGCTGGCCCCAGGCGAGCTCGTCGCCCTTCTCGGTCCTTCAGGGTGTGGCAAGACCACGGCGCTGCGCCTGGTGGCCGGGCTCGAAGAGGCCAACTCCGGCCGTGTCGTGTTCGGTGGTAAAGATGTGACCGGCCTGCCGGCCAGCAAGCGAGACGTCGGGATGGTGTTCCAGGCTTACTCGCTATTCCCGCACATGACCGCGATCCAGAACGTAGCCTTCGGCCTCACCCTCCGCCGCAAGACCGCCGACGAACGTCGCCGCCGGGCGGGCGAGATGCTCGAGCTCGTCGGGCTCTCCGGTTTCGCCGACCGCTACGCCAGCCAGCTCTCCGGCGGTCAGCAGCAGCGCGTCGCCCTGGCCCGCGCCCTGGCCATCGAGCCCACGGTTCTCCTGCTGGACGAGCCGTTGTCGGCGCTCGACGCCAAAGTGCGCTCCCGCCTGCGCGACGAGATTCGGCGCGTCCAACTCGACGTCGGGATCACGACGCTATTCGTCACGCACGACCAGGAGGAGGCGCTCGCAATCGCGGATCGCGTGGGTGTGATGCAGTCGGGTCACCTGGAGCAGCTCGGCCCGCCCACGCTGGTCTATACCCGGCCGGCCACCCCGTTCGTCGCCGAGTTCGTCGGCCTGACCAACCGCATCCCGGGGG
>Ga0209009_1000788_pt1 | contig 10113 bp, 11 predicted proteins | sample BlaSpr_A8_OM3_M2_FD_187979 | JGI IMG/M metagenome (GOLD analysis project Ga0209009, IMG submission 187979) | Forest soil microbial communities from Thunder Bay, Ontario, Canada - Black Spruce, Ontario site 2_A8_OM3_M2 (SPAdes) (version 2) | ecosystem: Environmental > Terrestrial > Soil > Boreal... | reverse complement strand
TTACAGGACAAGGACCAAATTGGTAGCGCCAACGGGAATCGAACCCGTCTCTCGGCCTTGAAAGGGCCGCGTCCTAACCGATAGACTATGGCGCCACGTGGGCCCGGCTGGATTCGAACCAGCGCGCAACCAGTTATGAGCCGGCCGCTCTACCGCTGAGCTACAGGCCCGAGCGGCCTGCTCTTGCCCGCCGCCGCGGGACCGACCTGCCGGGACCGGCGCTAAGCGCTCAGAGCGACGGGGCTCGCGGCCATGCTGCAGAGATACTTTGAGGCGCTGCGTACGTCGAGAGGCTCGGCGAAGTAATAGCCTTGCGCGGAGCCGCAGCCGAGCTTTTGCAATTCCCGCTTCTGTTGCTCGGTTTCGACGCCCTCAGCGATGACGCTGAGACCGAGGCGCCCGGCAAGCGAGATCACCGTCCGCACGATTTCCGGATTTGCGAGTCCAATGTTTCCTTGCGCGCTTACGAAAGAACGGTCGATTTTCAGAACGTCGAGCGGGAACGACGCGAGATATCCGAGCGACGAATACCCGGTTCCGAAGTCATCGACGTCCAACTTCACGCCGTGCGCGCGAAGCTTCACGAGCGTCTTCGCGATCCGCTCGCGCTCCTTCATGAGCACGCCTTCGGTGATCTCGAGCTGGAGACAATTGGCCTGCAATCCGGTCGCGTGCAGTACGTCCACGACCTCATCGACGAATCGATCTTCAAGCAATTGCTTCACGGAAACGTTTACGTTCACGGAAAGCTCGCAATGTTCCGGAAACTCGAGCTGCCAGCGCCGAACCTGCGCGCAGGCGTTCCGCAACACCACCGCACCAAGCGACACGATCAACCCGGTCTCCTCGGCTATGGGAATAAACTCAGCCGCTAAAACTTCTCCCAATCCGGCGTCGTGCCAGCGGGCCAGCGCCTCGAATCCCTCGATGTGGCCATCGGCCAGCGAGACGACCGGCTGATAGGCTACGGCGAGCCGGTCGCTCGCCAGCGCGCCACGCATCGCCGTTTGGATCCTGAGCAACCGCGTCGCTTGAGCGCGCATTTCGGAAGAAAAGGTGTGGCAACGATTCTTGCCGAGCACCTTTGCGCGATACATCGCAATATCCGCATCGCGCAGCAGTTCTTCGGCGGCCCCGCACGAAGGCGAACTCAGAGCGATCCCGATGCTGACCGTTGCGAAGACGTCCTGACCGCCGAACCGGAACGGCTTCGAGAACGCTTTCAAGAGCCGTTCTGCGACAGTCGTCGCCGCCCGATCGTCGGGAATGTCCTCGAGTAGCATCGTGAACTCGTCACCACCGATGCGCGCCAGCGTGTCGCCGGGGCGAAGGACGGTTTCGAGCCGGCGCGCGGTCGCGATCAATAAGCGGTCGCCGATCGAATGGCCCAAACTATCGTTCACCAGCTTGAAACCGTCGCAGTCGATAAAAAGGACCGCCGCTGCGCGACCTTCGCGATGCAGGTTGCGGGCGAGCGCCGACTCGGTGCGATCGATGAACAGAGCGCGGTTCGGGAGGCTGGTCAGCGAATCGTGGAATGCCGCGTACGCCAACTGTTCTTCGGCACACTTACGATCGGCAATTTCCGTGCGAAGCGCCTCGTTGTTCTCCTCCGCAACCTGCGCACGAATGACGGCGGTCTCGGCTTTCCGGCGCTCGCTGATATCGCGGCCCACCGAGATCGAATACTTGATGTTCCCGTCGGGGCCCTGAAGCGGAAAAATGCTCAGTTCTAGCCAGACCGTCTGCCCGTCTTTCCGATAGTGCAGTAGATCGAACAGCGCGAAGCGTCCCGCCAGCACCTCGCTCAGTTTTTCTTGGAGCAAACCGCTGTCGGTATCGGGCCCGACCATCATCATCGGGTTGCCCCCGGCCATCTCGGCGCGCTCGTAACCGGTCAGGCGAGTAAACGCCTCGTTGACGTATCTGATCAGGTATGGCGGGTCGGACCCGGTCCACTCGACGATCATGACATAATCCCGCGCGTGATCGACCGTGTTTTTCATGAGCCGAAGGTGGGCGAGTTCTTCCGGCGAGACGACGACTCCGTCGGTTTCGGCTTTGCCGCCTAGCATTCGTTTCTTCGCTGCTCCAAATCGATACTCGCGACAGGAAAACCGTCGCCTATACGTCAGACTTTACCAACGAAGTCCTTCGAGGTCATGAAGTTTCTTGAGAATCACCGATTTGCGACCCGAATGTGATCGCCGTCACTCGCCGCTACGATCCGACGTTGATCGGGATGTCGACTTCGCCTGACTTACCGTAGTGCACTTTGATCATCCACGCGCCGCCCATTCCAAGCGGCACCTTCGCCGAAAGCACGTGCGGATCGCTCGACGGCCGGAGCTTGATCCGATCGGTGCCCATCATCGAGTGGCCCATGCTCATCGTCGCTTGGACCGTCGCGTCGCGCGGAGGCGTCCCTGGGAACCAGACGCGGACGGTCGCGGAGTCCGTGGGGTTCGCCGGAAGGATCGAGATTCTCGGCTTCATCGCCGCGTTCGACGCGCCGCCGTCGAGCTGCGAAAGATAAGCGACGATATCGGCGACTTGCCGCCGGTCGAAATCGAACTTCGGCATCGGCGCAACGGGATTGACGATCGCATTCGCGATCTGCACCGAAGTGCGGCGACGCTCGATGCCGACGAGTTTCGGCCCGCTCCCGCCCCGGAGCTGCGCGCCGTGGCAGCCCGCGCAACCAGAGCTTTGCACGAGCGCCGCCCCCGCGTTCGCGTCGCCGGCTTCGTGCGGCAGAGCGAAAGCGCCGAGCGTGCTCACCATGAGCACACCAACAATCAACGATACGAGACGACGAAACCGATCCATCAACGTCCTCCTCCAACTCGCACGTCGTTCTCAGTCCATCCGGTGGATGATCGCGCGCGTACAGTATTGGTCGGCAACCGAATAGTACAGGTGCACGTTGCCGTCCTGCTCGATCGCGGAAGCGGCGAACGCGATGTCGGTATCGTCGTCATTTCGTTTAAGGTGGGGTAAGACGATCGGGTGCCTGCTGCGCGCCACCACGCGCGTGTACTCAGCATCGAACACGACCCAGCCGACACGCCACTGCGCCTTCTCCGTGCCGCCGTTGTAGAACATAACGGGACTCGCCGGATTCGAATCCAGCACTGGGCCGGTACTCAAATGCCAGGAATCCCACTCCCCCGGCCGAGCCCCGAACAACGGCTCCAAGACTTCCCATGGACCGTCGACTCGCGACGACGCCGCGAGGCCGATCTTCGACATGCCTTCGTGCGCGAACTCGAAGAAGAGCCGCCAGCTGCCGTCGGCGGCTTGCACGATCTCGGCTTCCTTTGGATTGCGGGCCCGTTCGGTCGAGGGCAACGCAATGCCGCGTTTCGTCAGACGCTCGAGATCCGGGCCGGTTGCGAGCAGCAGTTCGCCGCGCTTGAGGTGCTCGTTCCAGCCGCTATAGTAAACGTAATAGATTCGATCAACGCGCGCGACCGTCGGATCCTCGCAGCCGCCGCTGTCATACGCATCCGGCAGGTCGTCGCCGGGCGCGATGACCGGCTTCTCGCCCAGCACGAAATGCAGGCCGTCGCTCGAAGTCCCGCGGTGAATCCTGGCGACTTTCTTCGACGCGTCTTCGTGGTAATTGACGACGCGCAACAACAACTCGAACGAGGAGCCTTCTCGCCAGACGAATGGGCTGAGCTTGTACATCGACGCCAGCTCGGGAGGCGCATCGAAGGTCACCTCGTCGAGCCGCATGAGGCGGAAATCGGTCATCTCAGGCGCCTTGCTTGAACTCGTAGTCGCTCACATTCCTGGTTTGAGAATCCGCCGGCGAAGCGTCTTCCAACAATCGTACGCCGCCGTTCTGCGGGCGGCGGTAAGGCCCGTTACATCGGCTGCGAAGGAACGCCGCGCGACGAGCGACTAAGGGGCCCTTCGTGGATTCCATGACCGAAAAAATCGTTTCCCTGGCGGAGATGGCGCGCTCGATCCCCGACGGTGCGTCCCTCGGACTCGGTGGAAGCTTCCTGCATCGCGGCCCGTTCGCGCTCGTTCGCGAGCTCGTACGCCGTGGAGCGCGTGATCTCGAAGTCATCAAATCCTCGCCGGGCTACGACATCGACCTGCTTGCCCGCGCACACGCCGTCTCGCGAGCGAAAGCGGGTATCGTCGCGATCGAAGGCGGCCTCGGACTCGCGCCGGCCTACCGCCGCGCAATCGAACGCGGCGAGCTAAAACTCGAAGAGCATTCGTGCATGACGATCGCCGCCGGGCTGCGTGCCGCCGCCGCGGGCGTCCCGTTCGCGCCCGTCGCCGGCGTCTTCGGCAGCGACTTGCTCGAACTCAACAAATGGAAGACCGTCGCGGATCCGTATGGCGGCGGGAAAGAAACCGTCGTCGTCCCGGCGATCGCGCCCGACGTCGCGGTCATCCACGCCAACGAGGTCGATGCGAACGGCAACGCGCGCGTCTTCGGATCGCCGCACTGGGACCATCCACTGACGCGCGCCGCGAAGCGCGTCCTGGTGACCGCCGAGCGGCTGGTCACAACCGAGCATCTCGCCCAGCAACCGGAGTTGACGCTCGTCCCCGGATTCATGGTGGAAGCGGTCGCGATCGTTCCGCGCGGAGCGTGGCCGGGGTCGCTCCATCCGGATTACGAGGTCGACTACGAAGCGGTCGAGGCCTATCTCGAGCTGGGGGACGAGGCGCTCGCGCGACATCTGGCCGCTTCGCCGGAGGTTCGAGCGCTCGAACGTGTCTGAGCGGCGCGGCGCCGAATACGTCGTCGTCAACCTCGCGCGGGCGATTGCGCCCCACGAAGTGGTCTTCAGCGGCGTCAACTCGGTACTTCCGATGGCGGCCTGCATCTTGGCGAAGCGCGCGTACGATTTTCCGTTCACCTACCTAAGCGTCGCCGGCGGCGTCGACGTCGTCCCCGATCGTCTGCCGCGTTCGAGCACCGATCCGGCTCTGCTCGCCGGTTCGGCGGCAATTTTTTCCAACGAGGATTTCTACGATCTGGCGACCCGCGGTAAGCTCGATCTAATCTACTTGGGCGCCGCGCAAATCGATGCGTTCGGACGCACGAACGTCTCGGCCATCGGCGAATGGGCGCATCCGAAAGTCCGCCTCCCCGGCGGCGGAGGCGCGGCGGTGATGATGCCCACCGCGCCGCGCGTCGCCCTCTGGCGCACCGAGCATTCTCAACGCACGCTGGTCGAAAAGCTCGAATTTGTCACCGCCGCCGGAAACACGGTCGTGCTGGTCACCCCGTACGCCGTCTTCGAACGCGACCCGTCGACAAACGAACGGTTCCATCTCTCGTCATACCGGCAGGACGTCACGCCGGCTGCGATCGCCGAGCGGACCGGTTTTAGCTTCGATGCGACGCGCGCGGTCCCGACCAAACCGATGACCGCGCGCGAGCGCACCGCACTGGACGCGATGGATGCCTTCGCGCTCCTCGACAACGAAATGCCGAAGAGCAAACTCTACTAGGCCGGCTTTGCGTAGTCCTTATAACCAACGAAGTCTACGACGACGCACTGGTCGTTGCCCACGATCCACGCGTCGTGACCCGGTGGCAACGACATCGCGTCGCCCGGACCAAACTCCAACTCGGTGCCGTCATCCATCACGACTTTCATTCGACCCGAGACGACGTAGCCCAAATGGGGCGCTTGGCACGATTCAGTGTTTGCGATCGGCTTTACGCACTCGGACCACTTCCAGCCCGGCTCGAACGTAGCGCGCCCGATCATCGTTCCACCGACGTTCACGATCTCCAACTTGCCTTTGTCGAAGGGGCGCGTCTCATCGGGCTTACTGAAGCTTTTTCTTTCGGCAGTCTGCGTCGTCGTTGCCATTACGGAAACTCCTCACATGAACGATCCAAGATTCGCGGTTCTTCGCCCTCGCTGAGGGCGGACCGCACGTAGGTCGCTTCCCAACCTTTGAGCGCCGACCCTTCGGCCTTGCGAGCGCCCTATTGCCTGCTTCCGGCAGCGATTATCGCGAGCGAAACGCGGTCTTTCCCGCATAAACCGCCGCCGTTCCGAGCTGTTCTTCGATCGACATCAGACGATTGTACTTCTCGATGCGATCGCTGCGCGAGAGCGAGCCCGTCTTGATCTGACCCGCTCCCGTCGCCACGGCCAGATCGGCGATCGTCGTGTCGCCGGTTTCGCCGGAGCGATGTGAGATCACGCACCGGTAGCCGGCTTTGTGCGCCATCGCGATGCAATCGAGGGTTTCGCTCAGCGTCCCAATCTGGTTGAGCTTGATCAGGATCGCGTTAGCGACCCCGCCGGCGATCCCGCGCGCGAGCCGCTCGGTGTTGGTCACGAACAGATCGTCGCCGACGAGCTGGATGCGGTCACCGATGCCGTCGGTGAGCGCGCGCCATCCGTCCCAATCGTCCTCGGCGAGGCCGTCTTCGATCGAGACGATCGGAAAACGGTCGCTCGCGTCGGCATAGAAGTCGACCATCTCGACGCTTGAGAACGGCAGTTCCGAATCGATCGGATAATATTTGCCGTCACGATAGAACTCGCTGGCGGCAGGATCGAGCGCGAGCGCTATTTGCTCGCCGGGCGTGTAACCGGCGCGCTGAATCGCCAGCGCCATCAGGTCCAGCGCCTGGTCGAGCGTCTCGAGCGGCGGCGCGTAGCCACCTTCATCGCCGACCAGCGTCGTCATTCCGCGCTCGTGCAACAGCGCACCGAGCGCGTGAAACGTCTCGGCCCCATAGCGTACCGCGTCCGCGAGCGTCGGAGCGCCGAGCGGGACGATCATACATTCCTGAAACGGCAACGCGCCCTCGGCGTGCTTCCCGCCGTTGATCACGTTCATCATCGGGACCGGCAACGTCGCCGCGTTCGGACCGCCGAGATAACGAAAGAGCGGGAGCCCGAGACTCGCGGCTGCCGCCCGCGCGGTCGCAAGCGAAATTCCCAAGATGGCATTCGCGCCGAAATTCGACTTGTTCGGCGTCGCGTCCAATTCGATCAAGCGCGCGTCGATTTCGCGCTGCGCCGTCGCATCGAGCCCTTCGAGCGCCGGGCCCAGGAGATCGTTGACGGCGCGCACCGCTTTGAGGACGCCCTTCCCCGCATAACGCGACTTGTCACCGTCGCGGACCTCAACCGCTTCGTGCGCGCCGGTCGATGCACCCGACGGAACGAATGCTTCCTCGACGGCGCCGAAACTTGTCGCCACCGTCACCGCGACCGTCGGGTTCCCACGCGAATCCAAGATCTCTCGCGCGTGCACGCTCTCGATCAGGGGACGTCCGCCGCCGCGCATCGTTTCGATCATAGGATGGACCGCCTCGTCCGATGATTAATTATCACGTCTCGATGAGCCACTGTTCGAGATCGTGCCGGCGCACCAAGAGTTCGTGCGGCTCGAACCAGATCGGAATCTCTCGCTTTGCAGCCTCCGGCGAATCGCTGCCGTGAACGAGGTTGCGTCCGATCGTCTGCGCGTAATCGGCGCGAATCGAGCCGGGCGTCGCCTTTATGGGGTCCGTCGCTCCGATGGTCGCCCGGCAACCCTCGATGGCGCCGGCTCCCTCGATGACAAAGGCCAGTGTCGGGGCGCTCGTGATGTACGAGACGAGCCCATCGTAAAACGGCTTTCCTTTATGTTCGGCGTAATGCCGCTCGGCGCGCGCCCGGTCGCAGATCAGGAGCCTCATGGCCCCGATCAGATAACCGCGCCGTTCGAACCGGGCGACGATTTCGCCGGCGAGCCCGCGCGCGACGGCGTCGGGTTTACACAAAATCAAGGTTTGCTCGATTGCCATGGCGTCGGCCTTACGCGGCGGCGTCCGGTGAGGCCTGTGCGCGATGTTTGAGATCCGTCACGTCCAGGAAACCGACAGCACCAACGACGATGCGGCGCGAGTGCTCGGCGAACCCGGGAGTTTCGGCGTCGCGATCGTAACCGATTTTCAGAGAGCCGGGAAGGGACGCCGCGAGCGCCGCTGGATCGCACCGCGCGGTTCGGCGCTGCTCTTCACGGCGATTCTCCCGCGCGCGGTACCGGTCAGCGCCTTGTGGGCAGTTCCGTATTGGACGGGACTCGCCGTCGCGGAAGGCGTCGAGCGCGCGACCGGGATTCACGTCGGACTGCAGTGGCCGAACGACCTTTTGCTGGATGGCAAAAAGTGCGGTGGAATCTTGTGCGTATCGCGCGTCGCCGACGACCAAGCCTGGGTCGGCTGCGGCGTGGGACTCAATGCGATCCGCCCCGCCGATTCCGAAGCGACCGAAGACGTGGCGCCGGCGCCGGCGTTTCTCTCCGACCATAAGCCGGACGTCGAACGGAAGACGCTACTCGAGACGATCCTCGAGACGTTTGCTCGCCGCCTCGGCGAGCTCGAGCGTCCGGAGGACGTCGGCCCCCTTTGGGAAGACCGCGCAGCGCTTGCGGGGACGCGTTATCGCATCTTGATCGACGGAGAGACCGAACCATTCGACGCCCTCGCGCGGCGCCTCACCTTTGACGGCAGCCTGATCGTCACGCGCGACGGCCACGAACAGACGATCAGCCTCGCCGACGCGAGAATAATCAGAGACTAAACTGTCATCCTGAGCGAAGCGAGCGGAGTCGAAGGACAAACGGAACTCCGTTGGCGCTTCGACTTCGCGCCTTCGGCGCTTCGCTCAGCGTGACAAGTTAAAACGAAGCGCGGCGCTTAATTCGTGCCTGTCACCTGTTCGCACGCGCTTTTTTTTCACAATTTTCGCAGAAGTGGGAGAGCTTATTATCCGCTTCGAAGATCGAGTTCGAGAAATACATGGCGCAGCGCGGATTGAAGCAATGTTTGAGGCCGAGCGCGTGACCCAAATCGTGCACCGACTCTTTCAGCGTGCGCTGGAAGAGCAGGTTGGGATCCGACGCGTCGCCGTAAAAATCGCTACGCAGCCGGTGTAACGAGACGGCTGCAACGCGGTGTTCTTCGCTGGCATCGCCGAAGACGAATTGGTGAGAGGTCTTGTACAGATCGTAATCGGTGATCACGAGACGTAAGCCCTCGGCTTGCGGGGTCGATCCCAGCACCTTCGAGACCAGCGTGTTGAAGAACAGCTGGCCTCGAGCGCTATTGAGGGTCGTTCGCGGTATCCGCACGGCGCGCTCGACGCGACACGTGAACAGAAAGCGCTCCTCGAGGCAAAGCCCGAGGCGCATGAGAAAAGAAGCATCAATCGAGTTGACCGGTACGATGCTAACCATGCTCGTTAGGATACCGCCGAAGAGAGAGCATGCAGGATTGCGCCGTGTCTTTGCTCCCTTCGCCGTGGATACCTACGTCGAAGCGATTGTGGGGACGGATCGGCTTCGGTCGCGAACGTGGTCTTAACGTGATCTTAGGAATCGGTACCGACCTGGCCGAGGTCGAACGCTATCGCTTCGATGAGGAGCGCCTGGCGTGGTTCGCGCGCCGCGTCTACACCGACGAAGAGATGGAATACGCGCTGCGCAAGCGCGCGTGGCCCGAGCGGCTGGCCGGATTCTTCGCAGCCAAGGAAGCGGCGCGGAAAGCTTTCGGTTTTGCAATTCCGTGGCGCGAGGTCGGCGTATCGCACGAGCGCAGCGGCCGTCCGATCTTGAAATTCTTCGGAACGGCGAGCGATTTGCCCGAGCGTTTCGGCGTCGTTCGCATGCACCTTACGATCACGCACACCGCGACGACTGCCGCGGCGTTCGTGGTCTTAGAAGGCAAGTAGCGATGCGCGCCGTTACGGCGGAACAGATGCGCGACGCCGACGCGCGCGGTCAGAAGCGTGCCGGCGATATCGCGCTGATGCGCGCAGCCGGCGAGCGCCTGCAGGAAGCGATCGCAAGAGATTTGCCGAGCGACGGGCCGATCGTGGCATTCGCCGGGCCCGGCAACAACGGCGGCGACGCATTCGCGACGCTCGCCTTGGCCGCGCGATCCCGGCCGCGCATCGTCTATGCTCTGGAAACGAAGTCGCCGAGCCCGGCGCGCCGCGACAGCGAGGAGCGTGCGCGCGCCGCCGGCGTCGAAGTTCGGCCGCTGCCGGCATCGCTCGCCGACGCCACGACGGCGTTGAGCGGCGCAGCGATCGCGCTTGACGGGTTGCTCGGTACCGGCTC
>Ga0209009_1000786_pt1 | contig 10123 bp, 7 predicted proteins | sample BlaSpr_A8_OM3_M2_FD_187979 | JGI IMG/M metagenome (GOLD analysis project Ga0209009, IMG submission 187979) | Forest soil microbial communities from Thunder Bay, Ontario, Canada - Black Spruce, Ontario site 2_A8_OM3_M2 (SPAdes) (version 2) | ecosystem: Environmental > Terrestrial > Soil > Boreal... | reverse complement strand
TGTCTCTCGCGCGCAGATCGAGTGGCGCGACGGTACACGGCTGGAGTCGTTCGTGAATTATGCGGGCTAGTCTGACTGGCGAGCGAACTGGATGCTCGAATCGTTCGTCGTGTTGTCCGCCGTAGCGCCGTAGATGATCGCGCTGCCGGTTACGACGATGATCTCGATCGACTGGTCCGGGCCAAGCGCGGCGCCGAGGAACGAGGTCGCATCGACCTGCTCGAAATGGGTCGGAGGATAGCGTTTCCGAACAGAGCGGACGAGGGTCCCGTCGGAAGCGTATACGTTTACTGTCAGCGAGGCTTCGGAGGAGAGAGTTCGGATGCCGATGTTATACCGGAAGCGGCTCGGATCAGCAGGGCCAATCAGATAGCCTGTGGCTCCCGCCGAGAGCACCCGCTCCCCGAAGGGGTCGATCAGGTCCTCCGTGAAGCCAGACGTCCCTGCCGCTCCTCCGTCGTTGTAGAGACGGACGACAGCGATGAGATTGGGGATTTGGTTGCCGACCGGCAGCACGAGATCCATGGTGCCGACGCCGGACAGACCCATGGCTGGCAGAATGTCAGGGTAGGAGACCGTCTGTCGCGGAGCGACTTTGAAGTCCATTGAGGTATCGGAGGCACTACCGGACCCTCCACCGGAGTGAAGGGTCAACTTACCGCTGATCGATTCGGTAGAAGGATTGTTAAGCTGGACTGCGGTCTTGAAGAACGACCCGAAAGCTCCCGGCGAAGAGATGGCCACAGGTATGACTCGCGAGAAAAGGATCTTGATGCGGCCGATTTTGTCGCCGCCCGTGAACCAGAGACTACCGTCCGGACCGGCCGCGATCCAGGCACCTGGAAACGAGGCTGCGAGCTCAGAGACAATCCCTTCGATGGTGATGCGGCCGATTTTTCCGGATAGTCCGTTGTCCTCCGTGAACCACAGAGCACCATCGGGGCCGGGAACGATATGCCATGGCGAACGGTGGCCACCAAAGCCCACAACGGGGAATTCGGTAATCACGCCGGCGGTGGTAATGCGACCGACCTTGTCAGCGTTGCCCTCCGTGAACCAGAGGTTGCCGTCTGGGCCGGCTACAATCCCGTTATTTCCGATATCAGCGGTTGGCACGGAGAACTCGGTAAACGAGCCAGCGACTGTTAATCGTCCAATCTTGTGGCTGCAAGATTCCGTGAACCACAAGTTACCGTCTGGGCCGGCTGTAATACTCTCAGGGCAGCTGCCGATTGTAGGAACCGCAAAAGCAAGCGAAAGGCCTGAAGTACTAATCCGGACGATTCTGTTGCCTTGGTGTTCCGTATACCAGATGGCGCCGTCCGGACCGGCCGCTATCCCAGAAGGCCCTCCGGACGCCGAGAACTCGGTGATGACCCCTCCAATGGTGATCCGGCCGATTTTGTTGCCGTCCTCCTCCGTGAACCAGAGGTTACCGTCCGGGCCGGCCACAATCTCGCGAGGTGAGGCGTTAGCCGTTGGTATCGGAAACTCGGTAACCACTCCAGCAGTAGTCATCCGGCCGATCTTGTTGCCGACGAACTCCGTAAACCATAGGGCACCATCAGGGCCAGCCGTGATCCCACCAGGACCTCCCGACGCCGGGAACTCCGTGATCACCTGAGCGAAGACGGATCCGGTCAGAACGACTCCGAAGACAGCAGCGAGGCAAGCTCCCAGGGCCTGACGCCCTGCGACACGCGAGGAGCCACGATGAGACTCGATATCTGGTCTGCTTTCCGCTCTCATGGTCTCCTCATCTCTTTCTACGTTTCACGGTGGAAATGTTCGGCTGACAGCTGTGCCGAATGCAGGGCTGGTATGTCGGAGCGAACAGATCGCCCGGCCAGGCCGTCATGGGAATAGCGGACTCGGCCACGTTTTGACTCAGGTTGGCTAAATAGGCCTGGCTGACGCAATGATGCAACGGCATCAATTTCTCCGGAGGACGGCTCTTACCGCCGGTCGGCAACACCTGTCGCAATAGGAAATGAAGAACCAGCTTGAAAACGTCAGTGCGCGATGGCTTTTTCAGCGGCTTCCCGGCGCAGGTAGGCGTCGATGGCGGCGGCGGCCTTGCGGCGGTGACCCATCGCGAGGATGACCGTCGAGGCGCCGGCCACGATCTCGCCGCCGGCAAAGACGCCTTTGGGCGTGGTCATCATCGTGGCTTCGTCCACGACGAGAATGCCGTGGCGACCGCGGCGCCGGGAACCCGGCCTTCTACGGAATGCCCAATGGACGATGTCGGGAAAACCGCGATTTGCCGAGCTATTCAATCAACGCGTCCGTGTTGGTGTCCGTGTCGTCTAATCCCACTCCTCGTCCCTCGGGAATCCGTGGGGTTCGTCAGGCTTGCCTTCTGCGCGGTGCTGAAGTGCTCGTGCGAAGCAGCGAAGTGCCCTGCTGCCTTCCTCCGGAAGCGCTTCCAAGTCAACCGAGGCAAGAGCTTCCTTCAACGGGTCGAGATCCACGAAGGTCTCAAGCTGGCTGAGATCAATGTAGGGGTGCGTCCGGACAGCATAGTCCTCCATGCCGCGGGTCGCGGCCACCTGGACAAATCGCTGGAGCAATGTGATCGCCCTGGTCGGTTCCGCCGCCGTTGCGGCTGCCCACTCGCGGGCGGCCTGAAGACCTCCCCAGAATTTCCACCGGAAGAGGATGTAGAGAAGGTGGGGATTCTCGAGCAGCTTCCCATTTCGGGCCGCTGCTTCGATCTTCTCAAGGCATAGGGCACGAAAATGGGGCAAGTCCTCCACTTGGAAAAGCATCTCGATTGGATTCTCTTGTCTTCCTTCATGCGGCTCTTCGAGAGCTATTTGCCGGGCAGGTAGGACGAGCCCCGTCGTTTCCTTGATGGCTTGTTCGAGCGCCTTCTTTCGTGCACCGCCATCCGACTCGGATTTCAAGAACCACAAGACGATCCGGCTCGCGTGCGTCGTGGGATCGATCGAGAAGGCCAGCCCCTGCTCCGGAAGTAGCTCTCCAATGTCAAAGATCGCGGTGACGAAAGCCGCTGCATTTTCGTGTCCGCGTTTCTCTTTGTGCGCCTCGAGTCGGTCTAAGGCGAGCGGCAAGAGCCCGCGCTTGTCGAGAGATCGGAGGTGGTCACTCAGTTCGGCCCGGCTGGCCGCCGTTGAAAGGAGGGGGAGAAGGTCGGCCTGCGAGAGATCCCGCGGTGAGATATCGAGGCGGAAGTACCGATCGAAGAATTCACCGGCACTCACTCGAAGATCGCGCTCCCACTGCTCGGAGGCTCCGTCGTACCGAGCCCCGCCGAACACCCACTCGATGGTCGGAAAAAGCCGGCGGAGAATCTCGCCGATTCGAGGCCGGTGACTCTCGTCCGCGCAGTTCACGATTCGGAGGACCGCTTCCTTGCGCGACGCGCTATCGTCAGGGCCAAAGGTGTCACCTTTTGTAAACAGGTCTTTCGAGCCCTGGAGGGCGCTGTAGACCTCGGGCTCAAAGAGCCTCAGAGTCTCGAGAGCAATGAAATCAACGGAGTCAACCTCGAGCGTCCCAGTCCTGCCGAGGAAGCCGAGGTGAAACTCAAACGTCGACAGGAATCGATGTACCGATCGGAGGTTATCGAAATATCCACGCAACCCCGGCACGAACATGTTCGTCCATCGAGTCTGGTCGAAACGCCTCTCTTTGAATCGCGGCTCGAGGATTCGGTTGAGACTGTCGAACAGGACCTGATGGACCTCCTCCGGGAGGGGCCTCGGCACGTTGAAGCTGACCTGAACGATCTTCTCGAGGAACTTTCGCCCGGTCTGTGCTCCGTCGTGCTCAAGAGCCCGCTCAACGACATCCCGTTCGAAGAGAAGAAGGTAGATGACATTCGGGAAGTCGGCGTTGACCTTCACCAGTCGGAAGAGCCGGCGGATTTCGGCAGCCTCCAGCCGATCGACGTCGTCCATCACGACGAGCACCGGGCGCTGGCGCTCTTGGAGCAGGCCGGAAATCTCCTTCTTGAGTTCAGATGCGGATTCGCGGGTCTCCTCCGCCCGTCTCGAAGCCCTCTCAGCGAGCCACTCAGCAAACCGCCGAGAAGTGCCAAGCACACCGGAAACAGCGGCGACCAGCGCACCTGCGGTGACGATACTGGGCTGGGAGAGCGTTGCTCCCAGAATCGTAGATCCGAGGCCTATGACTCCGATGATTGTCAGGAGCAGGGAAACTGTTGCCGGTAGGCCAGCCGTGATCCTTTCCCCGACCGAAATGGCCGCCGCGTAAGACCGTAGCCGCTTCGCAAGCTTCCGGGCCCTCTCAGAGCGGTCCTTCCGCCCAACGGCACGCCCCAGCTCTTCCAGGAAGGCACGTTGGAGATTGCTCTCCTCGTACTCCCAAGGGTTCAACTCCAGAATCTCGGGACCAGTGTCAGTCGACCGCAGATCTTCCAGGACGAGATTCTTCAGTGACGTCTTGCCGACGCCCCAGTCGCCGTAGACTCCCACGACGATGCTCTCTCGCCCCTTCCAGCCTCGAAGAGCGTCCGCAACGGCGGCAGCAAAAGGCGCCCGGCCAAGCCGGTCCTCAACCCGGCTTGCAATTGGCCTGTCTGCGGAAAACGGGTGCCGGTGGCTCGTCGTCTCGGAAGTATCGGTCATTCCCTGCGGCAATCCCAGCTAGCTTATCTGACTTCCCAAGGGAAGAGCTTGTCCTCCTGGGACATGACAGCGAGAGAGCGTGACACCGTCATGCCTCTGCTCTCGAAGGTCACTTCGGGAGCGGTGTGGCGTGGGGCTCTGGCGTGCAATAATGATTCAGGAAGCATACGGTGGACCCCGTCGCCACCTGAAGAACCTGAAGAGCCTCAAGAACCTGAAGAACCTGAAGAACCTGAAAACACACGAGCCGTCATCAGGGGCTAGAAGCAAGTCCCTCCCCCCACGTCGGATGCTGTCAGCGACCGCCGCGCCAGGCCGAACGGATTAGGAAGAACGCCAGAGCCGCCGAATATCACCGCAGCCAGGGCTTTCCGCAATCCCGAGTGCCGTCCATCCGGGGTTCAATCCGCAAATGCTGTCCAAGACCGGACCCCGACGAAACTCGATCTTGGGCAAAAGTGCCTCCTGCCAATCAATCTTTCGCCCAGCGCTTTCAACGTAAGGCCTTGATGCATTAACATCTTCCCAGACGATGCCTGAATTGACGTGGGTTGGGAAGAAGGCGGTCGAAAACCACCACCGGGAGGTTCCCTACCGGCTCCTCAAGTGCGACGCCACGCTTTCCGTCGGCGACCCGGAGACCGGCAACCTCCTCGTCGAGGGCGACAACCTCCAGGCGCTGAAGGCTCTACTGCCCTACTACCGCGGGCAAGTGAAGTGCATCTACATCGATCCCCCTTACAACACAGGGGTGGATGAGCGGGACGAGGAAGGAAGACGCACCGGATGGCGATTCAACGACAACGTAAATAGTGCTGAAATCCGGGAATGGCTCGGAAGGGTGGTAGGCGCCGAGGCCGAAGACCTATCGCGCCACGAGAAATGGCTTTGCATGATATATCCGCGGTTGGCTCTCCTTAAGAGCCTTCTCCGCGAGGATGGCGTTCTCTTTGCGAGCATCGACGACATTGAGCTGGCGACCTTGCGGTTGGTACTCGATGAGTTGTTTGGTGTGGCAAACCGCGTTGGCACGATTATTTGGAAGAATGCAACCGACAACAACCCGACGAATATTGCGGCTGAGCACGAATACGTGCTCTGCTATGCGAGAAATAAGCAGCGCCTGCCGAGTGAGTGGAAGGCGACAAATCTCGCTGTAAAAACGAAGCTGCTTGAGATTGGCGACGACTTCGTTGCGCGTTTTAAGGACTCACTGGAACGACAGCGGGAATACTCTAAGTGGTTTCGGCGGAACAAGGACTTCCTGTGGCCGTTCGACCGCTACAAGTTTATCGACGAGGGGGGAATCTTTACCGGTAGCCAAAGCGTACACAACCCTGGCAAGGAGGGTTATCGCTACGACATACTGCATCCGGTAACGGGTAAGCCGTGTGCGGTACCGATGATGGGCTACCGCTTCCCAGAGGAAACGGCTGATAGGCTTCGCTCAGAGGGTCGCATTCTGTTTGGCGGCGATGACACGAAAATTATCGAGCTAAAGCTATACGTGAAGGAGTACCGTACCAAGCTATCCAGCGTGTTCGAGCTGGACGGGCGAATAGGTACGAACGAGTTAAAGGCGATATTCCCGGAAGACAAGAGGCCATTTGATTTCCCGAAACCCACCGAACTGATTGAGGAACTGATCAGTTTCACGACATCGGGAGACGACCTGGTATTGGATTCATTTGGTGGCTCCGGCACGACCGGCCATGCGGTGCTTAAGCTCAACAAGGAGGATGGTGGTAGGCGCCGGTTTATCCTTGTCGAAATGCATCCGAAGATCGCGAGTGCGATTACTGCGGTGCGCTTGAAACGAGTCGCAAGAGGTTACAAGAACGCAAAGGGCAAAGCCGTCGAGGGACTCGGGGGCGGTTTCCGCTACTGCAGACTGGGCGAAGCGCTGTTTGATGCAGAGGGACAGATCAACGGCTCAGTCGCGTTTGCCGATCTTGCTCGCCATGTGTTCTTTGTCACGACCGGCCAGCCGTTACCGAAAGGCGCCAGCGGATCAAGTCCGCTGATCGGAACCTACGGCGAAACCGCGATCTATCTTCTTTACAACGGGATCCTGGGTGACAAGCGGCCGGACGGAGGGAACGTTCTGACCGGGAAGGTCCTTGCTGATCTCCCAGGGCATGCGGGCCGACGGGTAATCTTTGGGGAGGCGACGACACTGTCTTCATCGCGTCTTCGCCGGCAGAACGTTGAGTTCCGGCAAATTCCGTACGACGTGAGGACTTCCTAGGTGGAGCTCAAGAGCTACCAGAATCGTTCACTGGACACGCTCGCTCTGTTCCTGGCAAAGGCCAGGGAGGGTACCCCGAAGATCGCTTTCATGGAGCTGACGGACAGGCCCTACGTGACGGCCGCGCTGCCGACCGAACTTCGGAACATCCCTTACGTGTGCATCCGCGTCCCAACCGGCGGGGGAAAGACGTTGATGGCCGCGCACGCCGTTCCGATCGCGGCGAGGCGCTATCTCGCGCGGGAGTACCCGCTCGTCCTGTGGCTTGCGCCGACGAATACGATCGTGGAACAGACACTCCGGGCGCTCAAGAATCCGCGACACCCATACCGGTGTGTGCTGGACGAGGCCTTTGCCGGCAACGTCACGCCATCTACGCTCGCGGAGGCGCTGTCGGTCACACCCGCGACAATTGCCGGTAGCGCCACCATCGTCGTGTCGACTTTCGCCGCGCTGAGGATCGAGGACACCGAGGGGCGGAAAATCTACGAGCAAAACGGCAGCCTTCAGGCGCATTTCTCGGAGCTTGACGCGGAAGAACGATCGCGCCTTGAACATGACAGCGGTGGCTTGGTCGCGATGAGCTTCGCCAACGTCATGCGTCTTCACCGCCCGCTCGTGATCGCGGACGAGGCGCACAACGCGCGAACCTCTCTTTCCTTCGAGATGTTCCGCCGTATAGCGCCCGCAGCGATCATTGAATTTACGGCGACACCAGACCAGGAGCGTAATCCAAGCAATATCCTCTGCCATGTATCCGCCTTGGAGTTGAAGGCGGAGCAGATGATCAAGCTGCCGATCCGCCTCGTGACCCGAGAGGAATGGCGGGACGCTGTCACCGCCGCGATCGCCAAAGCCGAGGAGCTTCAACGGGCGGCGGCCGACCTGCAGAAAGAGACAGGCGAGTACATCCGGCCGATCGTGCTTCTTCAGGCGCAGCCAAAGAGCGAAATGCGACAGACCGTCACCGTCGATGTCCTTAAAGAATCGCTCGTGAAGGACTTCCGGGTCCCGGAGGAGCAAATCGCAACGGCAACGGGCGACAAGGACGACCTTCCAGACGACATCCTAGATTCCTCTTGCCCGGTGCGCTTCGTCCTGACAGTGCAGAAGCTCCGTGAAGGCTGGGACTGCCCCTTTGCCTATGTCCTGTGCAGCGTGTCTCATATCGCGACGGCGAGATCCGTCGAGCAGGTGCTCGGACGCATCCTCCGCATGCCGAACGCACGATCCAAGAATCGCGAGGAACTCAACCGCGCCTACGCGTTCGTAACGTCCTCGGATTTTGCGGGCGCGGCTCGTTCTCTGGAAGACGCGCTCATCGACAGCGGCTTCCAGAGGTTCGAGGCTGCGCAGATGGTCGAGCGTGGCTCGGATGGCCCACTCTTTCCGCCTCAGGAGATTACGGTGGAAGAGGACTTCCAACTGGCCCCTGCGATCGACCGCCTGCCCGCAGACCTTCGTAACCGGATCCGAGTCGAGGAAACCATTTCCGGCGGCCGCGTTCGAGTTGTGTACACAGGCCCGGGGCTGTCCATTGCAGAAGAGCGCGAACTCTCTTCTGTTTGTCGCGAAGCGCCTGATAGGGAGACGGTGATCAGGCTCGCGAGAAAAAGCCGCGGCCAGCCAGTCTATCCCGCAGCACTGGGGGTCGAACTATCGATTCCTCAACTCGCGGTTCGCGTCGGTGGAACCTTAGAGCTCTTCGAAGATCAGTTCGCAGACGTGCCGGCCAAGCTTGATCCGGCCGCTGCAAAGCTGGACGAGGTGGCGTACCCCAGATACGAGCCACTGAGGCCGGTGATGGATATCGATATTGACGACCGCGGGACCGTGACCGGTGCAGTCCAGGCGTTTCTGTTCGATCGCCCTCTGCCATACCTCACATTCGGTCAGCCGAGCCCCGCGGCGCTGGCGATCTGGCTGGATCGGAACATCCCGCATCCGTTGATACCGGCAAGCAAGAGCGAGCTGTTCATGCGGGGGGCCATCGAGCACCTTACGGTCGAGCGCGGAATCCCTCTCGAAGAACTTAGGGTGTCTCAATTTCGTCTCCGCGACGCCCTGGAGCGGCGACTGACCGAGATCCAACGTCGAACTCGGGGACAAGCCTTCTTCGAGTTCGTGTCGGCAGGTGGGTCTGTTGAGTTCGCCGTCGATCCTTCGATCTGCTTCTCTTTCCCAAGCGACGCCTACCCGGCCAACCAGCTTTACACGGCAACAAGGTTCCGAAGGCACTACTACGAGCGGCCGGGGGAGATGAATGAGGAAGAGGCCGCCTGCGCCGCCGTCCTCGATACGCTGCCGGAGGTTGACGTGTGGGTTCGCAACCTCGTTCGTTGTGAGGGCTTTTCCTTCTGGCTTCCGACCTCGACCGACCGTTTTTACCCGGACTTCGTAGCACGGCTCAGGGACGGCAGGGTCTTGGCCGTCGAGTACAAAGGCGCCGGCTGGATGGACAGCGCGGACACCAAGGAGAAGCAGATGGTAGGGGAACTGTGGCAGGAAAAGAGCGCCGGCGGCTGTCTTTTCTTATTAGTCGGGAAGGAGAACCTCGACAGCCTCACCCTCGCTGTGCGCCGGCCGAGTTGAGCAGGCCCGGATAATCATCGGTAGCCAGGCGCCGGGCACGGGCACGCAGGGGGTTGGCTACCCGGCCCGGCGGGCTGGAGTCCTGAAGCTTTCCGATTTCGCTCCGACTCTCGGCGCCCGAGAATGGGCGAGCTTCTCACCTGGCTACCTCTGCCGGGTAACTCTTGAATGAGAGGCGGGCTTCCTGTCAGAAGATCCTTTGGCTTCAGGCCTCGCTCGCGAAAGTCACAGATTCACGGACCTGACCCCCGGATCTCCCCGGTTCCCAAGTCGCTGGGCTGACCAGAAAGGCTTCGCATTCGCTGATCCGAGCTGCCCCGGTCGCGGCGCGCGAAGTCTCCCAGAGGGGAGGAGGCGCGCGCCGTGGGAGCGTAGCGGTTGCGCGGGATCAGGCGAGCGATCGAGGCCGCATCCGGCCGAGTCGCTCGCCGGTGCGCCGACAGGCGCAGATCCCGCGCAACCGCGGAGCGACGGTTAGTTCGCGGCGGCTTTTTCGGCGGCTTCCCGGCGCAGGTAGGCGTCGATGGCGCCGGCGGCCTTGCGGCCGTGGCCCATCGCGAGGATGACAGTCGAGGCGCCGGCCACGATGTCGCCGCCGGCGAAGACGCCCTTGCGCGTGGTCATCATCGTGGCTTCGTCCACGATGAGAGTGCCGTGGCGGCTGACC
>Ga0209009_1000785_pt1 | contig 10140 bp, 9 predicted proteins | sample BlaSpr_A8_OM3_M2_FD_187979 | JGI IMG/M metagenome (GOLD analysis project Ga0209009, IMG submission 187979) | Forest soil microbial communities from Thunder Bay, Ontario, Canada - Black Spruce, Ontario site 2_A8_OM3_M2 (SPAdes) (version 2) | ecosystem: Environmental > Terrestrial > Soil > Boreal... | reverse complement strand
CCCGATGTCGATCCGGGCGTGCCCACCGCGACCGCCTCGAATTGCCCCATCACGTCCGCCTTTCACGATTCCCCCGCCGCGCCAGGTGACCGCTTCCGGCACTATCTAGGTCTGAGTCATATCTAGGTCTGAGCCGATGACAATACGTATGGCTACACGGTGCGCGAGTGATTTGCACGCTAAGCAGGTAATTGCGCCTGGGAAGCCCCCCAGTGCAGGCATGCTGACGCCGCCTCAGTCGCGTAGCCGTGCCCCCCAATGGTGCCCGGGCGAAATGAAAGCCCGCTAACTCCGTGCTCGTTGCCGGCGACGGTGGCCTGGGGTCCTGCTTGTCTCGTTGAGAGTGTCGAGGTGGCGGCTGGCAAGTTCGCCGAGCCGGATGATGCCTTCGGCGATCTGCCGGACCAGCTGGGTTGGGTCATCGCCGATCCGGCCGCGCAGGTTGCCGGTGCGCCAGAGGGTGGCCAATCCGTGAGACAACGACCATCCGGCGACGACGACGCCGGTGATGTCGTGGGCGGGCGACGCGGCCAGGCTGGTCCGCGCGCTGCCGTAGAGGATGGCAAAGGCCGCGTCGCGGACTTCGATGAGGTTCGGGTCGTCGTCGCCGTATAGGTCGGGGCGAAACATCACCTCGTAGTGCCCGGGATGGGTCAGGGCGAACATGACGTAGGCCATGCCGCCGTTCAGGAAGCCTTCGGGCCCGGTCGCGGCCGGCCCGATGGCGGCGGCAGCCAGGCGGAACCCTTCGGTGGCCACCGCGGTGAACAAGCCCGACTTGTCGCCGAACTGGTAGGCCAGCGCCGCGTGCGTCACGCCAGCGCGGCGCGCGATCTCGCGCATGCTCACCCCGGCGGCGCCGACCCGTTCCACCTCCGCGACTGCTGCCTCGATCGCCGCTTCTCGCAGGTGGCCGTGGTGATAGGACCGAGGACTGGCCGACATGGCGTGATCGTAACGCAAGATCTAACCATTGATAAGTTCCGCCTGCTGAGGCAGACTATCCACTGGTAAGTTCCCCGAGGCTGAGACGGTCCTATGCAAACCTTCGATGTGGTGGTTGTCGGTGCGAGGTGCGCGGGCTCCCCGTTGGCCGTGATGCTCGCGCGTCGGGGGTTGAGCGTTTGTGTGGTGGACAAGGCGCGATTTCCGTCGGAGACGCCGTCCACACACGTCATCCAGCCGTGCGGGGCGGCCATCCTCGAACGCATCGGCGCGCTTGACGCGGTGTTGACCGCCGGCGCTGTGTCGATCGATCGCTTCACGCTGGTTAACGAGGATGTGCGTATCGACGGCAAGCTCGATCCCGCGGTGTTCCCGCGGCCGGGCCTATGTGTGCGGAGACTGACGCTCGACGCACTGCTGGTCGAGACGGCAGTAGCAGCGGGCGCGGGCGTGCGGACCGGGTTGAAGGCGACCGGTCTGCTCACCGCCGGTGATCGGATCGTCGGTGTCGAGACCGAGCAGGGGCCGATCCGGGCGCGTCTGGTGGTCGGCGCCGACGGCCGGCAGTCCAGCGTGGCTGCAACTGTCGGAGCGCAGGAGTATCTGATCACTCCGGGGGGTCGCATGCCGGCCTGGGCCTACTTCGAGGGAGTCGCCGAGCGGGTAGGCCGACTGCGACTCGGACGCCTCGGTGAGCACGCCTATCTGGCCAGCCCAACTGATTCCGGCCTATATATGGCCTGCATCGCCACCGGTGCCGGCTTCCGCGCGGACCGCGATGCGGCGTTCAGCGCGGGCATCGCCGGCTGGCCCGAACTCGCTGACCTGCTCGCCGGTGCACGACGAGTCGGCCCGATCCGGGTGATGACCAAGTGGCACGGCTACTTCCGTCAGGCCGCAGGACCCGGCTGGGTCCTGATCGGCGATGCCGGGCACTTCAAAGACTTCACGCCCGCACAGGGCATCGCCGACGCGCTGCGGCAAGCCGAGCGTCTCACCGAGACGCTGCCCGGTGACCTCGCCGACCACCAGACCGTCGACGCGGCGACCCAGCGATGGTGGCGCTGGCGCGACCACGACGCGCATCCGATGTACTGGTTCGCCACCGGCATGGGCGTGCCCGGACCGGCGACCCCGCTGGTCACCCAAGTGTTACGCGACATCGCCGCAGACTCTGACGCGACCCTAAGGCTGCTGCAGGTCCTCAACCACGAGGTCGCGCCGGGACGCTTGCTGACCTCCGGACGGCTGGCTCGCGCAGCCGCGCGAGCGCTTCGCGATCGCCCCGACCACCTCGGCGCGACGAGCAAGGAAATCGCGGCCGCGCTGCGCGACGAAATCCGCCGCGCACGCTGGAGTCGCAAGACGCCGCCGGGCATGACCGGCGGCCGACAGACGCGGCGCCCGCGGCGCGCGCGGCTCGCAGCGAGAACATGAGGACTGACGGCGCCAGGACGCCCGACGCCGTTTTTCTCGGGGATCAGGGCGAACAACGGCGTAGCCTGCTCCACGTATTTCAATCGATCTTCGAACGGCATCGCAGTCCCTTGCCCCACAATCGTGGAGGATGGACACGTGGAAGGAGCGGCGTCGTTCAATCTCACGACGGTGATCAACTTTCAGCCGGTCGGCGGCGGTAGTTGCGGCGATCAACGGTGACTTCATCCTGACCGCCCCTGAGGTAAAGAAGGTCATTCAGGCGCTGCGCGCGGGCAACATCCAGATTGTCGAGTTATGCGCGGCTTGACTTCGACCCGATACCGGATGCTGCGGCTGATGCTGGCGGGCGCGCTGATCGCTACTGCTTGCACGAGCCGGCCAGCGCAGCAACGGAACTCCGACCCTCCGTTACCGTTGCGGTCGGTCGGCGAAGTTCCGTTGCCCGGCGATAATTCACGGTTCGACTACGCCAGCCTTGATGAACAACGCGGCTTGTTGTTCATCGCCCACTTGGGTGCCAGCGAGGTCGTCGAGGTCGACATTCACGCCGATAAGGTGGTTCGCACCATCCCAAATATCTCGCAGGTGCACGGGGTTCTCGTTGTCGAATCACTGAATCGGGTGTATGCCACCGCTACTGGTGCCAATCAGGTGGTCGCGATTGATGAGACGACGGGTGCCGAGATCGGCCGGGCACCGACCGGGCAATATCCGGACGGGTTGGCCTATGACCCGCGCCGCAACACGATCTGGGCGACCAATGAAAGCGGCGGAACAGAGACGGTTGTCGACGCTGCCACGTTGCAGCCGAAGGGGACCGTGGCGCTCGGCGGGGAGGTCGGCAACGTCGGCTACGGCGAGGACAGTGACCGGATGCTCGTCGCTGTGCAGGGTCGCAACGATCTCGCGGTGATCGACCCGGCTGCACTCACCGTGGCTCAGCGGGTCGCACTGCCGGGCTGCCAACACCCCCACGGCCTCACCGTCGACAGTCCGGACAGGTTGGTGTTCGTGGCGTGCGACGAGAACGCCACCCTGCTCACCATCGACCAGACCAACTGGACTGTCACCGCGACCAACCCGGTCGGTGAGGACCCCGACGTGCTGGCGTACGACCCCTCCGCGCATCGGCTATATGTGGCCGCCGAAAGCGGCAGGCTCACCACGCTCGATCTTCGCGATCACACCTTGGTGGTCACCGGATCTGGTCAGCTGGCCGACGGTGCGCACGTGGTGGCAGTGGATGCGGGCACCCACCGCAGCTATTACCCCATCCAGGCCGGGAGCAACGGGCACCCCGCGCTGCTGGTACGCGAACCTACCTGACCCCAAGGAGATTCGATGTTGTCGTGGGGAGTCATCGGTTACGGTGCCGCTCTGTCGGCGGTGGCGGCCACCGTCCTCGTCGGCGCATTGTTGGCTGTCTTGACGGGCGTGGGAGCGCTGCTCGTCGACATCTACTTGAATTAAGACCGATGCTTTCCTCACAACCAGTCCTCAGCCCGGCGTTGATCGTCGTATGCGTGGTTATGGTGATCGCTGCTGCCTTGATCTATCGGCTGACCGCGCTCGGCTCACCGTGGACGGTCCCGCGGGCAGGGATTCGCGCGGCGGTGCAGTTGGCCGCCGTCGCCGGTGTGCTGGCCGCTGCACTGACCCGGTTGTGGTCGTCGATGCTCGTCCTGGCGGTCATGTTCGTCGTGGCCAGCGTGACCGCTGCTCGGCGCAGCCAGGCCAGCCGTGGGTCCGCGTTGCTGACGGTGTCACTCGCATTCGGCTTGGTCGCCGTGCTGCCTCTGCTGTTGCTTTCCGGCGTCGTACCGCTGAAGGGCGTGGCAGTCGTGCCGATAGTCGCGATCGTGCTCGGCAACACCATGACCGCTGTGGCGGTGGCCGCCCGGTTGGCGCTGGACACCCTGAAATTGCGCACGGGCGAGATCGAAGCGGCGCTCAGCCTCGGTATGAGCGAACGTGATTCACGCATGGAAATCATCGGGGAATCGGCGACCAATGCACTACTGCCCAACCTCGATTCCACGAGGACCGTCGGCCTCGTCACGCTGCCGGGAGCCTTCGTCGGCGTGCTGCTCAGCACCGGATCCGCCACTCAGGCAGGTGCCGTACAGATCCTCGTCCTGATAGCACTGCTGCTCTCTCAGACCTGCGGTGTCGCCGCAACCATCGAGCTGGTCGCACGCGGCATGATCACGCGTGACCCGACGCCGCGCTGATGCGCTCGGAACCCGAATCTCCGGTGAGCACCACCACGGCGATGCCTGACAGTGTTTCGGCTGATTCTTGACGCTCTCTTCAGCGCACGATGTATCCCCGGGGTTGTTAAAGCGACGCAGCGACGGCCCAGACAGCTTCGCGGTCGGCAGACTCCGACCGGTCCAGCGGGCTGAGCACCACATCGGTTGCACCGGCGTCGAGATAGGTCTTCAGCCGCCGCGCAACAGCGTCCGAACCCCCGACGGCCGCGAGCTCAGCGACGTTGTCCACGCCCTCCCGTGCGATCACCCTGCGGTAGGACGGGATGGTCTCGTAGAAGCTCAGTTGCCGGGCGGCGAGGTCTCGACCGGCGTCGATGTCGTTCTGGCTGTCTTCGGTCACCAGCACCGGCACCGACGCGATGATTCGGGGCTTCGGCCTGCCCGCATCCGCGGCGGCTTTTGCGATGGTCGGCTCGATGAACTCCGCGATGGTCCTCGGCCCCGCGAGATACGGCAGTGTGCCATCGGCGAGTTCGGCGGTGACCCGCAGCGCCTTGGGTCCCATCGCAGCTACGTACACGGGAAGCGGTGCCCCGCCCGGAACCGCGACCGGCCACCCGGGGCTCGCCGTGAACTCATCGCCGTGGAAGTCGACGGCCCCCTCGGTGAAAATGGACCGCAGTACGGTCAGGTGTTCACGCAGCCGCGGGATGGTGTTCGGCCACGACGCTCCGAACGCCTGCCGTTCCGGCTCGTGGGCGCCGAGACCGAGCCCGAGGCTGAAGTTGCCGTGGGAGGCCGCCTGGGCGGTCTGCGCCAGCGACGCCATGATCAGCGGATGCCGCGGATTGATCGGCACCACCGAGGTGCCCACCCCCAGCCCGGGCACGGCCGCCCCGATCAGTGCGGCCAGCGTGATCGCCTCATAGTCGAACTGCTGGGCCAGCCAAACCTGGCGGACTCCGATTTCATCGGCGCGCCGCGCCCGCGAGACGACGTCATCGACGACATTGGCAGCGTTGGGGTCCACGTGCAGCACGATTCCAGCCGGCATACCGCGACCAACCCGTTCGGCACGTCGCCTATTCCGCGCAATGGCGACCTACACAATGGCGATCTACGTCGAGACGCCAGAAGGCCCCGGAGTCGTTCTGGCAACATAGCGGCGTATTCAGCGGGAGTGCAGATGATTGATAGCAACGTCCAACGCCACGTGCCCGGGTCGGCTCGGTGAACGTCTTCGCTACCGGCGAGTTACACCGTGGCCGCGGCCGACTTCGCGCTGACCGGCTGGCCCAGGCCCCCGGTGTGGTGGACCCGGTGATCGTTGGAATATTGGGCGCCGCAGTAAGTCTGGTCGGCGCCGGTCGCCCGTCTTTCTGGTACGACGAGGCCGCGACCATTTCGGCCTCATACAGTCGTTCCCTCGGTCAGTTGTGGCGGATGTTGAGCAACGTCGATGCCGTCCACGGGCTGTACTACCTGATCATGCACGGCTGGTTCCAGATCTTCCCGCCCACGGAATTCTGGTCGCGCGCGCCGAGTGGGTTGGCTGTTGGCGGCGCCGCGGCCGGAGTAGTGGTGCTGGGAAAGCAGTTCTCGTCCCGCACCGTCGCGGTGACCTCCGGGGTTCTCTGCGCGATTTTGCCTCGAGCGACGTGGGCAGGCATCGAAGCTCGCCCGTATGCCCTTTCGATGATGGCCGGCGTGTGGCTGACAGTGCTGCTCGTTCATGCCGCGCGCCGTGACAACGCTTGGCTGTGGCTGTCGTACGGGATCGTCCTGGCCACGTCGATTCTGCTCGATGTGTACCTCGTGCTGTTGTTCCTGGCGCATATCGCCTTCATCTGCGTCTTCCGGCGCAGGCGAACAATCCTGGTGCGGTTCGCCATCACGTCGGTTGTGACTATTTGCGCTGTGACGCCGTTTGTGGTCACGGCCATCGGTCAAGCGCATCAGATCAGTTGGATCGCACCGATCGGGCGCCGGACGATCGAAGATGTAACGGTTCAACAGTATTTCGAAAGAAGCACCCCGTTCACGATTCTCTCGGCGCTGGTCGTAGCGACTGCTATTACCCTGTGGCTCTGCACTTCTGCGCAGCTAGCGGAGGGAGATCGGCAACTGCTGACCCTTGCGATCTTATGGTCTGTGGTGCCGACGGCCCTGGTCGTCATATGGTCGGCGTTGGTTCACCCGATCTACACGCCCCGCTATTTATGCTTCACCGCACCGGCGATGGCGTTGGTCCTGGGCATCTGCATCGCAGCATTGGCCGTTAAGCCATGGATAGCCGCTGCTCTCATCGGTCTCTTCGCACTCGCCGCAGCACCGAACTATATTCTGACGCAACGCAATCCGTACGCCAAGTATGGAATGGACTACAGCCAAGTGGCCGACCTCATCTCGGCGAGGGCGGCGCCGGGTGACTGCCTGCTGATAAACGACACGGTGACGTTCCAACCCGCCCCGATGCGCCCATTGATGGCGGCGCGCCCTGACGCATACCGGAAGCTGAACGACCTCAGCCTGTGGCAGCGAGCGACCGATCGCAACGATATCTTCGACACCAACCTCATACCCGAGGCGACCGCCGGGCCGTTAAGCGACTGCCGAGTCGTGTGGATCATCACCGAAGCCGACACGTCGAGGCCCGCTCACGAGCAGGCCGCGGTAATACCGCCAGGCCAACGCTTCGGAGTCACCCCCGCGTTCTCGGTTCCGAACGAGCTGGGGTTCCGGCTTCTCGAACGCTGGCAATTCAACCTGGTTCAGGTGATCAAGGCGGTGCGATAAGCGCCGGGCGTTTACCAGACGCGTAGCCAATCGACGAGCATGGCCGCCGGAAAGTTACCCAGCGCGGGATCGCCGCCGCCAGGCCCACCGACCGCGAGGGTGAACATGGGGGTCATAAAGTAGCCGGGATTGTTGAACGGCCACCGCATGTCGCCGGGTCTGCCGTGGACCTGTATCGGCTTCGGCGGCACACTGAAGTACGGTTTCGCACCGTCAACGTAGTCCCGCCAGAACTTGAAACCGTCCTCGTCCCACCGCATTCGCCAGTTGTGCCACCCGCCGTCAACCAATCCGGGGATCGATCTCCCTTCCCAGGTTTTCCCGTTGGATGCCGCGTGGACCGTGGTTCCGGGAGGCCAACTCCCGTTGCCGTACCACTCGAAAATGTCGACTTCGCCGTCAGGGTCAGGATCCTCGTTCACCGTCCAGAACGAGGGCCAGGCACCGGTGGTCAGGCAGTCCAGCTTTATCCGCGCTTCCCAGGTGTGGCCAATGAGGCCCCGCCAGTTGCCTCGCAGTTTGCCGCTGAAGTAGTTGCCGTTCTCCTGGGTGGCAAGGAGGACGAGGTTGGAGTTGCCGTCGAGGAAGACGTTTCGGCGATCGTCGCGGTATTGCCCCGCGACCGGCGGCCAAACGTCGTCCTGCCAGCTCTGCACTGTCCACTTCGCCGGATCAGGACCTGAACCTGGCGGGCCATCGAACTCGTCCTGGAAAATGTAGTTCACGCCAGAGGCATCAGCCGGCGGCGCGGTGGGCAGTGGCACCCGATCCGCCGGTGCGTCCGGTCGGGACGGGTAAGCCCGGGCCTCGGGCAGGGGGATCGCGGCTGCCACCGCGGCCATCCCCGCCATCAACATCATGCTGCGACGATCCATCTCAGGCACAACCAACCAATCGTTAAAGGCGGACAAGTCCCCCCGGCGCAATCGCTGGAGGCGACCGTCGCCATCGGTGCTCGAATGAAACCACATGACGGCAGCGGCGCGCAGCAGAGTCCGACGTTGGGCCGCGACACGGAGACTCCGGAGGTCGGCACTATCCTCGATAGTTTGTGCAGGTAGACACACTTTTCGCCTCGAACGCTTGTGCGTTTCAGAGCCTCGTGGTGTCATGCCCGGGACCCACTGAGCCGCCATCGACCGACCGCGGAGGTGCCATGTCATTGATCGCGCTCGAGGAGCATTACGCCTGGGATCCGGCCAGCGCCGACAACGTCGTGGCCACGTGGTTGCGGTCCCACAATGAGGTCGCGTATCAGCGGTTGTACGACCGGGGCCCGCTCCGTCTCGAGCAGATGGACGCGGCCGGCATCGATTTCCAGATCCTGTCGCTGTTCGACCCGGGCGTCCAGGCCGAGACCGATACCGCGCGCGCCATCGATGTGGCCCGCCGTGCCAACGATGACCTGGCCGAGACGGTGCGCGGAAATCCCAACCGATTCGGCGGTTTCGCGACACTGGCGACACAGGACCCGGACGCCGCGGCGGCCGAACTGGAGCGTGCTGTTACCGAACTGGGCCTGGTCGGTGGGCTGATCAACGGGCATTGCCAGGGGCGCTATCTCGACGATCCCGCGTATGAGGGGCTTTTCGAGCGCGCCCAGGGGATGGGTGCACCGATCTACCTGCACCCCACGGCACCGCATCCCGCGGTTATGGAGGCTTGGTTCGCCCCGTATGTCGGCGACGGTCTGCACCTCGCATCGTGGGGGTTCGCCGCCGAGACCGGAACGCATGTGTTGCGGCTGATCTACTCGGGATTGTTCGACCGGTTTCCGCGGCTGCAGATGATCATCGGGCACCTCGGCGAGATGCTGCCGTTCGCCGCCTTCCGGATTGACCGCTACTACGGGCTCGGCGGCGACGGCTCAGGCCACCGGCTGCAACGCTCGCCCTCGGAGTATTTGCGCAGCAATTTTTACGTCACCACCAGCGGTAACTTCAGCCCGCCCGCTTTCGCCTGCACGCTCGAGGTGATCGGCGCCGACCGGGTGATGTTCTCGGTCGACTACCCGATGGACGACAACCGGGCCGGCGCGGAATTCGTGGCCTCCTACCCGATGGACGACGCCGTGCGTCGAAAGGTGAGCTCCGAGAACGCGATACGGCTCTTTGGTGCGCGAATCCCCCAGCTTTCGGGCGGCTAGCGCGGATCAGAGGGCGAAGACCTGGCCGTCGCGGGCGACGGTGACCTTGCCCGAGTAGTGCCTGCCGATCGCGTCGGTCCATTCGGAGTCAGGCAGGCCCGAGAAGGTCACGGACACACCGGATTTCGTTAGATCGAAGCGGAAGCCAAAGGCTGGGTAGACGTCGTAGTGGGAGACCAGCGTCGCGGTGACCACTACGTTGTCGTCGGTAACCACGGGGAACGGGGCTGTTTTCGGCGACCTGTTGCGGTAGTCCGACCCCGGTGGCACCGCGATCTCGGCGACCTTGACCAGGTCCTGGATATCGTCCGTACCCATGTCGCGGATGAAGATGTTGCTGGTATAGGCGAACGCCTGGAGCAGCGCTTCGGTGGTGGCGGTGAGCCCGGGCGTTGGGTTCGTGGAGTCGACTGTGGCCGGATCCGGGTTGCCGACTTGGCTCGGCGGCAAGCCGCCGGCTGGACCCGGACCGTAAACCGTTACCGGCGCTTTGCCCTTGGAGGCCGTGTAGCCACCGGAGAGGAAAAAGCTGAAGTAGTCGACGATGTGGTCGGTATGGAGGTGGGTGATGAACATGCTTTTCCGGTCGTCGCATCGCAG
>Ga0209009_1000783_pt1 | contig 10158 bp, 9 predicted proteins | sample BlaSpr_A8_OM3_M2_FD_187979 | JGI IMG/M metagenome (GOLD analysis project Ga0209009, IMG submission 187979) | Forest soil microbial communities from Thunder Bay, Ontario, Canada - Black Spruce, Ontario site 2_A8_OM3_M2 (SPAdes) (version 2) | ecosystem: Environmental > Terrestrial > Soil > Boreal... | reverse complement strand
ATGGACGGTCGTGCGCGAGCCCCTCAACGTCGAGCACGGTGCCGTTGACGCCGCGCCGGACGGACTCCAGGACGTGTCGATCATGATGCACCAGGCGGGCTTCATGGCCGATGCACTCGACAAGGTCGCGGGCAAGGTCTCAGAAGTAGGTGCCGACGGGCGCCGCCTGATCGATGACCGGTCGGTAGCGTACCGGCTGGGCCGCAGCGCCGCTCGGATGGAGGCCGCGTTGAGCGCCCCGAACATCTTCGGCCGGGTGGCCATCGCGCAGACGATGCGCGATATCTCACCGGACCTGATGGACATCCTCGGTACCGCGTCGACGTTGCCCGTCGGCACCGACGGCGCCGCCGATGACGGCGCATCGGAGTACATCTACCGCTTCGCGCCGTTGGTCGGTATCTACGGCGGAACGCTCGAGGTCTTCCGTAACATGATCGCGCAGCACGTCCTTGGTCTCGGCAGGCCGAACTATTCGCCGCCCGTGCCACGTTGACGTGGCTAGGCGATGGCGCCTGTTTCCTTGAGTTCGGAGATCCTGTCCCAGTCCATTCCGATCTCCATCAGCACGAGCTCGGTGTGCTCGGACGCCTGCGGGGCCCGGGTGGTCGTGAGCGGCTCGTGGTTGAACTGGACAGGCCCACGAACGACTTTGAACGGCGGCCCGCCATCTGCGGACTCCACTTCGACGATCATGTCATTCACGATCGCCTGCTGGTCGTTCGCCAGATCGATGAAGCTCTGGAATGGCGCCCATTGGCCTTTCATCGTCTTCAGATGCTGACGCCAATACTCGAAGGGTTTGCCGCCAATCGCCTTCACGATCAATTCGCTTGCCACCTCAGCATTTTCCATCAGCGGGAGCACGTCGGCGAAGCGGGGATCGTCGGCGGCTTGGGGGAGGCCAAGGTGGTTGAACGTATCGCGGATGTAGCCGGTCGGGCTCACGATGCACAGGTTGATGGTGCCGCCGTCGGAGGTTACGTAGTTGCCCATGAAGGGATTCACGGGCGAACCTCCGGAATTCGGCATCTGCGAACGCATGGTTTCGCCCGTTTCCATGCCCTGCGTCACGCTGGCCCCCGCCGCCCACCACGCGGTGCTGAGCAGCGAAACGTCCAACTCGACCGCTTCGCCCGTTCGCTCGCGGTGCAGCAGGGCTGCCGAGATTCCGCCGGCGATGAACATGCCGCCGATGGAGTCTCCGAACGCCGGAATCCCTTGCGCAAGCATGCCGCCCAGTTCGGGCGGGGACATCGAGTGCCCAATCCCGCTGCGGGTCCAGAATGCCGTCCCGTCGTAGCCGCCGACGTCGCGCTCGGCGCCCTTGTCGCCGTGTGCACTACCGCGCGCGTAGATGATCTTCGGGTTCACCTCGCGGATGTGCTCGACATCGAACTTGTTCTTCTGACGCACTGTGGGCATGTAGTTGGTCAGGAAGACGTCGGAGGTCTTTGCCAGTTCGTAGATCACTTCCTGGCCGCCGGGCGTCGACACGTCGATCCCGACGCTGCGTTTGCCGCGGTTGGGATGTTCCATCAGCGGATGCCGGTCCGGGTTGAGTTGGTAGCCGCCCATGTTGATGAAGCCGCGCTGGGTGTCACCGCGGACCGGGTGCTCGACCTTGATCACGTCGGCGCCCCAGTCGGCGAGGATGGCTCCCGCTGCCGGGACGAATGTGAACTGGGCGACCTCCAGGACCCGGAAGCCCTCCATCACCTTGACCATCCCAGCCCCTCCTCGGACACGCTCACCTGATGACGTCGAAGGTTACTGGCAGCGCGGTCGGTGACCGGAATGGGTTGCCGTGGATGTGCGGATCGTCGTCGGTGATCAGGGCGATGTTCGTCAGCCGGTCGAGGATGCACTCCAGGGCGACCCGGGTCTCCAGCCGGGCCAAGTGCAATCCGAGGCACGTGTGTTCGCCCGCTGCAAATGAGATGTGGGGCAGGGGCTTCCGGAAGATGTCGAACTCCTCGGACCGTTCCCACCGGCGTTCGTCACGGTTCGCCGACCCGATGCACACGTCAACCAGTGCGTGCGCAGGAACCTTGACACCCTCGATCTCGGTGCCTTCGGTGGTGGATCGCTGCACGGTGGTCAAGGGCGTCTCGTACCGAAGACTCTCTTCAATCGCCCGCGTGACCAGCTCGCGGTTCTCCTGCACCGCCGGGAACTGGCCGGGGTGCGTCAACAGGTTGTAGAGCAGGTTCCCCGCCGACCGGTAGGTCGTCTCCAGACCCGCGGGCAGCAGGAGTCGCAGGAATGAGTAGATCGCTTCGTCACTGAGCTTCTCGCCGTCGATCTCAGCCGTCACCAGATCGCCGATGATGTCTTCGGTGGGAGCGGATTTGCGCTGTTCGATCTGCGCCGCGAAATAGTCCTTCAGGGCGGCGGACGCCTCGAACGCGGTCTTGTAGTCGACGTTGTAGCTGATCAGTTGGATCGCGCACCGGCGGAACATGCCGAGGTCATCCTCGGGAAGGCCGAGTAGTTTCGCGATCACCCGGGTCGGGAACTCGAACGTGAACTCCCGGACCAGGTCCGCCGTGCCGGCCGCAGCGAACTCGTCGATCAGCGCGTTGCAGACCGGCGCCACGATGGCCGGCTCCCAGCGCGCCAACGACTTTGATTTGAACGCGGCGGAGACCAGGTTGCGGTGCTCGCGGTGCTGCTTGTCCTGCATGGCCAGAATGGTTTTCCCCATGAAGAGTCCGATCGAGGCGTCGTAGCCGCTCGAACTGAACACCCTCCCGTCCCGGAACACCTGGTTGACGGCGTCGAACGACAGAGCTGAGTACACATACTTGGGCTGCATCGACTCGGGGAGCTTGGAGTAGTCCATGACCGGCCCGTGAAACATCCCGCTCTCTCGACGCCTCTCGGCGAACAACGGGTAGGGATCGCGTTTCCAGTCGGCGGCTCGATCAGCTGGGAGGATGTCTTGGGCTTGCGTTTCCACTGTTCTCCAGCGTTCTCTCGGATGGGCACCGGGCTACTGCCGCATGAGCCTACTGTAAATGTTACAGTATCGCATATGAACGACGCCGCGGGTCGGCTTCGCGCAGCTCTACGGGGCGCCCGGCACCGCCGCGGCCACGGTCCTGTCGACCTAGGCGCCGTTCACCGCCTGTTCGCGGGCCCACCGGTAGTCGGCCTTGCCGGCCGGGCTCCGTTCGATGACGGGCCGGAACACGATGGCCTTCGGCAGCTTGTACCGGGCGATCGACTGGCCGGCGTGCGAGATCAGCTCGTCGGCGTCTGCGCTGGCACCGTCGGCGAGCGCGACCACGGCCACCACCTCCTGGCCCCAGCGTTCGCTCGGCCGCCCGGCCACCACCACGTCGGCGACGGCGGGATGAGAGGCGATCGCGGTCTCGACTTCCTCGGCGAAGATCTTCTCGCCACCCGAGTTGATGGTCGCCGAGTCCCGGCCGAGCAGCTCGATGGAACCGTCTTCGAGATGACGCGCACGGTCGCCGGGCACCGCGTACCTCACGCCGTCGATGACGGGGAAGGTGACCGCCGTCTTGGCCGGGTCTCCCTTGTAGCCCAGCGGCACATGGCCTCTCTGGGCCAGCCAGCCGATGCCTTGGTGGCCGAGACCCAGGATCGAGCTGCGGTCCTCGGCCGCCACGTAGGTGTCGGGTCCTGCGTTGAACGTGCCGGTCGACACCGCGCCCGGCACCGACATGTGATGCATCTGTGCGCCGGTTTCAGAGGAGCCCACCCCGTCGATCACGATCGCGTTCGGGAGCGCGTTGATCAAGCGTTGTTTGATCGACGGTGTCAATAGCGCGCCGCCATTGGCCACCGCCACCAAGGACGACAGGTCCGCGGTCCCTTTCTCGATCGCCGCGAGCAGTGGCCGTGCGATGGCGTCGCCAACCACGGTTACCACCGCAACGCGTTCGCGTTCGATGGTGGCCACGACGTCGTCGGCGTCCATCCGGTCGACAACGGACGCGAACACAAGCGACTGCCCCGTGGTGATCGCCGTCATGGCGCCCCACTGGGCGGCGCCGTGCATCAGCGGCGGCAGGATCATGATCTTCGTTCCCGGATTGTCTGCGGCGCGCGCCACGATCTGCTCGTAGCAGCCCATGACTCCCCCGCCGACGAGGTCTCGCCCGCCGAACGACGTCACAAAGATGTCGTGTTGGCGCCACAGCACACCTTTCGGCATCCCGGTTGTTCCCCCGGTGTACAGGACATACAGGTCATCCGGCGACGGTTCGACCGGCGGCGGCTGGCCTGAACTTGACGCGATGACGGTCTCGTAGTCCACCGCGCCGTAGAGCAGCTCGTTGCCCGAGCCGTCGGCGATCTGGATGAGAACGCGCAGCGCGGGCAGGTCTTCCCGCACCTCTGCGACTCGCGGTGCGAACGCGGCGTGATAGATCAGTGCGGTCGCACCGGCGTCCGCGAGCAGATATTGCAGCTCGGACTTGACGTAGCGGTAGTTGACGTTGAACGGCGCAGTGCGTGCCCGCCATGCACCCAGCATCGACTCGACGTACTCGTTGCCGTTGTATGCGTAGATGCCGACCAGGTCCTGACCGACCTCGTGACCTTCCAGCGACGATCGCTCTGTGTGACAACCCAATCCGCGTGAGTGAAGGTAGGCGGCGAGCCGCGTCGACCGGTCGACGATGTCCACATACGTGTATCGGCGGTCGCCCTGGATGATCAGTTCTCGGTCGGGTATTGCGGCCGCGACAGCATCGGCGACCGCAGGGACGGTGAAGCCTACGGGCATAGCCATGTTCCTACCTCACGACCGTTTCCAGGCTTCGAGCAGATCGTCGGTAGTCGTGACCGTCGCCAACAGCGACAGGGTGTTGTCGATGACCGCGTTGCCGTACCCGGCGGGAAATCCGGCGACCGCGTCCCTCGGCAGGACGACGTGGTAGGCGGCGTTGACGGCGTCCATCACGAGGTTGGGGATGGCGATGTTGAGCGAGACGCCGACCGCGACGATCGTCGATACCCCGAGGTTGCGCAGGATGGCGTCCAGGTCGGTGCCGCCCATCGGCCCGACGCCATGCCAGCGGCGCAGCACCATGTCGGTTGGTTCCGGCCCGAGTTCGGGCAGCAGGGCCGCGCCCTCGCTGCCTTCAGTGATGTCCACGTCGGTGCGGCCGCCCCCGAAGATTCTGGCGTTGCGATTGGCCCCGAGCCCGTCGGGCCGTCGCTGCACCAAACAGTGCACGATCCGCACACCGGCCGCACGGGCAGCCGGCAGCAGGCGAACGATGTTGGGCAGCGCCTCGCGGCGTGCTTCGGAGGCAAGGACCGCCAGCCCCGCGTTCGGGCCCATGACAGCGCCCTGGCACTCCTGGGTCACGACCGCTGTGTGTTCTGGCGCGGCGAGATCCGCGAGCTTGACCGTCACGCCGGCACTAACGGCCGCACCTCGCCGACGGGAACTCGGGCGACCAGCCGATCATGAACCAGCCTGTCACCTTCCCGGTGAACGGCACCTTCACGCACCAACCTCCCGTGCCGGCCATCGATACCGAATACATTACAGTATAGATTTCCGCCGGGGAGAGAGGCGGGAGCGTCCGGCTTGAGGAGGCGTGCACGATGGCGGCAGACACAACGGGGCTCGCTCACTCATCGCAGTGATGACGGCGCTGCCATCGTCGACTCCGGCGCGGCCCAGTCCGTCGAAATGAAGCGGTGGCGGATCAGCCATTGGTCATCCGCCGGGACGAAGATGTCCCGGTACCGGCCATAGTGGTCAAGACCGACCTCGGTGAACACGGTGAAGTACGACGTGACCTTCGCTTGCTGCCGGGTGACCTCGAGGAAGCGGATGTTTGTCACGTTGTGCCGCACGAAGCGGGTGACACCCGATCCTGTCGCGACGGTGTCAGGCGCTGCGACACCGCTGAGGAATTCGATGACTGCGGCGCGCCCGCGCACCGGATCGCGGCCACGCAGTTGCAGTTCGCCGTCCTCGCAAAAGGCGTGCGCGAACTCGTCGAGTCGCAGCGAGTCGCCCGACCAGCTGTAGCGGGCGAGGGTGTCCCGAATCCGTTCGCGCGCGGCGAGCTCCCAAAGATCCATCGTGCTATCCCGGAATCGAACCGAACAGATACGACCCGACGGTCATCACCCGATCATCGGCACCTTCGTCGTGCATGGTCACGCGGACCGCGACCACCGCGTTGGCGCCGGCGAGTGGTTCACCTTCGACGCGGAACGGGCCGACCTTGCCGCGGGCAAGGAACATCACGTGCGACGACACCCCCTGCAGGTAATCGGTGCCCGCGATCCCTGCGGCGAGGTCCAGCGCGGCGGTTTCCAGGATGACGAACTGGGGTCCGATATGCAGCGCGGCGTCGGGTGAGGCCACGCGGTCGGTCAGTTCGGGCAGCGTCCAGTGCCCATCGGCGCGGCGGTGGCCGCCGAACACCTGCCACAGCGGCGGCAGCTCGGGCGAGTCGACCACGTCGATCGGCTCGACCACCATCTTTTCGAGACCCTCCGGAGGCCTGCCGATGCTGATGCCTTGGCCCTCGGTCAGGGCGAGAACTCGCTTCGGCTGATCGGCGTCGACGATCTTCGAGCGGCTGTAGCCCATCTGGCGCCCGCGCTTCAGATCCTCCGACACGATCTCGATGCGGCGCACGTCGCGGCCCGGGTCGAGGATCTGGCAGGAATGGATGACTGGGTTCGGAACCGCCTCCAGGTCGGACATGTGGCCGCCCTCCGGTGACGCGATGCCGAGCACTGCGAGCAGCAGCCCACCGGTCGCGTTCCGCATGTCGCGGCGAAGCGTGACGGTGTCGTCGGCCGGACCGAGGTCCATCTGCTTGTAGGTGCGACCGATGTAGCGGTAGCTCAACAGCCCGCCCCAGCGCCGGCGTAGCTCGGCGGCGTAGGCCTCGGGCTGATTGCTGAGCTCACGAATGTCCCGTGGCATTCGAACCTTCCTTCCGATGTCGGATCACCACCGCCCGCGCCACCTCGCAGCGGCTACCATCCTGGTCAGCCGGAACGACATCGACGCTTTGGAGGTCTGCGAATGGGCGATCCCGCCCGCACCGCCCGCGAAGTTGTTGAACTGTACAACCTCTCGGTATGGAACGAGCGCAACTTCGATATGGCGGACGAATTGGTCGCCGACACCATGATCCGCCATGAAGTCGGCTCGGGACATGCCGTGACCCGCCAGCAGGTCCGCAAGGGCATCGAGGAAATTTTGGCGATGTTCGACAAGTTGCACTGGGACCTCCATCTTGTCATCGCGGGGGACGACGGCCAGCACGTCGCCGTCGTCTACAACGGGACGATGACCAAGGATGGCGATGAGGCACAGGTCGGCGGCATGGACGTGTACCGCGTCGTCGACGGCGAGATCACCGAGATGTGGAACGGCGGCGACAAGCAGGGGCTCTGGTTGTGACGCCATGGCATAGGCTTTTGCCACACCACGCCGAAAGGTGCGAGCCATGCGGATCAGCCTTGTTACAGGCCTCGACAACAAATCACCGGTCGACACCTGTATCCGCGACTTGACCCAAGCCCGCGACGAGGGGTTCACAAGGGTCTGGATGACCCAGATGCCGTATGACGCGGACCTGCTGACGGTGCTCGCCGCGGCGTTGCGGGAGGTTCCCGACATCGACGTCGGCAGCGCGGTGTTGCCGATCCAGAATCAGCATCCGATGCAGCTGGCTCAGCGTGCGCTGACACTGAACATGATCGCCAATGGGCGGTTCACCCTCGGCATCGGGGTAACGCACCGGGCGGTCACCGAGGGAATGTGGGGAATCTCCTGGGACAGATCGGTGCGACGGCTCAGCGAGTACCTCGACGGTCTGCTCCCGCTGCTCGCCGGAAAGGACGTCAATTCCGAAGGCGAGCTGGTGACCACCAGGGGAGCGCTGCAGATTGCCGGCGCCCCGACGCCCGAGGTGTACGTTGCCGCGCTGGGGCCGCAGATGTTGAAGGTCGCGGGCCGGCGCACGGCGGGCACGATCACGTGGATGACGGGACCGAAGACCTTGAGAGACCACATCGGCCCGACTCTTCGCGCCGCGGCTGCCGAGGCGGGTCGTGAGCAGGGTGCCGTCCGGGTAGGGGCCGCGCTTCCGGTCAGCGTCACCGAGGATGTGGACGCGGCCCGTGCGCTGGCCGCGCAGCGATTGGCGATGTACGGGCAGCTGCCGTCCTACCGGGCGATGCTCGATCGCGAGGGCTACGCCGGTCCGGAGGACGCCGCGCTGATCGGCAGCGAAGAGACGGTGACCGAACGTCTCGACGAACTGTGCGCTGCGGGCGTTGACGAGTTCGGCGGCGACCTGTTCGACCCGTCACCGGAAGGGCGCGAGCGCTCGCGAGCCTGCCTGCGCGCGTGGGAATCTCGGGCTTCTAGTTCGTAGTCAGACTCGCCGCCGCTTCAAGTTCGTGTAACGCCGGCTCGACGGCGTCGGCCAAGTCGGCGACATCGTTTGCGATCTCGGGTGTGGTGACAAAACCGAAGTCGACCGATCCCCGATAGCTGAAGCAGGTGACGTTGAGACCGACGTCCATGACCAACGGGCCGACCGGCATCAGCCGCTCGACCTCTGCGCCGGACAGGTACAGCGGGAAGTCGGGTCCCGGGACGTTGGAGATGACGACGTTGATCGGGGCCAGGCTCCGGCCGATCCCGCTTGCCGTGTACGCGCGAGCGGCCAGCGACAGCAGGCCCGGCGGTGTCGTCTCGGTTAACCCCATGATCTGATGCGCGGTCAGTGCCTTGGCCATCTCCTTGGCGCCCTGGGAATTCGCATAAATGGTCTCGATCCGCTTGGCCGGGTCGGCGATATCGGTGGCCAGACCCACCGTCATTGTGCTGATCTGGTTGCCGATGTCCGTGTTGCCCTCAGCACGGGTGGAAACGGGTACCTGAGACAACAGGGGCTTGTCGGGTAGTTCGCCGCGATCATCGAGATAACTGCGTAAAGCCCCTGACACCAAAGCCATTACGACGTCGTTGACCTTCACACCATAGGCTTCCTTGACCGCCTTCACCCGATCCAGCGGCACGCTCGCTGCGCTGACGCGACGGTGGGGTGAGATCGGTGTGTTGAAACGTGTTGTCGGCGCGTCGAAATAACGAGGTGGCTTGTTGGCGATACCGCGAGTGGCCAGCGTTTGTCGCAGTGTCTGCTCGACGAGCCGCGTGATGCGGTATGGGGTCTTGATCGCTACGTTGATGAGCCCACCCAGCATGCGCAACTCCGGCCGCGGAATGCTCACGCCGACCAGTGACCGATCGACCTCAATCGAGGGTGCGCGAACCTCGGGCGTGACGTCCAGCAGGATCTCTGACAGACCGGCGCCGGACATCCCGTCGATCACAGCGTGGTGCATCTTGGTCACGATCGCTGCGCGCCCGTTCTCCAGACCCTCGATGAACCACAGCTCCCACAACGGCTTGGTTCGGTCGAGTTTGTACGACATCAGCCGACCGACGAGTTCGTCGTATTCTCGCCGCCCGCCCGGCGATGGGACGGCTATGTGCCTTATGTGGAAATCGATGTCGAGATCCTCGTCCTCGACGAACCACGGCCTGTCCAACCCGAGCGGCGCTCCGGCCACCCGCCACCGCAGCTGCGGCAGCTCAGGCAAACGCGCCTCGATAAGCTTTCTGACCGACTCGAAACTGAAATCCGTCGCGTCCGAGGCATCGCAGATCGCCGAGGCACCGACATGCATGTGCCAGCTGGGCGACTCGGCAAACCAGAACGCTGCGTCCGCGCTCGACAACCGATTCATGGTCTGACCCTACGGCGGCAGCGCCGAGCGCGAGCCGAAATGAACGACCGGTTGGAGCCGAGCTGTATCGGACGCATTACTGTAATATCATCGGCATGGGCGGAGGCTCCCCGCAGCGGAGTACCGCCGCCGCTGCGACGAGATTGCCCCCGACGGATACACCGGTTTCAAGCTCGGATAGCCGGGACCGATGGTGATCATCAAGGAATTCGGCGGGGTGTTGCCGCGGGCGTTGACAGGGCTGAAGTCGACGGACTGGTCGCCCGCATCTCCGCGCGGTCTGCGCCAGTTGATCGAGGTTGTGGCCGACCAGCTCGCCTTGACGGGGATGTCGCTGCTGAGCCGGAACGACCCCCCGCCCGCACGCCCGCCCAGCTTGTA
>Ga0209009_1000782_pt1 | contig 10163 bp, 10 predicted proteins | sample BlaSpr_A8_OM3_M2_FD_187979 | JGI IMG/M metagenome (GOLD analysis project Ga0209009, IMG submission 187979) | Forest soil microbial communities from Thunder Bay, Ontario, Canada - Black Spruce, Ontario site 2_A8_OM3_M2 (SPAdes) (version 2) | ecosystem: Environmental > Terrestrial > Soil > Boreal... | reverse complement strand
GGCGGCGGCGGCGATGGCGAACCCCATCTTGCCGGTCGAGTAGTTGCTGATGAAGCGCACGGCGTCGATTCGCTCTCGAGTCCCTCCGGCGGTCACGATGACTCGCCTACCTGCCAGGTCGTAGCGCGACCGCACCGTGTCGGCCATCGCCTTCAGCAGCTTCGAAGGCTGCGCCAGCCGGCCGGTGCCCGTGTGCCCGCTCGCGAGACGCCCCGTTTCCGGCTCGACCACGGTGACACCGCGGTGCCGAAGGGCGGCGACGTTCTCCCGTACGGCCGGCTTCGACCACATCGCGTCGTTCATCGCCGGCGCAACCACCACCGGGCACCGCGCCGCGAGCACCGTGGCCGTGACGATATCGTCCGAGCGGCCGCTCGCGACGCGCCCGATCACGTTCGCGGTCGCCGGCGCGAGGAGGATCAGCTGCGCCCAGTCGCCGAGCGCCACGTGTGGCTCCGGCGACGCGTCGCCCGACCACAAGCCCGTGAGCACCGGGTGGCCGGTCACACCCTGGAACGACGGCGCGCCGACGAAGCGAATCGCCGAAGGCGTCATCGCCACCCGGACCTTGCAGCCTGCCTGGGTGAGGGCGGACGCAAGGTCGACCACCTTGTACGCGGCAATTCCGCCGGACACGAGCAAAGCAACGCGGAGGCCGTGCAGCTCGGCCGGTATCGGGGTCGGGTCCAGCGGCATTTGACTAAGTTTGGCGCCGGCGGCCTTCTCGGATGATGTCGAGGACCTCGCCGACGGCGCGCTCGAGCTCGTCGTTAACCACGACGTGGTCGTAGCGGGAGGCGTACTCCATCTCTCGCGTGGCGATGAGCCGGCGCGCCTCCATGTCCCGAGAGGTCTCGGTGTTGCGCTTGATCTGCCGCTTCACCAGCTCGTCGACCGACGGCGGCACGACGAAGATGAAAACCGCATCAGGCACCTTCTCGCGCACCTGTTCGGCGCCCTTCACCTCGATCTTCAGCACGACGTCGTGGCCCGCTTTTCGTTCCTGCTCAACGCGTTCGGACAGCGTCCCGTAGAGGTTGCCGTTGTAAGTCGCGTGCTCGAGGAAGGCGCCCTCCTCGATCAGCTGCTGGAAGCGCTCCCCGCTGACAAACGAGTAGTCGACCCCGTCCGCCTCGCCAGGGCGCGCCGTGCGAGTGGTGCAGGACACCGAGTAGCGCAGGTTCCTGTCGAGCTCGAGAAGGCGCCTGATCAAAGTGTCCTTGCCGACCCCCGACGGTCCCGATATGACGATCAAAAGGCCTCGCGTGTTGCTCACGCGAGCGAAGACCAAAACTCGTCGAAGTCGGCTGGAGGCGGGGCTTCGAAGCTCAGCTCTGCGCCGGTGCGCGGGTGACGCAGGCCCAAGCGCCAGGCGTGCAGCATCGGCCGTGAGACGCCAGCCTCGCCACCTCCGTATTCCGCGTCGCCCGTCACCGGGTGGCCCAGCGCGGCCAGGTGGACCCGGATCTGATGTGTGCGGCCGGTGTCGAGGTCACAGCGCAGGAGAGTATGGCCGCCGCGCCTCTCGACTACCTCGTATCGGGTCCGCGCGTAGCGGCCCCCGCTGACGACGGCCATTCGCTTGCGCTCCCTGGGATCCCGGCCGATGGGCCCCTCGAGCTCACCCGCGTCGCCCTTCAGCAGTCCGCGGACGATCGCCATGTAGGTGCGGCTGAGCGAGCGGTCCTTGAGCTGAGACGAAAGCGCTCGGTGGCTCGCGTCGTTACGCGCGACGACGATCAAGCCCGACGTTCCCTTGTCGAGCCGGTGGACGATGCCGGGGCGCGTCACGCCTCCGACCACTGACCAGCCACCGCCTCGCCCGAGCAGAGCGTGCACCAGCGTCCCCGTGTGATGGCCCGGGGCCGGGTGCACCACCATGCCCGCCGGCTTGTTGATGACCGCCAGGTCCTCGTCCTCGTACACGATCTCGAGCGGAATCGCCTCCGGCGCGGCCTCGGCGATGTAAGCCTCCGGGATCTCGAAATCCACGACGTCGCCGGCCGCCACGCGATCCGCGGGATCGGCGGTCTGGCCGTTGACCCGCACGAGGTGGCTCTTGATGAGGCGCGCGGCGGCCGAACGGCTCAGGTCCTCGGCGTGCTCGGCGAGAAAGCGGTCCAGCCGCGGGGCCGCGGCTGCCGCGATCAGGTGGTTGGTCGTCGTATCACGTAGCTGGCGATCAGCGCCGTGACTCCGATGCTGATCGCCGAGTCCGCGACGTTGAAGACGGGCCAGAAGTGGACGTTGATGAAGTCGGTCACCGTGCCGAAAATGAGCCGGTCGAAGCCGTTGCCGATCGTTCCACCCAGGATCAGGCCGAGCACCGCTCCGCCCCACAGGCTCGTGGGAGTACGCGCCACGTAAACGACGAGCCCGATCGATACGACGGCCGAGGCGACCAGGAAGATTCCAGCCGCTGCAGGCACCAGACCGAACGCGGCCCCCGAGTTGCGCAGGTTGGTGAGGCCGACAAAGTGGCCGACGACCGGGACCTCGCTGCCAAACGGAATCTGCGCGGCAACGATGGTCTTCGTCACCCGGTCCAGGACGAATACGGCAACCGCGACCACGCCGAAGAGGACCCGGCCGGAGTTGATCAGTTTCGCTTGAGGCCGATCCAGATCTGCTCTCCTTCGATCATCATCTGCTCGCCGTCGAAATCGTCCGCGCGCCCCTGTTCGGTGGTTACGGACAGGGTTTCGTTCTTGATGTAGTCCGCGTGGCGCTCGATGGCTCGCACAAGCATCCCATCGGCCTCGTACCGCGTGTGGATGCGGTCCTCGACGTTGAAGCCCAGCTTCTTGCGCCGATCCTGGATGGCCCGCACGACCTCGCGTGCCAACCCTTCCAGCTTCAGCTCCTCGGTGATCTCGGTGTCGAGCTTCACCTCGGGTGCGCCGAAGGTCAGCGCCTTGACGTTGAGCTCCTCGCGGACGATCTGGGCGATGTCCTCCGGCAGCGGATCGCCCGGCAGCTCGATCGACGCCAACGGCTGCCGCACCTTGAGGCGAGCGCCATCACGAGCCGACAGACCGGCCTCCACCGCTTGCCGCGCTCGCGCCATGTCGGACTCCACCTGCGGGTCGAGATTAGGCGCCGGCGCGGGAAAGTCGCTGAGATGCACCGATTCGTCGTTCGACAGGTTTCGATACATGGCGTCCGAGATGAAAGGGACAAAGGGCGCCATGAGCTGGCTGACGGTTCGCAGCGCCTCGTACAGGGTCTGGTAGGCGGCCAGCTTGTCGGTGTCGGACTGCGACTTCCAGAACCTCCGGCGCGAGCGCCGGATGTACCAGTTCGACAGATCGTCGACGAAACGATGGATCCGTCGCGCCGGCTCGTTGGCGTCGTAGCTGTCGAGCCCACCTGTGACCGTTTCCACAAGACCGCTCAGCTTGGAGAGCAGCCACCGGTCGAGCACGTGACGCTCGGCCACTGGGACCGCCACCTGGGACGGATCGAATCCATCGAGGCGCGCATAGGTGACGAAGAAGGAGTAGCAGTTCCACAGCGGGATGAAGAACTGCTGAACGGTCTCTCGCAGAGTTTCGGCGCCGGTGCGGTAGTTCTCGCCGACCTGTGTGGACGTGTAGAAGTACCAGCGCACGGCGTCCGAGCCGAAGTTGTCGAAGAGAAAGTTTGGGTCCAGCACGTTGCCGCGCGACTTGGACGCCTTCTTGCCCTTCGGGTCGACCACGAGGCCGAGGCAGATCACGTTGCGATAGGCGTTCTGCTTGAAGAGCAGCGTCGAGATCGCGAGCAGCGAGTAAAACCAGCCGCGGGTCTGGTCCATCGCCTCGGCGATGAAGTCCGCCGGAAACGTTTCCTCGAACTCTTTCGTGCCGTGGCGGGGATGGCCGCGCTGGGCGAAGGGCATCGATCCTGAGTCGAACCACGTGTCGAGCACTTCGGGAACCCGCTTCATCACGCCGTCGCACTTCTCGCAAGGCAGCGTGACCGTGTCGATGAAGGGCCGGTGCAGATCCACGTCCTCTTTGAGGCCAAGCTCGGCAGACGAGCTCACGCACCGCTGGTCGCCGCATTTGTCGCATACCCAGAAGGGCAGGGGCGTGCCCCAGTAGCGCGAGCGGGAGATCGCCCAGTCGACGTTGTTCTCGAGCCAGTCGCCCATGCGGCCGGTCTTGATGTGCGCGGGGACCCAGTTGGTCGCGGCGTTGTTGGCGATGAGCTCGGCTTTGCGCTCCGTCGTCCGCACGTACCAGGAGTCGAGCGCGTAGTAGATCAGCGCCGTGCTGCAGCGCCAGCAGAAGGGGTACGTGTGCAGGATCGTCTCTGACTTGTAGAGCAAGCCGCGCACCTTCAGGTCGTCCAGGATGACCGGGTCGGCCTCCTTGACATGGAGGCCGGCGAACTTCTCGACGTAGGGCAGGAACGTCCCGTCCAGGCCCACCGTGTGCCTGAAGGGAATTCCTTTCTCCTGGCAGAGCCTGAGGTCGTCGACACCGTAGAGCGCGGACGTGTGAACGACGCCGGTGCCTTCCTCGGTGGAGACGAAGTCCGCATCGACCACGTAGTGCGCGCGTCCCTCGGTGGGGATGGAGTACGGATACAGCGGCTCGTAGTCGAGCCCGACCAGGTCACGGCCCTTCATCCGCTCCACGACCTCCGGCGACTCGTTGAGCACCGAGAGCCGGGCCTCGGCAAGGATGAGGAAACCGTCCTCACCATCCTTCACCTTGATGTAGTCGACGTCGTTGTCGACCGCCAGGGCGACGTTGCCCGGCAGCGTCCAGGGCGTGGTCGTCCAGGCGAGGATCGCGGTTTTGGGGTCGCTCTTCAGCCTGAACCTGACATAAACGCTGGGGTCGGGCACGTTGTCCTGGTAGCCCAGCGCGAGCTCGTGGCTCGACAGCGGCGTGGCGCAGCGGGGGCAATATGGCGCGACGCGAAAGCCCTTGTAGACGAGGCCCTGCTTCCACATCTCGCTGAGCGCCCACCAGACGGACTGGATGTAGTCGGGCGTCAGCGTCCAGTAGGCGTTGTCGTAGTCCAGCCAGAAACCCATGCGCTCGCTGAATCCGACCCAGTCGGTGACGTACTCGTAAACACTCGCGCGGCAGAGCTCGTTGAAACGCTCGATGCCGATCTCGTTCTCGATCTCGAACTTGCCTGAGATCTTGAGCTTCTTCTCGATCTCGATCTCGACCGGCAGGCCGTGCGTATCCCAGCCGGCCTTCCTCTCCACGAAAAAGCCCTTCATCGTCTTGTAGCGCGGGAACAGGTCTTTGAAGGCGCGGGCGAGGATGTGGTGGGTGGCGGGCTTGCCGTTGGCGGTGGGCGGGCCCTCGTAGAAGACAAAGCGCGGCTTGCCCGCGCGCGCCTCCAGCGATTTCTGGAAGGTCCCCTCCTCCTTCCACCGCGCCATCAGCTGCTTCTCCAGCTCGGGGAAGCTGACCTTTTGATCTACTTTTTCGAACATGCAGCTAGGCGCCGGCCAGGTTGCGCAATGCGGCGATGACGAAGTATGCGACCAGCGTCACGACCAGCGGCGAGAGGTCCATCCCCGACATCGGCGGCAGACGGTGCCGGACCGGCGCGAGGATCGGCTCGGTGGCCCGGAAAACGAACCGGTAGACCGAGTTGTTGGGATAGGGGTTCGTCCACGAGAAAACCACCCGCACCAGGATCAGGATGATGAGGGCGTAGAGCGCGTAGATGAGGATGGATGCGATCAGCATGGGTTACGAAGCGCGAGGTCCGAACAGCGCCTGGCCCAATCGTAGCATCGTGCTTCCGGCGGCCAGAGCGGCCTCGAAGTCACCGCTCATCCCCATCGAAAGAATGGGCAGGCCTTTCCCGACGCGCTGCTCGGCCTGGTCATGCAGGCGCCGCAGCTCGTTGAACGCCGGCGTCGGGTCGCCGTGTGACGGGCCCATCCCCATCAAACCCTGAAGGTCGAGCAGGGTCGACACGGTTTTGATCAGCTCGAGCGCTTGATCGGGTGGGACGCCCGATTTTTGCGGCTCTCGGGCGATGTTCACCTCCACCAGAACCGCTTGACCCGGTGGGTGGCGGGCGATTGCCTCGGCGAGTCGCACCGTGTCTACCGTCTGGATCAGCGCGAATCGCCCGGCGGCTTGCTTGACCTTATTGGTCTGCAGGTGCCCGATCAGGTGCCACTGCGCCGAGGGGACGGCCTCCATCTTTGGAAGCGCTTCCTGGACGCGGTTTTCGCCGAGCACGTGCAGCCCGGCCGCCAATGCCTCGCGACATGCCTCCACTCCGAAGCCTTTGGTGACTGCGACGATCGCAACCTCGTCCGGGTTTCTCCCGGTGGCGGCGATGCGCGCGCTGACTCGGGCAAGCCGTTCCAGGACGGTTGGCTCGCTCAACGAATCGCTACGATCGTGCCGAATCGGGTGCCGTCCGGGGTGCGGCGGTGCGACGGGAGGATTTCGGTCTCCTTGGTGCAGATGCCGAGGACATGTACGTCAGACACGCCCGCCTCTTCGAGCTGGGCGCGATTCGCCGCCGCGAGGTCGAGGAGGAAACGATCGCCGGAGCCTGCGGTGCTGAACCTTGCATCGAACTGGGACGCCACCTCGCCGCCCACCTCGTAGCAGCGCCCGCAGATCCCTGGGCCGATGCCCGCGCGAATGCTCCCAGGGTCGGAGCCGTACTCGTCGTGCATCGCCTTGACGGCCGCTTTTGCGACACCGCCCTGGGTGCCGCGCCAGCCTGCGTGGGCAAGCCCGATGCATCGTCGTGAACCGTCCCACAAGACGATCGGGTAGCAGTCGGCAAACGTCGCGAAAAGGGCCACTCCGCGCTGGTTCGTCACCAGCCCGTCGACGCCCTGAACCACATCCTTCGGCTCATCGATGCGCGCCACGGCCGACCCGTGCACGGCGCCTACCGTCGTGATTGGCTCCGAGTCAATGCCGAGCGCCCGCGCAAACGCGCGACGCGACGCCAGCACCGGAGCAGGGTCCGGGGCGTGAGTCAGTCCGACCGAACCCAACGCGATCGTCGAGAAGCCATGGACGAAAGCGGGGTCGTCGAGCTCCCGGATCTTCAGCACCTGCGGCGTGACGCTCACGCGTTGAAGATTACGAACGTCGGGAGCTCAGTACCTGCTCGATCTCCTTCTTGACCTGCTGGAGATCCATGAACTCCCGGTAGACCGAGGCGAACCTGATGTACGCGACCTCGTCGAGGTCGCGCAGCCGGTCCATCACCATCTCGCCGATCTCCCCGCTCGGAATCTCGACGCGCCCAGAGCGCCGCAGCTCCGCCTCGATGTCGTCGACGATCGCTCGCAGGCGCTCCGGCGAGATGTCCCGCTTCTCGGTGGCCTTCTTCAGGCCGGTGAACAGCTTCTGCGGATCGAAGTCCTCACGCCGCCCGTCCTTCTTGGTGACGAAGAACGGGACGGTCTCGATCCTCTCGTACGTGGTGAACCGCTGCCCGCACTGCAGGCACTCACGCCTGCGCCGAATCGCCTCGCCGACCTCCGAGTCGCGCGAGTCGACCACCTTCAGGTCGTGATGTCCGCAGTACGGGCAACGCATTGAAGCTCCTGGGTTACATACGGTTGCGGAGAAACGCCGGGATGTTGAGGTCGCCGAGCTCTTCGGCTCCGAACTCGGGCCGCTCGATCGTACGACGCATCGTCTCCTGCTTGGCTTCGGACTGGGTCTTGCCGCCGAAGCCGGTGGCGATGACTGTGACTTTGATCTCACCCTGCATCGTCTCGTCGCGCACGACGCCGAAGATGATGTTGGCGCCAGGGTCAGCGGCCGCACGCACGATCTCGGCCGCCTTCTGGACCTCTTGCAGGGTGATGTCCTTGCCGGCGGTGATGTTGAACAAGATGCCCTTGGCGCCGTCGATGGACGTCTCGAGCAGAGGGCTGGAGACCGCCTGCTTGGCGGCGTCCTCGGCGCGGGTGTCGCCGGCGCCGTGACCGATGCCCATGAGGGCCTCGCCCGCGTTCTCCATGATCGCTTTCACGTCAGCGAAGTCGAGATTGATGACGCCGGGCTGAGTGACGAGATCGGAGATCCCCTGCACGCCCTGGCGCAGGACGTCGTCAGCCATCCGGAATGCTTCCTCGAGCGTCGTCTTGGAGCTGGCCACCTGCGCCAGGCGGTCGTTCGGGACCACGATCAGCGCGTCGACCTGGCTGCGCAGCGCCTTGATGCCTTCCTCGGCGGTGTCGTTGCGGATGCGGCCTTCGAACGCGAAGGGCCGGGTGACCACGCCGATCGTCAGCGCGCCGGCCTCTTTGGCCAGCTCCGCCACGATCGCGGCCGACCCGGTGCCGGTGCCGCCGCCCATGCCACAGGTGATGAACACCATGTCCGAGTCCTGCACGACCGCGGAAAGCTCGGTCCGGCTCTCGTCGGCGGCGTCGCGGCCGCGCGTCCAGTCGCCGCCCGCCCCAAGTCCGCGGGTGATCTTGCTTCCCATCTGGACTTTCACGTCGGCCTGGCAGCGTTCGAGCGCCTGCTTGTCCGTGTTAACGGCGATGAACTCGACCTTGAGCGCTTTCGAGATCATGCGATTGACGGCGTTTCCGCCACCGCCTCCACAACCGACGACCTTGATTCGCGCTCGCCCTTCGTGCAACAAGCTTTCTTTCATTACGTCCTCCTGATCCGGGTTTGCTTTGGCTATGGCGAGCTCCAGCTGGCTTCGGGTTTGCTCTCTAGAAAAAATCGCGCAGCCACCTCACTGTTTTTTGGTACGTGTTGCCGAACGTCGCGGTCTGGCGAGGTCCGTAACCCCGGACCGGCGCGCGCGAGCCCCACTTCACGAGGCCCGACGCAACCCCGAACGACGGGCCCTGTGCCTTGTCGGCCAGGCCCACGAGCCCGGTGGGCTGGCCGAGCCGGGCCGAGGTGTCGAAGACATACGACGCCGCATCCATCGAGCCCATCAGCCGCGATCCGCCGCCCGTCACGACGACGCCGGCGGGCAGCAGCTGGTCGAAACCGGTCTTGCGCACCTCTTCACGTGCCATCAGGAAGATCTCCTGCATGCGCGGCCCGATGATCTCGGCGAGGAAGCGGCGCGGGAGGGCCGTGATCCTGTCACCGCCCACCTGCCGGACCTCGACCTTCTCCGCATGGTCGATCACCTCGGGCAGCGAGTGGCCGTAGTTGAGCTTGAGGCTCTCCGCCTCGTCGAGCGTCGTGCGCAGGCCGATCGCGATGTCGCTCGTCACGTGATTGCCGCCCACGGGCAGCACCGCGAGGTGGCGCGCCGAGCCGTCGTTGTAGACGACCACGTTCGTGGTGCCCGCGCCGATCTCGATCAGGCAGACGCCCAACTCGATCTCCTGCTGGCTGAGGACGCCTTCCCCCGCCGCAAGCCCGGCGCAGACGACGTCCTCGACGTCGAACCCGGCGCCGTGCACGCACTTGATGACGTTCTGGATCGCGGTCTGGGCGCCGGTGATGATGTTCGTCTCGACCTCGAGCCGGCGGCCGGTCATGCCGATCGCATCTCTGACCCCGTCCTGCCCGTCGACCGTGTAGGCGCGCGGGATGACGTGGATGACCTGGCGGTCGGACGCGACGCTGATCGCTCTGCTCGCCTCGACCACGCGCTGGACGTCGTCCTCGCCGATCTCGTGGTCGGGACGGGCCACGGCGACCACCCCGGTGGAGTTCTGCGACCACAGATGGGTGCCGGCGAGGGAGACGACGACCGACTCGATGCGCTGGCCGGCCATGCGCTCGGCGGTGACGGTGGCGGCCTGGATGGCCGCGATCGTCTTGTCGAGGTTCACGACCACGCCTTTGCGCAGGCCTTCGGAGGGGCTTTCGCCCACGCCGATGACGCTCACGGGAGCGCCGGGGTCGTCAGACTCGGCTATAACCACCGCGACCCGGCTCGTGCCTAGATCGAGACCGACGGTCTTCTTCCGCCGTGACAAAACTGTGCTGCGATGCCTCCTGGAACGTAGAGAGAGATATTGGGCGGGTTGCCGGGATTATAAGGGCTGCCGGGCAGGAACGGGACCAGATTTTGTGGGTGGTTGGTGGTTGGAGGGCACGCCTTGTGGTCGGGCGAGGCGGGTGAACGAGTGGGAAGAGGGCGTCGGGGTGGGGTTTGGGAGTCGATTTTGGCCCGGCTGAGACCCGCACAGGACTGTGGAATGCGGGTTTGGGGTTGCGAGAATACCCGCAGAG
>Ga0209009_1000780_pt1 | contig 10174 bp, 9 predicted proteins | sample BlaSpr_A8_OM3_M2_FD_187979 | JGI IMG/M metagenome (GOLD analysis project Ga0209009, IMG submission 187979) | Forest soil microbial communities from Thunder Bay, Ontario, Canada - Black Spruce, Ontario site 2_A8_OM3_M2 (SPAdes) (version 2) | ecosystem: Environmental > Terrestrial > Soil > Boreal... | reverse complement strand
TGGCCGGGAGGCGGCGTATTGCGAAACGTGACTCTCAGGCGCGCCTCGACTCGTACGAGACCGTGTTTGGCGCCCTGGCCCACCCGGCCCGGCGGCGGATCCTGCTCACCGTGCATTTCCACGGCGGATCGATGACGGCCGGGGAGATCGCGGGGGTGTTTGTCCATGCCTGGCAGACGACGACCCGGCACCTCCAGGTTCTCGAGGCGGCCGGCCTGCTCAAGCACGAGAAACAGGGGCGGATGCGGATCTATCGGATCGAGACGAAGCGGTTGGAGTTGGTGAGGGATTGGCTGGCCTGGTTTTCCCGAGCCCCGTGACAAAACGAACGAAGGAGGGATTGGAAATGACCGCGAAGAAGAAGCCCGCGAAGCTCAAGGCGCAGCCGAAGACGGCGCGTACGGCGCAAAAGAAGAAGCCCGGCGACGTGCCCCAGTTTTTCAGGCTCAGCGTCGAGGTCGGCAATCTCGACGAGGGAGCGGCTTTCTACAGCAGGCTGCTCGAGGTGAAGAGTCGCAAGCAGGCCGGCTCCCGCTGCTACTTCGAGTGTGGCCCGGTGACGCTCTCGGTGCTCGACGTCTCGTCGGTACGCAAGCCTCATCCGGCGGCGAAGGCTCTCTATTTCACGGTGAGGAATCTCGAGGCTGCCTTTGAACGCGCTCGGGCCCTGCGATGCCTCTCCCGGGAAGACGCCCACGACGCTCCGGGAGGCGGAATTGTCGTCCGACCCTGGGGGGAGCGGTCGTTCTACGCAGAGGACCCGTGGAAGAACCCGCTCTGCTTCGTCGAGGAAGGGACGGTCTACACAGGCTAGTCGTGAGATCCGATCGAGATCTAACGTCCGCCAGGCGCTCGCCTTCGGCTTCGAATCCCGGTTGCCCGGCTTGCCAGACACGAGTTCTCACTCTGGGCCGTGGAAACCGACGGCCCGCGGACAAGGATGGGGCGCCAGGTGAAAGCGGAGTCGCGCCACTTTGTCGGCGGCAAATTCCGTGAACCAGATGTTGCCGTCCGGACCTCCCGCGATCCCGTAGGGACTGCTTGCGGGAGTGGGCAAGGAAAACTCCGTGACCGCGCCGCCCGGGGTGATCCGGGCAACCTGGTCCGCGTTGTTTTCCGTGAACCAGAGATTCCCATCCGGGCCGGCCGCGATGGCCGAAGGGCCGCTCCCGTCCGTCGGGATCGGAAATTCCTTGAGCTCCCCGGAGGCGGTCAGCCGGCCGATCCGATTGGCCACGAGCTCGGTAAACCAGATGTTCCCGTCCGGCCCGCTGGCGATCCCGAGCGGACCCGTCAGCGCAGGAAGCAGGAACTCGGTGATCACTCCGGCGGTCGTCATGCGCCCGATCCGGTTCGCGTCGAACTCGGTGAACCAGAGGCTTGCGTCCGGTCCGGCCGTGATGAAGCGCGGCGAGCTCGATGCGGTGGGAATGGGAAAGAGGCTCACGAGTCCGGCCGGATTGATCCGCCCGATCCGGTTGTAATACTCGGTGAACCAGAGGTTTCCGTCCGGCCCCGCCGCGATCTCGATCGGCTCGCTGACGCCTCCCGGGATCGGGTACTCCGTGATCGCTCCGGACGGCGTAATGCGGCCGATCTTCCCGACCAGCTCCGTGAACCAGAGGTTTCCGTCGGGGCCGACCGTGAGCCCGCGCGGGAAACTCCTCGCCGTCGGGACGGCGAACTCCGCCAGCTCGCCGCACCGGGTGATGCGCCCGATCCTGTCTCCATGCTGTTCGGTAAACCAGACGCTCTCGTCCGGCCCCGCGACGATGTCAATCGGCGCGCTCCCGACAACCGGAAGCGCGATCTCCGTCACCGTCTGGCCGAATCCGACGCTTGGCAAGATCCCGAGCGCGCTGGCCAGGACAATCCCGCCAAGAGCGCCGCGAGCTTTCAAGAGACGCCGCCCGGTCCTTCGGCCGCCACGATTCCCAATTCTGAGCGACGTTTCACCGCAGGGCAATGCTGCCCGAGCCGCTGCAGACTCTCCGGGATGATCCGGTTCCGTGCCCCCAACTGAACTCGGCATATCTGAGCGGGGGAGACCCCCGCGTCCCGGTGCCGCGGCCTTGAAAGCAAGCCCGGCGATGATTCCGAGGTATTGAGCCCGATTCGTCCGCGTTCGTCCGAGTGGAGAAGGCCCTTGCCTTGAGCGGCTTCTAGTACGGTCCACCGCCGCTCGTCTCGGAGCGGGATTCGTCCCGGTTCGCCTGCCTTTTCCTCAACCAGCTGCACGTCGGCTGCGTGTGAGGGCTGCCCGCAAATTCACGCGCCTCTCCTTGGCGATGTCGTAACGGGGAGGAAGTGAATTACCGCCGCTAACCGCGGGAGCAAAAGCCTGGGACGTTTAGGCCTTTGACTTTGGACCCTCGACGTTGGGCGCTTCTTCTCTTCCCAGGATGCGCACCCGGACGGCCTGCTTGGCGAACGGGCGCAAACCCTCGATTTCGATTTCGCGGGCCTCGCGGGCGGGTGGGAGATTCTTTTCGAAGGTCGAGGCTGCTTTCTCCGCTCGCGCGACCAGTCGTGACCACCGGCGCCTGGCCTCTGGTGCAATGCCCTTCTCCTGCGCCAGATCGGCCACCGTCTGGTGGACGATCCTATTGACGAGATTCCGTCGATAGTCCGCCAGCGAGCCTGCGACCTTTCCCGGGCCTCCCGACAGTTCCATGACATGACCTCCTAGCGACGGCTGCCCTGTGTCCTGACTCTGGACCTCCGTCTCTCTTTCGTTCTTTCCAATTGTGAGTGCTGCTCACGACGCGATCAATTGGACCTTGGTCCATTGCACTTTGGTCCATGGCTGCGAAGCCGGAGCCCGAGGATCATCTCGTCCAGTTCTCTTGCATCGAACGCCATTCGCCCTCCTGTCCGTCGCCCCCGTAGCGTAAGCGAAGCCCGTGACGTTGAGGGCCTGCAAACGGCGGCGTGAGCGACGATGACCCGATTTCATCGGGATTATCATGAGCCATTGCCGGCACGAGAGCCGCCAGACTGCGCGAGACCTCTGCCCGCGAGACCCGGACTCTCTTTCGAGGAGGTTCCCATGGCGCTCCTTTCCCGTGTTCTATTCGTCGTCGCGGTTTTGCTTCTCTCTCCCCGTGTCCGGGCGTCTGCGCCCGTGCTGGTCGGAGGTCTTCCGGCCCCACCGGATTCCGTTCCATCGCCAGGGCTCAGGACCCATGTGAACTTGTCCAATCCGGCCAACGGAGACGACGAGGTCAGCGGGGCCACGTTCATCTGGTCCGCCGCTCCGTGCGCCTCTGCGGCGAAGGTGAAGTTCTTCAGACGCACAAACAGCGGCGAGTTCAGCACGCTGACCCTTCTCGCCGAACGCGGCCCATTCGACGTGAACTTCGTGACGGAGACGGTCGCCCTGTCCCCTCCCGTTCCGGTTCACGCGGGTGATCTCGTCGGGGTGGCGAACCTCACGGAATGCGGCACAGTGACACTTCGGAGCTCGGCAGATGAGCAGCATCGATGGCATTTCGTGGTAGAGAAGACAACTAATTCCGGCATGACCTTCTCGACTTCCTCGGTAATAAAATTGGCCAGAAGGAAGAGTGCCGTACCGACGCGTCGCTTCACGATCAGGTCCTCGAGGATCGTGTCAGCAAGAGCCGTACCGGCACCGGCTCGGAATCACAGCCCCAAAACTACCTCTATTCTGCCGTGACCGGTTGCTGCGCAGTCCCGCCCGACTTTCCGCTCCGTCGCCTGGCGGGGCGGGCGGGAATCCGCCCGCACGCGGTCTACAAGGCCGCGGGGCGCGACCGCCGCAGCGTCCCGTGGCGCTGGTTCGCGGAGTCGTCGCTCCCGTGCCCGTTCCTCGAGGTAACGGCGGGGGAAGACGAACTGGAGGCCACGGGGCAGTGGAGCCGGAACCGCCCCCGGCCGTGTACGGCGCGTCGAGTCACGCCAATCTTTGAGCTATCTGAGATGGCAAAAGGGAAACCCTGGCTGGCATCTCTCTTGCGTGCTAAAGTCTTAGCGTCGGTTCTTTGAAGATATTCGAAACTGGCGACGCTAACTGAAGGAGACGTTCAAAATGAACAGAATGAAGAGCAAGTACTTGAGTGTCTTGCCGACCATGGGATTCGCCGCGCTTCTTTTGTTGGCGCAACCCGACTCAGCACTGGCGATCGCGACCGCGCCACCGCTGGGTACGGCGCAGACCTTCGGGGTCCTGGCGGGTTCGACGGTAACCAATACCGGCAACACCATCATCAGGGGAGACTTGGGTCTCAGCCCGGGTACCGCGGTCACTGGATTTCCTCCAGGGATCGTGGTGCCTCCGGGAACAACGCATGTAACTGATGCGGTCGCGCTTGGGGCTCAGAACGATGCCACGACCGCGTACAATAATCTCGCAGGCCAGCCGTGCGATTTTGGTCCCTTTGGACCGACGGATCTGGCGGGACAAAATCTCGTTCCAGGCGTCTATTGTTATTCGTCGTCTGTGCAGAACACGGGAACGCTCACTCTTAACGGCCTCTCCACGGATGTCTGGGTTTTCAGGATAGGGAGCACGCTCACGACCGGACCGGGCTCGTCTGTTGTGGGCACCGGTAGTACATGCAACATCTTCTGGCAGGTCGGCAGCTCCGCAACACTCGATACAACCACGACGTTCGAAGGAACTATTATCGCGCTCCAGAGCATCAGCATGAATAACGGTGTCACCCTCAAGGGTAGAGCCCTGGCGCGGAATGCTGCAGTGACGTTGATTAACGACAGCATCGACGCGACCGTGTGCGCCGGTGTGCCGCCCGCGGGGGGTGTCGGACTCTTCAAAGTGTTCAGCCCGTCCCCGATCGGGTTGGGCGGTGTCTCGACCCTCACTATTACTTTTGCCAACACCAACTCAGCGGCCGCTACTCTGACCGCGCCGTTCACCGACAACTTGCCGGTTGGCGTGGTGATTGCGGGTACACCGAACGTCGCCACCACCTGTGGCGGCGCTGGGGTGCCGACGGCGATTCCGGGCGGTTCTGCGGTGACCTTGCCGACCGGGCGCACAATCCCGGGCGGCAGCGTCACCGTTCCAGGCTTCTGCACATTAACGGTTAACGTGACCGCGCCGGTCGCGGGTAACTACCTCAACACGGTGCCCGTCAACGCCTTGCAGACCGACCGCGGCAATAACACCGCCGCGTCCGCCGCGGTAATCGCGGTCATCTTGGCCCCCAGCACGGCCATTCCCACACTGTCACAGTGGGGTCTTATCATGCTGGCCGGCTTGCTGACTTTGGTTGGATTCTTGACCTTCAGGAAGTGAGGCACGATGCGCCTGGGCTAGTGATTCCAGATCGGTCGTTCGGCTGACTCCGAACCGTGCTGAGAAGGTGTGAGAAAATCGGTACTGAGTGTTTCAAAGAAGGCATTGCATAAACTCGGCGTGCGATTCGAAACACACCGTGCCGATCTACCGGGGCGACCCGGCGTCATCTTCCCAGGGGAAAGGGTAGTCGTTTTCTGCGATCGCGACCTCTGGCATGCCCGGCATTGGCCTGAGCTTAGGAGCCTCCGGTAGTCCGGCACAGGATACTCGCACCCCTTCCCCGTCGGCGACACCGCCTTCGGCCGCTTGAAGGCTTGACAGCTAGCTATCTAATGCGGCAGTGTTCATCCGATGGCGCGCAAATCCGAATGGCCGAAGGGCGTAGAGATCCAGAAAACGGCGCTCGGCCTTCCCAAGAAGATCTGGGAGGCGGCCCGGATGCAGGCGCTCAGAGAGGGTCGAACATTCCAGGAGCTCGTCGCCGAAGCAATCGAGGGCTACTTGCGGAAGACGAAGAAACCGACGAAGGAATAGGCGATGTCGCTCAAGAAACGTCCTGATGGCGTCTTGGTCCTCCGCTACTACGCCGATGGCACGAAGAACAGCCCGCAAAGGGCGCGAGACGCTCAGGGGTCTCACCTACGCTCAGACGGTTAAGAGCTACAGGCATCGACTCGCCGCCGCGGCTGCCCGACGCGGGGCCTTTGATCACCGGCTGACCTTCCGCACGCTGGCGGAGGAATACATCAAGACGCACTGCCCGCAGATTTCCGAGGGCGCGCGCGAGCGAGCGAGCTTCGCGATCAAACGCAACGTGCTCCCGTTCTTCGGCGATCGGCTCGTCAACTCGATCCGGCCGCTCGACGTCGAGAAGTACCGCCAGATGCGGCTTGCGGCGCGCGCCAAGCCGGGAACGGTAAATCGGGAGTGGGCGATCATCAAGGCGATCCTGAACAAGGGCGAGGCCTGGGGGCTGATCGAGCGCAATCCCATCCGCCGCGGGTCGGTCCCGATGCTCCCGGTACAGAACGGCCGGCTGATCTTCTTCGATGCCGAGGAGTGGCAGCGGTTCATCACGGCCTTCGACGACGAGGCCGCTTGGCGGCGGTACATCGCTCAGGTGAGGAACCTCGGCCCGGTCAAGCTCGGGCTGGCCTCCGTAGACCCATGGCGCTACGGCGGCGGCCGGCGGCCGGACTGCTCGGCGTTGGCGGGATGGGGGAGGTGTACCGCGCGCGGGGCGAGAGGCTGAAGCGCGACGTGGCAATCAAGGTCCTGCCGGCCGCTTTCCGCGGACGCGGACCGGCTGCGGCGGTTCGAGCAGGAGGCGAGGCGGCAGGGCTCTTGAATCACCCCAACATCACAGCGGTCTATGACATCGGCCAGCACGACGGAGCGCCCTATGTCGGGCAGGAGCTGCTCGAAGGCGAGACGCTGCGCGCGGAGCTCGCCGGCGGGCGCTTCTCTCCTCGCAAAGCAATCGACTACGCGCTCCAGATCACGCAGGGTTCGCCGCGGCGCACGACAAGGGGATCGTGAACCGGGACTTGAAGCCCGAGAACCTCTTTACGCGCTGTGCCGGATATGCATCACGTCGCCGTCCTTGACGATGTACTCCTTGCCCTCCAGCCGCAGCGTGCCCTTGGAGCGCGCGTTGGCCTCGGATCCGGCGTCGAGTAGTTGGTCCCAGTGGATCGTCTCGGCGCGGATGAAGTGCTTCTCGAGATCCGAGTGGATCGCACCCGCCGCCTCCTGCGCGCGAACGCCGCGAGGCACGGTCCAGGCGCGGCATTCGTCTTCGCCGACGGTGAAGAATGAGATCAGCCCCAGAAGTCCGTAAGTCTCGCGAATGAGGCGTGTCAGCCCGCTCTCGTTTAGCCCGTAGCTGGAGAGGAACTCGGCAGCCTCTTCGTCACTCATCTCCGCGAGCTCGGCCTCCACCTTGCCGCAGATGGCGGTCGCTCCGGCGTTCGGACGCGAAGCAATTTCGGCCAGGTTGCACTTGGCGACCGCGGCGTCCAGATCCTTGCCCAGCTCGGTGGCCTCGCTGATGTTGACCACGTACAGGATCGGCTTTTGGCTGAGGAAGGCGAAGCCGCACAGGCGCTTCTTGTCGTCGGCGTTGACCTCGAGCTCGCGGATGGGCCGTTCGCTTTCGAGCTGCGCTGTGCACTTCCGCAGCAGCTCGTGCTCGCGCACCAGGTCGTCGGACTTGATCCTCTTCAAGTCCTTCTCCAGCCGCTCCATGCGCTTTTCGATCTGCACCAAGTCGCTGACGATCAGGTCAGCCTCGACGTTGCGTGCGTCCTTCAGCGGATTGATCTCGCCGACGTGCGGGATCGCCGGATCTTCAAACGCGCGCAGCACGTGGATGAGCGAGTCCACCTCCCGTAGGCGTTGCGCGTAAGCCGACTCCTTGAGCGCCTCCTCGCCGATGGCGGCGACGTCCACGTATTCAACCGTGGCATGCGTCGTCTTTTTTGGGTTATAGAGGGCCGAAAGCTTATCCAGGCGCTCGTCGGGAACCTTGGCGATGCCGACGTGCGCGTCGCGTGAATGCATGGCATGCGCGCCGAGCTGCGCTTTCGTAAGGATCTTGAACAGCGATGTCTTGCCCACCTGCGGCAGGCCGATTATTCCAGTCTTCATGAGAATTTAGGACTTCCTGATTGGGTGACTTGCCGATTTAAGAAACGGGCCAACGAGAGGTACGTTTACCACGCTCGGGGCGGACGGGCCTTCGCTGGCATGGGTAGGCGATCATACATGCTGCTGAATCCGCGGCTTCCTCCGCGGCGGTAGCTCTACGTTGCAATCGGCGGGTCACGTGCCATCCGCCTGATGCCCGATCTTCCGGACTACCTCTTGGGGTCCCGGACCGGTGTTCGCGAACTCAGCCACCCGTCTCCGGATAAGGCGAGTAAGTCAGACTAAAGCGGTGAGTGAGTGGTGGCCCCAACGGGACTCGAACCCGTGCCGCGGCCTTGAAAGCAAGCCGAGCGGTGATCCTAAACCGTTAGGCCCGATTCGCACGGATTCGTCCGAGTAGAGAAAGCCCTTGTCCGGAGCGGGTTCTCTCACCGTCGCGCGGCGTCCCCTCGGGGACGGATTGGTACGGATTCGCCCGGCTTTGCCGCAGCCGCCGCCACTTGGCCGCCACCTTTCCGATGTAGGAAATTCCGCCGGGCTCTTCCCGGCGGTCGGAGGCCCTGTGGCGAAGCGGCCCGCGGTCCAGACGGCGGCAGGGGAGAGCTGGCATGAGCGGGCCGGGTCGGAACCCCGGCTCGCTTTCGTCTCCGATTTGACCCCCCGTTCCCAGCTCCGGCCCTTCCTGTTGGCAGCTGAAGCCGACTCATGCCGTTGAAGTGGCGGTCGCATAGACTCCTCGGAAAATGTCTGGAAGACGCACCCTGGTCGTTTCTTTCGATGCTTCAGACGCAGGATCGCTCGCTTCCTGCTTACCGATCCCCGCTACTCGCTTCTCCATCCCGAAATTCAAAAGGAGGTGTTCTGTGCTCATGCGTAAGGTTTCATTTCTGTGTTTGACCTTGCTCTCTCTGGCCGGCCTCGCTCTTGCCGGTGAGGCCATCCCGAACTGGTCCGCGCCCGCGACCTGGAGCCCGTCGAAGTCCCGAGGGGGGCTCACGACGATGGGAGACGAGACCGAGCCCGTCTCTATTGCTCGATCTCGTTCCCCGTCGCTCGATGTCGCTTGATCGAAATTCGCTTTGGTCGCCTTCCCAAGCTGGATGTCGCAGGTTCGATCTCCGTTGCCCGCTCCAACTCCCTTAAGGACGCGACTCCGCCAGAAGCCGCGCTTCGAGCCTGCTCATCCGCGCCTTGAGTCCCTCGATCTCGGTCTTCTGTTGCTCGATCGTTTTTTCCTGCGCCTCCACGGTCCGGTGCTGCTTCTGCACCTCGTTTAACATCAGGGCGTTGATCAGGTTGTAGTGAACCGTGCGGAGCTGGCCGTCCTGATCGTAACCGACGAGGTGCGGGTAAACCTGAACCACTTCCTCGGCAATCAGGCCGTACTGGGTGAGGCCCGTCGGATCCAGCTCGGGTTTGTACTTGAAGACGACCGGGCGCAGCCTCATCAGGCTATCGCTCTCATCGGCGATGTCCCGAATGTCTTGCTTGAAGCGACGCGAGGAAATCGGGAGGCTGGTGCCGAGCTGCCCGCTGGAGCTGATGAAGACGGCAGAGCCACTGGCGAGGCTCACACCGCTGATCCCGGCAATAAAGGTCGCCGTCTGGGTTCCCACCGTCCCGATCCGGATCGTGCTCGACTCGCCCGCCACGCCGGAATTCCCGATGCAAATGTTGTTGCTCCCCGTCGTGAGGCTAACGCCTGCACCGAAGCCGATCCCGATGTTGCCGAAGCCAGTGGTATTAAAGAGCGCATTGTAGCCGATGGCGGTGTTGTCGTTACCCGAGACGTTGCTTAGGAGCGCGCCGCTTCCGGTGGCGGTGTTTTGGATGCCCCCCGTGTTGCTAAGAAGCGCGCCACTCCCGCTAGCCGTGTTGTTGTTACCCAAGAGGTTGCTTAGGAGCGCGCCGCTTCCGCTCGCGGTGTTTTGGGTGCCTCCCGTGTTGCTAGCGAGCGCGCCGGTTCCGATGGCGGCATTGTGACTGCCCGTGTCGTTTGCGACGAGCGCGTTGTGTCCGATGGCGGTGTTGTTGACGCCTGTGGTGTTGCTAAAGAGCGCGTTGTGGCCGACACCGGTATTGTTGTCGCCGGTCATCGTGAAGTTGCCCGCGTCCAAACCCAGAAACGTGTTGTGGGTGCCAACCCCAGCCGGGGCGTAGTACCCGTTGATGTCGATGATGACGTCGGTGCCGATGCTGACAAAGACGCTGATAGCGCCGATCCCGCTAGCAGGAACGATG
>Ga0209009_1000779_pt1 | contig 10177 bp, 8 predicted proteins | sample BlaSpr_A8_OM3_M2_FD_187979 | JGI IMG/M metagenome (GOLD analysis project Ga0209009, IMG submission 187979) | Forest soil microbial communities from Thunder Bay, Ontario, Canada - Black Spruce, Ontario site 2_A8_OM3_M2 (SPAdes) (version 2) | ecosystem: Environmental > Terrestrial > Soil > Boreal... | reverse complement strand
CACAGCACGGCAGGCCCTGGGAAGAGAGTCGGATGTTTTGCTGATATGAGTTTTTTTGCCGCGGCTTCAATGGCTTGCTCTTCACTGACGATTTCTCCTTCGAGCAATCCCTCCCCCGGGTCCGGCAGAATGACCCCCATGACAGCTGCAGCGGGAGAAAGAAATCCTTCCGGACCGGGAAGCACCCGGTAGCGCCCATCTTCAACTTTTAATTCAGGGACCTTAGTTTTGCTCATTTTATCTCCTATCAATTCATTAAAAATGTTCTTCTTAAGAACGTTTAAATCCAGTCCTCTTTTTCAAAAATCTCGCGGGCGGTTATCGATCCTCCATAAGAAGGAAACATGACCACCGGCTTGATCCAGGTCTTTTTTCTCACGGTTTGTGAAAGCAAGGGAATCGCACTGGATTCTATAACAACAATTTTTTCGACTTTCTCGGCAAATGCTTCTAACGCGTTGGCCGGAAATGGCGCCAGGGAGTTCAGGTAAAAACCGGCCGCGGGAAATCTAATCTTTCTAAACATGGACATTGCTTCCCCGACCACGGAGTGAACCGGCACGAAGCTGACAAATCCCACAGCGGCCCGAATGGGTTGATCACTCTCTAAGAAACAAAACCCTTCCTGAACAAACTCAATCCTGTATTCAGCATCATTCGAAGAATCAGGTTTTTTAAAAGTTGCGGATAGTCTGGTAAACATTTTTTTCCTCATCACAGCTATTCTTCGTTTTCATCAAGCCCAGGTTCAAGATCATGCGAAAACCCGGGAGGAACGACCGCCTCTTTTGAGGCGGAGGTTTCGCGGGGTAATTCCTGGCCGGCGGAAATAACAAACATCTTTTTATTGGAACATTTACGAATCTCTTCTTTTCCTTCTGGAGTATAGGCCCATGGAATAATTTTCCCGCTATCGCGGAGTTTAATAATGGCCTCCTTCAAGCCGTTAATTTTTTCTACGTTACAAGGGCCCATGGCGGCCACCGAATCTTCATGAACGTCATTTGCGCAGAGGGTAATGGTGTAGCAGTTTGTTCCGGCGCGGATCATCTTCAGTGTCACATTGACATAATGGCAATGGGCATCGATCAACATACAAACTTCAATCTTGTTGTGCCAAATGGTCAAATTGGGATGACAAGGGCTGAAAACCCCTTCAGGATCAATTTTCGGATAAATGGGCCGGTAATCGGGCATGCAAATAATCCTTGCTCCGGGAATTTCCCGGGCCATTTCAAGAACTGCCGTTGCTTTTTTTTGAGTCTCTGGAGTCCACGCCCATACCAGAAGAGGACCGGGGAAAAGAGTTGGGTTTCTTCGCGTCAGAATTTTCTCCGCGATAACTTCCATGACTTTATCTTCCGGCAAAGCTTCTCCTTCAACCAGACCCATGCCTCGATCAGGCGGGAGAATTCCCATCGATGCCGCAGCGGGAGGTAAAATTCCCTCAGGGCCGGGAAGAACACGGTATCTAGCTTCCTTGGTCAGCATAATTTAAACTCCTTTTAAAATTGGTTTGTGCGTTGAGTAATAAGCAAATAGGATGCCAGACTTCTTCTATTTTTAACTTAAGAAGGAAGAACATATAATAATTGAATTAAATCAATCTGATGGGGGAGAAAAGGAGGAAATAAAATTAATTGAACCTTGAATTAACGGCTGGTCGTCGGTTTAAGACATGAAATCCTTGCAGATGTTTTTGGAGTTTTCTGCATTTTTTTCAGAGAATGGAATAGTGAGACAGCGGACAAGGTCGAAAGAAAGTTTACTCTTTAATGCCGTAGCTTTTGATTTTGTATTGAAGTGCTCGTGTGCTGATTCCGAGAATTTTTGCGGCCTTTTCCCTATGATGGGTCACATCGCGCAGGGTTCCTTCTATAACCTCTTTTTCAATTTCTTCTAGACTTTTACCTAATAGAAGGTTTAAGGTTTTTGCTTTTTCTGGTGAATTCTGAATTTCCGCCGGCAAATGTTCGGGTAAGAAAACCTTATCTCTGACCATAATGACTTCTCGTTCGATCGCATTCTTAAGCTGTCTGATATTTCCCGGCCAGGAGTAATGAATCAAAAGACGCATGGTTTCAGCGGAAACCGTTCTTTCTTCCCTTTGATATATCGAGGCATACTCCCTCAGAAAGTATTCAACCAATATTGGAATATCCTCTTTCCGGTCCCGCAATGGAGGAAGATGAATCGGCACAACATTAATACGATAATAGAGATCTTCGCGAAATGTTTTGTTTTCAACCGCTTCCAGAAGATTCCGGTTGGTGGCTGCAATGAACCGAACATTCACATGAACCAGTTTAGTCCCCCCCAATCTGCGAAACTCTCTGGTCTCAAGCACCCGGAGGAAATCTACCTGATTTTTAAGATTTAATTCTCCGATTTCATCCAGAAATAAGACCCCTCCGTCTGCCAGCTCAAAACGACCCATTTTCGAGGAAACCGCTCCTGTAAAAGCCCCTTTTTCGTAACCGAACAGTTCACTTTCAAACAATGTTTCCGGAAGAGCTCCGCAATTAATGGTGATAAACGGCTGGTCTCTTCTGCCGCTTCTCTGATGAATTGCCCTCGCAACAAGTTCTTTTCCGGTTCCACTCTCCCCTGTGATCAGGACAGTCGCGTCGCTTTCCACGACCTGATCAATGGTTTCATAGATGTTTCTTAAAACATCGCTCTTTCCAATCATTTCCTCAAACCGGTTCTTTATCTTCAGGCTTTCCCGAAGGCGCTGATTTTCTTGCGAGAGAGATTGCCGTTCCAAAGCTTTATCAATGAGAAGAAGCACCCGCTCTTTTTCGACAGGTTTTGTCAAATAATCATAGGCACCCCCTTTTATAGCATTAACAGCTGTTTCAATGGTTCCGTAAGCCGTCATGACCACCACTTCCGTTTCAGGGGAGCGTTCTTTGACCTTTTTCAACACCTCCAGGCCATTCATATCCGGCAATTTGAGGTCCGTGATAACCAAATGATAGAAGCCATTTTCAATTCGTGAAAGCGCAACCTGGCCGTTTTCAGCGGTATCTGCCTGGAAACCCTGTTTTTCGACAATTCTTGCTAACGCGGCTCGAATATTGACTTCATCATCGACTATTAGAATTGATATCTGTTTTTGCATTTAGCTTATTTTGAGCTCCGGTTGTCTTCTCGCCGGGAGTTGAACGGTAAAAATCGCCCCTTTTCCTTCGGCGCTTTCCACGTATATGAACCCCCCATGATCTTCAATAATCCGATGGGAAATGGCCAATCCCAGACCGGTCCCACCCTGGCGGGAACTAAAATAGGGTTCAAATATTTTATTGATTGTCCCCTTATCAATTCCGATCCCTGTATCTGCAAATCGGACATTCACCCAATGTTCACCGTTGATTTTGCGCTCTTCCACCTGAATATCGAGCGTCCCTCCGGCTGGCATCGCCTGTATCGCGTTAATCATAATATTTAAAAATACTTGGGTCACTTGATTCTCGTCGACAAATATTGGCGGAAGGGTGGAAGGAATAGCTGTTTCAAAACGAATCCCTTTCTCATGGGCTTCTACACGAATCAGGGCCACCAGATGTTGGAGAATAGGCTCCAATTTCAATTCCTCTAAAACCAATTGATTGGGATTCGAAAAACGGGCAAAGTTGTCCAGAATTCCCTTTAATCTTTTAATTTCAGCGTGCAAAACGTCAAGATATTCCCGGATGGTCGGCGCTGCCCCCCGGCCAGACATGACTTCTTCGTCCAATAACCCAAGATTTAGATCCATTGCGCTCAACGGATTACGAATTTCATGGGCCAAGGCGGCTGAAAGCGTGGAGATGGCTGATAATTTCTCCGAACGTCGGACTTTTTGCTCCAGGCGATTGATTTCTGAAATGTCTTTTACCAAGAGAATCAATCCTTCTCTTTTTCCTTCGTTTCTCAGTTCTGACAAAGTCACCCAGAGAACCAGAGTCTCTCCCTCTTTCTGATAGGTTACCGTCCGGTCATGAAAGAGCCTTCCCTCCGCCATCGCTTCAGTTAAGAGTTTTCCAAGAGTTACTGAATGCGGCACCAGCTCGCTTATAAGATTTCCCAGTTCGTTATTCCCCAATTTCAGGATTTTCTCGGCAGAAGGATTGATTGAGGTGATTTTTCCTCCGGAATTTACAGTAATAACCCCGGTAGGTATACTTTCAAGAATATTGCGGGCAAGGCTTTTGACACTTTCCAGGGCACTTCGGACCGTATGATAACTTTGATAGGTTGCTATAACAGTGATACCCAAAACCGTCAACAAAAACAAAAATGCCAGTAAATATTTTTCCCGTTCAAATCCCAAAATGAAGATCAAGGAAATCGCCACCAAGAATACGAGTATTATTGAGGCAATCAATCGAACCGGGATATATCCAAAAAGTGTTTGTTCTGGGTTGGGTCTTAGCATCTGGAAGATCCTGCATTCATAATATTATTTTAACATGTGCGCTCTATCAATCATATCGTTTAACTTAAGGCTGTCGAGCGGTTTTAACGCCTTTTTCATTATTACAGTCTATTCTTACTCCCTTTTTTTCGACCCATGAGAGCAGATAAGGCTTCGAGAATCTCGCTTGGTCGCGGCGGACATCCAGGGATCTTGACATCAACAGGAAGATGCTTTTCGACCGGACCGGTCACCGCGTAGGAGTCTTTGAACATTCCACAGTCAATCGCGCAATCGCCAAGGGCAATGATCACCTTGGGTCCCGGTGTCGTTCGATAGACATCTTTCAAGGCTTTTTCCATATTAAATGTGACGGGTCCCGTAATCACCAGGGCATCAGCATGTCGCGGAGAGGCCACAATATGAATACCGAACCGTTCCGCGTCATAAATCGGATTCATCAACGCATTCATCTCCATTTCGCAGGCGTTACAGGACCCGGTATCGACTTCTCGGATCGAAAGTGACCGATGGAACGGTGTAACCTTGTTTTGCGACGGCACAGAGACCTCGGGAACAGGTTGAGCTGAGACCGGGTATTGGCCGGTCACGATACCTTTCTTCAGGCTCTTTTTGATAATTCGAAACATAATATAAGTCCTCCTTACGGTTGGGAAAAAGAATGTCTACAAATCATTTCCCGCATAAGATAAATTGAAGCTCTTGTTGATTAAAGGAAAATCAGGAATAATATTCCCCAAAACCGCATACTGAAGCGCTGGCCAGTTGACAAAGGACGGATCCCTGACCTTGCACCGGTGAATCTTTCCATTCTTGCCGGCCATGACAAAACAGAGAATTTCCCCTCGCCATCCTTCCACAGCCGACAGGCCCCACTCCCCCGGTTTCGCGATCTTAACAGGATCGGCAGAGATTAGTCCTGCGGGCATTTCCCTGCAGATTCTGTTTATGATCGAGATCGTTTCAAAAATTTCTTCGATTCGAACTCGCAGTCTCGCCCGTACATCGCCGTATTGAAAGACGGGAACTTTGATATTCAGTTTCCCGTATGCTGCAAAAGGACGATCCCTGCGGACATCCCGGTTAATATTCGACGCTCTTGCCACCACTCCCACAGCGCCATGGTCCCTGGCCGTTCGCTCTTTGAGTATTCCAGTTGTCTCTAACCGGTCCGTGAGTGAAGCATTAATGAACAAAATATTTGAAAGTTCTCTAAAATCATTTTCAATCTCGGTCGTTTCGGCAAGAATGACCTTGAGTTGGGCGGAATCAAGGTTCAATGCCATGCCCCCTACCCTATTGATTCCTCGAAGAAAGCGGTGACCTGTCAAACGATCGTTTAATTGCATGATTTGCTCTTTCATTCGACTGCAATGGGCGAGGGCGAGCGCATAGGCCGCGTCATTACAGATGGCACCGACATCGCCAACGTGATTGTGCAACCGTTCCAGCTCCAAAAAAAGGGTTCTAAGGTATTCAGCACGCGGAGGAACATCAACGGAAAGGAGCGATTCGACCGCCTGACAATAGCAGAGGCTATGTCCAAAGGAGGTGTCCCCGGAAATCTTCTCGGCCAACGTGACTCCATTGATTAAAGATAAATTCTCGAAGAGTTTCTCAACTCCCCGATGTTTCCAGAAATGGCGGATCTCCAGCTGCAGGATTGGTTCTCCTGCCACTGAAAAGCGGAAGTGGCCCGGCTCAATGATGCCGGCATGAATCGGTCCGACCGGCACTTCAAAAACACCCTCGCCTTCGATACGCCGATAAGTATAAGTTCCGTCTTCTCGTTTCATAACAGTGTTCCAGGGGAAATCCTTTTTTAATGAATGTGCCCCTTTGGGCCAATGTTCATGGCGAACCAGTCGGCGCTGGTCCGGATGTCCAACCGGGATGAGGCCATACATATCCCGTATTTCACGCTCGTACCATTTAGCCGCGTGGATTTGCGGTGTTATCGAAGAAAACAACCGGTCTCCCTCCGCGAGGTCTGTCGCCAATATCAGCCATTCTCCTCCCGATTCCAGTGAAAACAGATAGTAAATCCTGCATGCCCGGCGCATTGGTCTTAGATCCGCCGCCCATTGCATGGATAAAGTTCCGCGAAGGGAAGGGGTTTTGTGAATGTGGGCGGCAATTTCAGGAATATCTTCTTTTTTAATATACCAAACCGGTATTCCCTGGATACGCTCTGAATCAAGAATCTGATCTTTGAAGGTCTTAATAATTTCTTCCATGATTTCGTTCAGGTCACCCATACCTTACCCCGGATAAAATGGTGACTGCAAAATTCATCAGGTCCTTGAGAAAACCTGGAATGAAAATGCCCATCACCGTAATTACCACCATGCTTAAAACGAGTGGAATGCCGCCGAAACCCATTTTGGCTTTGTGGACAGATTGATGGGAAGGATTTCCCCAGATCATCCCCATCACCCGGTACATAAAACCACCGAATACAACCACACTGACCAATAGAAATAGAATAACCAAAACAAGATTGCGCACTTCATCAGTTACTGAAATAGTAATAAACCTTCCCAGATGTAAGGTGTCACTCCGATAGACCTGCGTGGCCAGCGCGGACAATACCGAGAACTCACTTGCAAACAGGGCTAAAGGTGGCATCCCCACCAGAGCCAATCCCGCGATTAAAAAAGCAAGGGCCGTTATTGGCTGTGCCCTTGCCAAACCCTGCACTTTACCAATCTCACGCGTCCCAAAAAAAATATGGATATTTCCAGCCGCAAAAAATCCCAATGATTTGGCAATTGCATGATTGAGAAGATGAAACAGCGCCCCGAAACTTCCCACGAAGCCGCCTATTCCAAATCCGATGGCCGCAATCCCCATATGTTCAATACTTGAATAGGCGAAAAGTCTCTTAAAATCGCGTTGGACCAGAATAAAAAACCCCGCAACAACAAATGAAAGGAAGCCAAAAACAATGAGAAGATGGCCGGCGTAGCCGGAAGGGACCACAGCATCCATCACCGTCTTGGCACGCAACACCGCATAAAAAGCTACCGTTTCCAGGACTCCCGCCAGCATGGCTGATACCGGCGCTGGCGCCTCGCTATAGGCTTCAGGCACCCAGGTGTGCATGGGAATCCAGCCAATCTTGGTTCCGTAGCCAATCAGGATAAAGATAAAAGAAAGTTTAAGAACGTGCGGATCCAATTGACCGGCAACCCGTATCAGTTCTGAAATATTGAGAGCCGCACTGATGTCCCCCAGGGCCCTCACGGATGACAAGAACATCAGGACCGTTCCAAACAGAGCCAGAGCAATCCCGACAGAACAGAGGATCAGATATTTCCATCCTGCTTCCAACGAAGATTTTCGCTTGAAGAAATTGATCAGAAAAGTCGTCGCTAACGTCGTCCCCTCAATGGCAACCCAGAGAATGCCAAGATTATTTGCGAGAATCGCCAGAATCATTGTAAACATAAACATATGAAAGAGAAAAAAATACCGGCTCAGCCGCTTTGGAGTAATATTCCCCTCTGCCAGGTGTTGGTCAAAATAAGACCAGGAGTAAAGAGAGGAAGTAAACCCCACCACTGAAACAATTATGAGAATGAAACACGTAAGAGCATCCACCGCAATGAAGTCGTTGAACAGCAAAAATGGCCCTTCATGCAGCAGGCGTGTCGTGATCGTGGACTGAGCCCCTCCCAGGAGAAGAATCGTTGTCAGATTAATGGCGTGAAGGATCCTGGGTGATCTTAATCCCAGGCTTAGAAAGCCTGCCACAAGAGGTAAAATCAGGAGCAGAATGATTGGAATCACGGAAATTCAATCCTTGCGCCAAAAATCCCGGTCATTGGAACAGTCATGGTCCGTAAAAACCAGGGCAGATTAAACCCTCCATAGTACATCGCAGCCAGGTTAATCAAAATAGCCGTAGTAATAAAATTACGGGTACGATCGTTAATCGGCTCATCTTTTTCTGTCGTATTTCCCAAAACCATGTGTGGAATATGATACATCAGAGCTCCGAACGTAAGGATCAGCAGGGTCAAAAACAGATAAGTTAATACCGGATAGTTCCGGTAAGCCGAGGTGGCGATCAAAAGCTCGCTGACAAACAGCCCGGCGGGAGGCATTCCGGCCAAACCCATGGCCGCAAGAAGGAGACCAATTCCCGCGATCGGCAGCCGTTTCAGCATGCCGGTAATTCGCTCCATTTCTTTATGACCGGACTTTAGCAGAACCCCTCCCGCGGAATAGAACGCGGTGGACTTTACCAGGGCATGGTGGATCATGTGGAAAAAACCTCCAAAAACCCCGAGCGGTCCACCGACGCCAAAACCGACCATTGCGATTCCAACATGTTCAATACTTGAGTAAGCCAACAAACGTTTATAGTCCTTTTGAATTAACATGAAAAATGCCGCTACAGTGAGAGAAAGGAGTCCGAATCCAAGCACTAAAGGTCCGGTAAAACCTTCTCCGAGGGCCTGATCTGTTATGCTTTTAAAACGAAGCAAGGCATATAACCCCACATTCAGCATCAGCCCGGATAGGATGGCGCTAACCGGAGTGGGAGCTTCCGCATGGGCATCCGGCAGCCAGGTATGCATGGGCACAACACCTGCCTTCGTTCCATAACCGATCAACACGAAAATAAAGGCCAATTTTAAGGCGGCCGGATTTAGATATGGGGAAACGCGATACAAAGCTTTCAAGCTTAGAGCCTCCATGCCGACCCCCAGGACATGCTCCGAAGCGTAATACATCAACACTGTCCCAAAAAGGGATAATGCAATGCCGATAAAGCTCAAAATGACATATTTCCATCCTGCCTCCAGGGCGCTTTTAGTCCGCTCAAAACCAACAAGAAGCGCAGCCGCAAGGGTTGAACTTTCCAAACTGATCCACATTAAGGCAATGTTGTCCAGGTTCACAGTTAATAGCATTGCAAAGAGGAAAAAGTTGAAAAAGAAAAAAAAACGACAATAGTGATTAAGCTTCATCTCTCCGCGGATCAGCTTTTCTCCCATGTAACCTACAGCGAACAGGAGACCCGTACCACTAACAAAGGCAAGCATGAAATCCATAAACGCGCTTAACGGATCAACCCGCAGGAGGTATCCCGTCGAAACATCAGATCCCGAAGCAAAACTGCTGACTACCGAGGCCATGGAGCCCCACAGGACAACCGCAAGGATACACTGGAGTCGCTCGAGCGCTCTCTGGGTTCTCATTACAAGGCTCAATAATCCAGCCAACAAGGGTGTAAAAATCAAGATCAAAAGCGGAACCGACACAGATTTACTCCTTCATTCCGGTCAGTTTGCTGACATCCACACTGTCGAAAGTATCCTGAAGTCGATGGGTGAAGACTCCAATAATAAGGGCAGCCACCAGCACGTCGAAGAAAACACCCAATTCCACAATCAGCGGCATCCCGTAAGCTGCAGCGGTCGCCCCTAAAAATATGCCATTTTCAACGACAAGAAAACCGACGACCTGGGTCACCGCCTTCCTTCTGGAAATCATGGTAAAGAAACCGATCAGAAGGATGGCCAAGGCGATAGCCAGAGAATCTTTTGTTAGGAGAAAGCCCAGCGATATAATCGGTTGGGTCACGGAAAAGGCCAAGATGACCAATGCCCCGCAGATTAAAAGGGAAGCAGGGATATTGATATTGAGGACCAGTTCACGTTTCACATTCAGACGTTCGATAACTCTTTTTAAGATCAGGGGAATAATGATGGCCTTAATCAATATCGTAAGAAGTGCCGCGATATA
>Ga0209009_1000777_pt1 | contig 10205 bp, 7 predicted proteins | sample BlaSpr_A8_OM3_M2_FD_187979 | JGI IMG/M metagenome (GOLD analysis project Ga0209009, IMG submission 187979) | Forest soil microbial communities from Thunder Bay, Ontario, Canada - Black Spruce, Ontario site 2_A8_OM3_M2 (SPAdes) (version 2) | ecosystem: Environmental > Terrestrial > Soil > Boreal... | reverse complement strand
TCCGTTGAAGGCCACCGCCACCGTTCTTCCCGACCAGCCGCATTCCGTTCAGGTCGTAGTACGAGCAAACCGTCACATGCTTACCTGGACCAGGTCCGAAAACGGCGATTTGCGCTGCGAATTCAGTGCCGCCACCGCTGCGTTTTTCAAAGACCAGGAACCGCAAGACCCGCAAAGCTACGCGCAGCTCGCCACCATACCCGCTGCAAAAATTCCCACATATCCGGAGATGCCAGTGGTCTTGCGCTTGACGTTACCGATCGACCCGAAAGTAACCCGCTTGCGCTTCGTAGTGCTCGACACCGCCTCCGGAAAAATGGGCACCACCGATGTAACCGCACCATTCACGTTGCCAAAGAATTAACCAAATTTGGCGGACCTCACGGATGCCTCGATTCCAGTTCAAATTCGCAACTTAATCTGCCCAGCCGGTGTTAGTGTCCTGAGCGAAGCTTGTGCGTAATATCAATCTTTACACTTCGAGCCGGCTGCATGGTCGGTGGCGAACAATACTTGAATATGTTTCGCGAAACAGCATGAAAACGACTAAGCCCGTTGCAATATTGTTTGCGTTTCTGCTGGCGACGGCCGCGTTAGCCACCCCGTCGCTCGCGCAAGATATCGTCGTGACTGAGCTTCGCATCCCCACGCACAGCTCAGGAGAAAAGGGACTGGAAGCCGTCATGGTGCGCCCCAATGATTCAAAGCCGCATCCGATGGCCCTTATGACGCACGGCACCCCGCGCGAAGCCAAAGATCGCGCGGGCATGACTCCGCTGAGATTCATTCCGCAAGCTCGTGAATTCGCGCGTCGCGGTTGGACCACAGTAATCGTAATGCGCCGCGGCTTCGGCGATTCCGGCGGAGGCTACTCCGAGGACGGCCACGTCTGCGGTCGCGCCCCCGACTTTGTTGGCCCCACAAAGCAGGCGGTGAAGGATCTTCGCGAATCCGCCGCCTATCTCCGCACTAGGCCGGAAGTGGATCCCTCGCGCATGATTAGCGTCGGGGTATCCACCGGTGGCCTCGCGATGGTTGCTCTATCTGCCGATCCGACGCCGGGACTCGTCGCCGCAATCAGCTTTGCAGGAGGCCGCGGTTCCGACGTCCCCGATCACGTTTGCCACGCCGACGATCTGGTCCAGGCTTTCGGCGAATTTGGCAAACATTCGAAAGTCCCCATGCTCTGGATTTACGCCACCAACGACCATTTTTTCGGACCGCCGTTAGCGCATCGCTTTTATCGGGAGTTTACCGAGAAAGGAGGCAACGCGCGCTTCATCCCTGCCCCTCCCTTCGCTTTTTTCTCTGCGTGGAATTCCTATCTGGACTCCCATGGTGGATGATTTTCTGAAGAGCCAAAATCTCGTGCTGCGCGACACACTGTTGCAAATTTCCGCGCCCGTCGCGAGTCCTCCTTCCTATCTCGGCACTCAAGGCCGCGATGAATTCCAAACCTACTTGTTGAGCGCGCCGCACAAAGCCTTCGCTGCCTCGCCGGCAAAGGGATATGGAACTAGCGTGGGACGACGCACCGCCGCAGAAGCCGAAAAGCTCGCGCTCGAAAATTGCAGAAAATTCGCGCCGAAAACCGACCCGTGCACCATCGTCATGGTCGACGACGACCCCCCCCAATTAAGCCCTCCCATTATTCTGTGCGCAACGCGCGAATTGGGTCCAGCGTTGCCGCGCGCCGAGCCGGAACCACTGCCGCCAGGAACGCCGCGGAAGCAAGCGTTGCGCTCGTCATCAGCAGGATGCGCGGATCGTACGGCTTGATCCCAAATAGTTGCGTAGCCATCGCGCGACCGGCGGCAATCGTAACGGGAATGCCGATCGCCAGCGCGATTCCCATCTGCATCAATGCTCCACGCAGCACCAGTCTCAAAATGTTTAACCGGTCCGCGCCCAGCGCCATGCGAACCCCAATTTCGTTTGTGCGCTGCTCCACTGAATATGCGGTGACGCCGTACAGCCCCACCGAAGCGAGCATTAGCGCAAGCAGTCCGAACAACGAAGTAAGTTTTGCGATCAACTTCTGCTGAGAAAAGTTTAAGTCTACTTGGTCTGCGAAGCTGGTAAAGTCGATCAGCGCGAGATCCGGATTCACATCCGCGAACGCATGGCGCGTTTGCGCTTCCAGCTCCGGCACTTTGCCTAGCGTCCTCAACTCCACCGCGTTCAGATCGTGTGATCGCTCTTCGAAAGCTTTGAAACGCGGATTGTCAAATGCGACGCTCTGGGTGGATGGCAAGAAAAACATCGGCGGAATTTTATGTGTTGCATCTTGATATTGGGTATCTTCCGTCACGCCAACAATTTCAAAGAATCCTGCATTTTTCTGGTCGATATAGCCGAAATGATGTCCCAGCGGGTTCTGGCCTTTGAAAAATTTCTTCGCGAATGTCTGGTTCACCACGGCGACGCGCTGCGACGTCGGCGAATCCTGCTCGTTGATCGACCGTCCTTGCACGATTTTCGTTCCCAATGTTTCAAAGTAACCGAAGCTCACGCGCAGCCAAGAAGCATGGTTCTGATCCGAATCGGGTGGAGGCGGCGCCTGCCCCTCGATGAAAACAGTCTCGCCCCAATTGTCGCCCTCCATCGGGGTGTAAAGTGAAAAGCTTACCTGCCCAACGCCCGGAATCGCCGCGAGCGAATCGTGAAGTTGGCGAAAGAGTGCCTGCATCTGCTCGGGTTTGTATCCCGCCATCACCGGATCGATGTGCACGATGTACCGATTGGGCGTCTCGAATCCGAAATTTTGCCGCTGCATATTGTAAAGGCTCTGCGTCAACAACCCTGCTGCGGAAAGCAGCACTAGCGAAAGCGCGGCCTGCGCAATCACCAGCGATTTTTGCGTCCAGCCTTTGCTACGCCCAGTAGAACGCCCTGCGCCTCGAAGCGCATCCGCAGGCGCCGCATTGGCCGTGATCCACGCCGGCGCAACACCGAACAAAATTCCCGTCAGAACAGCCACTGCAAATGTGAACGCGAGCACGGGCAACGACGGCGAAGCGTGTATTGCCACGTAAGTATTTTGAAACGCGAGTCGCAAAATTAAACGTGTTCCGCCGAATGCGATAGCCACTCCCACGATCCCGCCCAGCACAGCCAGCACCACACTCTCGATAAGCACTTGCCGGATCTGCATCCACACCGACGCGCCGAGCGCGGCCCTGATAGATGTTTGAAGTTTGCGCGTAGTCGCGCGCACCAGCATCAGATTGGCCACGTTCGCGCACGCGATGGCCAACACCAGCGCCGAAATCCACATCAGCAAGTGCAGGCTTGATTGGTATTCGTCGCGCAACTGTTGAACCCCGGCGCCGCCCGGCGACAGCCGAAGCGTTTGCTTGGCCACCGCGTCGCGCTCTCCCGGCTGAAGTTGTGCGACAGGACTCAGCAACCACTGCTGCAGCTCCACTTGCAGATGCGCGCCAATTTGTTTCGGATCCGAGCCGGGCGCAATGCGCCCGATAATGTCCAGCCAATCCTGTTGCGGAAAAGTCACAAGGCCTGGATCGCCGTCGACAAGCGGCTCGTCTGCAATCGGAATAAAAAACGCGGCCGGATCCGAAAGCCTGTCACCAAAGAAAGCAGGCGGTACAATTCCCACCACCGTGAACGGCTGGCCGTTGAAAGTAAACGCCGCTCCCACCACCGCCGGATCGCCGCCGAATTTTTGCTGCCACGCGCGATAGCTGATCACCGCCACCGGTGACGCGCCTTTGCGATCATCGTCCGGCATCAAAACGCGTCCCGCGTAAGGCCCAACGCCAAACATCGCAAAATAATTTCCAGACACAAACTCGCTTCTCATCGATTCCGCAGGTTGGCTGCTGCCGGCGCGCCGCGCTCCGATCAGATCGTGTCCGGCCTGGAACGCGGCCATCTCTACGAAGCCCGGCGTGTTGTCGCGAAAAGTTTTGTACTTGTCGTACGAGAAGAGCGCCCAATCGTCCTGCAACCCGCCATTAATGCAGCAATTCTCCACATCGCCCACCCGGTATAGCTCGCTAGGCTTGGCCACCGGAAGCGAATTCAACAGCACAGCGTGCACCAGCGTAAAAATCGCCGTAGTCGCGCCAATTCCGAGCGCCAAAGTCAAAACAGCCGTGGCAGTGAAAATTGGAGCGTTGATAAATTGCCGTAGAGCGTAACGAATATCTTTCATGGGGCGTGGCTCCTCTAGTCACTTGATACGAACGCCCGATGCGTTTTGTTCACTTGTCTTCCCCAGGACTTCGTCTACTAGCTTTCGGCGGTGCGGGTCACGATAAAGCCTTTACTGTAAGGCCTTTCCCGTATAACGATTTTCCCTGAAGTGTGTCGAATTTCCTCCTCGATCGCAGGTTAAAGCCTTCTCTCTCGTTCCTGCAACCTATTGATTGCGCCAACGTTCGTTCTTTGCGAAGCCGTTTGGCCTGGATTTTGCACTCTGACTACGGGTGAAAACATTTCACCAGGAGGGCGCTGTATGAAAAAGCGACAATCATACTTTGGGAGCTGGTTATCCCTAACAGCTCTGACTACTTTTCTCTGTCTTCTTTCGCCCGCAAACGTTCGATCTCAGACCGCTCAGAATGACCGGCCTGTACAAGACGCAGACACCACCCGTCAGGAATCGGCGCGCTTCGATCAGTTCCTCGACGACCATCCGGAAATCGCCGAGCAGGTTCGCAAAGATCCGTCGCTCGTAAATAATCCTGAGTATGAGAAGAATCACCCTGCGCTGCAGGCATACCTAGCGGATCATCCGCAGATTCGCGAGGAGATAAAGGAAGATCCGAACGCCTTTATGCGGCAGGAAAGTCGCTACGACCACACCGAGAATGGCCGTGACGACGACAATCGTTACGACCGCCACGATGGCGACCGTGACAATGGAGATCGCGATAGAGATCGCAATGACCATGACACCACCCGCGGTGAGCTTGCGCGGTTCGATCAGTTCCTCGACAGCCATCGCGAAATTGCCGAACAGCTTCGCAAAGACCCTTCGCTGGTAAACAATCCACAATTCGAAAGCAGTCACCCTGCGCTGCACACGTATTTACAGGATCATCCGCAGATTCGTGAGGAGCTAAAGGAAAATCCGAACGCGTTCATGCGGCAAGAAGATCGTTATGACCGCCACGAAGGCGGGCGCAACGACATTACTCGTGGCGAACTGGCGCGCTTCGATCAGTTCCTTGATAGTCACCGCGAAGTTGCCGAACAGCTTCGCAAAGACCCGTCGCTCGTGAATAACGGAGAATTTACGAAGAACCATCCTGCGCTTTATGCCTACCTGCAGGACCATCCGGAGATTCGCGAGGAGATTAAGGAAAATCCGAATGCTTTCATGCGGCAGGAAGACCGTTATGACCGTCAGGAGAACGGCCGTGGCAACGACATGGACCGCGACTCGCACGAACAAGCGGCCCGTTTCGGACAATTTCTCAACGGCCATTCAACTGTCGCGGACCAACTGTCTAAGGATCCTTCTCTAGTCAAGAACCAGGAATTCATGGAAAACCATCCTGAGCTTCGGGACTACTTGAAAGACAATCCTGACGTGCAAAAGGAGCTGATGGCAAACCCACCGACTTTCGTTAAGTCGGCCAAGGAGTTCAGCACCGACAAGGGTCGACCGCCCCAGACTCAGACTCCTAGTCAGAGTCAGTCTCCGAGTTCGACGGCCGAGCCCAAACCGAAACAGTAAAAGCGAAATTTCCTGGTGGACTGGAAGGCGCTGACCGGCCTTCCAGTCCGCTGGCAGTTTTTTATTCCTTGCTGGGCGGCTTCGATCGGTCGACAGCCGGGTGGGCTGGTGGGTCTAAGGAGGCTTTATGAATTTCAAGACTGCACTTATTTTGGCTCTCGTCGTGGTTTCAGCGGTTCCTCTCAGCGCTGACGACAAGAAAAAGAAGCAGCCCGAGAGGGCCTTGTTAGAGAAAATGGAAGCCGTGCCTTGCGGCGCGAGAGAGAAAGGCCTCACGGGCTTGGGCACGGTGTGGGCCTCGGCCGGAATCACACACGTGGATTCCGACGAAAAGCTATGCCCGCAATATATGGTGATAACCGACAACATGGAGTACCACATTAGGCCCACGGACACCAAACATCCGGTCATTCTGCCGGTCGGCAAGGAAATTGAATTCAAGATCAAGAAGGACGAAATGTTTCTCCGAGTGGTCGATGGTGATAAGAAAATGGAAGCCTATCATGTGGTCTCCATGAAACCCGCAAATGCCGACGCGGAGACGCCGGCCGCCGCAGCTAAATCAGACAAGCAGTGAGCCGTCGAATCCGACCTACGGCTCACTTTGACTCACATGGCAACCCGCCCGGCGGATGGCCAACCATCCGCCGGGCACCAAAATGCCCCAGACACAATTGAAACTCGCGCGGGTTCGTACAGAGTCAGACAAACACAGAGAAAATTAGAGAAAATTCGGGTCACACGCCGTGAGGCGTGACAGAAGTCAGCCCAGCGCGATAGCGTTGGGACTCAAAAGCCCCAAGATAGCCGTCTTCCTTACGGCGGAACTTTCACCCAGCCCTACTCGCTCCCGGTAACCTCAACGGTCGAGGGAAATTTATCCGAATGTGTCCCCTATTGACAACAGGCCGATATCGGCTTATATGTCGAACTACTAGGTATCGACATGAATGAAGACAGAACTGAATTGCTAAAGGGCACCCTGGACATGTTGATCCTAAAAGTGCTGGCATTGGGACCCAGCCATGGCTATGCGATCGCACAGCGGCTGCAACAGATCTCCAAAGACTTCTTCCAGGTACATCAGGGTTCTCTCTACCCAGCGCTCCATCGTTTGGAGGATCGCGGATGGTTGCAAGCTGATTGGAAAGAATCCGACACCGGTCGGGAAGCCAAGTATTACTCCCTCACGAAAAAAGGCAGGAAACAGTTAGACGCTGAAGTCCTAAATTGGGAGCGCCTGTCAGAAGCGGTCGCTCTGATCCTCCGCACCACTGAGTAGCGAAGATGATTCACTGGCTCCGCCGCCTGGTTCACAAATCACGCACCGAAAGCCAACTCGATAAAGAACTCCGCTTTCATCTCGAACAGCAAATCACGGATTACCTGAAGGCCGGTATGTCGCCAGCAGAGGCGCGTCGGCGAGCGCAATTGGAATTTGGTGGTCTCGAGCGTGTGAAAGAAGAAGTGCGCGATACTCGCTGGGAGACTGGTCTTGATAATCTCCTGCGCGATTTTCACTATGCGTTTCGCAGCCTTCGCCGAGATCGTCGCTACGCCTTCATCGCCATATTTGCTCTCGCGCTCGGCATTGGCGCATCCACGGTCGTGTTCAGTGTCTTCTACAACTTATTGTTTAACGCATTTGCCGCAAAGAACGCGAGTCGCCTGGTTATTCCGGCAATCCAAGACCGGGAAAGCGTGCGGAAATCCGGTCCGGACCTGGAGCCTCTACGCCTTCGTTTGTCGGATCTCAACCCCGTTCGGAAGCAGAATCAGGTTTTTGAAAACATCGTTGGATATCTCGCTGGTGAGATTGTATTGGTTAATGATGGCCTGCAGATGTACCAGTTTTTCGATGGCCGCGTCACGTCCGATGCTTTTGATTTCTATGGAGTACCGGCATTGCTTGGCCGTGGCATCGTCCCGGAAGATGGGAAGCCCGGCGCTCCTGCCGTTTTTGTCATAAGTTTCAAAACCTGGAAAGGCAACTTCAACGGCGATCCAAAAATTATTGGCAGGAGTTACACCGTTGATGGCGAGTCGCGGACGCTGGTGGGCATCATGCCACCGCGCTTCCGCGCCTATGGTTCGTTGCAGCAAATCTGGTTACCGATCACTTCAACCGACGGAATGCCCGGCACGGCTCAAGAATCGCGCGTTTCTTTGTTGGCCCGCTTGAAACCCGGCGTGACAGTCGAGACCGCTTCAGCGGACCTCGATGTAATCATCAAACGCCTTGCCTCTCTTCATCCGGACGAATTCCCGAAACATTTCGACGCACGGGTTGAGTCAGCCTCCGACTTCCTTATGGGGCCGCAGGGAGGTGGCCCAGTATTCTTTTCCGACATGAAGCATATGCTCTACGACCTGCTCGCAGCGGTCATAATGCTGCTGCTGATCGCTTGCAGCAATGTCGCGAACCTCTTGCTCGCGCGCGCAACCGTGCGGGAGAAAGAAATGGCGGTCCGTGCAACCCTTGGCGCCACGCGCGGGCGCTTGGTCCGGCAACTTTTGGTGGAGACCGCCGTCTTGACAATAAGCGCTTGCTCGCTGGGTTGTGCGTTCGCTTGGTCCGCCATGCGGGTCGTCTCGGAAGTCGTTCCCCAAGCCGGAGGTGGCGCCTCGTTGGGCGGGCGTATCGGAGGCGAAATTGTAATTGGTCTCGATTTCCCGGTTCTGTTCTTCTCCATGGCGGTTACCGTTCTGGTTACGCTGATTTGCGGTTTAGCGCCGGCTCTTCATGTGTCGCGAGCGGACTTGCAGCCGCAACTGACCGGCGGCGGCAAAGGCGTGAACGGCAGCTTTCGACACGGAAAGTTGCGTGCGGCACTGGTTGTCGGCGAAGTTGCGCTCTCCATCGTCCTTTTGATCGGTGCAGGCCTGATGATTCGCAGCTTCTACCTCCTCACGCACGTTGACCTGGGCTTCAATACGAAGGATATTTTGGTTGCGGCCTTTATCCCGCCGCCGAGCCACAGTAAAACCCCACCCGTCGAATGGTCTTTCTCCCCGGAAGGGCAGGTCGTTCTCAAAAAGGTGGTGGACCGGTTGAAGGCGCTGCCGGGTGTCGCGCAGGTTGCCGTCCAGGACACGATTCCCGGCTACGGCCCAGTTCGCGGATCTGAAGTGACTGTGCCCGGTGCAACGCATGCTGAAGAGGCCGGGCTCGAAGGTTGCGATGAAAACCTCTTCCAAACATTGGAGTTTCGATTGAAGCAGGGGAGGTGGCTTTCCAGGTCAGAGGTGGAAACAGCGCAGTATGTAGCAGTGATCAATGAAAGATTGGCGCACGACTTTTTCGGGGATCAAAACCCCATCGGCCAACAAGTCAAGGTGAAAGCTTTCAAGAAACCGTCGCAGCCTCCGAAGGACGAGAGTTTTCAAATTATAGGTGTCATCAGCGACGTGAAAAGCGTCGGGCCTCAACAGCCGGCCATTCCCATGGTCTTCGTCCCCGCTACGATAAGAGGAGGTTTCATTCTTCTCCTAAAGACCGCCGTTGCACCCGCCTCCTTGATGCACGCTGTGCAGGAGCAAGTGTGGTCGGTGGATCGTGACCAGATTTTCGTGGTGTTCGACTCCCTCAAAGATTTTTTTCAAAAGCTGACCTACGCCACGACTGAGTTTGGCGTGATGATCTCCGCACCTCTTGCAAGTATCGCCCTGCTCCTCGTGTTGATAGGTGTCTTCAGCGTAATGGCCTATAGCGTGTCGCTGCAAACTCACGAAATCGGTGTGCGGATGGCGCTGGGCGCGCAACAAATCAGCATATTAAAAATGGTTATCGCTAGAGGTGTCCGTCTCGTCGCGGCTGGGATTGCTATCGGCTTAATTGCGAGCTATGCCCTCACACGATACTTGGCAAGCCAAGTGTGGGGAATCTCCACCAGGGACCCTTGGACATTCGCCGGAGTGATAATGCTCGTTGTGCTTGTTGGACTTGCTGCGTGCCTATTGCCTGCCCGACGCGCAGCACGGGTCGATCCGCTCGTCGCGCTACGTTACGAGTGATCTCTTTAACGCCCGCGCCGCGTTGGAGAATTCTCAACCGTAGAAGTCGCAGTTTCCCGTTTTGGAATTGGGCCTCTGCGAACCGCCGCTTCCGAACACAGTTGCAAATGTCCACCGCCTCGCACCCCTTGTATTCGGCGCCCTAGCTTCCTATCGTTGTCGCGATGAAAATTTGGTTTCAGAGCGGCGCTGAACAAGGTGGCCGCAGTCACCAACGAACCACTCGCCCTCGGACACGAAAGCGCGACTGTTTCGTCCCGGAAGATTCAGTGGTACGCAGCAGTCACTAGCGCCGCCGCTAGCTTCCAGACAGCTCTCCTGACAAGAAAATTGCTCAAAATTGAGTGTTTTTGCACAGTGGACGCCCACTTCTGACCGACACAAGCCCAAAAACAGAGTCGAAAATAACTACGCCTGTGCTTGGCTGGCTTGCGGATTCGGTAAATCGATCTTATCACTGAGAAATTTTCATAGGGTTTCGCGG
>Ga0209009_1000776_pt1 | contig 10206 bp, 6 predicted proteins | sample BlaSpr_A8_OM3_M2_FD_187979 | JGI IMG/M metagenome (GOLD analysis project Ga0209009, IMG submission 187979) | Forest soil microbial communities from Thunder Bay, Ontario, Canada - Black Spruce, Ontario site 2_A8_OM3_M2 (SPAdes) (version 2) | ecosystem: Environmental > Terrestrial > Soil > Boreal... | reverse complement strand
GATCGCGACCACACGGCCATTTGAGGAAGCCGCGATCGCAGGCAGCACCGCCCCGCCCGCGATACGAGCGGCGCCGAGCGATCCCCACCCTACGCGATCCTTTATATGTCGACCTCTATCTGTGCGCCACCGCGGGCGATCGAACGCGACGCCGCTTCCATGACGGCCACGGTGCGCCGAGCCTGCTCGGGTGTCACAGCCAGCGCCTCATCCCACGCGAGGTGGTCGGCCAGGTTTCTGTAGAACCCATGGTCGTCGCGTGGCGCGAGGGCCAGCAGCTCTTCGTTGGAGCCGCCGGCGGTTGGTCGGAAGACCTTCACCCGCGCCGGGAAGTCTGCCGGAACGGCCTCCGCCTGCCACTCACCGACGACCGCCCCCTGCGTGCCGAGCAGATACCACTTCGGCTTGCGAGCCGCGGCGATGTCCGACTGCAAGAAGCTCGCCTGCGCGCCGCCGGCAAAGCTGAGGTCGACCCTCACCTGGTCCGAGTTGGTCACGTCGTGCCAGACGAGCTTGTGCGCGTGCGCGGAAACGGTACGGACCGGATCAGCGAAGAGCTGCAGAATCCAGTCGAAGTAGTGCGAGCCCCAGTCGTAGATCGTTCCACCGGAGATCGGCTCGTGGCTGTGCCAGAAATCGCATGGATGGTCGTGGCCGCCGATGAACGACTCCATGTAAAACGCCTCGCCGATTCGCCCCGAGAGCACGACCTCGCGAAGCGCGAGGTAGTCGGGATCCCAGCGGCGGCTCTGAAAAACCGTCAGCACCAGGTCGCGCGCCGCCGCCGCATCGATCATGCGGTCGACCTCTTCGACGCGAATGGCGAACGGCTTCTCGCACACGACGTGCTTGCCGGCGCGCAGCGCCGCCATCACGGAGTCCGCATGGATGCTTGGCGGGGTGCCTACCACGACCAGTCCTACCGCGGCGTCGTCGAGCAGATCCTCGATGCGTGCATGCGTCCGCACCGACCATTCCCGAGCGGCAAGCCCGCGGCGCTCGTCTGAAACGTCGCAAACCGCGGCCAGGCCGAGACCCGGCGTCGCAGTGATCGAGGCTGCGTGCGCCTGGGCGATGGCGCCATAGCCGATCAGGCCGACGCCGACCGAAGGCGCTGCCGTGTGGCCCGCCACGAACATCAGCGTTCGCTGCACGAGCTTCTGAAATCCTTCGAGCTCATAGGTCGAGGGGTCGTGGCCAAGCCCGAGCTGGACGAAATGTCCGTCACCAACACGCCGCTCGTATGCCACGACCTGCTCGGTGAACCGCCAGCTCGCACGAAGCAGCACCGACGCGTCGCCAGGCGGGCCTTCGGAAAAGTACAGCTCGTCGTGCACCTTGAGCTCGGCTCCAAAGCTGCCGATAAGACGCGACGTCAACGGGTGTGAAGGGTCCGGCCGGACGACGAGCTCGGTCAGCGGGCCGGGCCCGCTCGGCGCCCAGCCCGCGAGCTCCGACAGGTCGCCGCTCTCGGCCCACGCGGCCAGGGTGCCGTGCAGAAGTACCAGGCCTCCGCCGGCGCGAACGAAATCGGTGAGTTGGGACGCCTGGCCGGGCTGCAGCGCCCGATCGCTCGCCACGAGCAGCACCTTCGCCCCCTGCACTGGCAGCACCTCGGCGTCCGTCGCCACGTCGACGGCGAAGTGATGCGTCGCTTCGAGCGACCTCAGCAGCGGCCGAGCCATGTGCAGGTAGTCGTGCTCTGTTCCCGCCAACAGCACGCCCACCGGGATCCGATCAGACATCTACGCGACTTTACGATGGTTGGCGGTTCCGATCCGGCGCAGCACGGCCAGCGTCTGGTCGGCCGCTCGATCCCACGTGAAGTCGGCCGCCCGGCGCCTTCCCTCGTCGCCAAGCTTCTGTCGCAACTGCGAGTCGGAAAGCAGCCGCTCGAGCCCGCCGGCGATCGCGTCAACATCGTCTGGCTTTACGGTGATCGCAGCTCCGAGCGCCAGCTCGGGTAGGGCCCCAGCCGCTCCGACCACCGCCGGCACTCCGCGTGACATTGCCTCGAGCAGCGGCAGCCCGAACCCCTCGTAAAGGCTCGGAAACGCGAGCACCGACGCCGATTCATAGAGCGCTGCAAGCGTCGGCTCGTCGACATGTCCAAGGTAGCGGACGCCCGGCTCCGCGGCGATGCGCTGCAACGTGTCGCCGTACGCCCAGCCGGGCCGGCCCGCGATCACGAGTTGCGGTACGCGGTGGCGCCCGCGCATCTGCCGAAACGCAGCGAGCAGGCGTGGATAGTTCTTGCGCGGCTCCACGGTGCCGACCGCGAGGATGAAACCGGGCTCGAGCCCTTCGGGGAGCGGGCCCGCGGCAACAGGAGTCGGAACACCCTCGGCGATCACGTCGATCTTCGACTCGAGGCTCGGAATCTTGTACAGGTCGAGCAGGTCGCGGCGCGTGGATTCCGAAGGCACCAGCACCGCTGCCGCGTTGCGCAGGGCCCGTCCGAGAACCGTGCCCATGTATACGCGCTGCTGCCACGGCACCTCTTGCGGCCTCAAGCGAAAGGCAAGGTCGTGGACGAAGACAGCGGCGGGCGGCGCGTCGTGACGCCGGAACGGCGGGCTCGGCCAGTACGGGTAGAGGATGGCATCGCTTTCGAGCTGTGGTTCGATGGCCGGCAGCCATCGCGTCTTCAGGGTGATCTCGTGGCGGTATGGCGACAGCACCGCCTCGCAGTCGAGGCCTTCGAGGCCACGAGGCCGTTCGCGGCTGCACAGAAGGGTGATGCCGTCCTCTTCCTTGTGAGCGACGAGCGCCTTCGACAGCTCGATCGCAACCGTGGTCATGCCCACGCGGAGCGGCCGCCAGCACGCTGTGACGTCGACCGCAAAGCGCCCCACACAGGGACTCTAACAAGCGGGCACCTGGGCCGGATTCACCGCGCGGGCCCGCACAATAAAGGTGAGCAGTCATGATCGTCCACTTCAAACTTCAGTCCCCGCTGGCGCCCGAAGCAGTGCTCAGCGCGCTGACCGACTTCGGTCCGAGCCGCTCAGAGGTTTGGCCCAACGTCGACGACGCTCATTTCAAGGTCCACGGGCAGGGCCCCGGATGGGCCGAGGTCACGGAGGGAAGCTCCGTCGCGGGTGGCGTTTGGGAGCGTGAGCGGTACAGCTGGGATTCGGCGAACCGCACAGTTGCGATCGAGACACTGGACTCGAACACGTGGGGCCCAGGCAGCCGTTGGGACTATCGACTCGCTCCGGGATCAGGCGGCGGGACGTTGATCGAAGCGAACGTCGTTCGAAACGGAAAGGGCTGGAAGGGCCGCCTCATCGGCGTCGCCCTGTCCATCGCCGGCGCGGGCATGCTTCGCTCCCAGATGAAGGAGGCGCTGGATCGGCTCTCGACCGCATGACATTTCACGGATGAAGCGCATACGGCGGAGAGAAGGTCCCCCACCCGTCGGTGAAGGACCTTCAGAAAGGAGGGAGGGCGATTCAGATAGCCGAGACAAATCGGCAAAAGGGATGTTAGACCTGACGGCATAACAACCGGCGAAACAAAAAAGGGTGACTTACGTCACCTTTCTTGACTAGGTTTCGACCGATCGAATCGCGAAAACGCAGTCGAATGTGCCTGTCACGGAGCCGCACTCGACCTCCTCCACGTACCAGTCGTTGGCGAGGCCGGCCCAGCGAAGAATCGTCTCGATGCTGGCCGTCCAGATGTGACAAGACTTCACCGTCTTGATGCGACCCAGGGCGAACATGTTGGAGAAGTTGACGAGCCAGAACTGGTGCTCGTCCACCTGGAGCCACGCGTGCGTGTGCTCGCCACGGACGTTGTCCATCGCCTCGGTGTACCCCTTCACGACACCGGCCAGCTTGCGCTGGCGGCCCGGCACCAAACGGCGCGGCCCTCCCATCCCATGACGCCCTTCGGCCAGCCAGCGCTCGGTGGCTCGGCGCCCCCACGTCCGGATCATGTCTTCGGCCTCGGGCCCATAGACCGTTTCGAATGCTTCGTTGAGACGGCTGAGCGATTCGACCGGCGAGGAAAGCTGATCGTCGTGCGGCGGGTCTTGCTCGACGTACTGCACGAGCCCTGCAGCGTAGGCGATCTCCGGCCAGCGGTCGCCCGTCACGTCGCGAGCGACGTGAACCAGGTTGCTGACGTGCGAGTTCAAGATGAAGCGCCCGCGCGCCCGCGACGCACGCACGCCCATCAGCTCGAGGGTCCGGATCGCCGACCCGCCCACGCCTGTCGGTGTCGGAATTGGCGAGCCGTGCAGAGCAGGTGGTGGTGGTGCGGGTGGCGCCGGCGCCGCCAGTGCAATTGACCGCATGTTGGCCGCGGTGACCGGTTCGATCGCGAAGGCTTGGCGAGGCGGCGCAGTCGCCACGCCGCCCGGTGAGGCTACGACCGCCGCGGGTACTTGCGATCGACGCTGCGGAAGGCGCGCCATCTGCGCCAGCAGGTCGCGCACGGTCTGCGGGCGCTGCGCCGGATCCTTGGCGAGCACCTTCGCGAGCAGCTGGTCGATCTCATCCGGCAGCGCCGGGTTCAGCTTGACCGCGGAAGGGATGGGTGCGTTGACGGTCGAATACGCGACCTCCATCCTGTTGGACCCGATGAACGGCAGCCGCCCGGTGAGCATCTCGAAGGTCAGAACGCCCATCGCGTAGATGTCCGCGCGCTTGTCCACGTCATGACCCATCACCTGCTCAGGCGCCATGTAGCCGGGCGTTCCGATGGCGAGGCCGATGGTGGTCAGGTGCGTCGGCTGCCCCGCGCCTCGCGCCAGCCCGAAGTCCGCGAGCATCGCCCTTCCGTCCGCGTGGATCAACACGTTCGTCGGCTTGAGGTCGCGGTGGACGATCCCCGCGTCATGCGCGTGTTGCAAGCCATCGCCGATCTCGCGCAGGTAGCGCCACGCGGTGAGGGTGTCGAGAGGTCCGCGGTTCAGGATGTCCCTCAACGTTCCGCCGCGGATGAGAGGCATCGTGAGATACGCCACGCCATCTGTCAGCTCGAAGTCATAGATAGGAAGGATGTTGGGGTGATCGAGCTTGGCGAGGGTCTTGGCCTCGGTCTCGAAGCGCTTGACAAACCCGTCGTCCTGGAAGAGCTCCGACGACAGCGCCTTGAGCGCCACCTCGCGGCCAAGCGGCTGCTGAACCGCTCGGTAAACGACCGCCATCCCGCCTCCGCCGAGACGCTCGACGATCTCGTACTGGCCGATCCGGGTCCCTGTGAGATCTTTCACTTGCGGTCCTGCGCCAGCTTGGCGACGATCGCAACGAGGTCTGCGAGCCGGAATGGCTTGCTGAGCACGTTGTCGGCGCCTGCCGCGAGGAAACGCTCACGGTCGCTCGCCATCGAGTGCGCGCTCGCGATGACGATGGGCATCGTCGGCATCGCCTCTTTGATCCGGCGCATCGCCTCGAGGCCGTCGATCCCGGGCATCGCAACGTCCATGAGGATCATCGACGGATGCTGGTTGAGCGCGACATCGACCGCCTGGAGCCCATCCGCCGCGATCAACACGAGGTAGCCGGCCTTCTCGAGCACGCGCTTACACAGGCGTTGGGCCACGTCGTTGTCATCCGCCACCAGCACCGTGAAGGATCCAGGCACACCACCGCTTGAACCGTCAGGCATGCCGGCGTTGCAGCGGCGTGACGTTTTCCGCCACCAGGGGAACGGTGAAGTGGAAAGCCGACCCGTGTCCGACCGCGCTCTCGACCCAGATCTTGCCTCCATGCATCTCCACGATCTGCTTAACGATCGTGAGGCCCAGGCCAGTCCCCGGAATCGACTGCGCCGCCCCGCTGCGCACCCTGCGGAACCGCTCGAAGACGTGCCCGATCTCGTCCGGCGGGATGCCGAGGCCGGTGTCGGTCACGCTGACCAGGGCGTATCCGCCCTCCGAACGGGTGGACAGGGTCACCGTGCCGCCATCGGGCGAGTACTTGATCGCGTTGTTGACCAGGTTGCTGACCACCTGGATGAGCCTGTCCCGGTCGCCCACGACAATCGGCAGTCGCGGATCGAGATCCGCCTTGAACTCGACCGGGGACGCGGCGGCGGAGCCGGCCCTCGCCATCGCTTCGGTGAGGACCTCGTTGATGTCGACATCGCCCGCCCGCATGCTCATCCGGCCGGACTCCATCCGGTCGAGGTCCAGCATGTCGCCGATCAGGCGGTTGATCCGGTCCGCGTCATTGAATATGTAGCCGCCGTAAGCACGCAGCTCGTCCGTCTCGAGACCGCCGTCGCGGATGAGCTCGCTGAAGCCCTGGATGCCGGTCAGCGCCGTGCGGAACTCGTGGCTCACGATGGAGAGGAACTCTGTCTTGGTGCGATCGAGCTTCTCGAGGTTGGCGTTTGCGCTGCGCTGCGATTCCAGCGCTTCGGCCAGCTGGTCGGAAGTTTCACGCACGGTGGTTACGTCCTCGATCATCACCAGCAGGTGCTCCGGCCGTCCGTTCGAGTCCGGGATGGAGGTTGCGGTGAGCTGCAGCCACAACCACTTTCCCGCGCTGGTCGCGGCGCGCACCTGCACGCTGCCACCGGGCGTGATGCCTGCGAGAAGGGGCGCGACGCGCTGGCGGGCGGCGGCCTGGTCGTACGCGCGCAGCAAATCGGGCCACGCGCTGGAGCGCATCGCTTCGAAGTCGTGCTCCAGAATGCCGAGGAGAGCCGGGTTGGCTTCGACCAGCTCGCCGTCGCCGCTGATGCGGACGATGCCGATCGGCGACCGCTCGAAGATCGCGCGGTGATCCGCCTCGCTTCGCCGCAGCGCCTGCGCGATGTCCGAGCGGCGGATGAACTGACCGATCTCGACACCAACTGTCGAGAGCATCGTGACCTCATCGTCCTGGACGCTTCGCACATGGCCGGCCAGCAGCTCGATGACGCCGATCACGACGCCGGCGTCGACGACCGGGAAAGCGATCAGCGACCTGAGGCCGGCCTTTTGCGCGACATCGATGCTCGCGTAGTCGTTGGATTCCGCCAGGTCTTCGACGGCAGCCACCACGCCGGATTGCCAGACCCGACCGAGCAGACCGACGCCCATCGGAATCGCGGCCGCCCGTCTCTGGTCGCGAAGGGCTTCGTAGCTGGGTGCATCGCGGTGCCAGTAGTGGCGCACGCGCAGCGCCTGCCGCTCGGGGTCCGCCGCCCAGAATTGGGCAAGGTCCTGGTCCAGGTAGGCGCACAGGCTGCTGAGCAGCTGTGGGACCGCCTGCTCCCACGTCAAGCCGCCGACGATCACATGCCTGACCGCGACCAGGCAGTCGCGCAGCCCATCGAGGCGCTTGCGCGCGGAGATGTCGCTCTCCTGGACCAGCAGCAGCGACTCGCCGGGGACGTGTCCGGGCGCGGCCCCAATCGCGATCGCGACCGGCACCCGCGTACCGTCGCCGCGGACCTGGCTGAGCTCCGCCTCCCAACGGACGATGTCGCCGCTGCGGAGGAGGGCGAGGGCCTCGATGAGGACGGCTCGGTCCTTCTCCGCCGTGACAGCGTCGAGGGGCAGCTGCAGGAGCTCGTCGCGAGGGCGGCCGAGGATCATCCCGAGCCGATCGTTGACCTGGATCCACCGCCCTTCGCCGTCGATCAGGGCCAGGCCGACCATCGCCGCCTCGAGCATCAGCCGGAGTCGTTCTTCGCTCGCGGCGATCTCGTCCGTATGCCGCTTGGCCTGGTCTGCCGACTCGCGGACCTGCCGCACCACCTCGGTGATCGCGACCGCGGCGACCAGCAGCACGATGGCCAGGAGCAGCGCGGGCGCCATATCGCCGGGAGGGCCTCCGCCGACCGCAGATGGAATGAGGATCCCGATGGCCGCCAGCACCGCCGTCGCGAGCGACTCCGGACGGCCGAGCTGGAGCGCGGTCAGCAGGATCACCGTCAGGTAGAGGGGGAAGGCGAGCACCGGACCCGCCCCGGCGGCGACCTGGATGGCGAACACGGCGGCGATTGCGAAAAAGGGCGTCGCTCGACGCGCCAGGCTCACGGTCCACGACGGCTTTGGGGCATCTCGCGGACTGGCGCCTGGCAACACCCCTGAAACCTCGCCCCCCCTGGCGGGATGGAAGGTGCGCAGGCTGCCAAGTGTACCTGCGGCCCTTTCGGCCGAACCCCTCTTATCGCGGTTATCCTGAGCGCCCGACCGTTGAAGTTGAACGCCCCGAACACGCCGCTGCAAGCCGACGGTCTGAGCCGCCGCGTTTACCCCTTCCTCGGGCTCGCCATCGTCGGTCTCGTCAGCCTGCACGGCTATGCGGGGGTGGTTGCCTCGCCGGTGCTGGCAGGGGCCGCCGCGATAGGAGTCATCCTCGTCCTCGCGCCGCTCGCCCAGATCGACATCCCGGCACCCAACGGAATCCTCACCGCGCTGCCCGTGGTGGTCGGGTTTGGGATGGCCCTCTATCCCCTCTGGGGCATGTCGGAGTTCGGCCTGGGCATCTCGGTTGTGCTGACCGCGCTCGCGAGCGCGCTCGTGCTGCTGCCGTGGGAGCGCGTACCGAGATACCTGCACGCCGTGTCGCCGATCGGCGGTCTTGCGGTCGCGTTCGCCCTCGAGGTCCAGTTCGGGCTGAGCATCGTCCGCGCTTTTCCCTTCGTCCTTCTTCCTTTGATCTTCCTCGCGCTCTACTACACGTCGGTCGAGTTCGCCGTGGGAGCGGCGCTGGCGGTCGCCGACCTGGTCCTCGTGACGATCGTCACCCCGGCGGCGGGCGATCCCGCGGCGGCGTCGCTCGAAGCTCTGCTGCTCATCGCCTTCGGGATCCTGGTTCGCCGCGTCGTCATCCAGCTCGAGAAGAACCGCGCCGCGGCCTCAGCCGCGGAGTCGGACAAATCGGAGCTGCTCGCGGATCTCTCGCAGCGCAACCAGGAGCTGCAAGAGCTGACGCGTCTCAAGTCAGAGTTCCTGGCCACGATGAGCCACGAGATCCGCACGCCGATGAACGGGGTCATCGGCATGACGGGTCTCCTGCTCGACACCGAGCTGACGTTCGAGCAACGCGAGTACGTCGACACGGTTCGCACCTCTGGAGATGCGCTGCTGGAGATCATCAACGACATCCTCGATTTCTCGAAGATCGAGGCGGGCCGCGTTCGCCTGGAGACGATTGACTTCAGCCCCAAGCACGTGATGGAGGAGGCGGTCGAGCTCTTCGCCGAGGCTGCCGCCAACAAGGGCATCGAGCTGGTGTTGGACGTCGGAGAGTTTGTGCCCGAGAGCGCGATCGGCGACCCCGGCCGGCTGCGGCAGGTGCTCATCAACCTGATTGCCAATGCGATCAAGTTCACGGACACGGGCGAGGTGGTCGTGCGCGCGCGCCGTCACGACAGCAGCGGTCCCGGAGTCTTAATTCGTTTCGAAGTTTCGGACACAGGCATCGGGCTGACCGCCGAAGAGCAGGCACGCGTCTTTTCAACCTACTCGCAGGTCGACAGCTCAACGACCCGCAAGCACGGCGGTACCGGGCTCGGCCTGGCGATCGCACGCATGCTCACCCAGCTGATGGGCGGCGATATCGGCGTCGAAAGTGAGAAGGGCTCCGGCAGCCGGTTCTGGTTCACCGCGCATTTTCGCGAGGCCGAGGGCAAGCGACGAGCCCCGCAGCCGCCGGTCGACCTGGCGGGCACTTTCGTCGCCGTGGTCGACGACAACCGGACCAATCGCGCGATCCTCGAGCGATATCTGAAGTCCTGGGGATTGCGCGAGCGGAGCTTCGAGACCGGTCGCGAAGCGCTCCAGGAAATGCAGGTCGCCGCCCGCGGCGACGACAGCTTCGACGTCGCGATCGTCGACATGATGATGCCGGGGATGGATGGCCGGACCGTCGCGAGCGAGATTCGGTCGGACGAGCGGTTGAAAGAGCTGGTGGTGATCCTTCTCACCTCCGCCGGCCAGTCGGACGTCCCGGTGCCCGGTGTCGACGCCGAGCTCGTGAAACCGGTGCGTCCGTCGCAGCTTTTCGACGTCCTGCATACGCTGCTCGCCGAACGTTCAGTGCGCGCGCAGGAACCGAGTGCGGCCGTCGAGCTCGGCCCACCCGACCGCGCGCGCCCCGGGTCACGCGTTCTCGTCGTCGAGGACAACGCGGCCAACTTGAAGGTCACGGTCCGGATGGTCGAGCGCCTGGGCTACCGCGCCGACGTCGCCGCCAACGGCGCTGAGGCGGTGAGCATTCTTCAGCGATTGCAGTACGACGCGGTGCTGATGGATTG
>Ga0209009_1000775_pt1 | contig 10217 bp, 11 predicted proteins | sample BlaSpr_A8_OM3_M2_FD_187979 | JGI IMG/M metagenome (GOLD analysis project Ga0209009, IMG submission 187979) | Forest soil microbial communities from Thunder Bay, Ontario, Canada - Black Spruce, Ontario site 2_A8_OM3_M2 (SPAdes) (version 2) | ecosystem: Environmental > Terrestrial > Soil > Boreal... | reverse complement strand
GCCCGCTTCGAACCGCCCGACGAACCGCGAAATCCGGGCGAGCCGTCGCCGCGCGAGTTCGCGGCAGAACGTGGACTTACCGGCCGCCTCGTCCATCCCCACGTTCTTTCTTTTTCTCGCGGCGATACGCGCGACGCCTCGATCTGGTTGCCGCGATTGCGCGCGTGGGCCGGCGAACGATTGCGGGCTCGTCTCGCCGAACCCTATGCGACGATTCTGGCCGGAATGTTGTGGGGCGAACGCGGAGCGCTCCCGCCGGATTTGCGCGCAGAGTTCCAGGATACCGGCACCGTGCACGTGCTGGTCACCGCGGGGTTGCACCTCGGCGTCGTCGCGGCGCTCGCGGTCGCGCTCATCGGCGGCCTCGGCGGCGGGCGCATCGGTTCGTCGCTCGGGGCGATCGCCGTCGTCTGGCTGTACGCGATCTTCAGCGGAGCGCATCTGCCCTCGCTGCGCGCGGCGACGATGGCATCATTCTTCTTGCTGGCGCGTGCGACGGGCCGCTCGGCGTTTTCATGGAACGCATTCGCCGCCTCAGCGATCCTCGTTGCCGCGCTACGCCCCGTTTCCGTGTTGTCGCTCTCCTTTGCGCTCTCATTTTCTTGCGTCGGCGCGATCCTACTTTTCGCCGAGCCTCTGAAGCATGCGCTGGCGCGAGTCGAGATCCCGGAGTTCGCGCGTGAAGCACTGGCTCTAAGTCTCGCGACGCAGATTGGAACGTGGCCGCTAACCGCCGCTGCATTCAGCGTGTTCGCGCCGTATGCGGTCCTAGCGAATTTCCTTGTCGTTCCGATCGTCGGCGTCGCAATGCTGGTGGGCTTCGCCGAACTCGCGACCGACGCGATTTCACCCCTGAGCGCGGCGTGTGCAAACGTCGAGACTTCCCTTTTGAGCTGGATCGTCGCTGCTATTCACACGACGGCGAGCCTCCCCGGCGCTCACGTCGTTACGACGCCGCCTCCCGGCTGGGCGATCGCCGCCTACGACCTCGGGCTGATTGGTTGCGCCGCTCTGGTCGTGCGAGGGCGCTTCGCCTTCGCCGCGGCGATTTTCGCCGGCGCCTGCGCGCTCTGTCTCTGGCCGCCGCGTGCGATCTCGCACGAGCTTACCGTCACGGCGATCGACGTGGGGCAGGCCGACGCACTCCTGATCCAAACGCCGGCGGGCCACTCCGTATTGGTCGACGCCGGCGGGCGACTCGAGCGCGGCGCGCAGAGCGGGGGCTCACCCGCCGAAGCGATCGGCGAACGGGTCGTCGTCCCGTTCTTGATTCGCCGGGGCATCCACCACCTCGATGCGATCGTGCTATCGCATCCGCACGGCGATCATGCCGGAGGTCTCGCTCCGGTCCTGCGCGTCCTCGGAAGCGACGTCTTAGCCGACGCCGGCCAGAACTATGCCGGTCACGCATACCACGACGGACTCGATGTCGCTCGGGCGCGTCACGTGCGACTCATTAGCCCGCGAACCGGTACCACATGGTCGACCGGCGACGGCGTGACACTGCGCTTCTACGGTCCGAGCGAGCCGTTCTTGATCGGAACGCGCAACGACATCAACGAAAACTCGATCGTCTTTAGGCTCGAATACCGGCACTTTCGCATGCTCTTCACCGGCGATGCCGGTGCCGAAACCGAGCGGCGCCTGCTCGGCAGCGGCACCGATCTGAGCGCCGATGTTCTGAAGGTCGGGCATCACGGATCGGCTTACGGGACGACGCCGGAGTTCGTCGCCGCGGTTCATCCGCGCTATGCGGTCGTCTCGGTCGGACGCGACAACCTTTTCGGCCACCCCGCGCCGTCGACCATCGACACGTTGCGAAACCTACGCGTCCGCGTCTATCGCACGGACCAAAACGGAGCGCTTGCCGTAAGCAGTGACGGTGAGCGATTTTCGGTCGCACCGTATCTGCCTTGAGTGTCTGAGGAACGGAGGCGGCGCGACCCTCCTCGAATACTTACCACCGGAAACCGCCGGATAAAAATTCATAAAAGGAACGCCGTACTATGCTGCTTCGCGCGCCTGATGTCGAAAACTCGAATCCGGGCGCTCAACTCGCCGTCACCTATCGCTTCGACAGGTTCGTCCTCGACGTTCCCAGACGCATGCTCTTCATCGAAGGTGAGGCAAAACCGCTTTCCGAGAAGGTTTTCCGCGTTCTGCTCGTCTTGCTCGAAGCCGAAGGCGGCGTAGTCGGCAAGGACCGTTTCTTCGAGACGGTCTGGCCGAACGAAAGCGTCAGCGAGCAAAATCTCACGCAGCATATTTGCATGCTTCGGAATATTTTGCGCAACGGCGGGCGCGAGCGGTCGCTCATCCTCTCCGTCCCGGGCCGCGGCTATCGCTTCGGCGCCATCGTCGAGAAGAAAGTTGGGTTGATCATGAAGGCCACGTGCGAACGCTGCAGCGCGAGCCTCGAACCGAGCGGCGACGCGTTCATTTGCTCGTATGAGTGCACGTTCTGCGCAAATTGCTCCGAGGCGATGGCACGGCGCTGTCCAAACTGCGGCGGCGAGCTTGCGCCCCGCCCGCGAAGGACGGCCGCCGAGGCCTAAGCCTGTTTAGCCTGCTCTTTGAGCGACGTCGGCAAGCGTGAGGTCCTTGCGGCGAAGCGGCATCCGGTCTACAGTAGTTACGTGAAATTGCTCTTCATCGTCGCACTCGCCGCCGTGCTGTGCGCGGTGGGCGTCCCGGCCGGCGCGAAGACGCCGAGTCCGTCGCCGCCTCCGACGCGTACGGCGATCAATACCTGCGACCTTGCGTGGCTTTACACGTGGCCGACCGATTCGGCCTTACCGGTTCGCGGGCACTTCCCGCCGTCACACGCCGGCGAGCAATTCGAACTTCTCGGCGGACCGCGCTACACGCTCGAGGGGAAGGGCTACTTCGAAACGACGGTGCCCGTCATCAGCTCTTCGGGTTCGGTGACGCACTACTGGATCTCCGATCTCTGCGTCAACCCGCCGCCGTTGCCAGCACCGAAACCAACTTCCACTAGCCGCACGTAGCGTGCGCCGCGCGGTTCCGTGAACGATTCGTAGAGCGCGAGCGAGCGCACGCGCAGCTGCGCTCTGTGGAAGGTGAGCGGCGGAAGACGTCCGGCAGCACGCGCGAGCGTGACGTGCGGGTCGTCGTGTGTATCGTCGAGCGCAAAGCCGAGTTCCGAGAGTCCTTCGCGTACCGCCCGGCAGGTCGCGCCGAACTCGGGAACCGGGCGTCGCGGGCCGGCCCAGATCACGCGCGCCGTGCCTTGGTTCGGAAACGCACCGACGATTTCGATGCCGATGTCGAAGGTGCGCAAGCCGTTCGCCGTTCTCGCTAGGATCCGTTGCGCGTCGTCGACCCGCTCGGCATCGACACCGCCCAGAAATGCGACCGTAATGTGATAGTTCTCGGGCGCGACCCAGCGCGCTTCGACGCCCGCGGAACGCAGACTCGCCGCCGCCGCCGCGCATGCCCTACGCGCTGCCTCGTCAAGGTCGACCGCAATGAACAGTCTGCGGAGACTCACGCCCACGGTCGATTTTCAACTTCGACCGCGGGCTGAAAGCACGAACCGTTTAGAAGGGTCCGAGTCCCAGCGGAGCGCCCAGGCCCGACGGTCCGCTGTAACCGACGCCGCCGGTGCACAGATAAGCCGGCGTGCAAACGCCGTTCGATCGCGGCAAGACGGCGGCAAATTCCGAGGCATGAGCGTAAAGCCGCGACGTATCAGCATAGGCCGAACCATTCCCGGCCAGCGCGTACAGCGCGGCGGCGATCGGTGAGCCGACGCTCGTCCCTCCGAACTCGTTCCAGCCCCCAATCGAGGCGACGTAGACTCCGACGCCGGTTGCAGGATCGCCGACGATCGCAAGCTCGTTCATCGTGCGTTGACCGCAACCCCGATCGCTCTGCCAGGCGGGCTTCGAAAACGCCGTGCATCCGCTGCCCGTTCCAGGCCAGACGGCTTGTGTCCAGCCGGAAGTCAGCGAGAAGATCATCGAGGTGCCGCCGACGGCCGTCACCTCCGGAACTGCGGCCGGAAAACCCGAGCCATAACCGCGGTCGCCGGCACCGGCCGTAATTGGGATTCCGGCGTGACGGTAGTGCGAGGCAAATGCGTCCGTATCGGCAGACTCGGGTGCACTGTAACTGTTGCTCACCGCGGTGGCTCCGCCGGCGACGGCGGTGTCGACGGCCTGCGCCAAGTCCGCAATGTCATCGCTTTTCGCTTCGACGGCCATGACGTGGCAGCGCGGGCAGATGGCCGAAACCATCTCGACGTCCAGCGTCTCCTCCGGCTCCCAACCTGAATTGTAGGCCGGCTGAACGCCGTTACCCGCGACGACGCTCAAACAGCCGCTTGCACTCGTACAGGGCGAGAGTCCGAACGTGCGCCGGTACACGGCCAAATCCGACTCGAGGTTCGGGGCGTGATAAGCGACGACTATGGCCACGGTCTGACCGGAGCCGTTGGTCTGAGCCGCGGGCGTCACGCCATAGGCTGCTTGCAGCATATTGGGATGGTAGCCCGGCGCCAGCAGCGCCGGCAGAAGGGGATCGAGAATCGTGGTGACGTCGTTGCGATACTCGGCGTGGCAGAGCGCCGTGCGCGCCGTCACGCGTGCCTGGCAAGCGGCCGTCGCCGCTTGAGAAATCGTCAATCCGGCGACATTGATCGGATAGGCTGAAATCGAAATCGGAAACGCCGACAAGCTAATGGGGTAGGCCGACAGGCCTGCCGGATACGCAGAAAGCGAGATCGGATAAGCCGAAGCGCTCTGCGCGGTTCGCCCTGCCGTCTGCGGAATCGAGGTTGTGCCGGCTTGCGACGAGCAGCCGACGATGAGTGCGCCGAGCCCCAAGCCAAGGGTCGTAAGAAAAGCGGATCGAAGACGCACTTATAAACCTCCAAAACGGTGTCGCGCCGCGGGGTATCATACATCACCTCCGTCTAATCGCGGTGTGACGCGCGTCACACGTTCGGGCCTGCGCTAAAGTTTAGGGACTAAGGACCCAGTAAACGGCTTTTCCGGACGCCGCGCCGTTTATTCCAAGCGCCGAACGACGAGGGCCAGCGGTATCCCGAAACAGACGACGTTCGCGAAGATGCCGCTCAAGATGCTGAGCGCGCCGACTTCGAGATGAGGGCCGGCGCCCAGCGGTTGCACCAAAAACGACATCACGAACCACACCACCGCACCGAAGAATGCGCCGTTGAGGGCCGGGTGTAGATCGACGACGCGCCGGTGCGCGAAGAGATAGACGTAGGTCCCCGCCCAGACTGAGGCGATCACGTAGTGAATCACGACGCCGGCAATCGCGGAGGAGGCGCCCTGCGCGAACGCTGCCGGTCCGAGGACGTTTGAGGCCGGCCACTGCAGCGTCTCGAGCGGTGAGAATCTGTGCAGGATCAGCGGAAATGCGATGAGATACCATATCTCGAGCGTCGTTCCGGCGACGAAGGCGCCGCCGAGCGCGGCGCTGTAAGGACGCTGGCGCTTCAGCCGTCGACTCCGAGCCGTTCACGGCCGTGCGGCGACGTAAGATATTGCAGCGGCCCGATCGGTACGATGCGCGTCGGGTTGATGTCGTCGTGCGTGTAATAGTAGTGCCGCTTGATGTGATCGAAGTTGACGGTTTCGGCGACGGCATCGTATTGATAGAGATCGCGCAGATAGCCGTAAAGGTCAGAATAGTCGGCGATTCGCCGCAGATTACATTTGAAGTGCCCGTAATAAACCGGATCGAATCGGACGAGCGTCACGAAAAGCCGCCAATCCGTTTCGAGCGGGGTCGGCCCGAAAAGGTAACGGTGCGTCGCCAACCTCGCTTCGAGGAGGTCGAGCGTTTCGAAAAGCTCGTACGCCGCGACCTCGTAGGCGCGTTGCGACGTCGCGAAGCCGGCTTTGTAGACGCCGTTGTTGACCCGTTCGTAGATCTCGGCGTTCAACCGCTCGATTTCGTCGCGGTGTCGCGCCGGATATAAGTCGATGTGGTCCCCGGCCAGCGCCTCGAACTCCGTCTCGAACATCCGCATGATGTCGTCATCGGAGTTGCTGACGATACGCTTGGTCTCTTTGTCCCACAACACCGGAACGGTCACGCGACCGCGATACGACGGATCGGTCGCCAGATAGGCTTCACGCAGGAATTCAAAGCCGTTGACCGGGTCTTTCGAATAACCGTCACCCTCGCGGAAGGCCCAGCCGCGTTCGTCTCGGACCGGATCCACGATGGTCATCCCGATCGCAGCTTCGAGCCGCTTGAGCTTGCGAACGATGATCGTTCGGTGCGCCCAGGGACACGCGGACGATACGTAGAGATGGTACCGGCCGGCAACCGCCGGGAAGCCCGAACTTCCGTCGGCGCGGATCCAATTGCGGAATGCGTCGTCTTGCCGAACGAACGTCCCGTCTGCGGCTTGCTCGTCCGGGAACTGGGGCTTGACCGTCGCCATCCCTATGAGATTCGGCTTCGGCGCGCCGCATCTTCGCGGCGGTGCCGGCGTGTTGTGCGAACCGATGCTGCGCAAGAACGAGTCGCAGACGCCCGCCCTCGCGGCGGTCGTCGTCCTCGCGATCGTCTGGGGCTACAACTGGATTATGATGAAGGTGGGCGTCGCTTACGCGCCGCCCTTCACGTTTTCAGCGTTGCGGGCGCTGCTCGGCGCCGTCGTCCTGTTCGGTGTCATGGCTGCGCTCCGCAAGCCGTTTGCCATCTCAGCTGTGCCGCGAGTTGCACTCATCGGCCTGCTGCAGACCGCCGGCTTCATCGGTTTCTCGACGTGGGCTCTTACCGTCGCGGGCGCCGGAAAGACGGTCATCCTCGTCTACACGATGCCGTTTTGGATCGTGCTCTTTGGATGGCCGATGTTAGGCGAACGAGTTCGGGGCCTGCAATGGCCGGCGCTCATCGTGGGACTCGCGGGACTCCTCATGTTGTTGAACCCTCGAACGGGCGGCAGCCTCGAAGGCGATGTCCTGGCAATCCTCGCCGGCCTGTCGTGGGCGCTCGCGTCGATCTTTGTGAAGCGGCTGTACGCAACGCACGACGTCGACCTAATATCGCTCACGACGTGGCAGATGCTCTTTGGAGGCATCCCGCTTGCGATCGTCGCGCTGCTCCTGCCGGCGCATGCGGTCGTGTGGTCGCCCGGGTTCGTCGTTGCGCTCGCGTACAACGTGATCCCAGCCTCGGCACTTTCGTGGCTCCTATGGATGTACGCGTTGCAACGCCTGCCCGCCGGAACCGCGGGGATGGCGCTGCTGACCAACCCTCTGGTCGGCGTCAGCGCCGCTTGGCTGCAACTCGGCGAGCGGCCTCAAGCGATCGAACTCGGCGGGATGGCGCTGATCGGCCTCGCGCTGCTTCTGATCGCGCTCCAAGCCTTGCACGAGCAGCGACGCCGCGCGATGCGTTCCGACGACCGGACCGCCGAAGGCGGGAGGCCGGCGCCTGCGCGAGAAGCATCGCGCGATGACTAGTTCCGATCGCGCCCGCTGCGAGAACCTCGGTTGTTTGTGCGAGATTCCGATCGCCGACAAAGCTTGCTCTGAGTACTGCAACTCGCCCGACGGGCTCGATCCGCACAACGTGCGCTGCCTGTGCGGCCATAAGGATTGCGCCGAGCAAACGGAGCGGCAGCTCCACGGTGAGGTCGGGAAGGAAAGCCTCGCGTAGGCTTCTCTAAACGAACCCGCGCAGCGGTAGCGAATCGTCGCGTTGCAGCCAGTTGTCAGCGAAATAGCGCGACCGCCCGTCGATAGCGTGCAGCGTATAGGCGTGGCGCGATTTCCCCGAACGATTCGGCGCGCTGTAGTGCGGCAAGAACCCGCTAAAGACGACGAGGGTACCTGACTCGACTTCGAGCGGGAGAGCGGACGCTTCGCCGGGCCAGGGCGTCGTGTCGCGCCGCTCCATCCTCGCGCCGCGTTCGTCGACGACGAAGCGTTCGCGCAGGGGAGAACGATGGCCGCCGGGCTCGACCCAAAGGCAGCCGTTGTCCCGGCCGGCCCGTTCGAGTGCGAACCAAAAACCGGTGACGCTGATCGGATCGGTCTCGAAATAGGTCGCATCCTGATGCCAGCGGACCTCGCCGCCGATGCGGGGCTGCTTGAATATGTACATCGATTGGTAGATGAGCGGTTGGGCCAATCCGAGATCGCCGGCAATCGCCTCTAAACGATCGTCGTGCGAGAAGCGCTCGAAGATCGGATCCAGATCGTGCATGGCATGCCCGATCTTATTGATCGAGAGGGCTTTGGGTTGACGCAGCGCGCCTGATTCATCGAAAGCCTCCTCTTCGAAAAAACAGCGAATCTTGTCGCCCGACGTCAGGAAGTATTCGTCCGATCTTGCCCGCTCGTCGCGTGCGCTGAAGATCGAGATGGTGGCGGGATCGAAGGCCTCGACGATCTCTTCGGCGCGAGCGCGCAAGCCGGCGATCTCTTCGCGCGATTTGAAATCGGGGATCAGCAAGAATCCATCGTCTTCGAAGGCGCGCCGCTGTGCTTCGCTCAGCCGGGCAGTCGAATTCGGTATGTCGATCTCTCCAGTCTCGCCTATCATGCGTTACAAAAGGGCTTCCGGCTCCGAGCGCGCAAACCGCGTTTGCGAGCGATGCTGACGGCTTACGTTCTGGACTGGCTCAACCTTCTCGTTCGCTGGCTGCATTTCACCGCGGGAATCTCGTGGATCGGCGCCTCGTTCTACTTCGTTTGGCTCGATAACCATCTCACGCCCTCCGCCGATACCGACGCTGCGACGCGCGGCGTATCCGGCGAGCTCTGGGCGGTGCACGGCGGCGGCTTCTATCACAGCCAGAAATTCCTGACGGGACCGAAAGACCGTCCGCTGACGCGCGACCTCCATTGGTTCAAATGGGAAGCGTACATCACGTGGCTTTCGGGGATGGCGATGCTCGCGCTCGTCTACTGGGCCGGCGCGACGACGTACCTGATCGACAAGAGCGTGCTCGACCTTTCTCCCGCCGCCGCAATCGCGCTCAGCATCGCCTCGCTGCTGGCGGGCCTCCTCGTCTACGAGATCCTTTGCCGAGTTCTGGCAAAGCAGCCGCTGGCGCTCGGCGTCGCCATCTTCGCGTTCTTGACGTTTGCGGCGTGGGGACTCTCTCACGTCTTCGGAGCGCGCGCCGCCTACATCCACGTGGGCTCGATCATCGGGACGATCATGGTCGCGAACGTCGCGCACGTCATCATCCCGGGTCAGCGCAGAATGGTCGAGGCGATCCGCGCCGGACGCGAGCCCGATCCGCGTCTCGGTATCCTCGGGAAGACGCGCTCGGTGCACAACACCTATTTGACGCTCCCAGTGCTCTTTACGATGATCAGCAGCCACTATCCGATGACGTACGACAATCCGTACGGCTGGCTCGTCCTCGCGCTGATCGGTCTCGCCGGAGTGCTGGTGCGCTACTTCTTCATCTTGACGCATAGGCACAAATTCGTCGTTGCCCTGCCGCTCGCAGCGGCGCTGATCCTGGCCGGCGCTGCGATCGCGGTCGCACCGCGCGCGCGGCCGGCGGGCGCGAACTCGGTCAGCTTCGCGCGCGTCCAATCGATCGTCGCCGAGCGTTGCGCGACCTGTCACGCCGCGCATCCGACGCAGCCTGGTTTCGCGACGGCGCCGCAGGGCGTCTTGCTCGATTCACCCGAGAGCATCGTGCGCAACGCCGCGCGCATCGACCAGCAAGCCGTCAAAACGCACGCGATGCCGCTCGGCAACGTGACCCATATGACCGACGCCGAGCGCGCCGCGCTCGCCACCTGGATCACCGCCGGAGCAATGACGCAATGATGATAACGACCCACGTCCTCGATACTTCACGCGGCTTTCCGGCCGCCGGGATCACCATCGCCCTGTACGCGCTCGACGAGCGTGGAGCGCGCACGTTCGTCGCACAAGCCGTCACCAACGACGACGGCCGAACCGACGCGCCGCTCGGCAACGCGCTGCGCGCCGGACCCTACGAGCTGCTGTTCTCGGTCGGCGAATACTTCGCGCGCCATCATACGATCGGGTTCTACGACGAGATCCCGGTGCGTTTTCGGATCGGTGACCGCCCGGGCAAATATCACGTCCCGCTGCTCCTTTCGCCGTGGGGATACTCGACCTACCGGGGCAGTTGAGGACGTGCGTCCGGAAGCAAGGGCGCCTGCTATACTCAGCTCATGACGAACGCAGACATACTGCCGAGCGCGGCATCGATCGAC
>Ga0209009_1000774_pt1 | contig 10217 bp, 10 predicted proteins | sample BlaSpr_A8_OM3_M2_FD_187979 | JGI IMG/M metagenome (GOLD analysis project Ga0209009, IMG submission 187979) | Forest soil microbial communities from Thunder Bay, Ontario, Canada - Black Spruce, Ontario site 2_A8_OM3_M2 (SPAdes) (version 2) | ecosystem: Environmental > Terrestrial > Soil > Boreal... | reverse complement strand
GCGGGTTACGGCGGACCCGGCTTCACGTTCCTCGGCTACCTGCCGCGAAAGCCCGGTGACCTGCGGCGGCTGCTCGCGACGCTTGACGGTGATCCCCGGCCCGCGGTCGCGTTCGACTCGCCGTATCGGATCAGGAAATCGCTCGCGCTTATCGCGGAGGCCATGCCTGCGCGCCACCTTACGCTCGGGCGCGAGCTGACGAAGCTCCACGAGCAGCTCCTGCGCGGGACCGCGTCCGAGGTCCTGGCCGCGCTGGCCGACCCGCCGCGCGGCGAGATTACGCTTGTGATCTCGGGTGTCTGAAAAAAGACGAACCGTCCTGGTCGCGCCGGCCTGGCCCTACGCCAATGGGCCGCGCCACATCGGCCACGTGGCCGGCCTCGCCGTGCCCGGCGACGTAATCGCACGCTTCGAGCGCCTGCGAGGATCTCGCGTGCTCATGGCGAGCGGCACGGACGAGCACGGCACCCCTATCACCTACGAGGCTGACAAGCAGGGCGTGCCGCCGCGCGAGTTCGCCGACCGCAACAACGCGTTGATCGTCGAGGATCTCCGGCGTCTCGGGATGACGTACGACGTTTTCACGCGCACCACGACGGCCAACCATTACCGGACCACCCAGAAGCTGTTCCTGACCCTCTACGAGAAGGGGTATCTCGTCAAAGAGAAGCAGATGGGCGCATTCGATCCAGCGTCGGGCCGCACGCTGCCCGACCGCTACATCGAAGGCACGTGCCCGATCTGCGGCTATGCCGAGGCACGCGGCGACCAGTGCGACAACTGCGGCAACCAGCTCGACCCGATCGACCTGATCAAGCCACACCAGCGCGCCAGCAGCGCGCCGGTGGAGTTTCGTGAGACCGAGCATTTCTTCTTCGACCTGCCCGCATTCGGGGAGCAGTTGAGGGAATGGATCGAACAGCACGACAGCTGGCGTCCCAACGTGCGCAAGTACTCGCTCGAGTACGTGCGCAACCTCAAGCGTCGCGCCATCACCCGCGACCTGGACTGGGGTGTTCCGGTGCCGCTTCCAGGTTGGGAGGACAACCCGCACAAGAAGATCTACGTCTGGTTCGACGCGGTGATCGGCTACCTGTCGGCGTCCATCGAGTGGGCCGCCGAGCGCGGCGAGCCTGACGCCTGGAAAGACTGGTGGCAGAACCCGGATTCCTGGCATTACTACACGATGGGCAAGGACAACATCACCTTTCACACGGTGATGTGGCCGGCGATCCTTATGGGCATCAGTGATGCCAAAGAGCGATACAAGCTGCCCGATGAGATCGTGGCCAGCGAACACCTGCACATGGAAGGCAAGCGGCTTTCGACGAGCCGTGGTCATGTCATTTACGTGAAAGACGTGCTCGACCGGTACGACCCCGACGCGCTGCGCTACTACCTCATGATCGCGGGACCGGAGAACCAGGACACCGATTTCACGTGGGCTGAGTTCGTGCGTCGCAACAACGACGAGCTGGTGGCGACGTGGGGCAACCTGGTGCACCGCACGCTCGTCAACGCGCATCGGAACTTCGGCGCGGTGCCTCAACCGCAGAAGCTGACCGAGGTGGACAACACGCTGATCAAAGAGGTCGAGGATGCGCTGGACCACGTCGCGTTGCAGCTGGGCCAGGCCCGTTTTCAGATCGCTCTCAAGAGCGCGATGGCGGTGGCGGCGAAGGTCAACGTCTACCTTGGCACCGAGCAGCCCTGGCATACCATCAAGACCGATCGGGAGAGGGCCGGCACCGTGCTGTATGTCGCGCTGCGCTGCGTCGACAACCTCAAGACGATGTTCACGCCGTTCCTGCCCTTCTCCTCGCAAAAGCTGCATCGCATGCTCGGCTACGACGACGTGATCGCCGAGCAGCCCGACGTGCGGGAGGTTGTCGAGGACGGGTCCTCGCACTCGGTGATCACAGGTAACTACTCGAGCGAAGACCGCTGGAAGCCTTCAAAGCTCCCGCCCGGGCGCGAGCTTCCGGTGCCCGAGGCGCTCTTCAAGCGGTTGGACGACGTTGTCGAAGAGGAGCCGTCGCAATCTTCGTAGATACGCATCTCCACCTCGAGGAGCTGGGTGAACCGAACGAGGTGGTCGAGCGCGCGGTCAACGCAGGCGTGACGCGGATGATCGCGATGGGTGTTGACCTGCCACGAAGCCGTGGCGCCGTCTCGCTTGCCAACCGCTTCCAGGAGGTGTGGGCCGGGGTCGGGCACTACCCGCTGGAGGAGTCCGCGCCTGACGTTGACGCGCTCAGGGAGCTCGCGGCGGACGAGATGGTGGTGGCCATAGGGGAGATCGGCCTCGACTTCGAGCACGTCGGCGGTCCAGACCGCGGATCGCAGAGGGACCGGCTCGATGAAATGTTCAACCTCGCGCTCGAGCTCGATTTGCCCGTATCGATCCATAACCGTGGTGCTGATGCCGAGGTCGCCGACGCAATCTCCAGGCATCGAGGGCTCCGGGGCGTCATGCACTACTTCGCCCTCGAGTGGAACTGGGCGGAGCGCTTCCTGGACCTTGGCTTCTACCTCTCTTTCGCGGGGTTGATCACAAGGCCGAGCCGCACCGCGCTTCGCGAGGTCGTCAAGCAATGCCCGGCCGATCGATTGCTGCTCGAGACCGACTCGCCGTATGGAAATGCCCATAAGCGAATGGGCGTATCAAACCGGCCCGAATACCTGCTCGACACGGCAGAGGTTGTAGCCAAGCTGCGCGGCATGAGCCTGGATGAGCTCGCGGAACAAGAAAAGCTGAACGCGTACGCGCTGTTTCGCAAGATGAAGTGATCGACCCGGCCGATGCGCATCAGCTCGACCGGCTGCTCCGCCGCCATCGCATCGACCTGAAACACTCGCTCGGGCAGAACTTCCTCACCGACCCGGCTGTGCGCGACGCCGTCGCCGAGCAGGCAGGTCTCTCGCCGGAGGACGAGGTGCTCGAGGTCGGCGCCGGCGTCGGAACCCTGACCGTGGCGCTCGCGCCTCGATGCCGCCGCGTGGTAGCCGTCGAGCTGGACGGCCGGCTCATCCCGGCGCTGCGTGAATCCCTCGCCGGCCTCGACAACGTGGAGGTCGTGCGGACGGACATCCTCCGCTTCAACGTCCGCTCGGCTTTCCCCGACGGGAAAGAGATCGTGGCGGGCAACATCCCGTACAACCTCACGGGCGCGCTGATTCGCAAGCTTCTCGACGATCCGCCGCGTCCGCGAAGGCTTTCGTTGGTCGTGCAGAAAGAAGTTGCGGAAAGATGGACGGCATCGAGCGGCGCGAGCCTGGCCACAGTCGCCGTGCAGGTTTTCGCCGAAGCCCGGCTCCTTTTCAGGATCCCGGCCTCGGCGTTCACCCCGTCGCCGCGAGTGGACTCGGCGCTCGTGCGTCTCGACGTGCGCGAGCGGCCGGCGGTGGACGTCGACGACCTCCAGGCCTTCTTCCGATTCGTTGAGGCGGTCTTCCAGGGTCGCCGGAAGCAGCTCGGTGGAACGTTGGGCCGGATCAGTGGCATCGGCAGCACGGCGGCCGGGGCGCGACTTCGCGCGGCCGGGATCGATCCCGAGCGGCGGCCCCAGACGCTTAACCTGGCCGATTGGGAGGCGCTTTATGAGGAGTTTCGAAGTCCCGAGGGCTAATCTCTAACGCTCGTGGAACAGCCAATCCGCTTTCCGATCGAGGGCACAGGCGGTTTTCGATCGGTTCTGCGGCACACGGCGTTCAGGAACATCTGGTTCGCGCAGCTTGCTGCGCAGCTCGCGGACAAGTTCCTGCTGTTCTCGCTGATCATCCTCGCGTACCACATCTCCGGCGGCAGCACGCCGGTGGCGATCACGCTCCTCACTTACACCGTTCCGGCCGTGTTGTTCGCGCCGCCGGCCGGGGTCATCGCGGACCGCATGGATCGCAAGCAGATCATGATGTGGGCCAACTTCGGCCGAGCGGGCATAGTGGCGCTCATCCCGCTCGCTGCCCTCGTGCCGGGCCTCAGCGGCGACTTCGCACACTTGCTCGTGATCACCCTGGTCTTCTCCGCGGTGGGCCAGCTCTTCGGGCCCGCCGAGGCGGCCGTCATTCCGACGATCCTTCCGCGTTCCGCTCTCATCACCGCCAACTCGATGGCGCTCCTGACCATGGTGGTGACTCTCGTCGTCGGAGGAGCCCTGGCGCCGGTGATCTCGAGGATCGACCTCTATGCGCCCTACTGGTGCGCCGTCGTCCTGCTGATCATCGGCGGGACGTTGATCTTCGCCTCGGACATCCCACATCTGCAGCCGACGACGGAACCGCCCGTCGCGGACAGCCGCAACCGGTTCCACATCATGGTGGTCGACATCAAGGAGGGGATCGACGCGCTGCGCGCATCACGCGGCCTGATGCTTGCCTTCGGCCAGGTCAGCATCGCGGTGCTGGTGCTGTTCATGCTGTTCGCACTGGCGCCCGCGTATGTAAGCAGGGTGTTGGGCATCAACGCGCAGGACACCTACGTGATCCTCGCGCCGGCCACCGGAGGCGCGATTCTCAGCGCGTTGCTGCTGGGCCAGTTCCTGCGCAACCTGGACCGGACGCGCGTGCTGGCGGGTTCGCTGCTCGCCAACGGAGTGACGCTGCTCGCGCTCGCCGCGGTTCCAGAGGCGATGGCCCACTTTCCTGCCCTGCAGGTGCACAACCGCATCACCTCGGCAGCGTTCAGCTTCCTGCTGGGCGTGGAGTTCGGCGCCATCATGATTCCCGCGATCACCTACCTGATGGAGTCGACCAGCGATGAGATTCGCGGCCGCATCTTCGCGCTGCTCTACATGGTCATCAACGGAGTCACGGCCGTGCCCGTGCTGGTGGCGGCGGCGCTTTCCGACACCATCGGAACCGCACACGTCATCGGTGGCCTGGGCGCGCTGCTAGGCGCGGGCGGTGTTGCGATCATCGTGGCCGGGAGGCGCGTTGACCAGCCACGATCAGCACCACCGCCAGAAGTGCGAGCAGAACCAGACCACCCAGACCAATCCCTCGAGTGATCGCTTCGAGCAGAGGAAGGTTGCTCCCGAGCAGGTAACCGGCCACGCCGATGACGGTCGCCCACGCCAGGCCTCCCACCGCGCTGAACAGCTGGAAGCGCCAGAAGGGCATGCGTGCCATGCCTGCCAGCATCGATCCCCAGGTGCGTAGGCCCAGCACGAAACGCGCGGCGAGGACCGCCTTGTCGCCATGGCGCGCGAAGAAGAGCTCGGAGCGGGCGATGTGCTCTGGACGGATGCGGAAGATGCTCCCGAATCGCTCGACGAACGGCCTTCCGCCTTTGAACCCAAGGAAGTAACCGATGTCGGCGCCGGCTGTCGCGCCCACGAAACCGAACAGGATGACCAGGACGATCGAGTGGTGGCGGGCCGCCGCCCACGCCGCGGCGGCAAGCAAGAGGACCTCGCCTGGAAACGGAATGCCGGAGCTCTCGATGAGGATGCCAAGCCCCGCGGCTGGATAACCGAGCGCGTCGACGATCGCGGTTGGATTCACGGGGCTTCATATACTGACGGCCTCATGGCCGAATACGGGGAGCACGAGGCAACCGACGATCCGCTGCAGGTGCTCCGCCACTCGGCCGCCCACCTGCTCGCCGCGGCGGTTATGGAGCTGTACCCGGACGCGAAGTACGGCATCGGCCCGCCGGTTCAGGACGGCTTCTACTACGACTTCCAGTTCAGCAATCCGGTTTCGGAGTCCGACCTCGGTGCGATCGAGTCGCGCATGCGTCGGATCGTCAACGAGGACAGGCCGTTCGTACATGAGACGCTTTCGCGCGCGGATGCGGTCGCCGAGTTTCGCAAGCGCGGCCAGGACTACAAGCTCGAGCTGATCGCGGACAAGGTCGAAGGCGACGAGGTCAGCGTTTACCGGACCGGCGATTTCCTGGACCTCTGCCGGGGACCGCACGTGCGCTCGACGCGCGACCTGAAGGCGTTCAAGCTCCTGCGCGTCGCCGGTGCGTACTGGCGGGGCGATGAGAAGAAGCCGCAGCTCACACGCATCTACGGAACGGCGTGGCAGACCCCCAAGGAGCTCGATGACTACCTCAAGTTTCTCGAGGAAGCCGAGAAGCGCGACCACAAGAAGCTGGGCAAGGAGCTCAAGCTTTTCGCCCTGGACGACCGGCTGGGCCTCGGCCAGGTGGTCTGGCTGCCGGACGGCGCGACGATCCGCCGCGAGCTGGAGCGCTGGATTGTCGACGAGGAGCTCAAGCGCGGCTACCGCCACGTCATCACGCCTCACCTGGCCAAGCTGGACCTGTACAAGAAGAGCGGCCACTGGCAGCTGTTCCACGACACGATGTACCCGCCCATGCGGTTCGAGGACGGCGAAGAGCTGGAGCTTCGACCGATGAACTGCCCGCATCACATCGTTGTCTACGACCAGGACCAGCACAGTTACCGCGAGCTGCCACTACGTATCGCCGAGCTCGGACAGAACTACAGGCTCGAGAAGTCAGGCGAGTTGATGGGCATGGTTCGCGTACGGTCGTTCAACCTGAACGACGCGCACATCTTCTGCACGCCTGAACAGGTCATCGGGGAGGTGCGCGGCGCGATCGAGCTCGCCAACTACTTCATGTCCGTGCTCGGGGTGGAGGACTACTGGTACCGGCTGTCGGTGCGCGACAACGTGAAGACCAAGTGGGCGGGCACGGATGAAGAATGGGAGAGCGCCGAGGCTTCGCTCAAAGAGGCGCTCGAGAGCCTGAACCTTCCTTACAAGGTTGGCGTTGGCGAGGCGGCGTTCTACGGGCCCAAGATCGACTTCCAGGTCAAGGACGCTCAGCGCCGTGAGTTCACCAACAACACGGTCCAGGTCGACTATCAGCTGCCCAAGAAGTTCGAGCTCGAATACGTCGCGGAGGACGGTTCACGACAGCGACCGGTGATGATCCATCGTGGAGCCTTCGGCGCGTTCGAGCGCATGACCGCCTTTCTCATCGAGCACTATGCGGGAGCGTTTCCGACGTGGCTGCACCCGGTGCAGGTGATCGTGATCCCGATCACTGACGCTCAGCACGAATACGCGCACAAGGTGGCGGACCGGCTGCGTTCGCTGCGACTTCGGGTCGAGGTCGACGGTCGAGCGCAAAAGATGCAGCGCAAGATCCGCGATGCGCATGCGCGCAAGGTGCCTTACATGGCGATCGTCGGCGCCCGCGAGGCGGAGACCGAGCACGTCAACGTTCGCGACCGCTCAAACCAGGAAGTCGATACCTCACTGGAATCGTTCGCGAGCATGGTCGCGACTGAGGTCGCAGAACGCCGCCGCTGACATCCCTCAGGGGCTGTAAAGGTGAACCGTGATCTCCGTATATCCGTCTTTTGTCGCGACCTGCACGGTTCCGGCCGTCTTCGCCCTGTTGACGTTGCGAAAGGCAATCAGGCCAACGTCGAGATTGCTCGATGTGACCTGCCAGCCGCCGGTGCCGAGCCGGCTCTCATAGAAGTCCAGGACGGCGGAGGTGCTGTCCTTCGACCGAAACACCATGTTGCATGAGTTGCCGGGGACGGATCCATTGAGCTGATAGCTGTAGGCGCCGGGCCCCAAGCCCGGGTACGCCGGGAAGTCGGATGGCAGACAGTTAAAGCCCGTTTGTCGGAAATGGTTGTAGAGAGCAGCGCCGCCAATGGCAGCCCCCGCGATCACCAGCACGACGATGAGCGCGCAGCCGCCTAACCCCCACCAAAGGCAGCCTCGCGACCGCCGCGATTCAACCGCAGCGACCGGCGGCACGGCAGACACCGGCCCATTGTGAAGGTCGGGTTACAGTCCCCCCGGGATGCGCCCCGCGCAGTCGCCCTGGGCGGCCACGGGGACGACCTGGCCGGTCGCGATGTTTGCCACGCTCGGTTGGTGCTGGACGTCACCCCCCGAGAGGAGGTGCGTGTTGTCGATCCAACCGCATGCGGTGAGGTTGAAGGTGGCGTTGGTCGGGAGCACTGAGGTAGTCGGGGCCGCGACGCTGGGAGTCGCGAACACGGTCCCGTCGGGTGCGAGGTAGGCCGGAGTGGGTCCGGAGACAGGGTATGAATGGACGGTGGCGCCTGTCCAGTCGAGGACACTTACCTGGGCATACGCCGTGGTGTCTTCGCAAACGGCGCCCGCGGGCGATGGCGGTCCGGCGATCACGCACGCGGCGCCCCCGACGGTAAAGCGACGGACGGCGGTATTCGGGTCGACGATGTGGAACTCCTGTGGTCCGCAGCAAAGCGGCCCGCCGCCCTGTGTACATGCGGGCACCTTGGCGAGGACCAGGTTGTTGATGCCGTGCCAGCCTGTCGGCCAAAGCGTGTACGCGCCCGACTGGCTGAAGAGCAGGACCTGGGAGCCTCCGGCCTGCAGCTGGTACATGTATAGCTTCGTGGTCGCTCCGGTGGCCGTGAAGTCGAGGACCACCACAGCCATCAGCGTGTCGTCGGGGCTGACCGCGAACAGGCTGCGCCGCGCGGGCCCGATCGGGAGCGTGATGGCCTGGCCTGTGTCCCCGTTGGGGGAGAGGTATCGGACGACCCCGAGGGCGTCCATGAAGTAGACCCGCGTGTCGCTGGTGCTCACCGGCGGAGGCACGACGCCGGCCGCGGTGTTCGCGCACGTGACCGTCCCTGGGGTGTTGGCGATGGCGCTTGCGATGACCCTGCCGTCAATCCCGACCAGGCTGACCGTATAGCTGCTGCTGCTCAAGGAGCTTACGAGGACACCGAAAGAGCCGATCACCGGGGCGGGCGACGCGCTTTGTGAAGGGGAGGGTGAGCCGGTTCGGGACGAGCTGGCCGCGTGCGAGGGTGACTTCGCAGTGCTCCCGGGCAGGCTGCAGGCCGCGGCAGGCAACATGGCCAGCGTTACCAGTGCTACGGCGCGCCGGGAGGATCGCATCACAAATGCCGTCCCCCCTTGAGGGGGAGGTCAGGTGGGGGGTAAGTCACAACATTTATGGCAACGACACTTTGCGCTTCGGGTTACGTTTCCGGTACGATCCTGCACCTGAAGCAGGGCACCTACCCTCACCCTCAGGGCTTCGCTCGAAAGGGTCGCGGTTGTGGCGGATGGCTTCAGGCCGTCCGTTTTGTTTTATTTAGCCGAATTGGAGGAATAGCAGGACCCTGAATTTGACCGAGGTAGCGTCTCATCGCGTTTAAAGAGCTGAAGATCAACGATCAGATCCGCAGCTCGGAAGTGCGGCTGATCGATGACCAGAACAACCAGTTGGGAGTGCTCTCTCTCGACGCCGCTCTGCGCATCGCAAGCGAGAAGGGACTCGACCTCGTCGAAGTGGCGCCGCAAGCGAGCCCGCCGGTCTGCCGCCTGATCGACTACGGACGTTACAAGTTCGAGACGATCAAGAAGGAGAAGGATCAGCGCCGCAAGCAGAACGTCACCAAGCTGAAAGAGATGAAGCTGCGACCTAAGGTCGCGGAGCACGATTTTCAGACTAAGTTCAAGGGTTTGAAGCAGTTCCTCGAAGCAGGAGAGAAAGTTAAGGTGACGATCATGTTCAGGGGCCGCGAGATGGTCCACCAGGACATTGGGAGGCGAATCCTCGACCGGGTCGCGGATGACGCGAAACCGTTCGCGGTGGTCGAGCGCGCTCCTTTGCTCGAGGGCAAGAACCTGTTCATGATCCTGGCGCCGACCCGCCAGGCGGCGCCGGTGGCCAAGGAGGCCGCAACCACCAGTGCCTAAGATGAAGACGCAGAAGGGCATCGCCAAGCGAATCCGGGTGACCGGAACCGGCAAGCTCATGCGCGCCAGCTCCCAGAAGAGCCATCTGCTCGAGCACAAATCGCAGAAGCGCAAGCGCAACTTCGAGAACGAGCAGCCGGTGTCCAAAGCTGACCGTAAGACTGTGCGCCGGGCGCTAGGGCTCTAGAAATGGCACGCGTCAAGCGAGGCGTTCCCGCCCATCGCCGCCACAAGGCGATCCTCGATCGCGCCAAGGGCTTCCGCCTCTCCAAGAAGCTGCTTTTCCGACCGGCCAACGAGGCTGTGCTGCACGCTCTCTCCTACGCGTTCCGCGATCGCAGGCGGCGCAAGCGCGAGATGCGCAGCCTCTGGATCGCGCGCATCAATGCGGCCTCGCGACAATCGGGGCTGCCCTACAACAAGCTCATGCACGGCCTTCGCCAGGCCGGAGTGGAGATCGACCGCAAAGTGCTGGCTGACCTGGCCGTGCGCGACAGCGGTTCCTTTGCCCGGCTGGT